>Ga0209542_10016097_pt1 | contig 12452 bp, 16 predicted proteins | sample RifCSPhighO2_01_FD_184028 | JGI IMG/M metagenome (GOLD analysis project Ga0209542, IMG submission 184028) | Soil microbial communities from Rifle, Colorado - Rifle CSP2_plank highO2_0.1 (SPAdes) (version 2) | ecosystem: Environmental > Terrestrial > Deep subsurface > Rock core/Sediment ...
GGGGGGGGGGGGGGTCTATGTTGTAGGGGTAATATCGTTGTGAAATTTTATGTCGGAAATTCTTGATCTCCTGTTTGGATCGCGTACGCGCGCGCGTCTCCTTCGTTTTTTTCTTCTCAATCCCGATCAGGATTTTTTGCCGCATGATCTTGCTGAAAAAAATATGGTCCGTATTGACGACGTGCGCCGTGAACTTGAGATGCTGACCAAGATCAAATTCGTTCAGGGGCGTAGGCGGCAGGGAAAAAAATATTATAGCACAAACAATAATTTTTCCTACCATGTGGAGCTCAAAGGGCTTTTTGTAAAAGCGAGCACTTACCCGCAGTGCAAGGCGCTGGGAAAAATCGCGACAGCTGGCGTCACTAAACTTGTTTTGGTGAGCGGCGTCTTTTTGAACTACCAACGCAGCAAAGTGGATCTCATTATCGTCGCGGATCATGTAAGTCGCGCGAAGATGAAACATGTGATCACCATGATCGAGGCGGAGATCGGGAAGGAAGTGCGTTACATGCTCATGAGCAGCGACGAGTTGGCGTATCGTTTGAATATGACGGATCGCTTCCTCATGGAATTTCTTATGGGTCCGCACGATGAAGTGGTCAATAAGGTCCCGAAGCTGAAGAATATGATTGCCACGCTCCGGAGAGCGTCGTAGAAGCGGATCGTGATCCGGCATGGGCGCAAATATTTTTTTTGAGAAATATAGAATCGGTGGTACAATGGCTTTCATGGAAGCCATTTCTTTTATTATAATAGGGCTGTTTGCGGGCGCTATTTTGATCGGTGCGTTCATGTGGTTTTTGCACAAACAAACGCCTGCGGCAAGTGATAGAGAGGATAAGAGTTTTTTGCTTTTACAAAATCAGATTGAACATTTGTCGCGTGTCATTGATGCGAAACTTGGCGAGTCAAACAAAGAAATGCAGTTGGCTGTGCGCACACAGTTTGCGGAATCGCAGCGTCTGATTCGCGATATCACCGAACAAATCACGCACGTGAAGGAGACAAACAAGCAGGTTATTTCGGTGGCGGATCAGCTGCGGACGCTTCAGAACACACTCCAAAATCCGAAACAGCGCGGTGTTCTGGGGGAATACTACCTTGATACGGTACTGAAAAACATGTTTGCGCCGAATCAATACCGACTGCAGTATGCATTTACTGACGGGGAAATCGTTGATGCGGCGATCTTCATTAAAGATAAGATTGTTCCCGTCGATTCGAAGTTTTCGCTTGAAAATTATAATCGCATCGTGAATGAAACGGATCAGTCGGAGCGTTTACGGCTGGAAAAGGTGTTTGTGCAGGATATCAAAGGACGGATCGACGAAACGGCAAAATATATCAGACCGGCGGAGAACACGATGGATTTTGCATTCATGTTCATTCCGTCCGAAGCGATCTATTACGATCTTCTGATCAATAAGGTTGGAGCGATGAAGAGCTCCACGCGCGATCTCATTGAATATGCGTTCCGCGAAAAACGGGTGATCATCGTGTCGCCGACGTCTTTTATGGCATATCTGCAGACGGTTCTTCAGGGATTGCGGGCGCTGCAGATTGAAGAATCCGCAAAGGAGATCCAGAAGAGGGTTGGAGAACTCGGGCGGCATATCGGCTCGTACGACCAATACATGCAAAAACTCGGAGCGTCTCTCTCTACGACAGTCAATCACTATAACACCGCACATAAAGAGCTTAAGAAGATCGATAAGGACGTTTTGCGCATTTCCGGCTCGGCCGCTGGTGTAGAGCCGGTGACAATCGAACGGCCGCAGAATATGGCGGATGAATGAAATTGACAATGGGGAAGTGTACATGCGAGGATAGGGGATAAGGGATCCGTTCTATCTTTGCACATCATGATGCTTGTGAAACACAACTTGTTGCATTTTACGGCTTCGCACATGCACGCGGCGCGAACTTTTTTCCATAACGCGATTGTCCATTGGCTCTTGATCGGCACTTTTTTTCTTAATATCGCGCTGTGGTGTTTTGTCGCGTATTTTATCCGACCGGGGAAAATTCCGATCATCCTGCACTACAACGTCTATTTTGGCGTTGATCTCGTCGGTGCGTGGTGGCATGCCTATGCGCTTCCCGTCATGAGCATTGTTTTTATACTCATCAATATGTTCGTCGCTCTATGGCTCTATCAATGGAAGGAGCGCATCGCATCATATATTCTGCTTCTGGCGACGCTTCTGTTACAGATGAGCGCGCTCATTGCGTGCGCGAGCATTATTCTTATCAACTACTAACCGGCATTGCGCGCTTGATGGTCCGAGGAAAATAATCCCATTGTGAGCGGTAAGAATATGACAATACTCTACCTTTCTCCATTTTTTCTCGCGCTCGGACTTTCTCTCCTCTGTACGGGTATGTGCATCTGGATCAGTCGGCATGTATCCTTTCCAAAGCGACGTACAGAGAAGCGCCACATTCATCCGCAGAATGTTTCGCGGCTCGGTGGGGTTGCGATTATCGCAGCTTTTCTTGTGACCGTTTTTTTGGATCCGCATTTGGTGATTTCCTCTCAACTGTGGGGGATCGTTGTGGCATCCGCTCTCATTCTTGCAGTCGGTCTCCTTGATGATCTGCGCGAGATCGACTGGCGCACACAACTCTTCTTTCATATTGCGGTCGGCGCCATTATCTTTATTATGGGTATCCGCGTGGAGTATATTACAAATCCGTTCGGCGGACTTCTTTTTTTGACGATCGGCACCTCGCTTTTACCCGGTATTCTCTTCGTGATCGGTTGGATCGTACTGATGATGAACGTCATGAATTGGAGTGATGGAGTTGATGGTGTAAGTGGGAGCATCGCGACGATCGGTGCACTGACGATCTTCGGTCTTACGCTTTCGCCGGAAGTAAATCAGCCGCCGGTCGGGATTATCGCGATGGCGTTTGCCGGTGCAGTTTTGGGATTTCTTCTCTTTAATTTTTATCCGGCACGAATCGTCGCTGGAACAAGCGGATCGCTTTTTATGGGATTTATGCTCGGTGCACTTGCGATCTTTGCCGGTGCGAAAATTGCGACCGCACTGCTCATTATGGCGATCCCCATCACCGATGCGCTGTGGGTCTTGTGGGAGCGCTTTCGCAGTGGAGAGTCACTCACGGCACCAGATCAGCGCCATTTGCACTATCGACTTCTCGCGCTTGGATGGTCGCAGCGACAGGTGGCGGTTTTTCTGGCGTCTTTCACGACGCTCATTGGGGCTGTTGCGCTCAATACGCGTACGATCGGAAAGGCGATCACCCTGATTCTTGTGGGGATCATCATTTTTGGCATGCTCGCACTTGTGAAAAAGAAGATAAAAGTAAAAATGCAATGAGGCGTTGGTCGCGTATAACAATTGGTATTTTCTGTGCAGTCGCACTTGTCGGTCTGATGGCGTTGTCTCTTATGCGGGAGCGGGAGGTAGAGCCCCTGAAAACGGATGTGTTGACGATCGGTACGGAAAAATTTTCCGTGGAAATCGTTCAGACACCCGCCTTACGCGCCCGCGGCCTTGGTGGTCGCGAAGAGTTGTGTGAGCGGTGCGGGATGTTGTTTCTTTTCGATGATGCCGATCTGCATGCATTCTGGATGAAGGACATGCGCTTTTCTTTGGATATCCTTTGGATTCAGGATGGCGTTGTTGTCGATAGCGTTCAAAAGATTTCACCGAATGATCCACGCACCTTCATGCCATCCACACCCGCCGGAATGGTTGTGGAATTTTCCGGAGGAACGATGGAGCGCCTGCATCTGCGCCATGGCATGGCGGTCTCTTTGGAGAAATGATAGAGCCAAGAAAACGGATAACATAAAATCCCGCTGCTGCGGGATTTTATGCGAAAGTCAAAAAAGAACAGTGAAGTTTATTTATTTTCTTCTCGGAAGTAAGGAATCAGATGCTCCTATGACAGAGAAGGGACTTGAACAGCATACTTGTGGAGGTTCTTGATTTGCGCGTCATTCAGTTGTTTGGAGCGTTCAATCGCTGTGCGAATCAGATCTTTCGAAAACTCCACCGTTGTGCCGACATAGACACGCTGCTGTGAGCCACTCGCGTTCTTTCGAAGGTAATCTTCGATGTAAATCTTGTGCTCTGCTGTCAGCGCTGAATCAGGATTCTTCTCGAGATAATCGGCAAGCGCGCGTCGCGCAAGATGGGTCATACCGTCGCCGCGGGTCGCCGTTTCCACGAAGGATTGCGCGGTTTCCTGGCTTGGCGCAGGTGATGTAACGCTATCTTTTTGCTCCGCTCCCTTCTGCTCACCGCTTTCCACGACGCCATCTGTCGTTGTTTTCTCACTTTCACCCTCTTCCATCACCTGCTTGTCGCTCATCATTTCTTCCGTCTCTTCATCCGCGATCTTCTGTGATTGCTGCGTTCGCTGGGAGTAGGAATAGATTCCTCCGGCGAGTGCCACAACGATCACGATACTGATGATAATGCGCAGGTTTTCTTGCACCCATTGTTTTGGCGACATGTCATCCTCGTTCTTCTGCTTTTGGGGTTCTTGGGTTTCTTCCATATGCTTCACCTGCCTTTCTAGCATTAGAGATTAATTGTCAAAGATCAGCTTTCGTTGAAGCCGTCCGCCTTTCCTGTACACACAGTAGGGCCATCGACCGTATCACCTTCGTATTGTAACAGAGCTCTTTTGAGCGTCAACTGGACAAAAATCGGTATTTTTGGTGTAGTTTTTTTCACGGGCGCGGTCAAAACAAAGTATTGCATGATCGTTTTGTAAAAAATAGACAGAATATAAAACGGTTCACATGAAAATTCATGACGTTGAAAAAAAATAATCGCGGAAAAGAATGGCACGTAATTTATCAGGATATGTTTTCTATTTTTCTTATCGCGAAAAAAGAAAAAAGTTATCCACAGTTGACAGAGAATCGCGTTGCATTTGTTTTGATGTGGTATATAATGAAAACACGATCAGAAAAAATATTTTCTGTCAGAGAAAAAATAATCGCGGATCGATGATTGTTGCAACAAAAAAGAAAAATGCAACATACATAGAAAGGAGGTGAACGACGATGGCAAAAAAGAAAAAAGCAGCAAAAAAGACAAAGCGTTCCAGCAAAAAGAAGAAAGCGACGAAAAGAAAGAAGCGCTAGTCTTCTGAGAACGTTTTCTCTTTGTATACCTGATTGTATTCCACGGCAAAATCCCGCTTCTGAAGTGGGGTTTTGTCTTTTTTTGTCATGATTTTGTCCACGCAAAGACGCGTGATTGTTCGGAAAGATCCTTGATGATGCGCGTTTTTCCGTTCGGCAGAAGCGTTCGTGCGACGGTACGTACGGTGTTTCTTTGGGATGGATCAATTTCGCATGCGCACGTTATGCGGCAGTGCGGAAATCGTTTTGTAAATGTCATAATCTGACGAAAGAGCATGACATAGTGCGCAAGACCGCCACGACCGGACCAGAGAGCATCCTGCGGCTCGTGTGTCAGTGCGCGCGCATCCGGATGTGCGCGAAAATTTTTTTCTCTCTGCCGATCAAGATAGGGGAGATTTGCGATGATCACAACATCCGAACAGCGACCGACCGATGGCATATGTAAAACAGGTTCCAATGCGTTACCGCGAAGAAATTTTATTCTGTTCTTTATACTATGGCGCTTTGCATTCTTGCGCGCAACCGCGAGCGCTGCAACGGAAATGTCGCAGCCATAAAAATCAGTGGTTACTGCTCGCGGCACACCGGAACGGATGTGCTTTGCGACGGCGATGATGATATTGCCGCTACCCGTTCCCACATCAATGATCGCACGCCGTGTGACCGCTGTGGTATCGGATGATGCATTGATCGCATACCGTACCAATGTTTCCGTTTCTGGTCGTGGCACAAGAACGGCATGCGTGACGAAAAAAGAAAGACCGAAGAACTCTTTTTTGCCGGTGAGGTAGGCAAGCGGTTCACCGCGCTTTCGTCGTGCAAAGAGAAGAAGGACGCGTTTTTGCTGTGCGGGAGAGAGCGTTCGTTCCGGATGGGAGAGAACAAAAACACGCGATTGTCCGATCACGTGCGCCACGATCAACTCACAATCCACTGCGTCGATGTGCCGCGCCATGTACGCGCAACACGTACCGATCGTCGTCATGCATCCTTTTCTCATCGTCGTGTCATTTGCTGTCGCAGATCTTCCTCTTGGAGCGCTGAGAGAATCATGCCGATATTTCCGTCCATGATGCCGTGAATGTTGCTCCAGTTTTTTTTGATGCGATGATCAGTGATGCGATCCTGCGAAAAATTATACGTGCGTATCTTCTCGCTACGGTCGCCGCTGCCAAGCTGTGAGCGACGTTCATCGCGCAGTTCCTTTGCACGCTTTTCCTCCTTGATTTGCAGAAGGCGGGAGCGAAGAACTTTCAAAGCGCGATCTTTGTTTTTATGTTGAGATTTCTCATCCTGGCAGGATACCACAAGGCCCGTGGAAATATGCGTGATCCGGACCGCGCTCATTGTTGTGTTCACGCTTTGCCCGCCGGGACCGGACGATGCGAAGGTGTCAATACGCAAATCTTTCGGATTGATCGTAATGTCGACATCCTCTGCTTGCGGGAGAACAGCCACCGTTGCCGTGGATGTGTGCACGCGTCCGACTTTTTCCGTTTCAGGAACACGTTGCACGCGATGTACGCCGGACTCATATTTCAATGCGCGATAGACCGGAGGTGTGCCGGGCGGTGCGATAATCTCAAGAATGATTTCTTTGAATCCGCCGATCTCCGTGCGATGGGAAGAGAGAATGTCTATGTGCCAGCCGTTCTGCTGTCCGAAGCGGCTGTACATGCGAAACAATTCTGCCGCAAAAAGAGCCGATTCGTCACCACCAGCGCCGGCACGGATTTCCATAATGATGTCCTTCGTATCGCGAGGGTCCTTCGGTAGCAGAAGTACTTCCAGTTCTTTGCCGAGACGCTCCTCTTCTTTGGAGAGATTCATATTTTCCTCCATGGCCATGTGCACGAGCTGCTCATCTTTTTCCGTATTGATCAATTCCGCGTTTTCACGCATCGTCGCTCTCGTTTTTTCGTACGCTATGATGGCACGCATCACCTCTTCCATCGCCGCTTTCTTTTTACCCAGTTGCGCGATCTGTTTGGCATCAACGGCAACAGACGGCAACGCAAGCTGCCGCTCAATCCCCCCATATTCCGTCTTCGTTTTTTCGATCATGTCTTGCATAGATGTTTCTTCTACTATACTGAATGCAGGGAGGCACGTCAAAATCAACACAAACTTCAATGAAACAGCCCGTTACTCATGAAAGCAAAAAACCGCCGAATGGCGATTTTTTTTGTTTCTTGATCGTGCGCGTCGAAAATCTATGTTTTCTCTTGTGCCGCCGGTTCTTTCTTCACGGCGATTTTTTTCTTTTCCACTTTCGGCGTTGCCTTTGCGCGCGCTTCCTTTTTCTCTACGCTGCGCGCCGCCATTCTCTTGAACCGATCAACGCGTCCCGTCGTGTCAACGACTTTTTTCTCACCCGTATAGAATGGGTGACAGTGCGCACAGACCTCAACGACCATCTCTTCTTTTGTTGATCCGGTCGTATAGTGTGCACCGCATGAGCAGGTGATCGTTGCGGATGCGTGGTAGGATGGGTGAATATTGTTTTTCATAAAAAATACGCCATGACACAGTTGTGGTATTTACGGACCGTCCACGATGTCATGCGTCAGTTCAATAGAGTACGTTCTTATACATATCATGTCTTTGTATTGTTGACAAGGGGGGGTGCTTTGCTATACTGGTGGACATGCGCGTTTTGCGCAAGAATCGAAGAAACACGCATCGTCGGTTCGTGATCCATTCCTGTTCCGGTCGATCCCATCGAAGGGCGGCGCGGAATACGGGTCACTTTTGAGAACGACGATCGCATAATTTGTAAGGATAAAAAAATGGATATGCAGAAGACACAGGGTGTGCACGACGCGGAAACGCTGCAACACGCGCCGCTCGTCACATTCGAGGAAGCGGACATTAATCAATTGGAGTTGACGCTGACAACGCTTCTCAAGAGCGGAGCGCATTTCGGACACCAGAAAGCGCGTCGCCATCCGCGCATGGACGAGTATATCTATGGAACGCGCAATGGCATCAGCATTATCGATCTTGAGAAGACAATCGTGAAGTTGCATGAGGCGTTGGAATTTCTTGCGCGCGTACAGAGAGAGGGGAAGCAGATTCTTTTTGTCGGAACGAAAAAACAATCATGTGATTTGGTTGCCGCCGCCGCGCGTTACTGCGGTATGCCCTATGTTGTCGGACGATGGCTCGGCGGTACGTTTACAAACTTCGAAAACATCAAAAAGCGTGTGAAATATCTCATCAAGGCGGAAGAGTCGTTTGCCAAAGGAGAATTCCGCCGCTATACGAAGTTTGAGCAAATGAAAAAAGTGGAGGAGATCGAGAAGATGGAGCGGAAAATGGGCGGTCTCAAAACGATGGCGGAGCTACCCGGCGCCGTATTTGTGACGGATCTGAAAGAGGATGATCTTGCGGTGAAAGAGGCGCGTCGCGTCGGCATTCCCGTGATCGCCATTGCGGATACGAACGTTGATCCGACCGTCGCGCACTATCCCATTCCTGCAAATGACGATGCCATTTCTTCGTTGCGTTTCATTCTGGCACATGTGTGCAAGGCGCTTGGCAAAGGCGTTGTTTCACAGAATGCACCTATGCCGTCGACGGAACATAAACAGCAAATGTAACATCTCTTATTCGACCTATGAGCATGCTGGAGCAGATCAAGACATTGCGCGAAAAGACGGGGGCGGGCGTCGTGGATGTCAAAAAAGCATTGGAAGAATCAGGCAATGACGAACAGAAGGCATTGGATATTCTTCGCAAAAGGGGAAAGGACAGGGCGGTCAAAAAGGCGGACCGTGTCGCGGGAGAAGGCGTGATTGCGACATACATTCATTCCAATAATAAGATCGGCGCGATGGTGAGAGTGCTCTGCGAGACGGACTTTGTCGCACGCACGCCGCAGTTTCAGTCACTGGCGCGCGACGTGGCGATGCATATTGCGGCAGCTGATCCGCGCGTGATGCGTCCGGAAGATATATCTGATGATGTGATCGCAAAAGAGCGGGACATATGGATCGAGCAATGCAAGGCCGAAGGGAAGCCGGAAAAAATAATCGAAACGATCATTGCGGGGAAAGAAAAAAAATTCCGCGAGGAACAGTCGCTTCTCACGCAGCCATTCGTTAAGGATCCGGAGCGGACGGTGGGGGATCTCTTGGCGGAAAATGTCAGCGCAATGGGAGAGAATATCCAAATCGGAGGATTCGTACGGTATGAAATCTAGAGGTGTGCGCGGGGAAGTCATTGTACAATCGTAAAAGATATCAATCCTATGCTTTCCTTCATTATTCCACCACTTGTCATCATTCTTGCTCTTGTCGGTCTTTTCTTTCTCTTCTCGCGCCGCGTGGCGCAGGAACGGCTTGCGGGCTCTTCCGTCGTGGCGCCTGACGTGCCGCAGATTATTCGTGAAGGAAAATTACATCAATACATGCGAACTTTCGTGCGTTTTCCCGTGCATGCGATCCGATGGATTTTTCAAAAGATTGCAGCTGTTTTCATGCGGTGGAGAAAGCGAAGACAGAGTGACGCGCCGTTGCGCATGACGGATATGCCGTCGCTCTCGCCATCCGACGAAGGGGAAGAAAACATTACGCGGCTGCCGGACATCACGATCCACTCACGGAGCACACTCGTGCGATCACGGGAAATACAACGGATGGAGGCGATCAGTGCGGAACCGAAACTCCCGCGTCATCCGATGGTGACGGAAGCGGTCACGCAGCCGGAAATGTCGCGCCAAGACCTTTTGGAAGAAGAATTGATCAACCGGATCGCGACACACCCGCAGGACATCGAGGCATATGAGCGTCTCGGCGATCATTATGCGGAGCGGGACGCGCGCAGTGATGCCATGGAGTGTTTCAAGCAAGTGCTGAAACTTAGTCCCGGAAACCATCGCGCTCGTCTCATGCTGCAAAAATTTGGTAAGAAGAATTTCTAGACACGCGATGAGGGATAGAGCGCCGGCGTAGCTCAGTGGTAGAGCAACTGTTTTGTAAACAGTAGGTCATCGGTTCAAATCCGATCGCCGGCTCACGGTGATTGAAAAACACATCTCATTGACGGGTAGGTGGCGGAGTGGTCAATCGCAACAAACTGTAAATCTGTCGCCTTCGGGCTTCGGGGGTTCGCCCTGCCATGCGACAGGGCGCCACGTCGGATGACGTGGCGAATCCATCGATAGGTAGTGTATTATGAGATGGCATATGCATTGGGTAGGTGGCGGAGTGGTCAATCGCAACAGACTGTAAATCTGTCGCCTTCGGGCTTCGGGGGTTCGAATCCCTCCCTACCCACAAAGAATTTTTGCATCCATTTACTCATGGGTGCAAAAAATATTCGTGACCGAGTCCCTCCCTCTCTCCATATCTAACAACGAACACAAAGAACCGTGATGAGAAATATAGTATGACTCCGCATCCAACGCGCGTACTGCCGTCGTAGCTCTTGGGATGGTATTACTGTATACTGTACTGGACTTGTTCTACTTATTGCGCTATCATGCAAGTGATGATAGCAAAAGAAAAATTAGTAAAATTGTATATCAGCAAGGGAAAGTCGATGCAAGAGATTGCAACGATGCTCGGTTGTTCTGTGAATAAGATCCAATATTGGATGGTAAAGCATAATATCGCCACGCGTTCTATTGCTGAAGCGGTATATCTTAAAAATAATCCAGATGGAGATCCTTTCCAATTCCAAGAACCGAGAACTTTGAACACCGCGAAACTTTTTGGTCTCGGTTTAGGATTATATTGGGGAGAAGGGACGAAAGCAAATAAGTGTTCTGTACGGCTAGGCAACACCGACCCTGGTTTGCTCGCGGTCTTTATAAGATTTTTAGAGGAAATATTTTGTGTTGACCGGCGTGATCTGAAGTTTGGTTTGCAGATATTTTCTGATATGGCAGAAAAAGAATCATTGGACTTTTGGACAAAAACCCTTAGAATAAAGAAATCTCAATTCTATAGAGTGACAATCACGCCGTATCGTTCCATCGGAACGTATCGCCAGAAGACAAGGTATGGCGTAGTGACTGTCTATTACCACAACAAGAAGTTAAGGGACAATCTTGTTGAGTTGATAGAATTGGGGAGAATGAGTACTTTATAAACAAGCCGTTGTAGCTCAGTTGGTAGAGCACATCCATGGTGAGTCACGGAGTAGTACTCTTGCCCGGGAAAAGAGTAATTTTTTCCTGTAGCCCGAATTACGGTTAATAATCCGACAGGATCAAGACCGTGGCGTATATGCGCCCGAACGACTGACAAGGGAATCCACAACTTGTGGATGAAGATACAGTCTAACCCTCTTGTATAATGTTGTGACAAGAAGAAGAGGTAGAAGTGAAGGATGAGGTCACCGGTTCAATCCCGGTCAACGGCTCCAGTTTTGTAGAAAAAGATTGACGAACATTGGTTTTCTCACCCGACACACTTGGACGCGAGTCATGCGGGCGGGCAAAACAGTTAGCATTCATATTTCGGGGGTGTCGTATAGTGGCAGTACAACGGTCTCCAAAACCGTTAGCGTAGGTTCGATTCCTACCACCCCTGCCATATAATGAAAAAGTCATTACCACTCGGATCGTATCAAGAAACATTACATGCCGGCATGTGTGGGCCGGCTTCTTTGAAGATTGTTCTGGCATATTATGACGTAGAAAAATCAGAGAAAGAATTGGCGGAAGTGTGCGGTGTAAAAAAAGATCTTGGCACGAACGACAAAGGATTGAAACACGCGGCGGAGAAGCTCGGTTTCAAAGTGAAAATCAAGAACAAGAGCAGTTTCAGAGACATTGAGAGATGTTTGGACAAAAAAATCCCTGTGATCGTGAACTGGTTTACGCGCGGACGGGTGGATTATTCCGATGCTTCTGTGGCAGAAGGACACTATTCCGTTGTTGCAGGACTTGATGATCGCCATATTTATCTTCAAGATCCGGAGATCGGGCGCATGCGGAAAATTAAGAGAGATGATTTTATGATCGTATGGTTTGATTTTTCAGGGAGATGTATCACGCCAGATAATATTATCATTCGTCAAATCATCGCAATCACTCGTCAATAAGCATTCTATGCAATCTCTAATTCGCGCGAATGGTTCCAGTTGGGTACAATCATGATTGGTGGATGTGTGGGTGTATAAGGCACACTCTATGCAAGAAGTAAAAGAGCTGGAAAAATTATTGAAAGCACTTGCCAATCGTCGACGACTGGCAATTATTCGGTATCTGCGGAAAGAAAAAGAAGCGACGGTGTCGGACATCGCCAGAGTGATTCGCTTATCTTTGAAGGCAACATCGAAACACCTTGTGATTTTGGTGGCAGTTGAT
>Ga0209542_10016098_pt1 | contig 12452 bp, 18 predicted proteins | sample RifCSPhighO2_01_FD_184028 | JGI IMG/M metagenome (GOLD analysis project Ga0209542, IMG submission 184028) | Soil microbial communities from Rifle, Colorado - Rifle CSP2_plank highO2_0.1 (SPAdes) (version 2) | ecosystem: Environmental > Terrestrial > Deep subsurface > Rock core/Sediment ...
CCAACAACAATTGCCAGTCGCCAGAAATTCTCGAAAAGTGTTCCAAGATCAATCAATAGCCCTATTGAAAGAAAGAAAAGGGCTACGAAGACTATCTTTAGCGGATTGACGCTTTTTTTTATCCATTTTGTATCGCCTGAACTTGAGACAAGAAGCCCTCCAAGAAAAGCTCCAAGAGCCGATGAAAGCCCTGTAAATCCGGTTACCATTGCAAAGCCAAAGCAGACAGTGAGGGCCGCAAAAATCTGAAGCTCGTGGTCCTTTTTTATATCTCTTTTGAATGGAAGCTTGAAAGCCCGGTGCCTCGCCATCCATCCAACAAAAAAGAAAATTACAAGCATAAGGACAAGCTGCCCTACGAATTGAATTGCATTATAGCCGCCGCCTGCCGAGCCCAAAAGGCCTACGATGATTATCATGGGAATTACAAGCAAATCCTGGACGATAAGTATCCCAACAACTGTACGTCCTACATTTGTATCAAGCTCTTTCCATTCCTCGAGAATTTTGATAACAACAGCAGTGCTGCTCAAACTAATTACAAAGCCAATGAGGATCACTATTTCTATTGGAAAGCCGAATAAAAATCCAAGCAAGTAAATCACAATTGTGGTCATAAGTACCTGAAATATTGCTCCTGCAACCGAAATTTTCCAGCCTTTGAGCAGGTTTCCAATATCCATCTCCATGCCTATAAAAAAAAGAAGCAACACAACCCCCAGCGAACCTATCTGTGAAATAAGACTGTCCTCGTTTATCAGGTTAAAAACCCCTGGTCCAAGCAATAGGCCTGCGGCAATGTATCCAACAACGCTTGGCTGCTTAAATGAGCGAAATATCAGGCCAACGAACAGTACACATACTGCTACAACTGCGAGTATTGGAAGAAACGGTTCGCTTATCATGTTTTTCTAAGAGATAAATAGTATATTTAGCTTTCTACAATTCAGAGAAGATCTTCTATACTCCCGCCTTCCAATATCTTTTTTCCTATTTCTCTTCTGGCAATCCCTTCTTCAAAATGGCTTCTCATTTCATCACCATGTTCACGCACATAATCTTCTTTTGCATAAGCGCATTGTGGACAATCTGCCAAATGTTGATTTGCCGCTCTATAGGCTTCAAGGTAATCATCAGTAAAAAATGCGTCTGCAAAATCCCGCCTGGCAACATCTATGTTGAACCCCGTCTGGACTGCAAGCTCATAAGTTACTATTGCCGCTATTTCCATTTCCGAATAATGACTCCCCCCCATAGAACTTATTAAGATTAACTAGTATTTATAACTTTCTAGTGACAAAAGAAATATAAACACTGCCAATATCCTTAGTTCATGGAATCAAAAATCCCCCTGGAAAAGCTTCTTGGATTCATTGAAGATGACAAGAGGGGAAAATTAGTTGAAGCTATCACAAGAAGGCAGCCCACCGGACTTTTAACGCCTGCTTTTATCGAGGATGCAGTCAGCTATTAATTATGGCAGATTTGATGACTTTGGACCGCAGGAACTTGCGCATTGTGCGTGGCTGATGGTCGAAATAGGAAACTATTACAAAGATCAAGGCCAGGAAAAACAATCGCTGCATGCACGCTACAGAGCATGGCAATGTTTTACTGATCCTGAATGCAGAGGCCACGACATGGAAGGAAGAATGCTCGTTGAAGAAAATCCGCAGCTAAAGCGTTTTGCTACCGTAAGAGGATATTATGCGGCGCAGGGCATAGGCATATCTCCCAATTAGTGCTTCTTTTTCTGTTCTTTCTTAAGCTCATCGTGAGATTTGAAAAAGAAATAGCCCACCACACCAAAAGTAATTATCGGGCTTATCCAGTCAGGTAAATCGACATGGAATGCGTGCAGAAGCATGATTGTCCCGAGGCAGAAAATGGAATACATTGCACCATTCTTAAGGTATTTATATTTCTTTACATTCTCAATATTGCTAACAGTTAACTGCCTAACGACGAGTGCCCCAATACCATTGCCAATTAATATCAAAGGTATTGAGAATGTAAATGCAAACGCACCAAGAATGCCATCAATTGAAAATGTTGCATCGATTACTTCCAGATACATGATTTTGCTAATGTCAGTCATCTTATTGCTTTTTTGGAGCAGCTTGATTTCCTGCTGTTCTGCCTGCTGCCGAAACCCATGCACTATAAAAAATGCAGACGAACCCACTGCTGCGCCAAATGCAAGCAGCGGATTGATATTTATTGCAAGCAAGACAATTACGCATAAGAGAACTGATACAACAGCAAAAAACCAAACACCTTGCCTGTGAATGAATTTCTCTCCTATAAGTCCATAATGCTTTGGCTCCAGAAAGAGCCAGTGAAAAAACAAAAACACAAGAAACATCCCGCCGGCAATCAGCAAAACTGGAGCAGATTCTTCAATAACTTCTTTTACCTGAGGATCGTTGCTAAATGACGCTGTAAAAGCTCCAACAGGGCCCAAAGATGGGTTGTTTGCCCAGATAATTAACCACGGTAATGCACCTCTTACAAGGAACACGGCAACAAGCATTCCCCATATCAGAAACCATTTTCTTGCTCTCTTGCTCATGGTAGAGAGAACTTCTGCATTAATTATTGCGTTATCTATGCTGATTATTATCTCAAATAATGACAACCCAAGAATGATAAGGACTGCTCCTGCAATATCCATGGAAGCACAGAACTAAAGGAGTGTATTTAAAGATTATGAAGAAAAAAGAAGTTGGCAACGGCAAAAAAGAGAAGAAATATACTCTTACAAAAAAAGGAAAAAGAGAAGTCAATGATGCAACTCGCAGGTTTTGCGCGCTTTTCTATGACATCGAAGGCGAATTCAGGAAATCTAGATAAGAAGATCCTTATCCATTGCTTTCGAATTTTTGCCGAGCCGTTTTAAGACATTTTTTACATATCGCGGATCGATTTTAAATTTCTCTGCGTACTTAAGATACTCCTGCCTCAGTTGTGCTGAATTAGGCACATCAAGACCTTTTAGCCGGTTAAATACCCCAAGGTCTTTTACTGCAGCTCTTCCAATCATCGCTCCGGCTACACCCTTTTTTCTTAGAAACTCAACCTTTTCTTTGCTGTCGATATCTCCGTTTGCAATAATTGGCTTTCCTGTTGCAATGCACTCATCAAAGACAGAAAAATCCGCGGGCTTATCATAGGTCTGCTTCCCATGCCTTGCATGCACTACAAAAAAATCAGGGTTAACTTTTTTGATTAAGTTAAGATAGGCTTTCTTTTCCTTCTCGTAATGATTCAGTCCAAGGCGCATCTTTATCGAAACTGGATAGTTGAAACTTCGCACGATGCCGATCATTTTTTCCACCTTGCTTATGCGCTTTATCATTGCACATCCAAGACCCGCATGCACCACATTAGGGCTTGGGCAGCCTAAATTGAAATTAATTCCTTTAAATCCTTCAAATGGTTTGAATACGGAGAGGAATTTTTCCAAATCGGCTTCCTGGGCAGGCAAAAGCTGGATTTGGACAGGAGTGTTGTCTGGAAACTGCAGCCTCCGCCATGAGCTTTGATTATCTCGCGCGAGCGAAGTTACATGCACCATCTCAGTAAATGTAAGGTCTGCTCCGTATTTGTGGCAAATGCTTCGAAATGCAGCGTCACTGACATCTTCCAGAGGAGCAGCCATGTAGATAAATTTCATGTAAAAGGAATTATTAGCCATCTTAAATAGTTTATTCGGATTAGAATAAGATTATCAAGAACAAATAAATACATCCTTGGACATATAGCCCCTTAGGATTATGAAAAAAAATCCATATTAAAAAAAATATGGAAAAAAAATCATAATCCGAGTCGCTCAAAAGGCATTGAGAAAATGCCCTAGAAAAGAGCGCTACTCCAAGCCGGTAAACCCTGGAAAGAAAAACCAAGAAGCACCGGCTTGAAGCACTTTCTCTCAAAACCTTTAGCCAATATCCAATAATTATATCCAAAAACTATTTATATTTTCAATTTGGTTATCGACGAGATGGTAAAAGTCTCGACTGAAACTCCAGTCTTTGAGATAACGCTGCGAAAATACGAAAAACCCGAATCTGTTTCTGGAAGGGACCTTGTAAAAAAAATCTGCCTTAGCCTTGGGCTCTTGCAGCCGGGCGATTCAAGGGATGTAATTGTTGATATTCTCTACGTTTTGCTGAAAAGAAGGCCGAAGGGCTTCACATCTCAGGAGCTTGAAAAAGAGGTCATAAAATTCAGGGAGCAAAACAAGCTCGCGCTGCTTGGAATCGCCTCATCAAATATTCGAAGGCAACTTAGAAGACTAAGAGCGCTATTTATCGTCGAGAAAACCCTGAAAAGGTACAGGATAACCGAAGGAGATGCGCTTGCAGCCATTTTTTCCGAGAGGATAAAATCATTTCTGCTGCCGTCGACACTTTCAAGGGTAGAAGAATACCTTGCTGCTGCCGACGCAGAATTCTCCAAAAAACGCTAATCTCCGTCAGTGAAATTCAATAAATTTAAATACGAGTCCAACATGGTTCGTTATGCTCCGTCGAGAAACGGGGACAAAACGAAAACAAAGGAGGAGATTTTAAATGGCCGAAAAGGTTGCAAAAGCAGGAGTTAAGAAGGAGAAGGGGTACCTATACTTCATTGACAAGAAGGGGAACGTCGCAAGAGCCAAGATGGCGCGCGGCGGAAGAAAGAAAGGAAAGCAAAGGATTGAAGTCGTTGCAAAGACAGGTGTCAGCAAGGCAAAAGGATACCTTTACTTCGTTGACAGCAGAGGCGACGTATCGCGCGCAAAGATGGCACGCGGCGGAAGAAGATAAATTCGTTTTTCTTTATTTTTTTATTTTAGATTTTTAATATTAAAAATAAATATGCGCTCAAATGCCGCGCGGGCTTGATTAATTTCCTATAATTTCGTCAGCACAACAGCCTCATCTTCAACCAAAACTGTATGCTCGGCCTGTGCAACAACATTGTTTGATACCTCAACCAATGGGCGATAAGCTTCAAGAATTCCTGCTGAAGTTAATTGCCTTAAAGCAAAATCAACTTTTGCTTTTGGGAATTTTTGCAATAACCATCTCCTGGAAAATGGAAGACCGGTATAGGTTGATTCGATAAAAGGCAGAATTTCCCTCGAGAAAGGGTCTCTGATTGGCTTTTTATCGACCTGCATGAAAACTCTTGGCGTTCCACGCTCAGCTATCAAGCCGTCGCCTGGTGTAGCAAAGGGCTCGACTGCGATTATCATTCCTTTCTGCAATTTTGTCTTTTCGCCATTGTCATAATTTGGAATTGAAGGTGGCGCATGAACCTCGAATTTTCCAAGGCCGTGCCCAGAAAGGTTCCGGATTGGTTCGTATCCCCTCAGCCGAATAACCTCTCCGATGACTTTTCCAATTTGCCCGACTTCAACTCCTGGTTTAATTTCCTTAATCGCAAGCTCGAGAGCTTCTTTTGTTGCATCGATTAAATCCTTGTACTTTCCTGAAAGGTCGACTGTTGCAGCGTTATCAGACATGCATCCATCTATTTGGACACCCAAATCAACTTTTACCAGTTGGTCTGAAAGAACAACATTATCGTCAGGATCAGCGCATTCGTGCGCTGCAGCTGCGTTCATGGAAAGCTGCGGGGGAAATGCTGGTTTTCCACCCAATTCTTCTATTTTTTTCTCAATTGCTTCTGTAATTTCAACAACTGTCTTGCCAGGCTTTACAAGGCCTTTCCCATATTCAAGAACTTCTGCGGCAAGCCTGCCCGCCTTCTTCCATTTGTCCAAGTCTTCCATAATATTATAATTTTGAGATCCATATATAAATTATTGGCTGTGAAATTTGATTGTTTTTTAATCAAATTTAATAATCTATAACTAATCCCAAAAATAATGAGAGAAACTTGCACTGTTGAATACAACACATATGGGTTGAAAAACCCTATAGAAGGGCGGCCTATATCTTATCACAGAATTTATCAAGACACATATTATCGAATTTTAGATTTCTTTACTCTTAAAAAAAGAATCATTGGCAGAAAAGAAAGAATAATTATTGATGAAGTTATATCTCAAAGAGCAGGGTTGGAAATTATTCGCCATCAGATCTATAGGCCTGATGAGCCTGAACTCGAAAAAAGATTGGAAGCTGGCGCAATGACCAAAGCCTTGGATTCAAAAGGTCTGACAATCAGAAAACTAAAAACAAGGTATGAATTCAGAGATGGAGTTAAATTTGATTTTACGATAATAGAATTTGGAGGAAATAAAGATACGCATTTGAGCGTTGTGGGACAAAGCATAGACAGGGCGGCTTCAGTGAGGGATTATTTGCATCTCGATCCTGAAGGTTATATGAGTCTTTATGATTATCTCAGAAACCGGGGTGCACTTTTAACTCTTGATGATTACCTCAAAAGTATATCGGGAACTACTTCAGTCTTACAGCATCAAGATTCCTTGGCGCAACCGTCTCAATCCTGAACATTTTGTGAATCGAGCTTGCCAAATCAAGGCATCTTGAATTCTCGCCGTGGTTGACCAAAACTTTTTTGGGCCTTGGACTGCATCTATTAACAAAGCTAAGCAACTGCTGCCTGTTGCTATGCCCCGAGAATCCTTCTATCGTATGAATCTCCATTTTCACTTTCATCGTTTCTTGTCTTCCGCCGTTTCCTGGAGTATTGAATTCCCTTTCTCCTCTTTGGATTCTTCTTCCAAGCGAGCCTTCTCCCTGATAGGAAACAAAAACCAGCGAGTTCTTCGGATTGTCGGCAAGATGTTTAAGGTATTCAACCGATGGCCCGCCTGTAAGCATTCCAGAAGTTGCAACTATGACGCAGGGGCCGATTTCTTCGATAATCTGCATTCTTTCCTTTGCACTTCCGACTTCCCTGAAAACCTCGTGCAGGAATGGGTTTTGGTCTTTATGAAAAATTAAGCGCCTCATGGCAGCGTTAAGATATTCAGGATAAGCAGTGTGGATTGCAGTTACATCCCAGACCATTCCGTCGATATAGACAGGAACAGGATCTATTGACTTATTTTTTATCAGGTTTACAATAATCATCATTATTTCCTGAGACCTGCCGACACCTAAAGTAGGAATTAGTATTTTTCCGCCTCTCGCTATTGTTTCCTTGATCACAACTCCAAGATATTCATCGGATTCTTCCTTGCTTACGGCAACACAGTCCCTTCCACCATAGGTTGACTCAAGCATCATTGATTCAAGCCTTGGAAAATCAGTAACCGCTGGATCTAATAGAGATGTTTTTCCATATTTTGAATCAGCTGTATAAAGCAAATTATGCAAACCGTTTCCAATATGCAAATGCGTCATCGCAGAGCCAAGGATGTGGCCGGCATTGTAGAAAGTAACCCTTATGTCCGGGGTAATGTCAGTTACCTCGCCATAATCGAGAGTTATCGTGTGCTTGACGAACTCCTTTACATCTTCTGAAGTAAACAAAGGCTCTTTGTTTTCCCCTCTTTGAATTTTTATTGCATCGAGCATAAGCAAAGCTGAGATATCTCTTGTTGGCGGAGTGCAATAAACTGGTCCCTTGAATCCATATTTGTAAAGGTAAGGAATAAATCCGCAATGGTCGGTATGGGCATGGCTGAGAATTATTGCATCAAGCTTTTGTATATCGAATTCTGGAGCTTCAAGGATTGGATAAGCGAGCTCAGAAGCATTGGCAGCAACATTAATCCCGCAGTCAAGCAGCACCCTTGATTCATTAGTTTGCAATAAGATGCAGGAGCGCCCGACCTCTCTTGCGCTGCCCAAATATGATAATCTGACCCAGCCTTCTCTTTTTTCCCTGACCCAGCTGTCATAAATTCTTTCCCCGACTTTATGCAGGAATTTTCTTCTATAGTCCGAATTCGAATAAAGTACTCCCCTGATATTTTCAATTAAAACCGAGCGGATTGCCGGCGTTCGTCTAATTAAAGGCACCCATGAAGTCTTTTCCCTGATGTCTCTAAGAATCGAACCTTGTTTTCCAATTGCAAGCCCCGGCTTTTCAGCTTCTATTATCACCTGTGAGCGCTGCGGGTCGAAAATTATGTTTCCCATCCCTGCTTCTTCAGGCATTATTTTCTTGATTGCATCCTCTGCTTTTTCCTGCGACGCGGTAATTGAAGGGTCAGGCCTTAATTCGACTCTTTTCTTGATATCATCGACTATCTTTCTTATTGCCCCTTCATTGTTTAGGAAGAATTCCTTGTCCTTTGTGTATAGCACGATATTTGCGCCCTCAAACTGCGCATCGCTTATTTTGTCCTCAGGAAGGCTCTTTAGAATTTCTTTTATGATCTTAGACATTTATTTCCTCTCTCGAACTAGTGAGAATCTTTACTTAACTTTAATGCTGTAATCAATCTGCTGCTCGAACACTTTCTTTACGCCGTCTTTTGTAATTGATACCACATCAATTCCCTGGCCGGATGCAATATCTCGTTGCATGGCTGCATTAACGGATTTGATTGCCAAATCAACACCGTCAGCAACAGACAAGTCCTTTTTGTAAAGTGTTTCTAGCACACCATAGGCAATTACGCTTCCGCTGCCTGAGGCAACGAAGTCGTCTATTTCAGTTATTGAGCCATCAGCAAAAAGATCATAAAGGTGAAATCCAGAGGAATCTGTTCCTCCCAATAGGAAATGCGAAATTCCAGGGATCATTGAAGGCCTCCGTACATTGCCATAAATTAGGCCGGCAAGAAGGTTAGCTGCTTCCTTAACAGTTACTTCTCTATCTGCCCTCATTTCTTTTAATTTGAGTTCAGCTTTCATTAATTTTGTTAGCAATTGTGCGTCAGAGACCATTCCAGATATGGTTACTGCAATTCTTTCATTAAGGGGAAAAACCTTTTCTGCCTTCTTATTGGCAATCAGATACCCTGCAGTGGCTCTCCTGTCTGCGGCGAGCACTATGCCATCCTTGCACTGTATTCCGACAGTTGTTGTCCCTGTTTTCAATCTGTTTTCTTCCATGGCATGTTACCTTAGAAATATCTGAAATGCAAGAATAGAGGGAGGTATTTAAAGGTTGCGGTCAATATCGTGTTTTGTTTTTATTAATTATTTTCCGCTCTCGGCCGCGGAGGCCGTGTCTTACAGCAATGATTGAAATCCTAGCTTATTATCGGAATCTCAGTCGCCTTAGCCAATTGCTCAGCAGGCAGATTATTGCAGTCATAATAATTATTGTTAGATTTTGGTTTTTCGATTAAGAGCAATTTTGTATATGACCCGTACTGTGCCAGGTTTGCGGCTCCATAGGCATCTTGGTAAACCCGCTGGGGCTCAATGAAAAGCGTCACTGTTTTTGCCGACCTCGCCGGCATTTTCACAGTTGCTTTTCCTGAGCTTCCGCCGTAATAATAACTTCTTCCCATAGCCGAGGCTTCCATCAGCCCAAGATTGTAGACCGGTTCAGAATATTTTGTCTCGCTGTACCTTGTCTGAAAGGCGAATCTTGCGGGGCTGTTGGAATCATCAACAGCGCAGATAATCACATTTTCAAGTTCCTGCACCCTGGGCATGAAGAAATCATTCACTATGGTGATTGTTTGTATTGGAACGTATTTTACCGGATTATTGTAATCGTTGTACGAGGCAAAAATATTTCCGAAATTTACAGTTTCAATTGTCTCCTTTTTTATCTCTAATCCGATGTTGGAAGCACTTAAGCCAACTAGAACAAAAACTAGAACAACAGGAAGAAAAATACCAATTATGATTTTTGTATTCATTTTAATAGCTTTTTTGACATGTAATATCCGACGCCGATCATCAGAACTGATGAAACAGCCAGCAAAATCAGGATTACATTCTTGTTTAGAGAAAACACATCAATTACAAATCCGACTGTAAAGATATATAATGATACCGAAATCAAAAACATCATCGGGTACCATTTCCTTTTCATTGCATACAAGATTATTGCAACGACAAGACCTATCCAGAATACTCCCCAACCCAGAATCGGGTACCAAGCCATTAGATGTCCCTCTCTGCCATGAAGTCTCCTGCGAAAAAGAATATGACAACAAGGCAGAATAATATAATTGTCTTTATCTCATCAGCAAGGCTGAATAGGTATTCATAGGAGAAATATGCCACAGTCGCGAATACAAAAACAATTCCAAGAATGTAAAAGATGTACTCTACCTTCATTCCGATATACCTTTCACTTATTCATTATTAAAAGGTTTCGGATTAAACAAGCTTAATTTTTTAACCAAAACATTTAATTATAGAATAACAAAATGATAAGTATGCCTAAAAAAACAACCGAAGTAAGCTTCTGGGACCGAATGCGAAATCTCTTTTTTAAGCCGATGGAATTCTTTGAAAGTGTAAAGACTGAGCAAGGAATAACAAACGCATTATTAACATATGCGGCTTTTGGGTTAATAGCAACGATAGGTGGCATTTTCTCGCCCTTTAATATGTGGGGGCTGATGGGGATGAGAAGTTTTGGTGGCCCGGATTATTTCAGCTGGATAATACCTATATTTGCAGCGGCCGGATTTGTTTTTGGCATAGTAATGACGTTCTTTTATTCTGTTCTAATACACGCATTTGTGATTGTGTTTGAAGGAAAGGCTGATTACTACGCAACGTACAGGGCATACGCTTACAGTATGGTACCTTCGCTGCTTATTGGAGTAATTCCTTTTTTCGGCGGGCTTGGATTCATCTATTCCCTTGTTCTGCTGGTAATTGGGGTAATGAAAGTAAACGAGTTATCTGTTGGAAAAGCTGTGCTTGCAGCTCTTTTGCCCCTCGCAATCATACTTTTACTTTTAATTGGGATGCTTGTATCTGCAATATTTTTATTTTCCCAGAGAATGTTTTATTGAAAAGATAAAAAATATTTATTATTCTTATATATGGTAAACTTAGTATATTAGGTTTAAATGAAATTGAAATTATATTAAAATTGATAAATAAGAGGCAATAATACTGGCATATGGAGTTGAAAATATTCTCGATTCTGCTATTAACCATTCTGTTTAGCGCGACTGTTTTCGCTACGACTCCTTCAAGGCAGGTTCCTGTAGTTTTCGATTCCGGAGGAGAATTCAGTAATCCTGATGAACTAAAGCAATATTTTATCTCCAATTATGAATCGATTAAAAACTCAACCATAACAATTTGGGCCGAGAAGAATTTTGGTCAGCCCCCTGTTTTAAATCAGACAATCGACCTATCCGGTATTGACAAATTAGAAAAGTGTTATGGAAAAATTTGCACTGAAACTCCAATAAAATACCGTGTTTACATCCCTTATTATGATATAGAAGAGGACGTTAAAATAATTGATGGGTGGCCATATAGAACAATTCAAACCTGCAGAAATCCTTCTGAATCCATGACAACATCTGGCACAGTTCTTGCCGATAATACAACCCAATATTCGCCGCCACGATGCAGTTCAGGTATGATTAAAAAAGAAGTAGGTGTAGATAGCAGTATCTCATATTTGGTAGATGAAACAGGAAAGATTTATTTTTCTGGTGCAACAGTCGCAAAACCGTTATCTGTACTCCAAAAGGAGCGTAGTGTTCAATATATAACAATCGGGAATATTCCAATATTGTCTAAATATCTGTTAGGTAAAATTTTGACAAGTGCTTTGATCATCGGGCTTACCATTTTGATAGCTATCGCTGGATTCCGCTTTCTTATGAAAAGGAAAAAAGAGTGATTTTATTCAGAACTTTACCTTTACGTCCTGCTTCTCAGTTTCTGTTGCCTTGAACATCTCGAAGCTTTCAGTGAAACTGAACCACCGTGCAAAAATCATGTCAGGAAACGACTGAATCCTTATATTATAAGTGTTGACGCTGTCGTTGTAGAATTCCCTTCTGTCGGATAACTCGTTTTCCAGCCCGCTTATCCTGTTTTGCAGCTGGATAAAATTCTCGTTTGCTTTAAGGTTAGGGTAGTTCTCTGCAACTGCGAAGATTGACTTGAGTGCGCCTGTTATCATGTTGTCGGCTGCTGCCTTCTCGCCCATGGTCCTGGCGTTCAAGAAGCTTGTCCTGGCTTTTGTCAGGTCGGTCAGCAGTGTTTTTTCGTGTTTCATGTATCCTTTGACCGACTCTATCAGCTTCGGAAGTTCGTCAGACCTCTGCTTGAGAAGAACGCCTATGTTCGCCCATGACTTCTTGATGTTGTTTCTCAATTCCACCAGGCCGTTGTAAATTGATATTAAATACCCGAACACAATGAGAGCCAGCAAAATTATTGCGACAAAAATCACGATCATTATTCCTACTGCCATGACTGCAAAAAAATGCCGCAGTATTTAAAGGTTAGGTGTAATGAGGCGATGGTTAAAGTATATTGAACTGTGAAAATAAAATGGCAAGACAGCCAATAATCAATGCTGCTCCTCCAGCAATACCGAGATAGCACCTCCATCGCAACTTTGAAAGTACCTTC
>Ga0209542_10016099_pt1 | contig 12452 bp, 16 predicted proteins | sample RifCSPhighO2_01_FD_184028 | JGI IMG/M metagenome (GOLD analysis project Ga0209542, IMG submission 184028) | Soil microbial communities from Rifle, Colorado - Rifle CSP2_plank highO2_0.1 (SPAdes) (version 2) | ecosystem: Environmental > Terrestrial > Deep subsurface > Rock core/Sediment ...
CAAGGGATCGGCATCAGGATGAAATGCTCGGATATCTCGGTCATCGGTCGGGCGACGCAGGGTGTAAGAGTGATGCGCTTGGAAGAAGGCGATGGCTTAGCAGCAGCAGCAAAGATCGTGGTTGAAGATAGTGATGAAGAAGGAAAGGCAGAATTATCAGATGCATCGCCAGAAGTACAACCATGAAATTATGCGCTTTAGTCAACCCCGGAATGGAAGAGCTCTGCAAGCAAGAGATACAAGAGCTGATCGCTGTTTCAGGAAAAGTCTTCCCTCAAGTAGTAGAATTTGATGCTTCTGAAGAACAGGCGCTTACGGTTTTGTATCATACTCAGTCCGTTCGTAGGATTGCAATCTCTTTAGGAAAGTACAAAAACCTAGATGCGCTCGATTTTAATTCTTTGAATTGGGCAAATTTTATTGCCAATACTTCCTTTAAAGTAGAAGTAGAGAATGTCAAAGGGATTGAAAATCGCTTGGCTATCGCCAAACAAGTTGCAGGTAAAGTTTTCTCAACGGTAGAAAAGCAGAAGCTTTCTCTTTCTATAGAACTCAAGAAACCGCATTTTCTATTGATAGTCTACTTTAACGGTAAGGAATATTTCATCGGCTTAGATTTGGCTGGAGAAGAATTGCATTCCCGCGCCTATCGCGTCTTCACTCACTCTGCCTCCTGTAAAGGAGATCTTGGATATTACTTTGCCCGTAAGACTGGATACCAGCCAGGAAATACCTTTTTAGTCGGATTTGCCAAAGATGGAGTGATCGCTATCGAAGCTGCTTTATTTGCCAGCCGCTATCCTATTCATTCTAACCATAAATCTTTTTCTTACAATCATTTTCCTCTTTTCAAATCAGTAAAATATGTGCCTTTAGCAAAAAACGATGCTTTCTCTGTTGTTGCCTTTGACGAAGGTTCGCAAAATGTTACTGCTGCCAGAAAAAATGCCCAGATCGCCGGAGTGCGCAAATTCATAAATTTACAGAAGATCACTTTAGATGAATTAAGCGGCGCATTCCATGAACAGGAATTTGAGCGCATCCTGTTTCAGGTAACTACCAAAGATGAAGAGAAGCTTAATGAAATCTACCATCAGGCTAAGTATCTATTGAAGCCCAAAGGTACCATGCTTTTGATCGGCAGGGAAGGCTGGGAAATTTCTGTCCCAAGTTATTGCAAGCTGCTTTCTGAAGAGGTACTAGAACGCGGCGAGAATAAGTATAAGCTGTGGCTGATGCAGAGGAAGTGAATCTTTTTTCCAATAGTTTAAGCGCAGATTTTATATACCTCTTTCATTTAATTCCGCGTATGGTTAGAGGTGAAGAGTTGCGCGCTCGCATAAAGGATCATTTCTCCTTTGAGAGGCAGGAATTGTCTATTCTTATTCCTGCGATCTTCCTGACTGCCTTTATGTTTTCTTTCCGCGACTGGGGAACGACCAATTTTAATTTCTGGGCTGGATTAGAAAATTATATTGTAGTTGCTATCATCATCGGCTTTTCCTTCTTTGCCCGCTTCTCCTGGCAAAAGATATATGCCTTGAAAGACGGCTACCGCGCTGAATTCAAAGGCTGGTGGTTAGGTATACTCATCACCCTATTACTTACCTTGATCAGCAAAGGTAATCTGCCGTTAGTCTTGATCGGCGGAGTGGTATCTTCTCTGATGATCCATCAGCGCCTGGGAGAATTTCGCTATGGTTTTTCTTACTTAGATAATGCCAAGATTTCCTTTCAAGGTATTGTCGCTAATCTTTTCTTGGCGTTATTATTTTCCATCGGCTTATACTTCGCTCCGGAAAGTTATTTCTTTAGCAAAGGCCTGTGGTTGAATTGGATCATGGCCTTATGCTCTGCCTTGCCCTTGCCCCAGTTAGACGGCTTAAACATCTACTTCGGTTCCAGGCCGTTATATTATTCCGCTTTAGCTATAGTGGCCATTTTCGGAATACTCCTGCTGACCAGAACCCAGCTGGGCTTGATTTTAGCTATCTTTGTCACCGCTATTTCGGTTATAATCGGCGTGCTTATAGAGCCATAATAAGCTTATTATTCCTCTTTTCTTGGCTCTATATACTATAAAAATAATTATAGCAACCTTTAAAAGTAAGAGCTTTATCAAATCAGGTATGAAAGGGAAGTTAAAAAAATATAAAGCGAAAAGTGTGGTCGTAAGCAGAAAACCATCTCATAAAGACGAAGAAGTCTGGCATGCTTTTATCGGTTTCTTTGATGAAAATAATCCTCACTTAAAAGGCAAAGTTCCTTTTGAGGTAGTGGAGATTCAAAATGTACAAAAAGTAAGGATCAAGGAACTCCGCAACGTTTCCTATTACTTGATGGGCAATGATATTGTCATCAATAACTTGGAAGAATTGACCATCGAACAAGAAGATGGTGTGGTTACTTTGACCGGGAAGCAGAATTTGCCGAAGTGATTACTTCTTAAATCCTTTAATCAGGTATATTCATTATCAGACCAAAACATATATACTTCAGAATCTTGATACTGCTGTAGAGGTGGTTACCTAGATAAAGCACGATATCTACTTGCATGACCTTTGCAGAAAGGTAAAATCTGATTACAATTCTCTATCGACCAATGTTCGTTTGTTTTCTAAGAAAGGCCGGGTTCTAGCCGAAATTGATTTGTTGGCGGTGCGGGAAAACGGCTGCGATGTCTATGAAGTTAAGTGCAGTTATCGCATCACCAAGGCCAAGAAACAGCTGCTACGAATTAAAAGGCTGATGCCCGAAGTCACTAACCTGTACTTTTTCTGCGGCGAATCAGGAGTATTGAAAGAAGTAGAAGTGGAATAATTTTTATAGACCACTAAATATTTAAGCGCCATGCGTAACATAAAAAAAGTAATCACCCCAAAAATAGTGATGGAAGGTGCAGGCGTCAAGCTGCGCCGCATCTTCGGACCGGAACAGGCTTCTCAGTTTGATCCATTCCTGCTCTTTGATCATTTTGGCTCTTCAAATCCAGAAGATTATGTCAAAGGATTTCCTTGGCACCCGCATCGGGGCATCGAAACGGTTACTTATTTACTACAGGGTGAAATCGCTCATGCTGATAGCATCGGCAACAAAGGGGTTATTAGATCTGGAGAAATCCAATGGATGACTGCCGGCAGCGGCATCATCCATCAAGAAATGCCTAAGCTATCCAGAGAAGGGATGCAGGGATTTCAATTATGGGTGAATTTACCGAGGCAGAAGAAAATGACTAAACCACAGTATCGCGGGATGACCAAAAAAGAATTGACCCAGGTACAAGATGATGGTGCTAAAATAAAAATAGTCGCTGGGAAAATAGGTAATCAACAAGGCCCGGTAAAAGACCTCAGCACTGAAGTGGAATATATTGAAATAGAACTTGCCGGAACTTATCAGCACCAGACTAAGAAGAAAACTGTTTTGATCTATGTCATCGAAGGTTCTTTGAAAATAGGCAACACTGCCATTTCAAAACATCATGCTGCTTTATTGGAAGAGCAGGGCGAAATTATGATGGTTGGAAAAGCTCGTCTCTTGCTTATTGCCGGAAATCCTCTGCACGAGCCAGTCGCTTGGGCCGGGCCAATTGTCATGAACACCCAGAAAGAATTACAAACTGCCTTTTGGGAACTGGAAGAAGGCACCTTCATTAAATAACACAACCAGATTTATAATAAATCTCTTCTTTTACGAAGTGATGGGAAAATTCGCCGATCTAGGCCTGAAGAAAGAAATAGTGCAAGTCTTGTCTAGATTACACTTTACCGAAGCATTACAAGTTCAAGAGCAGATCATTCCCTTAGCTCTAAAAGGCAAGAATATTGTTTTTACTTCTCGAACCGGCAGCGGGAAAACTTTAGCTTATCTGCTCGGTTTTCTTGGTAGGATCAACAAGAAACAAGGCATCCAGATGCTGGTGTTGGTGCCTACCCGCGAATTATGCATCCAGGTAGGAAAGGAAATGCAAAGAGTATGCGATCCGCTGGAGATTAAAGTGGGCATGCTCTACGGCGGTCGGGAAATAGCCGGAGATAGCATCACCAACAAGAGAAGAAACAACATCATCGTCGGAACTCCCGGAAGATTAATCCAACATATCAATGCCAAAAACATCAGAGTCGGCGAAGTTAAGTACTTAGTATTTGATGAAAGCGACCAGATGTTTGATCAGGGATTTCTGGAAGAATGTGCCTATCTTAAAGAGAGAGTAAGCGCTGATGCGCAGATAATTCTTTCTTCCGCTACTATCACTCCAAAAGTTGAGCAGTTCATTGAAACTGAACTGCCGGAGCATGAATTGTTAAAAATAGGCGAATTAGTTCCTAAAAATATTGTTCAAGAAAAATTGTTCTGCACCATTCCGGAGAAGAATGAGGTATTACTCCATTTTTTACAACAGCATAAGTTCAAGCGGATCATGATCTTTTGCAACAGAAAAGATAGGACTGCAGATATCACTCGATTTCTATCAGAACATAAATTACATGCCCGGGAATTGAATAGCGACCTCACCCAAGACCAGCGCTTTAACACCTTAAACCTCTTCAAGGATGGAAAGATCCACATTTTAGTAACTACCGATGTAGCTGCCCGTGGATTACAGATTGAAAAAGTCGATGCGGTCATCAATTATGACGCGCCTACTAAAGCAGAATTCTACATCCACCGGATTGGCCGTACCGGCAGAAGAGATAAAGAAGGCTATTGTTTGTCTCTCATCTGTCCGGAAGACGAAGATCGCTTTCGGATCATTGAATATAATTTTGGGTTAGATGTGAGGGAGAGAGAATAAATATCTTCTCCAAAATAACTGTTCTATTCGTATATTTTATAAAGAAAAAGGCCTTTTAGATACCTAAGCAGATTATTTGGAGCAACGAATTTTCTCTGGAAAAAACTAATGGAATATCAACTTGTCAAATATTGCCCTTTTTGCAAAAAAAGGTTCTTGGTAGATCGTAAGAAAACTCGAACTACTTACTGCGAACAATGCCAAAAGAAGTTCTTGAATAAGCCGATAGAGAATTGATTCAGTAGTTAAAATTATAAATAGATTTCTCTTTTTTTGAAGACATTGACTATCGATGAATGGAAAATGATTGGTGAAAAATGGAAAACTACTAGTAGTAAAACTGCTGTTTTATTTCCTGCCTTACAAAAGATCATGCCTGATCTAAAAGAAAAGAGAGTTTTAGATGCTGGTTGCGGAGATGGATTTGGTGTAGCTTGGTTAAGAGCACAAGGAGCTGAAAGTATAGGTGTAGATATTTCTGAGAAAGGAATTGAATCTTGTAAGCAACTGGATCCGCAAGGAAAATATGCAGTGATGGACGTTAGAAAATTATCCTTTAAAGAAAAATTTGATTATGTTTTATCCTTATTAGTTTTGTTAAGCTTTGATAAAAAGACAGAAATGACCACTGCAATCAAAAAGATGGGCGCTTGTTTAAAAGAAGATGGTAAAATGATCATCGCCACTGTACACCCAGCCTTTGATACAGTAAATGAGAATATGGAAACCATGATCAGACATTCCTTAGCTGAATATTCTTACGCTGACAGTGGAATGAAAATAGAATATAAACATAAATCTAAGAATTTCTCTTTTGTTGATTTTCATTGGAGGATTGAAGACTATTCTGACTGCATCAATAAAGCAGGCCTGGTCATTGAAAAGATAGTCGAACCTCTACCGATTCCTGAATCTGAGAAAGATAGTAAGGAATTGTATTCAGCGAGAAGAAAGTATCCTCCTTACATGGTGTTTGTTTGTAGGAAGAAATAGAACCTTTACCCACTCCCGCACAAGAAATAGGGAAAAATATTGTATTTCTGTGCTGAAATGTGATGGCACTGGACACCCACTGGACAAATCTTAAATCGCCTAACTCTTAAAAATTCTTCAATTTTAGACCTTAATCACTTTTTCTTTCATGCACTGGACAACTCCGGCTAAGGTATATAAACCTCCCCGTTTAGCATTCTAGAAATGACTCAGATCATTGTAAAGGAGACTGAAATATCAATTATAGATATAGAAAAGGAAGATTTTATCTGTATCACAGATATAGCTAGATACAAAGATTCAGAAAGAACGGATTATATTATCCAAAACTGGCTTAGGAACCGTAGTACTATTGAATTTTTAGGTTTATGGGAGCAATTGAATAACCCTGGTTTTAATCCCATCGAATTCGAGGGGTTTAGAAAAAAAGCAGGGCTTAATAGCTTCGTATTGACAGCAAAACAATGGGTTGAAACAACGAATGCTATTGGCATAATTTCTAGATCAGGTAGATACGGCGGCACTTATGTCCATAAAGACATCGCTTTTGAGTTTGCTTCTTGGATTTCTGTTGAATTCAAATTGTATCTAATCAAAGAATTTCAGAGACTAAAAGATGAAGAAAGAAAACAGCTAGGCTGGGATATAAGACGAAATCTTGCCAAAATCAATTACAAAATCCATACAGATGCAATAAAAGAGAATCTAGTCCCTAAAGAAATCACTAAAGCGCAAATAAACCAAATTTATGCCAGTGAAGCTGATGTTTTAAATGTAGCCCTATTTGGAATGACTGCTAAAGAATGGCGAGACAATAACAAAGATAACAACGGCAACATAAGGGATTATGCAAATGTTTCTCAATTAGTGTGTCTTTCAAATCTTGAAAACCTCAATGCGTTATTCATTAATGAAGGATTACCCCAAGATACAAGATTAATCAAATTAAACAAGATAGCAATACGGCAGATGAAGTTATTAACAGAAGATACAAATGTCAAAAGATTGGAGACCAAAAGGTGACAAATTGTCACCAGTTGATTTTTTAAACTACATCAATCCTAACCTCAAAATGCTCCGTAACTTCACTCCCCGCTTATACCAGCAGACCATCCTCGGAACAGCCGCCAGACACAATACGTTGGTAGTTCTCCCTACCGGCTTAGGAAAAACCGCCATTGCCTTCCTTCTCACCGCCCAACGCTTACACAACTATCCTAACTCTAAAATTCTGATGCTGGCGCCGACTAAACCGTTATGCGAGCAGCATGTCGAAAGCTTCCGTGAACACTTAGAAATTCCTGCAGAAAAAGTAGTTCTCTTCACCGGCAGTGTAGCTCCGGAAAAACGCGCCCAATTGTGGAAAGAGGCGCAGATCATCATCTCCACACCGCAAGGTCTGGAAAATGATATCATCAACAGCCGCATCAATCTCAAAGAAGTTTCCCTTCTCATTTTCGACGAAGCGCACCACGCGACCGGAGAATATGCCTATGTCTGGATCGCTAATCAATATGATAAAACCTCCTCCTCAGCGAGAATTCTCGCTCTCACCGCCTCTCCAGGCAGCGACATGGAAACAGTCAAAGAAATTACCACCAATCTCAAAATAGAAAAAGTAGAAGTCAGGACGGAAAAAGATCTCGATGTCAAGCCCTATATGCAGACGACGCATAAGAATTGGGTGGAAGTAGAATTTCCTCAGGAATTAAGACAGATCCAACTGCTGCTCAAAGACTGTCGCAAATCAAAATTGATTGAAGCGCAGCACTTAGGATACTGCAGTGATCTGGAAATGTCTAAAGGCGCTTTATTAGGATTACAATTAGAATTACAAAAGAAACTATCCAGCGGATTGAGGGACTTTGAAGTGATGCGCTCTCTTTCTGTCATCGCCGAAGCCATGAAAGTAGACCATGCTTTAGAATTGTTAGAAACCCAAGGCATCAAGCCCTTACATTCTTACTTCAAAAAAATGCAGCAGGATGCTTTAACGTCGAAAGTAAAAGCGGTACAAAATCTGATGCAGGACGAGTTATTCAAATCCTCAATGCATTTTACCGAAGAGTTGGCCAAACAGAACATCATCCATCCAAAGATGCTGAAGATGAAAGAGATCCTGCAGGAAGCCATTGCAAAAGATGGAAATGCGAAAATAATTGTCTTTACCCAATATCGAGATTCTGCGGAAGAGATCGTCAAAAATGTCAACGAATTAAAGATAAAAAATCACATTTTTGTTGGTCAGGCTAAGAAAAACGGCTTAGGCTTCTCGCAGAAACAGCAGAAAGAGATTCTGGATAAATTCAGTACAGGAGAATTCAACGTTTTAATAGCCACTTCTGTAGCCGAAGAAGGTTTAGATATTCCTAAAGTAGACAAAGTAATTTTTTACGAGCCGATTCCTAGTGCCATAAGATCCATCCAGCGCCGAGGAAGAACCGGAAGATTAGAAGAAGGCGAAGTGACCATTCTGCTTACCAAAGGCACTCGGGATGAGATCTATAGATGGAGCGCCCACCACAAAGAGAAGCGCATGTACAGAAATCTTGATCAGTTGAAAAAAGAGTTTTCTTTGCATAAGAACGATTCAGCTCCTATCCAGAGCAGCGTTCAAAACAATAATTCTAACAACACTCTCACCAAATTCATTTCTTCAGAACCAGTTGTGGCTATCCTTGCCGATCATCGGGAAAAAAATAATCGTGTTGTAAAAGAATTGATCGATTTTGGCATTTCCGTAAAGACCGCTCAACTCACCAGCGCAGATTATGTAGTTTCAGGAAAAGTTGGTGTAGAACTCAAAAAAGTGCCAGATTTTGTCGCTTCCATCATTGACGGCAGGATTTTAGACCAAGTCCGCGACTTAAAGAATTCCTTTCAGAAAGCAGTCTTGGTCATCGAAGGAGAAGAAGATATCTATACGGTCAGAAATGTTCATGCTAACGCCATCCGCGGCATGTTAGCGTCCATCGTCTTAGATTTTCACGTTCCGGTTCTGTATACTAAAAATCCGCAGGATACCGCTGCTTTGTTAGCGGTGATGGCCAAACGTGAGCAAGGCAAAGAGGTTGACTTTTCATTACATTCTTTAAAACCAAAATCAGTACAAGAACAGCAGGAATTTATTGTATCTGCGTTTCCCAACATCGGGACGCAGACAGCCAAGATGCTATTAGAACACTTTGGCAGCATCAAGAACTTAGTCAATGCTACCGAAGCGCAATTGACCGCGCTTAAGGGTATTGGTGATAAGACTGCCCAGCAGTTAGTGAAGATGTTTGAAGAAGAATATAGAAGGAAAGAATGATCACTCAAATAAATTTCCATTCACACTATAAATTGTAGTAAATCCTTTCTCTTCCATAACTTCAGCGGCCATAAAACATCGCACCCCGGCATGACAGTGAACCAGGTAGGTTTTCTTTTTGTCTAATTTTTCCAGACTCTTCTCAAAATTATCATCATAGATGTTTATGTTTACCGCTCCTTTCAAATGTTCTTGGGCAAATTCTGCAGGAGTCCGCACATCCAGAATCACAAAGTTTTGATTAGCTTTATTTTCCTGAATCAGCTTTCGAGCTTTGGTAACATTAATCTCTACTATGGTCATTATTTCCTACAAGGTCCCCATTGATGCAGATTATGCTCTCCTACACAATTCGCATGGCTTTTCCAGAACTGCGGGCAGCCGGCATCTGTTCTGGTCGTTCCCAGAAAATCTTCTTCGCAAGGCAGGCGGAAATCAGCAGGAATCTTTTCCGGCAGGACGCTATAAAGCTCTCGATCATCTTCCACCGTTCTTTCCTTATCAACTATATAAGAATGCTTTCTAATTGCGTTTTCTAACTTACTAAACTCATGATTTAATTCTCCAGAGTTCATTCCTGCAAGATCGTCATCCCATTTTACTGGATCAAGAACAGCATCTGCAGGAATTTCATCAACTGAATTTACATTTCTATGCTTGAAAAAAGCTCTGCATTTCCTCATACCTTCATCATACGTCGGCAAATGGAGTACTTGCTTGGTCTCCGAAAGCATATTCCACACTTTGTAATCATCCACCCAGCAGCGGTCATCGCCTTTCTGGTCGCGATGGTATCTGATCACTTTGCGTAATTCTATAATCTGAGAATGCAATGAATCCATGATCTCACTTTATCTTTCCTTCCTGCCATTGCTTCAAAAATAATCTGGCCGCTGCATCTAGATCTAATTCTTTGCCTTTGCGCACTTTCTTAAAGAGAATGGCGATCTTTTCTAGAATCTCATCTTCATCATCTGCTTCGATCCCAAAATGTTTCTTGATGCGTTCCTTCTCTTCTTCAATAATACGTAAAGCAACATATTCTGGATCTTTGATCTTGCCGGAAGAGATTGCGCTGGTCTTTCCGAATTTGACTACATCTTTCTCTTCCTTTGGGAATACCCCCGGCGTATCGATCAGCATTATTTTGCTGTCTACTCTCACTTTCTGCAACCCTTTGGTAAATCCGCTTTCTGAAGAAGTCCTGGCCGACCCTCTTCCCGATAAAGCATTGATCAACGAAGATTTACCTACATTAGGGTAGCCTAAAACACCGACAATCGCTCTCTCTCCGTGCGATAATTCCAGAATTTTCTTCTTCAGGATAGTGGTTCCTAACTTTTCCCGGCTGGAGATGAATACAGATGGCTGCAACTCTTTCGCTTTTTCCTTTAACTCTTCAATATTTACTAAATCGCACTTATTCATCACATACAGAATCTGTTTACCGCTCGCACGTACTTTATATTCAATCTCCCGGTTTCTGGTCTCATCGATGAACCTTGCGTCTAGTACTTCGATGATGATATCAGCTTCTCTCAGTACTTCATTGACATGTTTCCAGAATGTTGGCATAGCTGTAATAAAAGAAGTTATTTTATAAAATTATAGTTAGAATTATCGTTGTTTATGGAGTTCAAGAATCCTCAATGCCAACATTATTTAAAATTTAAATACTCGCTCGTGGGCCTTTATTATAGACAATGAATATTCCCTTGTACGGGTTTGGTACATCAGCAGGAAGATTCTCCAATGTTCCCTGCACTTCAACACAATAGCCCTCTAAACCGCTATCGAGAGTAAATTCTTTGGGAGTCTTTGATACCCCATGAATAACTCCGGAATAGGAAGCATTCCTTAAGAGCAGATCAGAAATTTCCTGGGCGATTTCTCTTGCTTCCTTTTTATCCATATCTCCTCTAAACAGCAATAATCTTTTTAAAGTTTTCTTCACAATTCCAGCAGATGGACGAAGAACAAGCACAGATGCGCAATAACCATATTAACCTCATGGACGAGTGCGTACAAGATGCCAAGTATATCGCTATCAAGCATGGCATCAATCAGGAAGATGTGGTTGCTACCTTGGCTGCGGCGTTGTTTAGAGAACGGGTAAAAGAAAACTAATCACTTCCTCTTCAAATGCACTCAGAGGCGTAGCCTCTGGTGTCCCGAAGGGGTTCTTTTCCCCTTCAAGGACTTCTTCAAGAAACTCTCAAACTTCTCCATTTCATCTTTGGTGTTAAAGAACAATAAATGCTTCTTTCCTTTCTTGGTCATAACATAGCCGCCTAAAAAGAACTTATCCAGCTTGTGATGAGAAAATTCTTTCAGAGGAGCTTTCTCTTTCTTGACTCCATTTCGTTTCTTATGCAATACTTCTAAATGTTTCTTGGTTAGCTTGTAATGTTCTTCCACTTGCCGCCATTGCTGTATTCCATACGATGCTAAAAAGTACAGCGCTAAAAACAAGATGGTAAACAAAATTGCCATCATCGCTGAACCCTGAGTCTGCAGATAGGAAACGACATACACTAATAATGCCAGAAAAGCGATCATCACTATTTCAATCCGCATCACTAAGAAATCTTTACTTGGGAATTTCCAGGATAATGTTGTCGTTTTCATTTTAGTAAGGTGCCTTGGTCATGCTCACCAAGGAGGCGATAAACATGGCAACAAACACCAACATAAACGTGATTTTGTAATTAAGATCATCAACAAGATAAGCAGTGACCAGAAATCCAATAATCGACATGACCATAAAACTTCCCTTCAAGGGAACTGCATGCCATTTAGGCGGAGCTTTCCTTACAGAACGGCGTGCTTTCTTAGCCATGTTTCCATCAACCTCTTTAATATAGAGGAAGAAGTCTATGTATTTAAAGGTTTTTACTTACGAGGAGGTTGAAGGTCAGCAGTGTATCCTCTGTCCTGATCCGTTTTTACATTCTTTGATGCGTCCATAATTTCTTTTGCATCTTCTAAAATATGATAAAACATATTAATACCTGGATTGTCTGGACCGAGCTTGGTTATATGAGTTTCATACCCCCACCGATGCAGTTTGCCCAGATATTCTTCTACTTCAGTTGGCTTGAAAGTATAAGTCGCTGGACCAGCACGCCCACCAATACAACCTTGATTTCCAGATTGCACAAACTGCCAATCTTCATTAGAATCATTCTTCCTGGCCGAGATGTAGACTACTTCTTCCAATCCATTGTAACTCATAACCTATTTGAGAACAAAGCACTTTATTAATTTATTTGCTCTTGAAAATATATTTCTCTACTTCTTTCCGAGCTTTTTCCCGCTTCTTTTGATGCTCAGCTAAGAATTGATTTACCTTCT
>Ga0209542_10016100_pt1 | contig 12451 bp, 20 predicted proteins | sample RifCSPhighO2_01_FD_184028 | JGI IMG/M metagenome (GOLD analysis project Ga0209542, IMG submission 184028) | Soil microbial communities from Rifle, Colorado - Rifle CSP2_plank highO2_0.1 (SPAdes) (version 2) | ecosystem: Environmental > Terrestrial > Deep subsurface > Rock core/Sediment ...
ATAGTCAAATCATCTTTTGATTTATTTAAATCCTTCCAAAAAAAGCAATGTTCGCATCTAGCATTGCATTTGGAGGTAACAAAAAATATAAGTGCCTCTGGCATTGATTTTCTTTTGTATAGTATCTTCCTTGCATATCTAAATGCATCGCCGACTCCTAGTTTGTTGCTCTCCCTCAAATTTTCTTCTTTATCAACCATTCTTTGATTCCTCCCAGAATTCCAACAGCTATAAAAAAAAAGGACATTATTGAAATAGGAACTGAAATTAACATAAAGCTAAAACCATAATATTTATTGGCTAACCTAAACAAATGAATATTTATTATAAAAAAGGCAATTAATATAATTACAGGAAATAATATGAATAATTTATTAATAAAAATCATAAGAAAAGGGGTAATTGCTAGTGACAATAGAAAAAGATTTGCTAAAAACAGCAGAGCTTTTGCTTTTAGATTGTCATATCCTTCATATTTTAGCATGCCTTTTTTTGCTGAGATGTTCACCCATCCCCTAGTTTTATTGTAATCATTATAAAAAAATTTCTTCAGCCCAAATGGGTGATCATGCGTATTTTGGATAGTTTTATCAAGCATAATTCTATGGCCTTTATTGGCTAATCTTACCCCAAATTCAATATCTTCTAATGCACAAAGCGACTCATCAAAGCCGCCAATTTCGTCATGCTGCTTTTTTTTTACTGCACCAAATGCGCTCCAAAAAGATTCGTAATTAACTCTCTCTTTAGTTCCACCTATTTGAGCGTAATTATTGTAAGTATATAGGTTTTGAAATTTTGTCAGATTATTTTCGTATGGCGTAGTGGGTGTATAAATGCCATTTGCAGCAGATACATTTTTTTCAGACATTAATCCGCGTATTTTTTCAAGACTATCTCTTTGAACAATTGTATCAGAATCTAAGAAAACAAAGATGTCATTTTTTGCTAGTTTAGTGCCGCAATTTCTTGCTGCAGCAGCCCCCCTTTTCTCGCATACAGCTAACTTAACCGGGTAACCTTTAACTTTCTCTTTTGTATCATCGCTGGAGTTATTATCTACAACGATAACTTCATCATTTTCTGCTTTTGATTTTAGTAGGCTGTCTAAACATTTTGTAATTGTTGCCCCCGCATTATATGCAGGAATTATAATGCTTAAATTATTATTTCCCATTATTTAAGTAGCACAGGCGGATAGTTTATAAGATTTATGGTTTTTTCCCAAAAAATTTTTTGACATCATTTAAAACTTCAAGGTAAATTGAACATAGGCAATTTGGGTGAAGCGACCGCAAAAAAGTAAGCCCTTAAATGTCTATTAGGCAAATTTTAATCAGTTTTCATGAATATTCTTTCTATGTCCGATTTTCAAAATATGTAAAATTTGATTAGTTCTGTCAACATCAATAATCACTCTATAATCTCCAACTCTTAACTTAAAGCCTTCAATTTCCTCAAGATGTTCAAGATAATGAAAGGGGTTTAATTTGCATTGCTGAATCCTATTCCAAATTCTCTCTTTTATGTCTTTTTCAAGCTTGTTCAAAAAGTCAGTAGCTTTCTTGTCAAATTTAAGTTCATACATCTTTTATAAGCCAAGAATCTTCTTAGCTTCATCTTCTGTATAGAATTCGCCTTTCTTAATTCTCTCTCTTGCTTCTTTTATTTCAAGAATAGTCTTTTGGCTAAGTCTTGGCTCTTTTTCACACATTTTTACAATATAAATAAGCTTTCTTAAAAGTTCGTCATAGCTCTCGCTTTTGTATTGCTTGAATTGGTCAAGTTCTGTTTTTGTTGTTTGATTTAGTCTAATAGTTGTTTCCATTTTAACAAAATGGAAGCTTGAAAATCTCAGAGATTTTCATTGTTTCCATATGCAATTGTATACATATGTAGATTATTTAAACCTTATTATTTTCACGTGCGAGTATTAGGTGGGGGAAGGAATTCTGAGCAAATTATCGAGTAATATTTCCCTTTTCCTATGAAAAAGGCGTCAGCCTGAACGTCCGATATTTACAGAAGTCGCTCACCAAAATTGAGATTATAAACGAGTGGGCGATTTGGGCTGAGAGGGTGCAACTCTTGAACCTGTAAATGTCTGTTGTCCGATCTGAGCCGAAGGCGAGAATGCAATATGGTTCGACTGAAAGGAGAAAGTCGCAGGGCAGTGCGGATGGTGGGAACCATCAGTTTTATTTTATTTCGAGGGTTTGCCGTAGTTTTTTTGCTTCTTTTTTCTTAAAAAAGAGAGTGAAATGGGGGCGTGTTCTTAGTTTTTTCTATCTTCTATGTATACTACTAAAATGAACTTGATAATGATAAGGCCCCAAAAGTGGTGGAGGGGAAGTCCAATGATTATCAAAGATGATAATAAAATCACCATCTTCAAGAGGAATATGCCCTCTGTTATGGAAGGGTATTTTTTCGTATCTTCTAAGACATGATATTTCTTTCCTCACTCCATGCCACTCATCAATTGGCGTTTTTAAATAATACCTTTCATGCCCATTTCTATCGAAATAATCGCTTCCAAGAATGCCAATTTCAGGGTCCCCGAAACATATTCTACCGTGTAAACCTATATTTCGTCTTTCAAACTTCACAATTTCGTTTAGGTGATTATTCAAACCACTTTCTCCAATTTTGTTTTTCATTTTTATCACTTGATTTCAGTTTATTTGTTGAGGGTAAAGAGGAATGTTGTTTTCTCTTGAAGTTGGCTCCCAAAGAACAACAATTTCTTTAGCTGTTTCTTTTCTAAAATATTCTGCTAATTCATCTAATATGTCTTTTTCAGTTTTTCTATTAAACCTTGGAGAAACAGTTTTTGGTATATCGATATCATATAAAAACGCTCTTGTAAATCTCATTTTTTTAAGAGATTCAATAAATTCTAGATTAAAGAAAGATTTATAGTTCGAAACATCTCCGCTAGTTATAGCTATTGATAACTCATAATCATCTAAACCCAAAAGATTCTCAATACATTCATTGTAAGTTATTCCGATTGGAGCATTAATTCTCCTGAAAGTTTTTTCATCGCCTGTATCAAGTTTAAAGAATCTTCTGTCTAGTTTATAAATTGCTCTTCTCACTTCTTCTTGCCTAACTTTTGTAGCATTTGTAAATATAGCCGTTGGCTTTGTAATACCTAAACTAGACCTATTTATTAATAAATTCTCTATAACATTTTCCAACCAAGGATATAATGTTGGTTCTCCATTTCCAGCTATTGTAATATAATCTATCTTTGTTCTGTTTCTGGCGTGATACTCCAATCCTTCACAAATAGCTCCATTAATATTATCTAGAGTTAAACCATACTTTTCAAAATCTATTTGTGTAATATCCCCTTTAGAAGGAATTCCTACTCTACAATATCCACAACTAAAATTACATACTTTTAACTCAAGAGGTGTTAGGTTTATACCTAACGATTGTCCTAGTCGTCTTGATTTTACAGGTCCGTAAACTATATCTTTCCATTTCATTTTTATCACTTTGCAATTATTATTAAAGGCTATTTAACTTTATGCCAGAAGTATTACTTACAACAATTAGAAAGACTTAAAAGGCAGAACAAATACTATATAAGTTATGGACATTCCAGAATTAGAAAGGATAGGTCTGTTGAAGAATGATAGAACAGTATATTTAGCTTTGTTAGAGATAGGTTCAGCAACAGTAAGTCAATTAGTGAAGAAAATAGGACTTCATAGGAGTTATGTCTATGATATTTTAGATAAACTCATTGATTTAGGATTAGTAAGCGTTACGATTAAGAACAATAAAAAATTCTTTAATAGAGAAAATCCTGAAAGAATTCCGACAATTATAGAAAACAAGAAAGAACAACTTGAGAAGGATAAAGAAGAAATATCTAAGATTCTTCCCCAATTAATCCAAAAACAACACACAGCATTAGAGGGCCAGGAGGCAAGAGTATTTACTGGAAAAGAAGGAATCAAATCAATTCTTGAAGATATCTTGAACGCTGGAAAAGATTTTGTTGGATTTGGGGCAGAAGGAAAGTTCAAAGATATTTACAAATGGTATTTTACTAATTGGCAGAAAAGAAGAATAGGAAAAAAGATAAAATACAAGATTATTTACAATAAAGAATTACAAGGAAAAAGGCCAACACAAGAACAAAGACTAGTGCAAGTTAAGTTTTTACCAGAAAAGTATGAGTTTCCAGCAACTACGATAGTTTATGGGGATAAAATAGCAATTCTATTATGGGATAAAAGCCCTATTGGTTTTGTTTTAAAAAGTAAAGAGATTGTTAAGAGTTTTTTAAGTTATTTTGAAGTTCTCTGGAGCGTGGCAGAATCATAACATTTTCTGCGTAGCAGACTATATGTCTGAATGACTAAACCTTCTTTTCATATTAATAGAAAAATTTGGGAGAGCGAAGCGAACCTTTTATCCTTTGTTATACAAAGTGCGAAACATTTTGTTGGTTCTCTCGTTGGTCGGATAAAAAAAGTTTTTCTCTGAAACAAAGTTTCAGCTATTTGTCCGAAGGACTGCGGGCAATCTCTCACTATCTTTGGGCGGGAAAGAAAGAAAAATTAAAATTTGGGCGGAGCCAAGCAACATACAACATTAAACGCAGTTTTTCAGCTCTCTTTTTATTTTAGTATCGTGAGAGGTTGCCCGCCCACTTTGTTTTTAAAAAGAAGAATTTTGGCAAACCGAAGGTTTTTTAAAGTTCAGAGTTATATTAATATTAATATGTTCCCCGGTATGGTCTTTTAGGCAATGCCTGGTTTTTATTATTATAACATGCCAGGACAAATTCGAATGTATCCAATTAGTGAAGAAGAAGCCAACAAGATTAGAAAGCAAAATAAATTCTTGTATCGAGCTGGAGCTAGTGGGATTGGTTTAGGTGTTTTGGCTTATGCGACAGAAAGTCTTATAAGAAATCTTGGTGGCGTAGAATATGAAGGATTAGCCAAACAATTCTTTGAAGTTGCTAATTATTTGTCATTAGGTGGATTAGTTGTTTTAGGAGCACCTTTTTTTGGTGGGGGACATGTAATAAGCCCTAAAGATTCTTCAAAAAAAGAAAGTCTGGAAGAAAAAGCAACTTCAAATTAAGTGAGCCCAACCCTTGAAAAATTTGGGTGAGCAAAGCGAACTGCTTAACCTTTGTTATAAGAAGTTTCAATTTCTTTGTCGTTTCGTTTATGGGTTAAGCAAAGTTTTTCTTTTGTATTTTGCGATAATTTCTTCTAACTAGGAGAGCACACTCACAAATGTTGTATAACGTTGGGGGTAAAAGAAGTTTTTCAGCAATCTTTTGAAAATAAATGACTGAAAAATTTGGATGGAGTGAGCGGCAGAGCGAAACTGAAATCTTTTAACCCTTGTTAAGTCCCTTTTTGTAAAAAAGTCGAGAGCTGTGGCTCGGAGAAGTAGCCAAAAACCTTGGTGGTGGGAACACCACATTTCCTTTTAGTATCTTGAGAGGTTGCCCGCCCGCTTTTTTGCTTCTTTTCATCAAGAACGAAGTTCTTGAGTGCCATCAAGAATTTTTAATTCTTGAGGTTTAAAAAGAAGAGTTTAAGATTAGGCAGTAGTTAGTTTGGGATTCTATTTTTAGAACAGAAAGGTTTAAATATATGCACTAATTATAGTATTTATACTAAATTTAGTATTAAAACAAAATGGTAACTTTTACAATTTCAATACCTGAAGACTTAAAGAAAAAGATAGATGGGCATCCAGAAATAAACTGGGCAGAGTATTTGAAAAAGCGATTTGAACAAAGAGTTAAAGAATTAAGTAAATTTGAAGAGTTAAAAAATTCGGGTAAAATCTAAAATGGCTAGTTTAACCTTATCTATATCTGATGAATTCAAGAGTCAGTTAAAAACTTTTATGTGGGTAAATTGGAGTGAAATAGCTAGAGAAGAAGCTATGAAAAAATTGATATTTGAAAACTATATTAAAACTGGGAATATAACTGATGAGGAATGGGAATTTTGCGAGAAAATTGACTGGCATCCTGTTGATGAATTGCCAATAAAAGAAGATTTTAAGAGAGAATTAGAGAAGAGGAAAAAAGAAAAAGGCATTAAATTTAAGAATATAGCTGAATTAAGAAAGATTATTGAACAAGATGTATAACTATGAAATTGTTCCATCTTTACAAAAAGAGTTGAATAAGCTGTTTAAAAAAGATAAAAAGCTGTATGAAATAGTCATGAATAAAATTGAAGGAATTATTGAAAATCCGCAACATTACAAGCCATTAAAATACGATTTAGCAGGAGAGAAACGAGTCCATATCATGAAAAGTTTTGTTTTAAAATTTGAAGTAAACGAATTGAATAAAATTGTCACATTTATTTTCTTTGGACATCATGATGAGGCTTATAGGAGATAATCCTCGAGACGAAGAACCATAGTCTTATTTTACCATTATTACTCTACCTTCTTTTATGTCTTTTAAACTTCTGACTAATTGTTTTAATAAATCTACATCTATGTTTGCTTGCATTTTCAATCTTTCATATTCTGTTTTAGGTATGCTTATCATTTCCATATTTATCATATACCTTTCAAGATTTTATAACTTTCGGTAAGCTCGACCCTAGGAGAAATTTGGGTGAGCGAAAGCGAACCTTTTATCAAATATTAGGTGAAATTCTTTGAATTTCAAAAGCTGTCTTTTGGTCCGATAAAAGAAGTTTTTTCCTTTTCAGTTAGGCGACAATCTGCTATTTAGGGGCGGGTGGTCGGGGGATTCAAAGTCCGCTTTAATTGAAATGAACGTTAGGGGTAAAAGAAGTTTTTCAGCTAACTTTTTATTTAAATGACTGAAAAATTTTGGTAAAATCCAGCAAGGATTTTCCTTTTAACCCTTGTTCAGCGCCCCGAACGAAGTGAGAGACTGCAAGTCGTGGCTCGTAGCGAAGCGGAGAGAGTTTGAGAACCTGCACTATTTTAGGGTGGGGGACGGAAGCGCGCGCTTTTTCGATTCTTTTTTCCTAAAAAAGAAGTCGGAAGTTTCGCTATCTTTTTTCAACAAAAGGACTTTTTCTAATAATAAATTTCTTCTTAATTTTTTTATGTGTAAAATCAAATTCAACAAAAATGGTATTTGGTAATATTTTCTCAATTCTTTTAATTATATCTATTGGAAACTCAAAGAATAAATGGACAGATTCTCTATCTCCAGCACTAATTGTTGTTGGGTGAAAATTTATAACATTTGGAGAAAAGTTGTCTCTCCCTCTTTGTTCATACAATGGTAAAACTCCCTTTAGTTTTGCATCTCGGTGTCCAGTATTAGTTATATTTACTACAAGTTCTCTAATTTCATAATTTAAAACACCATCGTTAAATTCTCCTTTTATTGCTTTATTCGCATATTCTTTAGGACTTAATTCATCAAATTTTTTGTGTTTTTCGTAAACATTTTTATTTATTGTTATTATTGGTTTGTCTTTCTTGTGTTTTACCCATAATAAAATAAGATTGACAACTCCTAAAATAAAACCTCCAATTCCTAAAAGTTCAATTAATGTTAAAGCCATAATTTTAGATATAATTCAATCTTTTAATCTTTTCCTAAAAAACAAGGAGAAGAGCGTTAGTTTTCAATAACTTTATATAGAATGATATTATTAGAGTTATTATAGTGGGTGCTAAAATGAGGAATAATATTTTTTTAAATCACGAAAAGGTAAAAATCATCAAAGATGATGTTTTTCTTACTGATGATATTCCTAATGAAAGTGTTGATTTAATAGTTACTTCTCCACCCTATAATGTAGATATAAAATATAATTCTCACGATGACCAAATTACTTATGAAAAATATTTAGAGTTTAGCCATAAATGGCTATTAAGATGTTTTGAATGGCTAAAAGATGATGGAAGATTATGTCTAAATATTCCATTAGATAAAAATAAGGGCGGACAACAAAGTGTAGGAGCAGACTTAACAACAATCGCGAAAAAAATTGGATATAAATATCATTCAACTATCATCTGGAATGAGGGTAATATTTCGCGAAGAACTGCTTGGGGTTCGTGGCTTAGCGCCTCCGCTCCTTATGTAATTGCACCAGTAGAACTAATACTTATTCTTTACAAGAATAATTGGAAAAAAAATGAAAAGAGACAATCAGACATAACAAAAGACGAGTTTATAGAATGGACTAATGGATTATGGACTTTTCAAGGCCAAAGTAAAAAAGGAGCGGGCGGACATCCTGCACCCTTTCCTGTTGAGCTACCAAAAAGATGTATTAAATTATTCAGCTTTGTAGGAGATGTTGTTCTTGACCCATTTATGGGAAGTGGTTCAACAATGATAGCTTCAATATTACATAACAGAAAAGGAGTTGGTATTGAAATTGATAATGAATATTGCGAAATAGCTAAAAAAAGAATTTTTGAAGAGACAAAGCTTTTAAATAAAAAAATATCTGATATGACATTAAAACAGCAGGTATGTTAAGATGACAACAAATTCAGAAGAAATAAGTCAAGCAGATTTAATAATGGAATATTTCAGGAAGAATCCAAAACGAGAGATTAAGCATCCTGAAATAGTTGATTGGGCTGTTACAGAATGGAAAAAGAGAACAGGAGAAGTTTTCAGAGACCCAGACAGAGCAATAAGAAAACTTTCTCAACAAGGCCAATTAATAAAAATCTCAAAGGGGATTTACAAATATGACCATGATTTTGTAAATAATCGCGAACTTGAAGATTTTACTCCTGCACAAAAAGAAGAAATTTTTAAGAGAGATAATTATAGATGCGTAATTTGTGGGAGAGGCAGAGCAGACGGAGTAGAAATTCAAGCAGACCACATAAAACCAAAAGAATTGGGCGGAAAAGCTGAACTTGAGAATGGACAAACATTATGTGCACAGCATAATTTCCAGAAAAAATATTATAAACAAACTGAAACGGGAAAGAGAATGTTTATCAGACTCTATGAATTAGCAAAGAAGAATAATGATAAAGAATTATTGAAGTTTTGTGAAGATGTTTTGAAAGTATACGAGAAAAATAATATTAATGGCCACATAGTTTGGAAAAAGTAGTTTCGCCCTGACCCTAATAATATCAGAAAAATTTTGGGGAGCGAAAGCGAACCTTTTATTGAATGTTAGACGAAATTTGTCAAAATTTCGAAGTTGGTTTTTTGGTCCGATAAAAGAAGTTTTTCTGCGAGCCGAAGGCGAAACTATCTATTTTCCGAAGGAAAATCAAACACGCTTCCGTCTGGGTGGGGGATGGTATTAGGCAGGTTCTCAAATTGCGTTGAACAAAATGTTAAGCAAAGTTTTTGTGAAGCAAAAATTTGGGAAAATTTCGTAGCCCTAAAGGGCGTGAACGAAGTGAAGAAATTTTCTGCTTAACATATGTTTGAAGACCGAACGAAGGGAGGCACGAGTGCGAGACGAACGAGCCTCGTGAGTTGAAATTTGCCAAAAACCTATTTCGAAGCGTAGTTCTCGAAGAGAATTTCGTTAAACTTTTGTTAATCGATGTTTGATAAAAATATCGTAGAGTTTTGTATGAGTTTAACGAAGCAAGAAATCAGAAGGTTTTTAGTTTATCGTCGGTGTTTCCTATTTTACCGACGACAAATTTCAATTTTTTCAAACACTCTTTCAGTACTTCCGTGAAGTGATTCAACAGATTTAGCAAGATACTGAGGATCTAAAAAAACAATATCTGCATCATTTGTGTATATATACTTCCCAGTTGCAAGAGTTATTGCGTGATTACGCACATTTCCTGGATTGAAATCGCTTAAATCAGTTCGAGGTTTATGATATCTGAATATATGCTTAACTCCAGGCATCTCTGAAAATTGTGGAGATTCACCTTGTTCTGAAACAATTACTTCATAATTAATATCTTTCTGAGATAGAATTGATTGTACTGATACCAAAGTCCTTGCTAAATTAAACTTTCCGTATAACGGAACAACAACGCTTATTTCTGGAGTATTTACCATAATATTCTGTATTGAACATAGTTTATAAAGTTATCACTATATAGTTACTATTTTATGTTATTTAAGATTTTTACTATATTTTATATAATTTTGTTTAAGCTAATCCCACTTTCAAACTATTTATTTAACGCTTCGGCTTTTTGAAAGAGGTAAAAGAATTTATGATTTTAAACAGATTTTTAAATAATGATATGCTTAACTCAAAATGAACAAAAAAGTTCTCGCATTCATTTACAATGAAAAGAAAAGGAAATTTCTCATTTTGAAGACAGGGGATAGCAATGAAGAATTGCATGGGCCATCTGAATGGTATACTGTAACAGGGAGTGTTGAAAAAGGCGAAAGTCATGAAAATGCTGTAAAGAGAGAAGTAAAAGAAGAAACAAATTTAGAAGTAAAAGAAGTTTATCCATTGCAATGGGGCTGTATTTATGAATGGCAAGGAGAAGAGCATGAAGAGCTTTATTTCATTGCTTTTGCTGATTCTGAAAATGTTAAACTTGATAATATAGAAGTAATAAATTATAAATGGCTTGATTTAGACGAATTTGTTGAATTAATTAAATGGGACGATGATAAAAAAGTTTTGAAAGAAGTTTTGAAGAAAGCAGTCAAAAAAGACCTGCATTTTAAGAAGAGGAGCATAACAGATTATAGGTAGAAAGGGCTTTTTTTATCATGGCTTTCCCAGTATTTCCCCAAGGGCAATATTTAAGAAAATCTTCTTTGGGAATAAATTTTCTTTTTGGAATTATTCCATAAGCGGGGTCTTTGGTCTGGGGAAGAATCTTTTTTACTGTGGCAAAATATCTTAATTGCTGATGGTCTGAGCCTGGCTGATCGAGAAAAACTGAATTTTGATATCCCAATGGAATAAGATTTTCTATTTCAACATCTGCTTCTTCTAAAACCTCTCTTCTTAACGTATCTTCTAAGGCTTTATCTTATGGCTCGGGGGTTCCTCCTGGAGGGCCCCACTTTCCTTCTTTTATAGAAACAAGAAGAATTTCTCCTTTTTCATTGAAGATTATTCCATAAACCTGGGTTATTTTCTTTAATTTTGAGAAATTAATATTGTTGTGCCAAATTAGTTCTACTTTCCTTCCTTCGTATTCTATTATGTCTTTTATCATGCTTGGTTAAACGGGCTGTTTTTTAAGTTCTTCTATAATTTTCTTGCTACCTTCTTTCATGACAATATCCTCTGCGGCTTTATATTCCGGATAATACGAACGGTCTAATTATAATTCAATACCCTCTTTCATAGCCTGCCTCATAATCCCTATTTCTTTGCTTTTTTTTGCAAATTCTTCAGGAGTTAAGCAAATAATATCAATATCATAAGGAGCTTTCCATAACAAATAAAGTGACGGAGACCTTTTAAAGAATTTTATTCCCTCAAAATCGCGAGAAATGATTAACAAATCAATGTCGCTATTTCTTTTAGCATGCCCTCTTGCTCTCGATCCAAATAAAATAAAATTCTCTACATTTATATGCCTCTTTACTCTCCGCATAAAATCATCAAGATATTTTATTATTTTATTTTTTTTCTTATCCATTCTATTACCTCCTCTGCGATATTAAAAACTTCGCTTGCATCTTTTTCTTCATATTCTTCAGAAGGTATTTTTGATGCTATATCTGGATATCTTGATTCTTGATAAATAGGCTCTAATAAAGATATCTTTTTTATCAGCTCAATAGGCAATTTGACTTCTTGTGCAAGCCTAGATACGCTATGTGTTTTCAATAATTCTTTTTTTTCTTGTATATATAGTGCCTTTAATGCTTTTTCTACAGCCTGTTGCGATAAAAATGCAGATACATAATATTTTCCTATCTTTATATTTTCTTCTGAGCTATCCAGGTCATTTTCCGCTTGCTTCAGCCATCTTTCAATTTCTTCTTTCATATAAACATATTGGGCATTGTCTATTTATAATTATTGCTTAATCAAAATGTTCTTTAAAGCGTGGCTGCATTGCTTGCTTCATCGCTCAAGCCCAACATCGGGCCGATGTATTTAATTCCGAGGGCTAATACGCCTCCCCAGACAACGCCTTCTGCAAGATGTGCAATGAAGAAATTGCCTCCTGTTCCAAAACCAGTAATCTCTGGATCCCAAATTCCAAATTTTGCTTTTGTGCCAACTTCGGGAACTACCTTTGTGGTTGCGCCGAGACCGCTTGCACTTTCAGAAGGAAGACCAGTAGAAAAACTGTGCCCTCCGCCCTGTAAATCTTCACCATTCACTAAATTCTCTTCTAGAATAAAAGCAATAGCAAAACTCAGACTTGCCAATAATATAATTTCAAAAATAGCGGTGTTCTTAATAACTAAGAATATATCTCCATCTTTTAAGATGGAGTTGTTCCTCTCCGCTAGATATTTATTTCTAAGATGATTATAAAGAGTGAGCTGGATGGTAGCTCACTGCAAAATCAG
>Ga0209542_10016102_pt1 | contig 12450 bp, 17 predicted proteins | sample RifCSPhighO2_01_FD_184028 | JGI IMG/M metagenome (GOLD analysis project Ga0209542, IMG submission 184028) | Soil microbial communities from Rifle, Colorado - Rifle CSP2_plank highO2_0.1 (SPAdes) (version 2) | ecosystem: Environmental > Terrestrial > Deep subsurface > Rock core/Sediment ...
TATTTTTTATAGCCGCTGGAACGGAAAAATAATATCCATTGATTCCGATAAATTCCGGCTGGGAAGGAAGGGCTTCGGAAAGCGGAGAAACAGGAAAATCGCCTGATGACTGGGGTGGTAAAAACGTCTCTCCCCTTCTTATTAAATAAGTTACCAGAAAAAAAACCAAAACTGCGATTGAAATCGCTATAAGCGAATAAAAAGACAAAATTATATAATATCTGGCTCGTCGTTCTTCCTGCTCATCCCCGACTGATTTTAATAAAATAAGCACCCCGAAAATAAAAATAAAGAAAACAGAAAAAAAAGCCATAAGTAAAATAATAATAGGAAGATAATTAAATAAGTTATCCATTTTTCAAATTACTCCCACCCTCCTCCATCTTCGCATAGTAGGAAGATTGAAGAAGCGGTATTTTGTAATTATTTTATCACTTCAATTATTTTCAAAGCGAATTCTTCGGCGAAATCCGGGCCGCTCGCAGTGACTATATTTCTGTCCGCAATTACTGGATCTGACCGATAAACAGCCCCGCAATCTTTTAGAAGCTTAACCATTGATTTATCCAACGCCGAGCTCCAAACAGTCGCTTTTTTTCCGGAAAGAACCCTTGCTTTCGCTAAAATTGCGGGAGCTATGCAAATAGCGCCAACCGTTTTTCCGGCCTCAATCGTTTCTCTAACAATTTTATGGCAAGCCGGATTATCTATATAATCATCAGCGCCAGAACCGCCGATAAACAAAACCGCGTCGTAATTTTTTGAATTCAAATTTTCTATTAAACCATCAACTTCTGCTTCGCCTCCCGACATTCCCATTGCCTGCCCCAAAGAATCGCTGAATGTTTCAATTTTCGCGTCCGCCTCTTCCAAAGTCCGCTTTGGAATAAAATATTCCTCGTCCCTAAAATCCCGGAAAGCAATAACCATCGCCACACTTTTATTTACTAAAACTCCAGGCATATAATTTTCTTTATTATCTCTCCCCTATTATTATACTATTATATCGAATATTATAATAATCAACAAACTTTTAATCACAGGACTATTATCTCAAATATCTATTTTTGGCGGCGTTGTGCTCGGCCAGAGTCGCGCTGAAAATTGTTCTGCCTGCTGGCGTTGAGAGATAATAAAAATACGATGTCTTTTGAGGATAAATCGCGGCAATTATACTATCCAAACCAGGACTGCAAATAGGACCTTGAGGCAAACCTTTATTTTTGTAAGTATTATAAGGAGAGTCAATTTTAAGGTCTTCCAGTGAAATCTTTGTTATTTTCCCGCCCTTAATATACGCTATTGCGGCGTCAACCTGCAAAGGCATTCCTATTCCCATTCTTTTCCATAAAACCCCGGAAACTGTTTTTTTATCAGCCATTGTTCTTACTTCTTTTTCAATCAAAGAAGCCATTATAATAATATCAGAAAGCGACTTTCCTTGCGCTTCTATCTCTTCTCTTAATCCTTGCGTAATTTTTTCCTCAAAATTAGCAAGCATTTTATTCACGGCCCCAGCCACCCCTTCCTCTAAAAAAATTTCGTAAGTATCGGGAAAAAGGTAGCCCTCAATTTTTTTCTGCTTTTCAATTTCAAAAATTTTTTCAGCGCCGGCAAATCCTTTTTCCTTAAGCTCATTCTCCACATCGGATAGATCCCATCCTTCAATTATGGTAATCATTCTTTTAATTCTGTTGCCAGAAGAAATTTTTTCCGCTATTTCCGGAATAGCCATAACTCTAGACAGCTCATAATCGCCGGCCTGTAAATCATCTGCCCTGCCCGTAAAAAAAACATAAGCCTGGAATAAAAATCCGTATTTTATTAAACCCTGTTTTTGGAGATTCTCGGATATTTCTTTAGCGCCTTGTCCGCTTGAAACTACAAAAATTTCCAGCTGGACAGAGAACGGGTCTAAGGGCAGAAAAGTTTTATCCCACAAAAAAATAAAAAACAAAATAATCAACGATAAAACAAAAAACAACGCAGATAAAAGATAAAAAATGCTTTTAATTCTTAATTTATAATTCATAATTCTTTTTTACACCAAGGGCACAAACACAAACCCCGGATATTCGGTTTTTTTAAATTTTTCTTCGGAAAATTTTTCAACAACCCAAATTGATTCTCTCACGCAACATATAATTCTTCCGTCTATTTTAAGCTGTCTTTTCCATTGCTCTGAAATTTTCTCCGCCGAAGCCGAAGTCAAAATCTTATCGTACGGCGCCTCTCTTTCATATCCTTTTGAGCCATCGCCGCAAATAAATTCCACAATTCCATTTTTCACAAAATTATATTCAGCGACATTTCTCTCGCCGAACTCTTTAATATGAGGAATAATTTCAATCGCGATAATCTTTCCTTTTATTTTTGATTTCAACTCTCCACCGCTAACTATATGGGCAAGGAGAGCGCTTGTCCAGCCCGATCCGGACCCTATATCTAAAATTTTTTCTCCTGACTGGGGCTGAAGTTTTTCCAACATAAAAGCAACCACTGCAGGCTGGGAAATCGTCTGGCCAAAGCCAATGGGCAAAGCTTCGTTAATTTCAGCGAGATCTTTTGCGTCATCGGGCAAAAAATCAATCCTCTTTATCGTCCGAAATGCCTCAATTATTCTCGGCGTCTTAAGCCAACTGTTTTCTACGAGAAAATCAACTAAATCCATATATTTTTATAACAGCGCAACGGAAACATCTCCCGTTACAACTTAAAAGCTCCCGCTCCCTCCTTAATCCTCCCCCCTCTCTGATGGGGATGATTAAGGAGGGAGCGAATCAATAGCGCGGGAAGTGTTCCTATTATATTGATTAGCAACTTATTACAACTTTATTAAAGGATGCTTTAATAAAAATTTTATCTTAGGAAAAAATTTTAGCCGCGAAAAAAACAAAATCCCGTCCAGGTGGTCAACCTCGTGCTGTAAAACGCGAGCAAAAATACCATCCGCGTTGAAAATTACCTCTCTTCCGTTAATATCTGTCCCCTTAACCTCTACTTTTTTTGGCCTTTTTATTTTAAGAAAAATACTAGGAAAACTAAGGCACCCCTCTTCTAATTCTTCAATCTCTTTGCTTTTAGATATTATTTTAGGATTAATCAAAACCAAAATACGCCTACCGCCGGAATCGGTTCTTATAACAATTATCCGCTTTGAGATGCCGACTTGAGGGGCCGCCAGTCCAAACCCGCTTTCCTTTTCCATTGTCTGCGCCATATCAACAATAATATCTTTTATTTCCCTGTCAATCTTTTGGACTCCTGAACATTTCCTCCTTAAAATCGGCTCATTAAATTTTTTGATTTCCACAACCGCCATAATTTTTTATTAAATATTTTATCAACCTTTGCAATGCTTCATTTTTCCAACAGTATTTTATTTTTTAATTTGTAAAAAATACCAACGTTATTTACGCTCTTTTAATGATTTCCGCTTTATCTTATAAGAAAAGAGCAAACAAAGCTCGGAATTATTATATTTAATTTTAACACGAAAAAATCAAAACCTAAAAATAAAAATAACAAAACTTGATTTATGATTTAAGGCAAACTTTTTTGACAAAAACTCTCCCCCCGGCAAAAAACAAAGCGGGTAATATAAGCCAATAAATATAATTGATTGACAACAAAAATTTCATAAAAAGCGTGGCGCAATAAATTGCTACGCAATTTATACGCCACAACAACGTTTAAATTTTTCTAAAGGAAAAATTTATTACGCTGCGGGTCCGCCTCGACTCGAACGAGGAACAATGGTTTTGGAGACCATAATTATACCATTTAACTACGGACCCGTTATTAAAATAATATCACAATAATCCCCTTTTATCAATTTTATGCCAGAGGTCTGGCCTTTGACAACTAAAAACTCGGGCTTACTGCCCGAGTTATATCTATTGCCTGATAATTTACTTCTTACCTTCTTTGTGTAATGTGTGTTTCCTGCATGTCTTGCAGAATTTTTTCAAGGACAATTTAATTTCGGCCGCTAATTTTGATTTGCGGGTGAAATAATTTGTCTTCTTGCAGATCTCGCATTGAAGCTTTGTGAATGGTTTCTTTTTTTTTGCCATATCGTTTTTTTAACAAATTTTTAATAATTTTTAATTTATAATTCGCCTGAGCCGGAGACGAGAATCGGACTCGTGCTCTTTTTCTTACCAAGAAAATGTTTTACCACTAAACTACTCCGGCATAAAGTACTACCTACCCGCGATATATAATGCCAATGCCAAGATTCAAAGTCAACACCAAATTTATTGCCAACAGGATAAGAAAGGAAAAATCCAAATTTACAAGCATTTTTCAAAACCCACTTGTATTCTTTTGTTTTATAAAAATTTCTAATATCGGCAATTTCTTTAACTGATCTGTTAAAACCAACGGCCTAACGAGACGGATAACCGTGTTCACTACAACCGGGCAAGGTTACTCGCCGCAATGCCTTTTTCATATTCCATTTGCATTGATATAACCAGTTAAACAAAACTATCGCTTGGTAGGCAAGAGAGCGATAACAAGAGGCAACATTGACAGCGCGCCCAATTTCTTTCTTCATCAAATTATTCAAACGAACGAATGACTCGAAAACCGGTTTTGGCAGAAATTGCGTTTTTACAATCTTCGCATTTTTGCCAATAAAATATTTCCGATTTTTTATGGCTACTAAACTTTTAGGAACGGATTTAATACCGTAAAATTCAGCATAATTTTTACCGTATTCTTTTAGATTGGCAACCAAAATTTTATTGAGCAATTCACGCTCCTGAACATTCAAAATTTTATTTAAATCATTAAATAAAATTAACGGCAGCCGTTGATTTTTTTTCTTTTCGGCCGCAAATTTCTTAAAAATTATTTCTCCGATCTGTTTTTCTTTTTCAGAAAATTTCATTTTAATGTGTGGCGTAATGCTCTACCAACAGAGCTACCCAGGCATAACTTTTAGATATTTAACAAGTTCTTCTTCGTTTGACGCTATAAAATCAAAAAATGCGCATCCCCATTCGCTCATCCTTCTTGTTTCTTCCACTTTTAATCCAATCACCTTTTTACCTAATGCTTTTGCATATCCTGCCTCCAAATAAACGCCTCTTGTATCTGATAAAGCGCAAATTAATCCATCGCAATTTTTGATGACATTTAATTCTAAATCAAGCAGGTCTTTACCGGATAATTTTTGATCAGCGTCTCTCATCGGCAAAAAAATATTAAAACCGGCTTTTTCAATCACTGATGTTAAATAATTATTCCTATCCAACTTTTTTGAATCAAGTTCGTAATTCTTCAATCCTGTTTTAGCGTGTGGCGTTGCAAAATAAAACATTTTAAATTTTTAATTTTTAGCTAAATAATATAAAATCTACTTTTTAAGAATCTTTCTCTTTTTTTTACATCGACTCTATCAACATATGCTTCGCAATAAATCAGTTTCCAAGGCTTTTTCCCATTCGTCGCTATGTTTTTCCCTTTATTATGACTAATAAATCTATTCCTCAAATCGCTCGTATAACCAATATACCAACTTTTATTAATTAAACTTTCTAATAAATATGTATAAAACATTGTATAACGGTGGCGCGTAAAATGAAATTCTGATAAAAATTTCATCACGCGTCTACCGCGTAGAAAAATTTTTATATAAAATTTTTCTTTACGCGGTGGGCAGGGAGGGATTCGAACCCCCGTAGCCCGAAGGCGCCAGATTTACAGTCTAGTGCAATTGACCACTCTGCCACCTGCCCAGATGATTATTTTTATCTTAACACAATTACTTTATTTTTCAAATTTTATGATAAAATATTTTTCCCGCGTTTTTCTCGCCATTCTCTGATTTTTTTATGGTCGCCGGACAGCAAAACCTTGGGCGTTTTCCAATTTATGCCTTTACTTGGAGAAAAAACTTCGGGCCTTGTGTAATGCGGATACTCAATAAAGCCATTTTCTTCTGTGATTCTTTCTTTAAGTAAGTTCTCTTTGCCCAGCACGCCAGGAATCAAGCGGGAAACCGACTCTATTAAAATCATTGTCGGCAACTCCCCTCCCATCAAATCATAATCCCCTATTGAAATTTCCATATCAGCAATATTTTTCGCCACTCTCTCGTCAACCCCCTCATATCTTCCACAAATTAAAATCACCTGATCTAATTTGCTCAGCTGATAAGCGATTTTTTGGTTGAACTTTTTCCCCCTCGGAGTGAACAAAATTATTTTTAATTTTTGCTTGCCCGTCGCAGCCTTAGCGAAAGCGGAAGATTTTTTCAACGCCATAACCGATTTAAAAATCGGCTCAACTTTTAGCACCATTCCAAAACCCCCGCCAAAAGGCCTATCGTCAACTGTTTTATGCCTATCCCCTGCCCAATCGCGCAAATTGCGGACATTAACTTTTATCAGCTTCTTTTTTATAGCGCGGCTAATTAAGCTTTCGGACAAAAAAGATTTAAAAATATCCGGGAAAATTGTGATTACATCAAACCGCATATTTAATTTAACCGATTTAATAAAGAAATGACGCCCCATTAAGCGGCGTCATTTCTAAACGAAATCTATTTTTTCATGGAAGATTAGAGTTTCAAATCGTCCAATCCTTCCGCTGATTCTCTCGGCGCTCTGGAAACCCTGCCTCCTTCAGGCTCTTCAATCTTTAAGTTCACTCTTGCATGATTCTTCAAGCCGACAATGCGAACTAAAGATCTAATAGACCTAGCGGTAGAGCCCTCTCGGCCGATAATCTGGCCCATATCTTCGGGGTTCACTTTTAATGTAAGTAGAACTCCCATCTCGTCAACCTTCCTGTCAACTTTTACATCTTCAGGGTGGTCAACCAAGGCTCCTATTAAATACTCAAGAAAATCTTGGTCGTTAATTACTTTCGCCATAAAATCTTTCAAGTTATTTATGTAGCCCGACCTTTACTTATTATCATTATACTCTTTGCCTAAAATTGTGTCAACCACGTGTATGCGTCCATAACATATTAGACTTTTGGGGGGTTGAAAATAGATTATTAATTATGTATCGCATAGGCGGTATCATCCGTAAAAAATAATGAGGCCTTTCAGTATTGTACCATAGCAACCAGTCAATCAACTTTCTATTGAATTCGTCAATGTCGTAAGCAAGAGTTTCTTTATGCCAATCAATAAATTCTTCCTGTATTGTCCTATTAAATCTTTCCACACAGGCATTCATTTTAGGACATTTAGGGTAGTTGCGGAAGTGAATGATATTTTTATCTTTTATATATTACCTGAAATGATTTTCAAACTCTGATCCATTATCTGTCTGCATTCTTTTGATTGAAAAAGGAGAGACCATTTCCAGCTTACTGAAAAAGTCCTTGGTATTTTGCGACGAGGCGCCGGCGTAGCCGTAGGCGAATCCGAAGTCTAACTTTAGATCTATTGCCGGGACAATATATCTTTTAATGCCGTTGATAAATTTAACTATTGTGTCTATTTGTAGGAGATCCCCTACTTTTTCCGGATTGTAGTCTTTTCTTCTGAGCTTTTTCCGTTTAATTTGTTTCTTTTCAATCAAATTACCCGTCTTGCCGTAGAAAGACAATCTTTTGCCCGATAATATCCTGCCTTGCTTTTTCAAATCAGATATTATCCTGCCCATAGTAAGGATTAATATTTCTTTGATTGATTGTTCTTTGTAATATTGGTCTAAAAGAGGCTTAATTTTATCCTTGCCTAATCTTGGATGCTTGTTTCTTTGTCTAATGATAAATTTCTCAATTCTTGGATTGGTTATTATTTTCCTTTTGTTTTTTTGGACACATGGACTTCTCGTTTAAGGATTCTATCTTGGATCCTCCTTGCTTAAATTGCTTTTTCCAGAGAGAGAGTGGGCCTTTTTACCGGAAAAGCGTCGATCGTTGCCCCAAGACCGTGCTTTTCCTAAAACACTAATACTTTTGCCTTGTATTTAGATTTTTCTGTAATCATATACGAGAATCTTACAGCATCCTCGTATAGTTTGGCAAAGCCTTTTACATAATAGCCCGTCCTTATTATTTTCATACATATTAAGCTCCTCGGGAGTCTAATATATATGTGAACTTATGCACCCGTTAGAAGTCCGACCCGCCCTGTTTAGAAAAAATTTTCTAACAGGGCGGATCGGCAGACGCCTTTGGGCGTCTAACTTCTAACGGGGTCAACTATTCCGATTTTTTCTCCGCTATTGCCAAAGGAACTTGTTCTGTTGCCATAGAAGTTTCTTCTTTTTTTACAGCCGCCTCCTCTTGCGGTTTTCCAATCGCAACCGGCTGATCAGCCGTCTTCTTCTTTGATTTTTTATGAACAGCCATTTTTTTCCCTTCTACTATCTTCGCCGATACCAATAAATTAAAAACAGACGGCGAGGGTTTGGCGCCCACAGACATCCAGTATTTTATCCTCTCCCCTTCTAACTTTCTCTCTTTAGTAAGCGGATTCCAAAAACCAACCTGTTCTATAAAACGGCCTCCTCTCGGAGCCCTTTTTTTATCAGTCACAACAATCTTGAAAAACGGCTGATTTTTTTTCCCTCTTCTTAAATATCTTATAACTAACATAATAATAAACTTACCACTCTTTAATTATTAACGCGTTTTTTGCCGCATCCTCTTCTGCTTCTTGCTTTGAAAGCCCCGCTCCTTTCGCTATTAAGTCCTTCCCGAGAAAAACTCCTATCACAAATTTCTTTTCATGGTCAGGCCCGCATTCTTCTAAAACACTGTAAGCGGGAGTAACGCTTACCCGCTCCTGCGCCTCTTCTTGGAAACGCGATTTTGAATCCTTGTAAAGACCTTGCGCGACAATTCTGTCTAATTCTTTTATTAAATGGGTTGTAATGAAATTATTGCAGGAATTTATACCTTGGTCAAGATACAAAGCGCCTATGAACGACTCAAAAGTATTTGCCAGAATATACTGCCTCGCTTTTCCGCCTTCTTTTAGCTCGCCTTGGGAAAGCAAAAGAAAATCACTCAGCCCTAACTCGCTGGCTTTCTCTGAAAGAATTTTAGCGTTAACCAAAGCCGCTCTCCAACTGGTAAGCTCTCCTTCCGCTTTTTCCGGATAATGTTTATACAGATATTCCGTCACAACCTGTTCTAAAATAGCGTCTCCCAAAAACTCCAATCTCTCGTTGTGAAAAATCCAAAACTTAGGATTCTCGTTTAGGAAAGACCTATGCACGAACGCCTGAACCAACAATGCTTTATCCTTAAATAAAATATTAAATTTTTCTTCTAACTCGCTGAACTTTCTCCCGGCGGTTGAACGCAGGGATTCTAAATCTTCTTTCATTATATCATAACCTTTAATCATGAAATTCCTTCAACTCTTTATGTTTTTATTTTGGCCGTGATCTCGCTACATACCTCCCGCAAAGATAACTTTCCGCAACGAAATTTAATAATTTTGAAGCGAAAATTTGATAGAACGAGGAAGCATATCTAATGGATATGCTTACGAGTTATGGGAAATTTGTAGCCAAAATTATTAAATTGCGGTAGAAATGGTTATCTTTGCAAAAGGTTTGAAACCAAAACAAAATATCTATGATATAATTTGGTCGCTCGCTCGGAAAAGGAAAATCTACGCTCGTCAGAATGAAAATTTATTTTCATTCTTCCTCGCTTGCTTTTCCTCTTCCTCTCTCGCTCACCAATTATAGTCCGGAAGGAATTTCGTAGTTCAAGGTTGCTTAAAGAACAAAAAATAAATAACAAAGAACTAATGTTCGCTGTTTTCCGGTTTCTGTTCCCTGTTTAATTCGCTATAAACAGTTCCCAATACGCCATTCACAAATCTACCCGAGCTTTCCCCTCCAAAACTTTTCGCCAGCTCAATCGCCTCATTTATCGCCACTTTGGGCGGAACCTCTTCTTTATCCTCGTATAAAAGTTCAAAAAGCCCGAGCCGCAAAATATTTCTATCAACTATTGTAATCTGGTTAATGGGCCATTCCGGCGCCGCTTTTTCTATAATTTTATCTATTTTATCTATATGAGAAATTACGCCTTCAACTAATTTTCCCGCGAATTCTTTTTCTTCAAGCCCTGGCCCAAACTCTTCCACATTCCTACTGACTATCGCTTTCAAATTGCCGGATCTTTGGGCATAAAAATCCCATTCGTATAAACTCTGCATTGCGATTGACCGCGATAAATGCCTTGAAGCCATAATACCAAATCTCTCCCCCCGCCCTTCCTCCCCTCCGATGACCATCGGAAGGGAGGATTAAAGAGGGGGTGTATAATTACTTTTTAGACATTTCTTCCATGCTCAACGGTTTTGTATTGCTCCCCCCCTTTTCTGTTTCTGCCATTTCCTTTTCTTTCTGTTTTTTCTCTTTTTTTGTAAGCTTGCTTAAAACATCAATAAATTCCTGGCCTTTATAAAATCCGCAGCTCCGACAGATAGTGTGTGGCAAAACAGGCTTTCCGCATTTCAAACAAGCTGTCAATTTGAATGGCTTGATAAAAATATGCATTCTCCGCTGGTCTCTTCTGGAACTGCTTCTTTTTCTTTTTGGAACCGCCATAGTTGTTCTGAATTATGAATCTGGAATTATGAATAACAATTTACGGATTAAAACACCGATAATAAGATTATTGCATTATCCCTAAAAAAAATCAAGCTTTTGAAAAAAGTAATAAAAAGGCCCTGTAGCGCGCAACGCCACAGGGCTACTTCGCTTTCTACGCTGTTACGCTGAAATCCCGTACGGCGGCGATCCAAATGTGATCACTAGCACGCGACTCAATCCCCACATCCTTGCCTATGATACTCAACTCCCTTTGATTTCGATTCGCCATAGAACGCAACAGGAACCCAACCGCCATCATTATTAAGCGTCCCATAATACGCCACGGTGTCACCAAAATTCTCATCGTGGTTGGTCGCCAAAGCAAGAAACTCTTGAAATGTTGCTGGGCGATAGCATTTGTCAAGCTATAACCGCAAAAACCTGGTCGCGAAGTCCCAATAACTCTCCGTAGCCATAAAGAAGTGATATGAGAACATGGCAATTAATATTCCTCGAAGTAGAGGAAAACAATCTTGCGATTCGCGCATCCATTCCGTAGAATCTGGCCATATCAATCATCGCATTTAATGGCATGTCGTACGGAACGAATATTTCTCCAAAATAGGTCGGTTAGAAAAACCCGCGATCGCGGGTTTTTCTAACCGACCTATTTACCAACAAAAAAACAAAACGGGCATAGCGCCCGTTTTATTTTATTTTATTTTACTTTTTTAACGACTAAAAAAATTAGTCCTTTTTCATTTTTCTTTTGAGGTCGGATAAAAGCTCAGCCGCTACATCTTTCCCGCCAATTCCGAAAGCTAATCCAGCGGCAAGCACTATAAACCAGACAATTCCCTGTGTTATGGCCGCAACAAGCTCTTTGCCTATACCTAACTGGTTAAGAATCGCAAAAATCGCAAAAATCCAAATTGACCACCTTATTATCGCGCCAGCTATCTGTCCATACCCGAATTTCGCGCCCTCAACAGTGGCTCTTACGATTTTTTCCAAAATATCCGCTATTATAACAGCCACGACAAATATAAAAGCCGCTACAATTACATTAGGGAGAAAACCAAGAACCTTGTCGGTAAGGAAAGATGTTAATTGTTGAAATCCTAAGATCTCAACTGAAGCCGCCAAAAAAACAATCACCAAAACCCACTTAAAGACAGCTCCGATAAAACTTGATGCGTCAGCGCTGATTTCTGCTTTTTCCAAAGCGGCTTTCCATCCGCCTTTTTCAAATATCTTATTAAATTTTATCCTTTTAAGCACCTCTGAAACTATTTTCCCTACTGCCAAGGCAATGATCCAGCCAATTAAAAAAACAATAATCGCCCCTATAAGTTTCGGGGCAAAGGCAATAAATCCCTGCCACAGATCCTGAAGCGCGATTATCGTAATATCAATCCAATTTTTTATCATAATTTTTATATTATATTAATTATTTACAATTTATATTTTTTTGCCAAAACGACCTTTTGTTTATAATACCATATTTTCAGCATGTCAATCTACTCCCCTGTGGATAACTTTTGTGGGTCGAGCGGACATGGACAGCCGATCTCCTCATCTTGCCCGCCAAAATTTTATATTGTGGTGTTTGTTTGAAAAAGTCAGAACCCATTTTACGGAGAACCCCCACGAATGAGGACGCCCCGCCACCGCCTCGCGGACTCGGCGGACACCAAAGAAAAATGTTCCTTGCTTTTCGGATTTGCGCGCGACCGATTTCTTCTAAAGAGGAAGGGACATTTTTCTTTGGTGTTCTGCCCTCCAAGCATTCGGGCAGGTGGCGGGGCGACAATTCTATCCGCTCGGGCATGGCGGAATTCCCCCCACACCCCCCCTTCCGCCATGCCCTCGCTCGGACGGACGGGATTTTTGGCGGCGGCTAGTTTTCGTACCAAGC
>Ga0209542_10016103_pt1 | contig 12450 bp, 11 predicted proteins | sample RifCSPhighO2_01_FD_184028 | JGI IMG/M metagenome (GOLD analysis project Ga0209542, IMG submission 184028) | Soil microbial communities from Rifle, Colorado - Rifle CSP2_plank highO2_0.1 (SPAdes) (version 2) | ecosystem: Environmental > Terrestrial > Deep subsurface > Rock core/Sediment ...
CGTTCCCCTGTTCATTAACCTGGTCGCCGGTCCAACGGGGTCAAAGGGGGGCATATTGAATAACAGCGAGGATAACGTGCCGCCGCAGATACCGATCTTTTCGGCCTTGCCGGAGGTAACTAACTTGACGGAGATATCAATTGAGGGGTATACCGAACCGAAAGTGGAGATCTCGGTCTGGCGCAACGAAGAGATGGTGGCCAGCGACAAAAGTGACGATCAGGGGGCCTTCAAGATCGGTGTGCGCTTGTCTGAAGGCGAAAACCGAATTCAAGTAAAAGCAAAGGACGACCAGGAAAACGAGAGCGAATCGACGGTGAAGACAGTAGTCTATGATAAGTCCGAAATTACGATGACAATTGAATCGCCCGCCGACGGCGCCGAGGTTTTTGGCAAGAACAGTCAGAATTTGACGGTCAACGGCAAGGTAAGCCAGCCGGAAGCGACGGTGACGGTCAACGGCAGTTTCGCCAGAGTCGATGGCGAAGGAAAATTCAGCGTCGTCATCCGCTTGAATGAAGGCGATAATACCGTTTTGGTGAAAGCAGTTGGTAGAGCGGGCAACGCGGCCGAAAAAACGATCAAGGTCAAGTTGACCTTTTAGATCTCTGGCTGATGAGGAGGAAAAAGAGGGTCAGGATCCAGGTGTAAAAAAGGCTGTTATTGAAAAGGGAGTGGGTAAAGATGATGACTAAGGCGGCCTTAACCAATGGCGACTTGATTCCCCGGAAGGCGGTTTTCAAAAAGTAGAGAAAGGCGGCAAAGCCGGTCAGACCGGTGGTGACGAGGACGAAGAGAAAGCTATTATCGACACCAGTTCCGGTCTGCTTGAGGGTATTGAAGCCATGACCAAAAAGGGGTTTTTGGCTGAAAAGGAGGAGGGCGGTTTTCTGATTTTGCCAACGGCTGGTAATTGAGAAGGTGCGCCGGAGATTGACGCCTTCCCCGAAAGGTTTGGGGACGAGATAGAGAAAAAGACCAAGAAGAAGCAGGGTCAAAAGAAGTTTGCAGCGCCGCTGGGTTAGGGAGAGGTAGGCCAAACCGACGGCGAGGGAAAGAAATGAGGCCCGGGAGAAGGTCAGGACCAGAGCGATCAGGGGAACGACCAGGAGCGGCCAGGGCGAGAGAATGACCAGGATAGCCAGGATAAGACCGCTGAAGTTAGGGTCGAGAAAAGAACCGATGAGGCGATAGTAGTGATCGTCAAAACCGAGATAGCGAAGGAAGCGAACGTCGGGGAGAAGAAAATACTGGAGCAGGCCCAGGCCCAGGAAAAGGCTGGCGGCGAAGAGGAGGTGGCGGGCATATTTTTTGACCCCCGCAATTCGAAGGGCAAAATAAAAAGCCGTGTAGCTGACGAAGCGGAGAAAATAGAGCCAGCCAATAAGCGAGACCGAGGTGAGATTAACAAGAACGGAAATGAGGGCAGTCAGAACAAAAAAGAGTAAGGGTTTGAAGAGCGGATCTTTGGCTATTTTCCGGTACGAAGGCAGAAGCGAGACAAAAAGAAGAACGGCCAGAACATCGAATAGCTGGAGGCGAAAGGTCCCGCCAAAAGGAGTGAGCGAAAGCAACTGGCCAAAGGGCCAGACCAGGATGGCGGTGATGAGGAGAATGTTGATCATGGGAAATAGAAAAATGATTTGGCGATAAGCTCCTTGGGGCGGCGCGAAAAACGAGTGTCCTGATAATAGCCGCACTGATAATAGCAGGTGATACTGATGATGGTTGGTCTGGAGTAGTCAATTTGATTATTTGAAGTGATGGGAGTGTAATTAGTCAAATAATCGCCCGGATCATTGTTGCCAAAATAAGCGAGCTGGAAGGAACCGATTTGACGGCGATTGATTTCGCTTCTCAATTCGACCAATCCCTGGCCCCAATCAAAGTCCGAGTCGGTGAAAATTTGATATGGTTTTGCCACCAACTCGTTGGCGTAAGTAAGCGGTTGGGGCATGACGCGCCAGAAGGAGGCAATTTGCCAAATGATCAGGAAGCTGAAGACCATCCAGTTGAGCGGCGATCTAGGCCGGACCTTGACCGCGAGCAGGACGAGAACGATTTCGATGGGGAGAAGGTGGCGCATACCAAAATTGAGCGGTTTAAAGATGCCGATTGTGAAAGTGATAAGAAAAATAATAACCAAATATTTCCTGTTTTTTCCTTTGACCAAGCCCCAACCGGCGAGGATTAAAAGCGATAGGCTGGTTTTTAAAAGGAGAACGAGCGGTGTTTTTGACCAGGGTGATTTCTGGTAGAGAACTTCGTTAAAGAAGATCGGCTGTCCCCGCTGGGCAAAAAGAATATTTTCCTTGATGGCCCGCAAATATCCCCCGAAAGGAAAATGGATATTAGAAAAGTTACCAAGAACCTGGAAACGGAAACCGTAGGTTGACCAGATAAAGAGAAAACAAAATAGGGCCATAAAGGCCAGGCGGCGCTTGCCCAGTTTGAAGGCCTTGATTAAAAGAAGAGGCAAAATGAGCGAGAGGGTGGCGACCTTGAGTGAAGCGGCTAGGGCGATGAAAAACGACAGGACTAGCAACTGCCGGAGTTTGAGCCATGACTCTTGCAAGATTAAGAGGGCGGTGATGACGGCGATGATCGCCGACAGGGCGTCGGTGGTGAAATAGTGGCTGTGGGCGATGAGGTTGGGCTCGTAAACGAGGAGAACGCTGGCCAGCAGGCCGGTAAAGAGAGAGCGACTAAAGAGGGGCCAGAGCAGGAGACAAAGGGCCAGACCGGTGGCGATAACGACGACGGCCCGATAGGGAAACAGCGTTGGCGAGGGACCGGTAATGGCTTCAATCTTTTGACCGATGAACTGGACGGTTCGGCGCAGGAGCGGCGGCTCGATCGGGTCGAAGTCGTAGTCCCCTTTTTCGTATAGGCTGGCTGCTTTCAAATGAACGGGTTCATCGAAGGTGGGTGACTCCAGAATCGAGAGGCGAAAACCAAGCATGAGCCAAAGATAGAGAAAAAGAAAAATGAAAAGATGACGATATTTCATAGTTTGAATATTTGAATTCCGATGTCGTTGGTATGAATCAGGTCCCCGGCAATGGCACTTGGGTCGGCGCCGCGGGTAACGAGGTAATCATAGCGCTGGCCGGGAGCGGCAAAACTGTCGTGATCGAAATTGTAGGGAAAGTAATAGAGATTATGGAGGTTGGCGATCAAATATGTGCCGTTGGGGGGCAGGTTTTTGGCGACGTAACCATCAGAGTCGATGAAGGTGCCGGGCAGGCGGCTACTCATAGTGGTTAAGAATTGGTTGGGGTTAAGACGGCCGGTCAGATAGGGTAAGTATTTCAAGTATGACCCCGCTCTTAGGGCGAGAACAACAAAAGAACTGATAGTGAAGGCGGTGATAAATAATATGGCGATCTTGTCTTTGAGACGGGAAAGAAGATAAACGGCGGCCAGAATGACGGCGGGCAGATAGGGGAGGTAATAGCGGGTCGATGGCGGCGGGGTGAGCAGGAGATAAAAGGTGCCCATAATTCCCAGAAGCGCCAGTTGCCGGATTTGCCGGCGCGAGGAAAGCAGGCCCAGAAAACTAATCAGATAAACGAGGCCACTGACGGGAGAAAGAAAATCTTCGGAGGGGCGGGTGAGAAAAATCGGTGCGGAGACAATGCGGGAGAAGATAGCCTGAAGTGAATAGAAATTAACCGATACCTGAAATAACTGTGTCGCAAACATAAATTTCTCAAACAAAGGATAAACCGGATTACCGGTAAAGTGATAAGCGATCAAAAACCAAGGCGAGGCGGTGATCAGGGCGGGAAGGAGAAGGACGGGCGAAAAAATCAGAGCGTAGAGGGCGAGTGAGCCGAGGGCTTGCCATTTCGTCCCGATCGCCAGACCGAGGAAGATACCTGCAAATAGCTTGTGGCGTATGGCATATGGTTTTGTGACCAGAAAGTAGAGGGCGGTCATTTCGAACGCTGTTCGGACCAGATCGACATAGCCGCTGCTGCTCTGCCAGCTAACGAGCCAGGTGGCGTAAAAAAGGTTGGCGGCGGTGAGGGCAAGAAGATAACGGCCGCTATATTTTTTGGCCAGACGGAAAATAAAGAAAACTACAACCAGCCCGGAGAAAAACTGGACCAGTTTCGGCCCGTGATAACCAATCAGAGAAAACAGGGGCAGGGCAATGACTTCGGCGAGACGGGGCATGGCCGAGTAATAGTAAAGCCCGCCGGGGAAGTACCATTGGCCGCGGGTCAGAAGAAGTTTGGAAAGGGGCAGGTGGTACCAAAGGGCGTCAAAACCGAGTTCGGGCAAGAATACCCCCAATAAATTGATTCCGGCTAGGCCGATGAAAATAAAAATGTTAATTGTTGTCATTCCCGACCCGATCGGGAATCTATTTGTATAGATCCCCGCTTTCGCGGGGATGACACTATTTAGGTTTTTTGCCATTGGAAAACGCGGACACTAATAGACTGGACGCTCATCAGATAAGCTTGAAATAAACCCAGGTAGCCATCGAGAAAACCGAGTTTAATTTTGTAATTAACGATAAATTTGGCTAGGGGATTGGCCAATAAACGAAAGACTGAGAAAGGCTTGCCTTCTTTGGCTAATTCTTTGGCGTCAAGCGGGCCGTAGAAAGCGATCCGATCGATAAAGGGTGAAACCAATTCGGGCCGGTCATGAAAAAGCGGGTTAACGAGCTCCCCGACTCTGCCGCTGACTTGCCAGACTTCGTGAACCGGACGAATGAAACGGCCAGCGTCTTTTTTGGCCAGGCGAATAATTTTTGTTGTTCCCGTCTCGCCGTGTTTTAGGATTTGGCCGAAGTAGCGATCGAGGCGCTTTAGAGAATAAGCTGAATACTGAGCGGAAGAAATCGCTTTCTTGATCTCGGTGGCTAGTTTTTCCGAGATGACTTCGTCGTCGTCGACCATGATAACCCAGTCCCCCTTCGCCTTTGATAGGCCATAGTTTCTTTGGGCGGCAAAGTCGCCGGCCAGAGGGTGAAAACCCGGATGATCACGAATCAAAATTGTCTCATCAGCAAAAGCGACCGACTTTATGGTCGGTTGAAAATCGTCAGGCCGCTTGTTAGTGAGAATGACGACGCTTATCCCCATTTATTTTTTAAGTAGTGGTAAATCGAACGCGGAATAGTGTTGGGATGCGTCAGAACATCAATGAGGTGTCTCTTTTTTTCCTCGGCTTTAAATAGCCGGAACAACTTATACAATTCACTCCGGGAGAGCTTTTCGGACAAGATTATCGCCTGGTCGTGATTACCTTCAAATTCAACGTCCAACTGACTCCAATCCATTTTTTCATTTACCATTTTCCTCTCTTTGGCATAGTCCCAAATTGGGGTTCCGGGTAAGGGGGTCAAAACATAGACCCCGAAACCCCGTAACTTGCTGGCCCTGATAAACTCCAGGGTTTGGAGGATCTCTTCCCGGGTTTCATTTGGTGAACCGATGATGAAAGAGGCGCTGGGCTCAATCCCGTATTTTTTAAAGATTCTGATTGCCCTGGTGTGGTCCTTGATATTTATATTCGTTCCCTTGAGATAATTAAGGATCCTTTCACTTCCCGACTCCAGACCCATGGAGACAAACTTCACGTTCATCTTCTGAAGTAACCGGGCCATACTTTCATCGATCAGATTCGAGCGAACAGCACAGCCGAAAACGATTTTTCCCAGTAATTTTTCCCTGGCGAGAAGGGTAACAATTTCTTTAATCCGGTCCTTGCTGACAATAAACAGGTCGTCCCAGAAGTTGATCTCCCTGACGCCGTAATTTTCGTACAAGTCTTTGACTTCGGCGACAACGTATTTGGCGGAAAAGATTCGGGTAATATTCCAATAGCGTGATGAGACACAAAAAACACAGCGATACGGGCAACCCCGTGAAGAAAACACATGGGTGCATTTGGCAATTGTCATTAAATCTCTGGCGGGTTTTGGAATATTATCCATGGGAATAATCGGAATTCTTTTTTCGGTCTGAATAAGTTTGCCGTGATCCCAAAAGGCCAGGCTTTTAATTTTCAGCAGATCTGCTTTCATAAACCTTTTTGTCTTTAAGAAAACCGAAAACAATTCTTTGATGGCTGCCTCTCCTTCCCCGACTACGGCGACATCCATATCCCTGGTTAAGGTCGTCGGTAGAACTGAAATATGCGTCCCTCCAATCAAAACCGGTAGCTTGTATTTTTTGGCTGTTTTGGCGTACTCTATGGCGTAATTGTAGTTTTGGGACACGGCGGTGATACCGACAATATCGGGGCGGTAGTCGCGGATCACGTTCTCGACATCCCGATCAATAATTTTATAGTCGATCAGCTCATTGCCGAATTCACTCCGGAGAGAACTGACCAAATAGCCCAAAGAAAGGGGCGGTAGTGAAGTTTGCAGGGTTTTGCTGATATCGATAGCGTTGATCAGAAGAAATTTCATGCCAATTCTGCTACAGCGATAAATTGATAGGAAAATAGTGTCGGGATGGTCTTGGCGATCCGGTACTGCCATGGGGGAGGTAGTCTATCGGTAATTTTATATAACAAGGGAACTTTGCACATGCCGTTGCTGGGAATCATATTCAAGATCTTAAGGCCGGCCGTTTTTAATAAGTCGCTGAAGGTAGACCGGGTGTAGAAATGAACATGGGTATTATCCATTATCCCGAGCGACGCATAGGTAAATTCGCCTTTCAGGAGCATCAGCCGGATCGAGGCATGGGCGATATTGGGGATGGAGACGATTACCTTTCCGCCGGCTTTCAGGTGAGGCTTGAGCAGCGACAGGACGTTTTCCGGGTGAAGTAAGTGTTCGATCACGTCCAACAGAACGACGTAGTCGAAATATTTTTTCGGGAGTTTAAAATTACCGCGGATATCGACATTGGCGACAAGCGCTTTCTTGCAGTATTTGGTGGCATTTTTAACCGCTTCTCCGTTATCATCCATGCCCCAGATTTCACATTTCTTTTTTGACAGCTCTTTGGCAAAACAGCCAGTGGCACAGCCGATGTCCAGGACGCGGGAGTGGTCATGGATCAGACCGAGGGCTAGTTGATGCACCTCAAACTCATTAGTATTGAAATGGTCGTATTTATTTTTCATAAACGCTTGAGGAACTGTTTCTTGATGTCGTGGTAGGTCCAAAGCAGGTAGAGATAGGGGTAAAACAAAAAGGCGTAAATCAGGGGGATAATGTTTTTTGGAAATGATAACCATTTGTTGATAAAGCGGATTTGGCTGGTGAAGCTAATGGGGAGTTTGTCGGTTGCCCGTCTGAAGGAGGACGAGGTGGCGTGGTCGACAACTACAGCCGGATTCAAAAAGATTTTGTAGCCCGCCCTACTGGCCCGGAGACAATAGTCGACGTCCTCGAGGTACATGAAGAAGCCGTCGTCTAGCAGGCCGGTCTTTTCAAAAACTTCAGTTTTAATCAAAACGCAGGCAAAAGTAACAAACTGGGTTGGCCGGAGTATTTTTTTCGGGAGTCTCTGCAAATTAAGGTGTCTGGCGAGGGCAAAACGCCAATCAATCGAGCCTTCGAGGCCGTAGAAAAGCTGATTGTTCTGGAAATGTTTAAGCGCCGGAGCCACCAGGCCGGCTTTGGGTGCTTTTTTAAATACGGAAAACAACGGGGCGAAAAATAACTTCTCCACTGTTACGTCAGGATTGATAATCAAAATGTAATCGGCGCCGTTTTCGAGGGCATATTTAATACCCAGATTATTGCCGCCGGCAAAGCCAAGGTTTTGGGCCGATTTAATTAAGTGAATTTGGGGAAATTTTTTCTTGATTTCCGTGGCGGATTTTTTCTCGGGTGAATTATCGACGCAGATGATTTCACAACCCCTAGGGAGGTCGGACTTAAGTAGCGCTTTAACACATTTAATAGTATCGAGGTGGCGAGTGTAGTTCAAAACGACAACGGCAAGTTTGGTGGTCATTTTGATATATCATAGCCTAATGACCAAACAGCTTCGCAAAGCAATCGAGATAGTCTGTCAAAATCTGAAGCCAATGACGGTTTTGGAGATTGGTTCGCGCCAAGCAAAGAATCAACGGCGAATGGCCGATTTGCGGTCTCTTTTTCCAGCCGCCAAGTATTTGGGCACTGACATGATTGACGGTCCCGGGGTCGATCAGGTGGCCGATGCCGAGAAACTGCCGTTTGCCGACGGTTCATTCGATCTGGTGCTTTGCCTGGAAACATTCGAACACGCGAAAAGGCCCTGGTTGGTGGCGGCCGAGATCGAACGGGTAGTTTCCGACAAGGGAATAATTATTGTCAGCAGTCAGCAAAATTTTCCACTCCACAAACACCCGGCCGATTATTTCCGCTATACTCCTTTCGGTCTCTCAAGCTTTTTTGAGCACTTCAAATCAAAGTTGGTTTTTACTATTTCCCCACCTTTCGAGGATGAAGTGAAAGCGAATCCGCAACACGTCGTTGTGGCGGCGACTAAAATGGAAAACAAAAAGCTGATGGCGGCAGTAAAGCAAGATTTGATCAAAAACAAGAGCACAATCTCGGTCCACAAACCCTACCGCCACCGGCTGTTTGACCTGATAAAGTTTTTCAAGCGAGGTTTGGCGGAAATACAATACCGGCAGGAGATTGAATTTTTCTGAACTGTTTCCGGTAGAGATACCAAAAGACGACCAGCATCGAGGGAACGGTGATGGCGGCTGAACCGACGACGGCATAAGCCGCTCCGACCGCCTGGAGTGGGGGCACCAGGACGAATAAGAGGCCAATTTCAAGGGCGACGGTCAGGACGGCGAAAAATGACGGCACTTGGGGATAGTTCATGCCGATCAAAACCACGGTGGGAATGGGCGTCAGGGCAGTCAGGAGGAGATAAAAGCTCAACACCCGCAGGACTGGGGTGGCGAGACTGACCACTGCCGGATTTTTTAACCACCAGAGCAGGAATTGACCGCCAAAGGTATAAGCGCTGACGATACCGATGATGCCAAAAGCCAGAATCAAACTCTCGATCAACAGGATTAATTTGCTTAGTTTTGGCATTCTGTCTTTCGTCAGCAGTGAAGTGCCGGTGGGGAAGATGGCAAGGGCAACCTGGGAAATAACCCCAGCGGCTTTGAGCATAATGTTCTGGGGGATGCTAAAAGCAGTGATCGCCAGAGCGGAAGCCTTGGCGCCAATAATATATTTACTGGCCTGGGCTTCAAACTGGCCACTAAGGGAGGCGGCAAAATTCTTGAGTCCGAAGATAGTCAGGCGAGCGGCAGTTTTCTTTTTGAAAGAGGGAAAGAAATCCCAGCCGGAAAAAATTCTTTTGGCGTAAAAAACGAGGCAGATAAAGGTTAGGAGATGAAAAATAAATTGAATCAGAAAGAGGTCGGCGACGTTTTTGGTCATGGTCGAGGCGATGGCGGTAACGACGGTGTTGCCAGTGCCGACGAGCAGGGTTTTGAGATTGAAAATCTCGAATTGCTGACGGGCTTGGGGCAGATTGAGAAGGTGGGCGTTAAGGTGATTGAACAAGATGGTAACGCCAATAATGTAGCTCAACTGGGTCAGGCTGGAGGCATCGATCAAACGGAAGATGTCCCAGTAATTGGGGATGACGCGCAGAAAACCAAAGACCGCCAGAGAGAGAAAAATGCCGATGACGGTAAATAAGCAAAAGGAGGTACGCCAAGTGCCGATATAGTCTTTCTTGGGGAAGTCGGGTAAAGATAACTCGCGGACAACGGCGTTGCCCAAACCAAAGTCCAGGGCCGAGACCAGCGGCACAATCGAGGCGAGCAGAACATAAACCCCGAAGAGGTCACTACCGAGGGAGTTGAGGATGATGGGAATGGAAAAGAACGCCGCCAAAAGAAGATAGGCGTAGGAGCCAAGATTGAAAAAGCTGTTTTTGATGAGGGTTTTTTTTATTCCCATAGAACTTTCTGATAGAGAGCGTCGATTTGCTTGGCGATTACCTGGTGATCATACTTCGCCTCGGCTCTGGCCCTCGCTTTTTTGGCCAAAGTAATTCTGGCCGGGGTGTTAGTGATGAGCCTCTCCAGTTTTAATTGTAGATCATTGGCGTCGCCGGGTTTGGCGTAAACTGCCGCTTCCCCACAGACCTCGCCGATAGCGCCGGTTTGGGTGGTGACAATGGGTAGGCCGCAGGCCATGGCTTCGACCAAGGCCAGGCCATATTGCTCCTGCCAATATTTGGTCGTTTTACTGGGGAGGCAGAAGATGTCCGCCTCCTGATAGGCCTTTTCAATTTTTTGATAGGGGAGTGGCTGAAAAATTATTCCCGGTACCCGCGCATATTTATTCTTTAGCGGCCCCTCCCCCACCAAGACCAGTTCAAGATCGGGGAATTTTTTCCGTAAAGCGCTAAAGGCTTCGACCAACTCCCCGATCCCCTTCTCTACTACAAGCCTGGCGACGCACAAAATACGCACAATTTTACCCCCGGTATGTCTTGTCGACGGCTGGAAACGCTTCAGATCGACTCCCATGGGGATTACCGTTATCCTATCTTCTTCTACCCCTTCCTCGAGTAGGGCTTTTCTGGCCAGTTCGGTGACGGCAATAAAATGGTCGACGCCTTCACGAGCGATCCGTTTGAATCTTTTCCGGCCCCAAATCCCCTCATTGTTGTTAGGGATTATTTCCCAAACTGTCGAGACGACTTTCTTCACCAATCCCTTTTTCTTTGCCTTGACCGCCTGTCTGGTGTAGTGGTAGTAGGTTTCGGCGACGTGAGCGATGTCAAAACCGCGTAGTAATTGTTCGAGGCCGAAGAGATAGTGAATGTCAATCGCTAATCGATTTAGAATTTGGTACTTGAACGGAAAATTGGGGAGATCGGTGAAGGAAAAGGTCTTTGTCAGCGGAATTTCTATATTCTCCGAAATCGGGTGGAGTGACGAAATCGTCCGCAATTCATATTTATTTTTAAGTGGATAATAGTTCTGCAATTCAAACGGGTTCAGAAACGCCCCCCTGACTATCGCGATTTTACTCATTTCTCGATTATTTTGATCAATTGGTCTACGTAATATTCCCATCTAAATATGTTAGGGAATTTCTGCTTTTCATGTTTGGAGGCTAGCATCTTTTCTATCCCATTCGCAATAAACGTTGGACTCCTTCTAACCACCAGAACATCGTTCTTATAGAATTTTTTTAATTCTTCTGTTCCGCATTCATTTACAGTAACAAGATTCATTCCATTATAGAGGGCTTCTAGAGATGTTAGACCGAATGGTTCTTGGTACGCAGAATTTACATATACTTTAGACCCTCTGAAAATAGAGTTTAATTGTTTATCTGTAATGTCTCTTTTTATCTCGAGACGAACTCTGTTTTTTTTGGCTAAGCTAAATAGGTGTTTTCTTTCTGCTTTTCTACCATTACCAACTACGATCAACTTTGGTTTGTTTTTCATTAGTCCAATCGCCCGAATTGTTAAATCGTGGCCTTTGTATGGTAGTAAACTTCCGACGGAGACACAAATCCTTCTCCTTTTTCTTATTTCTGAAACACTGCGGGTTTTTACGCCAGGATATACTACATGTGAATTCACCCCGTAAAGTTTGTCTATTCTTTTTTTTGAAAATCTTGAATTGACTAATACGCCCGTGGCTTTCTTGACAGCGGTTTTATCTAGAAATAGTACAGGGATGCGAAGTAGGGTAAACAATTTATCTCTTAACAGTGGGGCGTGTAGGTAAATTGGTTCATAAAACTCTCTTGGGGGCTCGTGCAATATGTATATCGTTTTTGTCTTGAGATGAAACAGAGATGTTGGTGATTTTAGGTACGAGTCTTGATGGATTATCACGGCCCTGAAATTGTCCTCGTTTATCTTCTTAGAGATTTTCATGTAATACTCTGGAAGGACCTTGTATAGATAAATTAGGTAATTGATAACTTTTACTACTTGATGTTCCGATTCTTTCAGTTTTGGTGGTGAAAATATCTCTGTTTTATAATGCTTAGACAATATTTTATTTGTCTCAATTAAAACTCTTAACCCGCCACCGCTGGTAAGATTATGTATAATTGCCACTTTTTTTCTCTCTCTCATATTTTTCAGTATTGACTTTAGTATATTTAATAGAGATATTGTAATGTAGTGACGCTTTTTTCGCGGTTTAGAGTAGTTACGTTAGTTTTTTCCATTTCGTTTATTCTATTCTTTCTTTTTACAGAGACAATTTATGCATTTGTTGAAGAGTTTAACTCTGGTTTCGGTAACTCAACGTCTTGGAATGTTTCTACAAACTCAGGTTCCATAGCATTTAGTGAATCGCATTTGCGACTTTTAAATTCGTCTCGTGCTGATTCGTTCCCATATGTTATCCTGACTTCGCCACGCCCTTTTTCTGATTGATGTTTAGCCTTAGAAACAGGAGGTTTTTGGCTCAGTTGGGGTACGTTTCATTTTGTGGATAAAATAGTGGGGTGTTCATAAGAAAGAT
>Ga0209542_10016105_pt1 | contig 12448 bp, 10 predicted proteins | sample RifCSPhighO2_01_FD_184028 | JGI IMG/M metagenome (GOLD analysis project Ga0209542, IMG submission 184028) | Soil microbial communities from Rifle, Colorado - Rifle CSP2_plank highO2_0.1 (SPAdes) (version 2) | ecosystem: Environmental > Terrestrial > Deep subsurface > Rock core/Sediment ...
CGGGAGTTTCAGTTCGTCGAAGAGAATGACCGCGAGCTGCGACGGGGACGCGGGGTTGAACGCGTGGCCGACGAGCTTCTCCATCTTCTTCTCGATCTTCGCCTTGTCCTCCTGCATCTCTTTGGATAATTTCTTCAGATACGGGATGTCAATCAACACGCCCGTGTGTTCCATGTCGCGAAGAATTGGGATGAGCGGCCGCTCAAACCGTTCCCACACGCGGTCCGCGCCCATCGCTTTCATGTCGACGCGTTGCTTGGTCGCGAGTACCAGAATCGCCTGTGCTTCTGCGGATGGACGCGACTCGCCTTGCGGTAACTGTCGGCCGAGATTCTGGAACGCGAGCGTCTCAAGGTCGAGACTGCGCTCGCCGGCCGCGAGCAAGTAGGCTGCGATGAGCGTGTCGTGCGTCACTCCGGATAAGACCAGACCGGCCGCTTCAAAGTCTTTCATGGCGCGCTTCGCATCATGGCAGAGTTTGCCTGGCCGCTCCTGCGACAGGATGTCTGCGAGCTCGCGTTTGACGGATGACGTCGTAAACAACGAAGAGGGGATGGTCGCGGTTCGGGTCGCGAGACCGAACGTGATGCTCTGGACGGACGACGACCCGAAGAGCGACCCCTGTACGCCGCTCGTCACGACGACCGCAACCTCGTCTGCCTCGCGAACACGCGACAGAAACGACATTACGCCTTTTTCGGATGCGACGGACGTCGATTCAGCATCGACCGTCTTCTTTTTGCGGACGGGGCGGGCAATACCCGCCCCTATGGGGACCTCGGCCGACGGACCACGGACTACGGACCCAGTTTGAGGAAGTCTCGCGATGAGCGACCGGAACCCATACTTCGCCGCAGCCTGGATGAAAGCCTCGCGGTCCAGCGTGGACTTGAGATCGGCAATCTTCGTATTCACGGGCACGTCCGTCTTGATATCAACGAGCGAGAGCGCCTGTCGTCCGCTTTTCTCACCCGCAATGAGCTTCTTCCGCACGCCGTCGGACAAATCAGACTTTGAATCGTGCGCCGCTTTGAACACGCCTTCAATCGTCTTGAACTTCTGAAGCAGTTCCGTCGCCGTCTTCTCACCGATGCCCTGGACGCCCGGGATGTTGTCCGATGCGTCGCCGCGAAGCGCTTTCCAGTCCACCAGCTGTTTCGGTGTAATCCCGTAGTCGTCCATGACCTCCTTGTCCGTGAAGAGGCGGGTCTCGCTCACGCCTTTTTTAAATGTCAGCACGTCTACATGCGAAGAAATGAGCTGGAGCGCGTCACGGTCGCCGGTCACGATCCGCACGTCGTACCCGTCTTTCACGCCGCGGACCGCGTAGGTCCCGATCAGATCGTCCGCTTCCCACCCGTCGAGTTCCACGGACGGGACACCGAGCGTCGCGAGGACGTCTTTCGTCACGGGGACTTGGTTGTAGAGCTCATCCGGCTGTTCCTCTCGCTGCGCCTTGTAGGCTTTATATGCCTTGTGACGAAACGTGGGTGCCACCGTGTCCCAACACGCCACAAACGCGTCCGGCTTCTCATCTTTCAAGATCTTCAACACCACGGACGTGACGCCATAGGCGGCATTCACAACCTTCCCGTCCGGGCTCGTGAGCGGAGGCAGCGCATGCCACGCCCGGTGGAGCAGGGCGTTCGCGTCTAAGAGCAATAATTTTGGACGTTTCGTCGGCATGGTTGGATGGTATCACTCCGCGGAAGACCTGTACGTAAGCGGTTGATTCGCGATCACGATGTCGACGCCCAATGCACGCAGTTTTTCCGCGCGGCGACGCGAGCTCCGCATGCCGACCTGTTCCCACGCAACGACCAGCAAACCCGCGTCATGGACTTTCTGGACGCGTCGCTCGGTCCAGAACCGTGAAGACAACCCGATCCCGTACAGCCCGTGCTCCTTCACCCATCCCATGAAAAACCGGATCCTGACGGGCCACGTGCGCATGAGGAAGAGACGGCGTACGTCCGGCACGTCGTGTGACGCCTGTTCGATGACGTCCTGCGAGAAAGACGACAAGAGGGCGCGCTCACGCAGCCCCGTGCTCGTCCGAAGCTTCCGGACCATGAGGTCGAGCGCTTCCCTGTCTTTCACTTCGAGATCGAGCTCGATAGGCGGAGGGACGTTTGCCGTGAGCTCGTCCAAGGTCGCGATCTTGGACCCGTGCCGGAGCACGACATCCTGGAGTTCCTTCACGGTCAGGTCCTGGACCTGCCGCACGTCCCCGGCGATGCGACGAAGGTCCGGGTCGTGGACGAGTACCGCTTCGTCATCGCGCGTCCGCCGCACGTCCACTTCGATGCCATCAACGCCTTGAGTTACGGCCCGGCGCACCGCCTCGATCGAGTTCTCGTCCGCGTTCCGCCCTGCCACGCCCCGGTGCGCGAAAATCTGCATGGGGGATAGGGTAACTCGAAAAGAAAAAACCCGCATGTGCGGGTCCTTCCATGGAGGCCTGGGCGGGAATCGAACCCGCGAGTAAGGGTTTTGCAGACCCTCGCCTTACCACTTGGCTACCAGGCCGTGGGGAGTGAGCGGATGGTAACAAGAGCAGGCTGTAACGAAAAGGGAGTCCTGTGCGGAGCTCCCTTTCGTGGTTACGACTTCTCGACCGGCTCCACGATCTCGATCGTCACGCGACGGATTCCGTGCTGGCGGGCCTTGGCGAGGTTGTCCATCCACACGTCCACCTTCACGTTGTACCGCTTGTTCATGCGGTCGTGGACTTCGAAGATCTTGTCGCCGAACAGTTCGGGAATGCGGATCTTCGTGCCGAATTTGAGGAAGTTCGCAGCGACGATCCCGTCACGCACGTGCGTGCCGTCCGCTGTGATGAACGGCGTGGAGTCCGTCTCTTCCGGACGGGACGTATAGGCCGTCGAAGGGACCCGTGCGTACGCGCGGACCACTTTGTACCCGGTAGAAATCTCACGGGCGACGCGCTCGTTCGTGCCGGCCTCTGGCAGCGTAAAGCTAAACTGGGACACGCCGGCCGTCTGGTCCGTCTGGACCTCCGGGGAATCGGGCAGGATCTCCTGGGCCGTGACCGTACGGGTGGGCATGGACACGATCACGAAAGACACGAGCAACCCAGTGAGGATCGCGCGCTTCCACTCATCGTTCGTGAGGCTGAAGTTGTGATAATTCATAGTGTCTTTTGACCGATAATTGCCTAGTCAGCTTTACAGTCAAGGGAGAAACAATAACACATTTGCCCATTTTTGTCAACGGTTGTACCATGATTTTTGGCTTATTTGAGCGCAAAAAAGGCATCAGTTGTCTAAAATTAGCGAAAAAATCCCTTGTGCCTATCAAACACCTGAAAACCCTCCGCGCGAGCTACGTCGCCCAGAGGGAAAAACTCAAGAAAAGCCCGTGGAAATCGATACTCTTCAGTCTCGGCATTGCTTCGGTAGCCCTCGTGCTCGTGGGTTTTTTTGTACTCACCCTGGCCCTCGCCTGGCTCTCCCGCGACCTCCCAAATCCGAATACGCTCCTCACGAGAGACGTGGCCCAGTCCACCAAGATCTATGACAGGACCGGGGAGACCCTCCTGTATGAAATCCATGGCGCGGAGAAGCGGACGCTCGTGAAGATCGAGGACGTCCCGGATGTCGTCAAGTGGGCGACGATCGCCGTGGAAGACAAAGATTTCTATAAGCACCACGGCATCTACTGGAGGGGTCTTGTGCGCGCCTTCCTCGTGAACACGCTCCAGGGTCGGCGCATCGGCGGCACATCCACGCTCACCCAGCAATTCGTGAAGAATGCCATCCTCACGAACGAACGGACGATCACGCGCAAACTGAAGGAGGTCCTGCTCTCGCTCCAGATCGAGCGGAAGTACACCAAGGATCAGATACTCCAGCTGTACCTGAATGAGATCCCGTACGGTTCAACGCTCTACGGCATCGAAGCGGCAAGTCGCGGGTACTTTGGGAAGTCGTCGAAAGATTTGACTCTTGATGAATCCGCGCTCCTTGTCGCGCTCCCACAGGCGCCCGATTTCTACAATCCGTACGGCCTTGGGTCGAGAGGCGACAACCGCGTGTCGCTCGTTCGCAGGCAGAAACTAATCCTCGACCTCATGACCGAGCAGGGCTACGTCGCGAAGGACGCGGCGGAGGAGGCGAAGAAAGTCGAAACGTTGAAGAAACTTATTCCAAAACGCATCGGCGACATTAGGGCGCCGCACTTCGTGATGTGGGTCCGTTCGCAGCTCGTGGACACATACGGACAGAAGCTGGTGGAGACGGGCGGACTTAAGGTCGTGACGACGCTCGATTGGCGATTGCAGCAGGAAGCTGAAAAAGCGGTCGTGAAAGGCGTTGAGTCACGCGGAGAACAGTACAAATTTACAAACGCTGCACTCGTCGCTATCGGCCCACGTGACGGTCAGGTGCTCGCAATGGTCGGATCAAAAGACTTCTTTGACGAAGAACATGACGGTCAAGTGAACGTCGCAGTTCGTCCGCGCCAGCCCGGGTCGAGCTTCAAACCCATCGTGTACGCGGCCGGATTCATGAAGGGATACCTCCCTGAAACCACGCTCTGGGACGTGAACACGACTTTCAAGACCGAAATTAAAAATTACAGTCCATTCGACTACGACCAGAAAGAGCGCGGACCCGTCTCGATCCGCATGGCACTCCAGGGGTCGCTCAACATCCCGGCCGTGAAGATGCTCTACCTGGTCGGCGTCGGGCGCGTACTCGATCTCGCGGAACAGATGGGGTACACCACGTTCGGCGACCGGAGCCGCTTCGGGCTCTCGCTCGTATTGGGCGGCGGCGAGGTGAAGCTCCTCGAACACACGGCCGCCTACGGCGCCTTTGCGACCGAAGGTGTGCTCCAGCCCACGGTCGGCATCCTGAACGTTAAAGACGCCCAGGGGAAGACGCTCGAGGAATGGAGGTTGGGGGAGGGGAAGCGCGTCCTCGAACCGCAAATCACGCGACTCGTCTCAAATGTCCTCTCGGACAACGCGGCGCGCGCCTTCATCTTCGGCGGCGGGAATGCGCTCACGCTCCCGGATCGATCGGTCGCGGCGAAGACCGGGACCACGAACAACTTCCATGACGCGTGGACCATGGGATACACGCCATCGCTCGTGGCCGGCGTCTGGGTCGGAAATATGGACAACGCGGAGATGAAGCGCGGGGCGGACGGTTCGGTCATTGCAGCGCCAATCTGGCAGCAGTTCATGAAAGCGGCGACGAAAGACTCGCCAAAAGAGAGTTTCACGCTGCCGGCTCCAGCGGATACGACGAAGTCCGTGCTCCTCGGCAGGGCGTTTGAGAAAAAGGTGAAGATCGACAAGATCACGGGCAAACTCGCCACGGAGTTCACGCCGCCGGACCTCGTCGAAGAACGTCCGTTCTACGAAGCCCACGAAATTTTATACTACGTGGACAAAGACGACCCGCGAGGACCCGCACCGACCAATCCGGCGTCAGACCCGCAATTCGCGGGCTGGGAAGCTGCCGTACAGAGATGGGTGGAAAAAGCACAGTGGCACACCACGTCCACGCCACCGACAGAAATGGACGACGTGCACACGGCAGCGAATACGCCTCAAGTATCGATCTCGAGCCCCTCACCAAACACGACGCTCACATCGCGCCAGTTCACCGTCTCCGCGTACGCGACGGCGCCTCGACGCATCACATCGTACATGGCGACTATGGAGGGATACGTCGTCGGCACAAACTACGGCGGCGCTGGAGACATCCTGGCGTCGCTCCCGAACGCGCTCGGACGTGGCTTTCATGAACTCACTGTCGAAGCGCGTGATGACGTGGGGAATACGGGCCGCGCCACGGTCACAATCAATCTCATAGCAGACTCCGCGCCCCTGTCCATCGGCGTGACGGACCCTGCGCCAGGGTCGAAGGTTGCGCTCTCGTCCTTCCCTCGAAGCGTCACGGTCGCGGTGAGCGACCTCTCAAACATCGACCGCGCGGACCTGTATATGAGCCTGCCGAATGGGACCCAACAGCTTGTCGGTTCGGACATCAAACCGGCCGCAAATCCCATCACGTACCGCTGGACCGCCGTCCCAAACCCGGGGACCTACATCCTCTACGTCGTGACAACGGACGTGTCCGGCGCGCAGATGACGGGAGATAAGACGAGCGTGGTGGTCGAATAGACGTTTATTGTCTGATGGGCATCACTAAGTAGCGATACGCTTCTGTCTTTTCTCCTTCAGGGAGGACCAACATCGGACTCATCGCGTCGTTCAATGAGAGTTTGATCTTCGGCGAGCTGATGGCTGCGAGGCCGTCGCCCAGGTACTTGAAGTTCACCGTGACCTTGTTGGGTTCGCCCGTGACGTCTCCTGACACGGCCTTGGACGTCTTCCCTGTGCCCTGGTCTGCCGAATGGACGCTGACCGTGCCGTTCGACGGGAGGAACTCAAGGTGGACGTCGTAGAGGCCCTGGCGCGAGAAGAGCGCGGCTGCTCGGACGGCTTTTTGGAATTCCGCGCGGTCGAGCACGGCCATCGTCTTAAACCGCTCCGGGATGATCTGGTGGTAGTCGGGGAATGAACCTTCAATGAGGCGCGAAATGAGCTCGGTCTGACCGAACGTCACGACGAGCTGGTTCTCGGTCGTCACCCATTCGACAGACTCCGGGACGCCGAGCTCGTCTTTGTAAGACGACAGGATCCGGCCTATTTCCAGCATGGTTCGTGACGGAACAATGAGCTTCGTTTCTCCAGTCTCGCCAGATGGTGAAATGACGCGTTCCGCGAGCCGGTAGCTATCCGTTGCCACGAGCGCCGTCTTCCCTTTTCCAGACTTCCCGTCAAAAAAGATCGCCAAGCCTGATAATTCCGGTCTTGATTCAGACGTTGAGACGGCAAAGACGGTCTGTCCGATCGCGCGCTTCAGGTCCTCGACGTGAAAGGTTACCCCCCTTGCCTTCGTGAGCTTTGGGATCAGGGGGAATTCGGTCGCAGGGAGACCGCGGATGACCGTCTCCTGCCCCTCGGCCCTGACCGTGAGTCCCTCGTCCGTCAAGTCGAGCTCGACCTTCCCCTGTGGGAGGAGAGACACGAAGTCGAGGAAGAGCTTTGCGGGCACCGTATACTCTCCATCTGAATCCGTTTTCCCTCGCACGGTCGTTGAAACCGCCATCTCAAGATTTGTCGCGGAGAGTTTCAGGTTCCCCCCATCCGTCTTCAAGAGCACGTTTCCAAGGACGGGGAGATTGATGCTCCTTCCCGTGATGTGGCTCACAACGGATAGTCCTTGAATTAGGTTTTCTTGCGTGCAGGTGAATGTCATAACTTCCGTATAGGTATATAAGGATGAGATAGTAGTAATAAGACTGGGGACGGCGGGGATAAGCTTATATCCAATTTAAGGAACGGTGTTTTTAGAATTTTTTTATCAACGCGCCGGTGTGGAGTCGAGCGGTCAGCTTGTGGAGAGAATCGCTCCAGCCCGGACCGTCCACTCCGCCACGCGTTCGATACACATGGGGTGTGGAGAAAGGACTACGAGGTTTGGTCGCTGTAGATTTTTTCCCGAAGGAGCGCGATGTCGTGCTTCAGCTGCTCGTCTTCTTTGAGGAGCCCCCCAATTTTTCCGCACGCATGCATGGCGGTCGTGTGGTCCCTGCTCCCCACATGCGTCCCTATGGCTGGGAATGAGCACTTGGCGTCTTCGCGGAGGAGGTACATGGCGACCTGGCGGGGGAAGGCCAGGCGTTTTTCCCGGCTTTTCCCAAGGAGTTCGTCCATGGCGACGTCGTAGTACACCGTCACGATCTCGATCAGGCGCTTCGGGGTGATATTTCGCTTCGGGACCGAGGGGAGAAAGCTCTGTAGGAGGGTTTGTACCGTCTCCATAGTGGGCTGCATATTCTTGAACTGGTGGTAGGCGATGATTTTGTTCAGCGCCCCCTCAAGTTCACGGACGTTCGACTGGACCGTGCCCGCGATCGCCCGGAGCACATCAGCGGTGAGCGGATAGTTCTTCCCCTGGCACTTTGCCTCAAGGATGGCGACTCGCGTTTCAAAGTCCGGTTGTGAAATGTCCGTGGTCATGCCCCACTCGAAGCGCGACAGGAGTCGGCTTTCGAGCGATAGGATATCTTTTGGTGAACGGTCCGCAGACAGGACGATCTGTTTATTCAGCTGGTGGAGGGCATTAAAGGTGTGGAAGAACTCCTCCTGCGTGCCCTGCTTTCCCGAGATGAACTGCACGTCGTCGACCAGGAGGACGTCCACCGTCCGGTACGCGTCCTTGAATTCTTTCCCGCGGCCCCCGCGGACGGATTGGATGTATTCGTTGGTAAACCGTTCGCAGGTGAGGTAGCGAACGGTCGCATTCGGCCTGGTCGTGAGCACGTGGTGGCCGATGGCCTGGAGGAGGTGTGTTTTACCTAAGCCCACGCCTCCGTAGATGAAGAGGGGGTTGTAGGATTCGCCCGGGTTCGCGGCAGCAGCCATAGCGGCGGCATGCGCGAGCTCGTTTCCTTTGCCCACGATGAAGTTTTCAAACTTGTACCTCGGGTTCAAACCGATGTCGCCGGTTGTTTCCACCTGAGTCGCGGTCGATGAGGCCCCTGGGGACAGGAATGCGCTCGGGACCTCGACAGCCGTCGTCTCGCCGACAACCGTGACCGACGGCGTACGCATCTCCACGCGGTAGCTGGCCTCGCGGACCGCGTTCGACGTCACGTGACGTAGGGCTTTGATGATGGCGTCGTGGTATTTCTTTTCAAGCCACGCCTTCGTGAACGTGTTGGGAACCGAAATGATCACACGACCATTGTCGAAGGTGGAAATCCCGGTGTTGCGGAACCAGGTCGTAAAATTCGCTTTTGTGATTGTGAGCTCAAGTTCGCCTAAGGCGGAGAGCCAGATGGCTTGAAGGTCCATATCCGGGCATGGGACGGATGAAGATGAGTTGAGAATGCGTCGTTCTGACTGAGCTGATGTCAACAGGCGCGCACGTCATCGTCAAATGTGTGGATGGATTGTGGAGAACGCGTCTGACTCTGTCAAACTTCTAGAAAATCGAACGAGGGCGGTGTGGAGAGGGTTGGGCCATGGTCTATGAGACAGGGAGAGCCACTTTCTTGTCATTTTCGCTAAAAACTGACATGATCCTTGGACGAATCTATGCCTAAACGTACATATCAACCCAAGAAACGTCGCCGGGCCAAGGTCCACGGGTTCCGATCGCGCATGCGGAAGAAGCAGGGACGCAAAGTCCTGGCTCGCCGCCGGGCCAAGGGACGGAAGGCGATCGCGCTACGAAAGGGGAAATAAGCCAAGTGCTTGAGTGCTTGAGTGCGCGGAGCCTACTCGCACTTATGCACTCAAGCACTCTTTCTATGCTCCCGCGCCCCCACCGCCTCCGCCACGAGAAAGACTTCGCCCGTCTTTCCGTGAAAGGGCGTCCGATGTACGGTCCGTTTTGTATCCTCCGTGCCTGGAAGAGCGGGTCTGTTCCGTCCAAGATCGGGTTCGTGGCGTCGGGGAAGATTTTTAAATCAGCGGTTTCGCGCAACCGTGCGCGTCGTCGGCTCCGCGAAGCATTTCGTCCGCTCCTCGAGACCGTACCGGACGGGTACGACATGACGTTCGTGGCCAAGCCCGAAGTGTTAAAGGCGGACTTCATCGAGATTCGGGCAACTCTCGTCCACTTGATTGAGAAACTTCCGGTCGAACTCGCGCGACCGTGGAAACGTCTCCCCAAGCCACCACGGAGTCGCAAGGGCGAGATCGGCTACGCGAAGCAACTCGGCGTCCCCCGTCCTCCGCCGAAGCCTGCCCAGAGCAAAGCCGAAGGGCCGCCGTAGCCACGGACATCGTCGTTGTGATCAAAATCATCCTCCACATCCCGCGTCGCTTCGGTCAGACGCTGATCGTCCTGTACCAATACATCCTCTCACCCGACCATGGGTGGGTGTCGCGTTTTTTTAAGTATCGCGTGTGCCGCTATGAACCGACGTGCAGTGAATACGGGTACGATGCGATCGGGAAGTACGGCCTGATCCGCGGGTCATTCATGGCCGCGTGGCGGATTCTGCGCTGCAATCCGTGGTCAAAGGGAGGGCACGATCCGGTGAAGTAGGCCTACGGAAACTCCACAATTTTCATCTTCGACGTCGCGCCTTTCACGATCCGGACCAGGGAGGGCGCGCAGTCATACTCGTCCGCGAGGAGGCGGATGAGTGCGTCGTTCGCCAGTCCGTCCGTCGCCGACGCCGCAATGCGGACTTTGAGGACGCCGAGTTCTCGGCCGACGATCTCGGTCTTCGACGCGTTCGGGGTCACGCGGATCGTGATGCGTCTCATGGGCGGGTGACGCGGAGCACCGCCGTCGCAATGCCCGGAGCAGACATGACGACGTCGTGTTCGCCCATTTTCCATGGCTCACCTTTCAATGTCAGTACTCGTCCGCCGGCTTCCGTGACGAGGAGCGTCCCCGCCGCCACGTCCCAGTCGTGTACGCCGTTTAAGATCGCGTAGTCTGCGCGGCCGGACGCGACCCACGTGGATTCCACGACCGCCGCGCCGAGCTTTCTCGTCGAACGGGATTTCTCCGTCAGCGTCGGTTCGATTCGACGGTACCTCCGGTATGACCCGCCGTCGTACCCGAAGCATAGGAGTCCGATTGAGTCAGCGAGGTCCCGCGTTTTCGACGTGTGCAGCCGCACTCGTCCCATCCACGCGCCGCCGCCCTTCACGGCATGGTAGCGGTGCTTCAAGACGGGGAGTGAGATAACGCCGAGGATCGGATGCCCGCGTCTCACGAGTGCGAGCGAGATTCCCCAGAGCGGGAGGCGCGCTGCGTAGTTCGTCGTCCCATCGAGCGGGTCCAAGACCCACGCGAGGTCAGCGCGCGGTGCCGCCCTCTCATCAATCGTCCCGCCTTCTTCGGATAAGACCGGAATGTCCGGTGAGAGTTGCTTCAGGACTTTGATGATGGCGTCGTTCGACCGCTTGTCCGCCTCCGTCACGATCTCGTGGAATTTCTTGAATCCGTATTTCTGTGTGTGGTTCACGTTGAAGTGGCGCAAGAGCACGCGCTCGCCGGCGCGGACGGCGTTCGTCGCGATCGAGAGCCAATGTTTTTCATTTGCAGTCATACAAAGATGATAGCATCCCTGCTGTCATTCCGACCGAGGCGCGTCCGACGCGCCGAGCGGAGGAACCCCTTTCGTAACCGTGCGTTATCTTTTCGAAAGGGGTTCCTCCGCTCCGTTCGGCCGTCGGACGGCCTCACTCCGGTCGGAATGACGTGAGTTAGGATGACGCGCACGCTTTTTTTGAATGTCAGGTCCGTGGCGACTCCGTTCGAAGTTCGTCCGGATGGTTGCAGCACCGCTCGCAAGGTTGATGTAGTATGGGGGGGTGTGGATAACTCACCTGGTCCTGTAGACGTCTTTGCACCTGGTTTTGAAGGCGTTTCTGATGTCCGGCGTGAGCTACGGAGCGGGTCCTCCTTGAGGCGAACGCGTGAACATTTGGGACACCACGCAACCGATCTTCGCGGTATTCAACGGAGCGTAGTACACGCCGCCGAGAACGGACACGTGAGCGCCGAATTTCGTATTAACAAAGCAAAATATTTTTTTGTGAGCGTATGTTCGTCGTCACGCGTCGCGGCGTGTCACGTGTGGGCGACGAGTGAGAGCGTAGCGCGTTCCAACGAGCCCGACAAAAATATTTTTTTGCGTCGGTCGCGTCGCATCATCGAGTCTCGGAGACGAGCACGAAAGCGCCTCTCACGACCGTCGCTCAAAACCCCTTGACACGTCTTCAAAACCTATTCTTGTGAGGAAATTTTTCGTACAATACAGATCGGTATGACGGCTCACGCCGTCATGACCGGCGGTCGCACCTTCTCTCAAGCCCCACGGGGCTCTTTTTTTAAAAAAAATTATTCGCTGTGATGGTGCGGCGTGCGCGGGACGTAGTTCCGGATCGCCTTCTGCTTCACGGCTTCGAGCGTCTTCTGGTTTCGGAGGAGGATCGCAACGTACTCGCGGTACTCAGGTGAACTCACGCGCTCACGCGTCTCCCGATCGTCTGATTTGATCCCTTCCAGGATGTGGTCAATCTCATTGTCCAGTTCCGCATCCGTCACCGTAACCTTCTCGCGCTTCGAAATTTCCTTCACGATCGTCGCGGCTTTGATGCGGCGGACGGCCTGGGGCACGAATTCGAGCTTGAGCTCGTCCACGCTCTTCTTTATGGACGCGAGGTAGTCCGGCCACTTCATGCCGCGTTCTTCGACCGAGTGCTCGATCTCCGAGAGCATCTTCCGCACCTCGTCGTTCACGAGGAGGTCGGGGATGTCGCTGAAGCTCGAGGCATCCACAAGCTTGTCCAATAGCGCAACCTCGCTCTTCTGGCGGGCACGCTCCTCTTCTTCCGTGCCGATGTTCGCGTGCAGGACCTTCTTCAGCGCATCGA
>Ga0209542_10016109_pt1 | contig 12447 bp, 14 predicted proteins | sample RifCSPhighO2_01_FD_184028 | JGI IMG/M metagenome (GOLD analysis project Ga0209542, IMG submission 184028) | Soil microbial communities from Rifle, Colorado - Rifle CSP2_plank highO2_0.1 (SPAdes) (version 2) | ecosystem: Environmental > Terrestrial > Deep subsurface > Rock core/Sediment ...
CGCAAGATACGCAACTGATTAAATTATTTGAAGATGAGTTAGTAAGCACCGGAAAAGTACCGGCAAGATTTTTGCGCGACCTGAATGAAATCATCGAAGCTAAACAGAAGCATGACCAGAAGAAGCTGACGAAGACCGACATTGAAAAAGCACGTAAAGGAAGCTCAGGCTTGTTTAAGTTTTTGCTGGAATACATGCAGCGCAAGCGCGGGCAGGAATTAGAACGTGCCAGAGTCAGAGTCAAGCATGGCGAGAAGTTCGGCGAAATATTGCTGCTGGACAACATTGCTTTTGTTATCCATGACTTAGATGCAAAAGAACAGCAGATCGAGAAAGCGGCTATTCGCCCTAACGGAAGTCTCGGGCCTCTAGAAAAAAGTAATGCCGAAGAGCTCGAGAAAGAATTAGCTAAAGCGAAATTTCCCAAGCGCGTCTTCATCAAAGAACCTTTGTTTGAAAATCTTAAGGAAATCTTTGGTCCTGATGTGGAAGTATTGCTGCAATATTGAGTAAAGCATATTAACTAGTTTTTATTTATTTTCCAAATATGGACTTAGACAAAAGAGAGCTTAAAAAATTTGAAAGAGAACTTTGCCTTTATTCTACGGCCGGCGCAATTTATTCTTATGGAGATGTGATTGATTTTGTGGAAGATTCAAAAGATGGGGTTGTATTAGTAGACACTTGCGGGCATGATGAAGCAGTCGGAAAAAATATGACTGCATTCCTCAGAACAGAGATTAATGGCGGCTGGGGTGTTGCAGGAGATGCTGCTGATAATCTTGAAGAACTTGGCAGAAAATTAGCTGAGTTACGTGATCCAACCATCCCTTATTGGTTGAGTGAGCAATGGTTTGATATGGTTTCTGCTCTCTATGTACAGTTTGATAAAGAAAATATTTCGTTAGCTATGGGTGGCGGATTGGGTGAAACACTCATCCTGAGAAATGACGGAAGTCTAGAGAGAATCTTGATGAAAGGAGGCACTATTGATTTGAAATATCTATCAGGACATGATCCAACTTACTGTACAACATTAGCAAAGGACGAAGTGATATTGCTACAGTCAGACGGTTTGGCAGGAAATATCAACAAGAGTATTTATCTTTTGTTCCCTGAGCCTAAAAGAAGAGAAATAAACTATGAAGCGTTTATTGATTATACCAGAGAATGCTTGGTTAACACCATTAGAGAAAACGCTCATGAACCGGTTGAGACAATAAGAGATATGATAATAAAGAGATTTTCACCTTATTTTTTACCCAAAAGCTTACGTGATGACGATGTTACCTTTGCGGTGATTAAAAAGAAATAATTTATTTCTTAATAACATACAATATCTCATTGGGAAATTCTAGAATAGTGTATTCCCATCCTAAGCGCTTACACAACCATTCCATCCAGCTTCTTCGGGGAGCAGTCATTTCCTTGCCGCTCATAGTTTTGGTGGCGAAGCTTACCACGATATATTTTGCCGGAATTCTGGTGAGCAGCTCTTCTGTTTTTTTATGTCCTTTCCCTTGATCAATGACATCGGTCATTTTCAAAAGCAAACAAAGATCTACTTTGGGAAATTCAGCTTTTTTTATATCCGCGACCAGCGCTTTTCCAGTAAAGGAAGAATTTTCTTGATGAAGTAAATGAAAATAGTGATTGACGGAAGCAATTTCTTCTGCATTAATATCATAAGCATAATATAAGCATTTTTCTAAGTTCATGTAAGAAACGGAAAAGGGATTGATACCACAGCCGAGATCAAGTATGGTTTTCGGTTTGCCGGCGATGGAAAATATTTTAGAGTATAACTTTTCATACCAGGGCAAGCGTTCCTGGGTAGAGGAATGTGTGGAAAGAATTTGCGTGAGGAGCTGATTTCTTTTCTGTTTTGGAGCAGCCAGCAATTCCTGCACAAGTTTTTTTCTTTCGCCCGGATCATCACGGAAAAGACCATACACTTTGCGTAACTGGGAACGAAGCTGTTTGATCACCGCAGCGTACGCTTTCGATTTGGGATTGAAATTCTCCTGCAAAGCCTTCATAATTTTTGGTTCCTGCTGTAAATACTTGCGCAGGGATTCTTCTACGAAATGATCATCAATACTTTGCAATTCTTTTTTTTTCTTGATCTCCTGGATGAGAAGAGCTATCTGATTTTTATCCATACCCTTTGTAAATGAGTTGATTTATAAAAAGCTTTTTAAAGCTGGAAAGGATAAGCTGAGATGATGGATAAAGACGGAAAACTCAAGAAAGCCTGGAATTTCTTCTGGCATGAAGATTCCCTGAGCAGTTGGCTGGCTAACATAGTAGTGGCATTTTTAGTGATACGATTTATTCTCTATCCTTTGCTAGGAATAGTGCTGGGAACAAGTTTTCCTATCGTCGCGGTAATCAGCGAAAGCATGGAGCATGGTCTGCATGACGGAAGATTGTGCGGTAATTATTATCCGGAATTCAAGGAATCCTTTGACAACTATTGGGAGGCATGCCGAAGCTGGTATGAAGAGCGAGGAATAACTAAAGAACAATTCAAAGACTTTCATTTTCCTAAAGGTTTTGACAAAGGAGATGTGATCGTGCTCTGGCGGGCGCATAAAGATAATATTAAAGTAGGAGATATTCTTATCTTTCAAGGAGATTTACCCCAGCCCATAATTCATCGGGTAGTAAAAGTCTGGCAGGAAGACGGAAAAACTTATTACCAAACTAAAGGTGATCATAATAGTGCCTCCATTTCCGGTAGCGGCGGCGAGGAGAAGATCAGCGAAGAGCGCATTTACGGTAAAGGACTAGTGCGCATACCATATTTAGGCTGGATCAAGATACTCTTTGTAGAGCTGGTACGGCCGTTAGGATGGAATATTCAGCGATAGAAGTATTTTATTTTAATAAATCTAATTTTATATCAGCGATTTTTTGTTTGAGCAAGATGGACATACATTCATCTGCACCGGGAACGTAATCTGCTAATTCTTCAAAATAATGAAAATCATTTATTTTAGTGATATAAACGCCGCGAGGGACAGCAATAAGATTGTGATAACGAAAGGGGATCTTGCTAGTTTCCAGATATTGCGCAGATTCGTGAAACAGATCAGGCCTTTTAGCCTTCCATTCAGTTAGACCTGCTTCTACTCCGTCAACTACATACCAATCTGCCTTTCCGCCATGAGCAATTCCTACAACTTTTTCCTGGACAGAATATTTTTTCGCTAGATGATTTCGCAGTCCTTTATCAAAATCGCAACCATGGACACAAAAATCAACCACTATGGGAATATTCTTAATTTTTTCATTTAATTGCCGCAAGGAATTGTATCTTCCTACCAGCAGCTCTAAATCATGCTTTATTTCCAAGCTCTCGGTCGGGAGAGGTATAACTTCACCAGACCGATCATCAAAAGAGCCATATACTTCTTTAGCAACAGGAAAAAGAACTCTTCTTTCTGAACGGGTATTCAAATCAGTTTCAAGTACATATCTTGTCTCCTTCGATCTTTCCACAGAAACCTGTATCTGGCAACCGTATTCTTTTTCTAAAGCCTTGATTAAGGAACGTATTTTCTTATTCATTAGTTCTTTGGACAGGCACTTTGCCCTATAAATATATTATGAAGCTATATCCTCTCCAATTAGATAAAGTATATAAAGAACCAGCTGATTTCTGGATAAATAGTTTAAGATAGATAGGTGAAATATAATGTTCTGTCCAACATGTGGTTCAATACTGCGGCCGAAAGATAAGGCCGGTAAAAAAGTTCTCTATTGCAGCTGCGGCTTTAGCAAAGCGCCTGAGGAAGAGACGGCGGAATTGAAAGAAAAAGTAAAAACCATTAAAAAGATTGAAGTAGTAGAGCATGTAGATACCCAGCCTAAAATTAAGACTCCTTGTCCGAAGTGTGATAACAAAATAGCCTACTTCTGGACGCAGCAAACTCGCGGTGCAGACGAACCTGAAACCAGATTCTTTAAGTGCACCAAATGTAATTACACCTGGAGAGAATATTCGTAATGGCTACCACTGCGGGAGAAATTCTGAAGAAAGTAGAAAGCAGCACGCCTTACTCCAGCTGGAAAAAAACACATCCGCAAGGATATCTTTCTCATTTCTTTTGCCCCATCAGTCATGACTGTGAATTGAAAGGCGATTGGGAAATCGGTTTTTATGAACCAAAGTCAGAAAGAATTACGGTTTTTGCTTGCGGAGAAAAAGTAAGTGTCAAAGAAAATGAAGATGAAGTGTTCAAGAAACCAGAGCAGAAAGTAGAAGAGCTAGACATAAAATCAGTAAAAACTGCGTTTGAGAAAGCGGTTGATGTCTTTGCTCAAAATGTAGAAGAATTGTTTCCCAAAGCAGGAAGAGGAGACGGTTTTGTGATCCTGCAAAGCCTGGAAGGAAAAGCCTTGTGGAATTTTACTTTTATAACCAGAGATTTAAAATTTATTAATATCAAGATTAATGCCAAGACCGGAGAGATTGATTCTCATCTGAGCATGGATCTGATTGATCGGGGATAGAAAGTAAATTGAAAAATCCCTTTTCAGTCTAGCAATTCTAAGAGTATAGTTTCATATCAACAGTCTTTATATAGTTCAACTCTTCTTTTTTTCATGATAGATGTTAGTGCCAAAAAGAGGTGATAGATCTTTTGTCTAAAGATAGTCCTAAGATTTCTTTCAATGCACAGAAGAAATGCAAGAAGCTAGATTCATTCTTTGGTGAACAGACAGAAGAAAGGGAAGTAAAGGAAAAATAAAATATTTAATTCTCTTATCTCAAATTCTGTTGATAAAATTCTTTAGCTTGCTGTTTAGAATAATCGATACTTACTCCGGCATCCATATAAACCAGTTGCGTACTCAGAGAAGCAAATAGATTTTTGAATTCCTCACTTTCAAAATGCGGTTTCAGTTTCAACTGGAATTCAAGATTCTCAAACTTACAGTTGTCATCTTTTTCTCTTCCAGCCAGACGCTGCATCACTTCAGCTGCATCTTTAATGATAGGAATAGCTAAGTAATCCATGGAATGCTCAGCGCAATACTTATTTCCCGGAATGGACATGATCTCAGCAATGCTTAAATTTTCTCCTAGATCCAAGGCGCTTTGCCGCTGATAAGTTATGGAAGTTGAAAAAGACCGGCTTTGATAGACATCAATTCCTTTTTCTAATAAGGGAACCAGGAGCTGCTCATAGAGAAGATGCCGATCCAAGGCGTAGGCTTCGGCCACAGCTTGAGGAGAGTAGGAACGATTATTCTTGACGATTAATTCTTCGCGGATGTACTTTCCAATGCCACAGAAAGTCGGTTCAGAAGTGATTAAGACATCGATATTTCCTACCAGGTCAGTTGAAGCAGGATGAAAATTGTTATTCTTCCAGAAAGCATGGACATCAAAGACCCTTTTTCCATCTTTCCGAGCTTCTTCAACAAAAGAATTCAGGAAAACTCCTTTTCCCACCCCGTCTAGACCATCAACAACGACAAATTTTCCTTTTTTCTGATTCATCTTCTCACTTTTTTACGTAAGTTACAAAGGAATATCCTTTCTTATCTTCCCGATTTTGTTCTTGCCACTGTGCTGGATCTATTTTGGGAAAATAACGCAGCTCCCGACCTTCAACCTTCTGCTTAACCTCAGTTATTTCTAAAGAAGTTGCATAGGGTAGCGCTGCTTGATAGACTTGCTGTCCGCCGCCAATGAAAATCTTAGAATAATCAATTCCTTCTTGGTATGAAGTTCGATCTCCTAAGACTTCTAGGGCATCCTCTAAAGAACGAGCAACGTAGACACCATTCTCACGGAAGGAAGTATCATTAGTAAGAACAATATTTTTTCTTCCGGGAAGGGGGCGAAACTTAGTAGGAATTGATTGATAGGTAACTCTGCCCATGATAACCGGATGAGGAGTAGTTAACCCTGCAAATCGTTTCATGTCTTCCGGTAATCTCCAAGGAATTTTACCTTCTACACCGATAACATTATTTTCTGATACCGCGGCTATTAACACGATTTCTGGTTGTTTCATCTACATCTCCTCCTTTAGACAGCAATGTCAAATTTGATAAACGGATGGTGCTGATAATTCAAAATCTTGGTGTCAGTATACTTCCAGTCAAAAATGGATTTGAAGTTTTCAGTTTCAATTGATGGAAGCGGGAATGGTTTTCTGGTAAGCTGCTCTTTTGCTTTTTCCACATGATTGGAGTAAATCTGGGTATCACCAAGATTACCAATCAATTTTCCCTCTTGATATCCTGTTTCTTTAGCCAAAAGATGAAGCAAGGCGGCATAACTAGCGATGTTGTATGGCAGCCCTAACATAACGTCCACCGAACGTTGATTCCAAGATAAGTGCAGTTTATTATCAAGGATATCCACCTGAAAACTATAATGACATGGAGGCAAACCCATCTGATACAATTGAGTTGGATTCCAGGAATTCACAATCATTCTACGATCAGTAGGATCTTTTTTTATCATAGAAACTAACTGGCTAAGCTGATCGAAACCTTGACCAGTATAATCTATATCCGGTCCCCGATACTCTGCGCCAAAATGTCGCCATTGAAAACCATAGATCGGGCCTAAGTCAGGTTCTTCCCGCATACGCCTTTTTGTTTCCTCGTCATGACCATACGGAACTTTTTCAGGATTACACCAATCATCCCAGATATGGTTCTTCCGCTCCTGCAGCCAGCGCTTGTCGGTCAAACCTTTAATGAAAAATTCTAATTCACTGAACACTCCCTCATGACGCATTTTTTTGGTAGTTTGCAACGGAAAACCATTGGTCATATCGTGTTCAAATTTTTCTCCAAAAATAGTTAGAGTAGTTATGCCGGTGCGATTTTCTTTACTGACCCCTTTTTGCAGAATTCTCTCTACAATTTCTAAATAAGCATCCATCGCTGGATAGGAGAAATAAGTTCTTTAAAACCATTTAGGAGTTGAAAAATAACAATTAAAATTCATTATTACTCGAAAGTAGAATTATAGCACTTCCAGCACTTTCTCCCTGCTGGTCTCCCCAGATTTTATGCGCACTGAAAGTTTGTATTCTTTCTTAAAATATTTTATCAATTCAGTGTTTGCTTTGTTCTTTTCGGGAGCAGACTTGAGATATAATTTTAATTTTCCATTTTCTTCTTTTAATTCAGTCCGGCCAGATTGAGGAATAACTCTCATTTTGATTTTACTATTCTCAATATATTTACTCAGCTTATTGATGTCCATGAGCAAGAGCATGAAAAACATACTGGCTGAGCCAGGCCAAGAAGAAGGCTGCTAACAAGACATTTACCAGCGTGGTATAGAGAGGATAAAACAATAAGACTTTCCTGATAGGCAGGAAGATTACGGTTACAACTAAAGCCGTGATAGCTGCAAGTAAAGTCACTAAGAGTGTCTTTTTCCAGTTCTTTTTAAAAGCGCTGAATCCTGCCCCGATGGATTCCCAAGCTTTATAGGACTTGGCAAAATGGTTGTAGATCAAGAAGATAATAACCATAAATAAAACTACCAGATAAAAGAGCGCTCCGCCATCGACCGCGACGCGAATATTTTCCATCAACGTAGTATGAGTAATGTAAAAGACCGGCATGATTTTTTCCGGAAGACTGAGCAGCAGCATGAGAATAATTTTTACCACTAAGATTACAGCTAGGAAAAGTAAAAATGGCACAAATAAGGAAAGATGAAGCACATTCCAGCGCCAGTAGTTAGGCCCTACTTTTTTGCCCTGGAGATAATTCCAGATCCGAGCGCGGGAGTAGGAAAATAAAAAGAGTGAACCGATGATTAAAACTACTAATCCGACCACAGAAGTGATCAGAAACCATTTTAAGGCGTTCATGAAAGGCAGAAGCTGTTGAGGGTTTAAGGAAACCAGCATCTGCTGCAATTCTTCAGTAGTGCGACCTTGCAGTAAAAGAAAGGATCGCTGCTGGGTGTAGGAAGAAAACCAGGTGAAGGCAAAAATGATAATGGACAAAGAGATTAAATCTGTCAAAAAAATAGGAAGAAATTCTTTTCCCAATTTGAAGGAATTTAGATATTGCTGTATATGTTTATTCATAGTCATTTAAGGTTAGGCATTTCTGATTTTATAATCTTTTCTCTGCTCTATCCCTATTTATTCTAAACTCTTATCTACTCTACCAATCTGTATTTTTGCTTACTCCGCCCTGTTTCTGGGAAACGCTAGTGGATCCTTGCCCGGAGCGCTGCCAGTTGACTTCTCCAATAGAGGAAGTGACCGCACTGAAGCAGACGTTGTCTATTTTGCTGAAACCGGCAGCTGCACCATCACGGCCCGCAACATTAATACTCATAGGCGCCTGGTTCCAGATAATGCAAGCCTGGTCGTAGAGATTAGTGGAGTATTTGATGATCACATCTCGATCGGATGCACTATTCTGAAGCTGGATAGGTGAAGCTACATTACCATTCAGGTTGTAGATTGGCGTAGCCTGTTCTCCTTTTTTGAGGACAATATTAAATGACACGGCAACTCCATTTTCATCTCTCAAAGGTGTGAAAGCTTCATCTCGCGGTGCGGAAGCGGCCCAGGTTATCTTATAGAAATATCCTTTCAAAGGATCTTTACTGTCAGGATCGCCATCGCGATCTTCATCAGCATAACAGAACTGGTCTTTGACGCAGACCTGTCTTCTATCACATATAAATTGTTGATCCGCTTCTTCATCCGGATTCTTGTGGCAGAGGATAGGAGTGGCTTCCTGAGAGCGCTCCATCTGGATGGAAGCTACAGCCTGATAGGTTCCGGAAATAGTTTTGATCACTGCTTTTCCTTCCGGCTCGATATCTTTCCAGTGCAATTCATTATTTTCACAAATTGCGGAAGGGAACCAACTTGAACCCAGCAAAGGTGCAAAGGCTTTATCTATGCTGCTGCGCCACTCTTTGAAGAAAGTTGCTTTTCCAAAGATAAGATTGCTGATAGCAGGATACGCTTTGATACTGTTAGTAACCGCGTAGATAGATTGGAGTGCGCCTTGCGCTTGGGCCAGAGTACCTTTGGTGCTGGAATATCTGTCGTCAGCTAATTTTTTATTTTCTTCTATCTCTAACCAATTTTGAGCAACATTAAGTCCTACCGCATTTTCTTGTTCTGCTGCGATCCAGTTTCCTTTTTCATCTTTAGTGATTAAACCTTTATTTCCATCTTTATCTGTAACTTCAAATAATCCAGTATATTCTTTTTCTCCCCGTTGGGCGATAATACTTGTTCCATCAGGAAGTATCGTCCCTTCCTGTCTTCCAGTAATGGGATTGAAAAGTTCTTTATCTTCTAATTTACGATCCGCTCCAGTAGGTGTTTGGGAATCGTAATCGTAATCAACTAAGTAGGGTTGAAGTTTTCCGTTAGCATCAAAGTATGACCCCTGCCCGCCATCTATCACTGCGCATCCGTTCTTATTATTACATTCGGACTCTCCATCTTGGTAATAATCTATATTCAGAGATTCTTTTTCGCCGTTGTCATATACTACTTGCATAGTCTCTTTATCATAGTCAGCAGCAATAAGTTTTTTTCCACCAGGAGCATTAGAATCTGCTAGCAATAGTAATCCAGAGGGTTGACCTTCTTTTCCCGGTAACAGAATACCTTCCTTAAGATCAGCTATGCTTTGGGTGAGAAGTTTCCCTTTAGGAAAAGTATAACTTGCATCGCCGACTTTTACATTTCCGGTTTTGGCATCCTGAGAAGCTAAGACCTGATCACCTTTGACCAGATATGTTTCTATCACTTCATTATTGACTAAACGCGTGGCGGTGGACACTCCTTCCGGAGCTGCTTTATCTACGATAACTTCTCCGCCCGTACCGCTTATGACTAGTGTTCCGGCCGCTGGTCTTTCATAGATGGCTTTTACTTTGCCCACGCTTTTTTCAAACTGCGAATAAGTAGCGCCGAGAGATTTTTGCAATTGAGATTGTACGTTTTGATCTATTGCAGAAGCTGCGGCATTTTCTTGTAATTTTTGTAAGGCCTGTGCTTCAGTTACAGCTTTTTGGCCTTTTCCTTTTTCATCAGCAATAAAATATTTTCCTTCTTTGTTTTTATAAACTGTTCCGGGCGGAAAAGTTTTTTCTCCATCCCAAGTAGGAACATCATTAAGTGTGATTGGAGCAATAATTTTCTTGACGTTAAAGTTATCTGAAGAATCGGGATTTTCCCAGATATAACCCTGAGCAGGACCAAATTCTCCGGACTGTGAAGAGTAGACGACGTTGGGAATAAGTTTACCATCTTTGTCGTAGGTTTTTCCATCACTGTCTCCCCATATGCCTAAGTTTTTATTCCATACTGCTGTTGCTGTCGGTTTATTGGAAGGAGTAGGTTGAGATGTTGAAGCAGGTTTTTTTGCAGGAACAGGTGCAGGTTTAGGAGCTGCTTCCGGAGCAGTTGGTTTCTGTACTATAGGTGCAGGAGCATTAGCTGGCGGGTCAACACTAACAATTTTACACTTTTGACAATTATAGGCCAGCCAGCCGTACATAGCATCTTTCGCACTTTCCTCTGTTTCAGCTGGAACTATTCTAGAATGCTGAATGCCATCTTCATCAATATACGTAATGGAAAAATCTTGTTTTCCCGCCTCTCCCACTAACGGCTCACTTCTATCAAACCAAGCTTTACCAGCACGAGCTTCTTTATTGCCAAATAAAAATTCCCAAATCTTGCATCCAAAGTTGCAAGAGGAATCTGTTGTAATATCATTATTATTTGCGGTTTCTTCCGCCAGCGCAAAAGTTAAACTAAGGAAAAGAAAAAGTACCAACACCATCACTGCTTTTTTCATCATTTTAGACTATTTTTATTCCTTTTTTTACTGCTTCTTGCACTACGCCTAACTCATTTTTTTTTTCACGAAATTCTTTTGGCGTTAGGCAGACAAAATCAACCGGATAATCTAAATTCCACTTCATATATAGTTGAGGGGCTCTTTGTAATCTTCGTTTTCCGATAAATTCTTTTGAGACTAACAATAAGTCTACGTCACTGCTCCTTTTTGCTTTCCCAGTTGCACGGGAACCAAACAAGTACATCTTATCTACGGGGATATCATCTGATACTTCTTTAGCAAAACCCTTCAACGCCTTTACTAAAGCTGCTTTTTTATCCATATCAAGACCTCACCTGCCATTTCTAGGATTTCTTCTGCTTCAATCTTATTAATCTTATCAGCAGGCAGTTCGTTACCTTCAGGATAGCGAACTTCCACATATACTGGATTGATTTCCGCGCACTTCTTAACTATTTCTAAAGGAGCATTTACTTCTCTTGCTAATTTAACTACATCATGAATCCGTAATAATTCCCCTTTCTCTTTAAGATATAAACATTTTAACGCTTTCTCTACTGCTTGCTGTGATAATAAAGCAGAAACATAATAATCTTTAGAGTTAAGACTGTTTTTCGAACTCTTCAAATCACGTTCCGCTTGTTTCCACCATATTTCAAGGCTTGTTTTCATTTTATACTACTCCGAAAGTGCCGCCGACTGCGTCACAGTAATTCAAGCCGCCATTCTTGAAGTCTGCTATAACCGTAGTTAGGAATCCAGCAACATTTTCGAGTACGCCGACAAGATCCCAAATGAAGTATGCATATGAACAAGCAGATTTACCAGCGGAACTAGCGTTACAGGTTACGAGACAGCTAAGGATAGTTGCAGTATGAACAATAGCAATCGGATCGGCTAAAGCTTTTGCTAATCCACCGATGACATTATCCCAGAACTGAGAGAAAGGTATGATGTACCAAAGTTCTCCGACCACATATTTACAGACCAGCATATCTTCCAATTCTTCACACATGCTTACCGTTGCCAGTCCTGATCTTACTTCATTTTCCAGACAGACTATTTTTCGACATTTAATTTGCCGCAGCTTATCCAGATTTTTAATGATGCCAGGAATACATATGCCAGCGATAGAGAGGAATAAGTTATCCCGAATATCTCGCGCCGGGAAAGCTTCATTTTTTCCCAGAGGATCGCCTGGTGCTTTGAGCAGTTCTACTTTATAGAGTTCCAAGATTGTAGATTGCCATTTTCCGTACCAATTCGTAGGACTTACTCCTGGCCGGCAGGTAAGAACTTGAAGTATAGGATCTAAAAATTTAGATACACTACTATCTACACTTTTCTGAGATAAAGTCATTCCAGTACAGATCGTAACTCCGGCTACTTTAGTGTATTGAAAGTGATACATTGCTTCTATGGGACCTGAAGACACTCCTTCGAAGATATTATATATTCCAACTATGATATGATAAACTTGAATCAAATAATCGACATATCTCAAAATATTTGCGAGCACACCGATAATATCCCAGGCAGTATTGATGTCATCACGAGCATCTTTAATCACTTGTTCTAGATTTTCATCCTGTGAACCTAAAGCGGAAAAGG
>Ga0209542_10016110_pt1 | contig 12447 bp, 14 predicted proteins | sample RifCSPhighO2_01_FD_184028 | JGI IMG/M metagenome (GOLD analysis project Ga0209542, IMG submission 184028) | Soil microbial communities from Rifle, Colorado - Rifle CSP2_plank highO2_0.1 (SPAdes) (version 2) | ecosystem: Environmental > Terrestrial > Deep subsurface > Rock core/Sediment ...
AATCTCTGTTTCTAAACTTTTAACAGCCCGCCCGGCACGCCTCTGGCGAAGCCGAGGCGGACGAGACGACTTTAAATTAAATACAGTCGATCTAAAAAAGGAACACTATGGACGCAGAATCAATGTTACCGCTGGCAAAAGCCCTGACTATCGCCATTGGCGGTATTGGCCCGGCTTTGGCTGTGGGCAAAATCGGGGCTAAAGCCATGGAATCCATCGGCCGCAACCCGGAGAGCACGGAAAAATTGTTCGTGCCGATGTTGCTTGGCATGGCGTTTGCCGAAGCTATCGCTATCTACGCTTTGGTCATCACTTTTATTTTGTAAGCCCATTTTGTCATTCTGAGCGAAGCGAACCTGCCTGCCGGCAGGCAGGGAATCCCACAAGTGAGATCCTTCGGCTGCGCCTCAGGATGACAATGCTAGACTTATAATAATCAATATATATGGAACCTGAATCTTTATTAGGAACGCTCGGTATTGACTGGAAATTGTTTTTAGCCCAGCTGGTTAACTTCGGCATCGTGCTGTTTGTGTTTTGGAAATGGGTGGTCAAACCGCTGGGAACTACGCTGACCAAGCGGCAGGAACGGATTGAACTGGGTCTTCGTAACACGGATCAAACCGAAGCGGAAAAAAAGAAATTTGAGGAATGGAAACTCTCTGAAATGAAGAAGGTCCGGCTTGATGCCGACCATATCCTGCGCACGACCACGGATACCGCCAACCAAATCAAGCAGGAAACAATCGTCGATGCCCAGAAACAGGCGGTCAAGGTCATGGACCAGGCGAAAGCGGCCATGGAATCCGAAAAGTCCCAGATGATGAAAGAAGCAAAACAGGAACTTGCGACCTTAGTCGTATCCGCTTCCGAAAAAATCCTACGGGGCAAGCTTGACTTGAAGAAAGACCATGAATTAATCACAGAAAGCGTCAAGAACGTCAAATGAAATATTCCGCCAAACAATATTCACTGGCTTTAATGCAGAGCCTACAGGACACCAGCCCGAAGGACCAGGAGAAAGTTTTGGACAACTTTGTCAAAGTCCTGGCCGAAAACAATGACCTGCGCCTTTTTGACCAAATAGAACAGGAATTCCATAAGCTGGATTTAGCAAAACAGGGGATTAAACAGGTAGAAGTGAAATCCGCCCACCCATTGAACAAGGAAAATGAAAGGGCGATTCTGGAGCAGCTGAACAAACTGGTGAAAGGGAAGGTTGAACTAAAAAAAGAAGTGGACGAGCGCCTCATCGGCGGGGTCGTGATCCGGATGGAAGACCAAGTGATTGACGCATCAGTAAAGAACCAACTAGAGCAATTAAAGGAAAATTTAGGAAAATAATATGGCCAACGATATTCTAACCCAACTAAAAAGCAAGATTGAAAACTTCAAGGCTGAAGCCAAAATGGAATCAGTTGGCACAGTCATGACTGTGGGCGACGGCATTGCCAAGGTTTCCGGCCTTTCCAGCGCCAAAGCCGCGGAAATGTTGGAATTCCCCGGCGGCACCATTGGCGTGGTTTTAAACCTGGAGCAGGATTCCATTGGCGTGGTTTTACTTGGCTCTGATGCGGAGATTAAGGCTGGCGATAAGGTAAAGTCCACGGGCCGCATTTTGTCCGTGCCTGTCGGGGAAGCATTGGTGGGCCGGGTGGTTAATCCCCTGGGCCAGCCAATTGATAACAAAGGGGATATCAAGACGGATAAAACATATCCCGTCGAGCGCATTGCCCCGGGTGTCATGGAGCGAAAGTCCGTGCATGAACCGCTGCAAACCGGCGTTAAGGCCATTGATGCCATGATTCCGATTGGCAAGGGCCAGCGCGAGCTTATCATCGGCGATCGCCAGACCGGGAAGACCGCCATTGCCATTGATACCATCATCAACCAAAAAGGCAAGGATGTCATTTGTATTTATATTGCCATTGGCCAGAAGGAATCCAAAGTCGCCCGCATCGTGACGGAACTGCAGAAGCATGACGCGCTCAAGCACACTATCGTGGTGGTTGCCGGAGCGAGTGACCCGGCCGCGCTGTCCTACATCGCGCCGTTTGCGGGATGCGCTATGGGTGAATACTTCATGGACAATGGCAAGCATGCGCTGATTGTATATGATGATTTATCCAAGCACGCGGTGGCGTACCGGGAAATTTCCCTGCTTCTTCGCCGGCCGCCGGGCCGCGAAGCCTATCCTGGCGACGTCTTTTACCTCCACTCTCGTTTGCTGGAACGCGCGGCTAAATTATCTGATAAAAACGGCGCCGGGTCTTTGACCGCGCTACCTATAATTGAAACCCAGGCCGGCGATGTTTCAGCTTATGTTCCGACCAATGTGATTTCAATCACGGACGGCCAGATTTTTCTGGAAACCGACTTGTTCTTCCAGGGCATCCGCCCTGCATTAAACGTCGGTATCTCCGTATCCCGCGTGGGTTCATCCGCCCAAATCAAGGCTGTAAAGAAAGTGGCTAGCCGTTTGCGCCTGGACCATGCCCAGTACCGGGAACTCGCCGCGTTTGCCCAGTTTGCTTCTGACCTGGACCCGCAAACCCGCGCGAGGCTGGAACGCGGCCAGCGCATCACGGAAGTCCTCAAGCAGGACCAGTACAGCCCGCTCGCCGTAGAGCAACAGGTGGCTATCCTTTATGCCGTGACCCAGGGCTACATTGATGACGTGCCTGTTGATTCCGTGCGAGATTTTGAGGCACAGTTCCACAAGTTCCTGAAAATACAGAAAAAAGATTTGATGAAGCAGATTGCGGAGAAGAAAGAATTGACTGAAGAAATAGAAGCGCAGTTAAAGAGTGCGATTGAAGAATTTAAAAAGTCTTACGCATAAACTTCAAATGACAAATAACAAATCACAAATAAGCATCAAATCACAGAACTCAAATTCCAAAGTCTGGTATTTGAAAATTGATTTTTGGAGTTTATTTGATATTTGTAATTTGGAGCTTGGAACTTAACCCTTTATGGCAACTAACAGTAAGGAAATTCGACGCCGGATCAAATCCACTCAGAGCATTGCCAAGATTACCAAGGCCATGGAGCTGGTTTCGGCTGCCAAAATGCGCAAGGCTCAATTGGCTGCCCAGGCCTCCCGGCCATACGCCACCTTGTCCGCGGAACTCCTGCGCAATATTGCCGGCAAGATGGGGGAAGCGGCGCATCCTTTGATGAAGCGCGCCGTGGACGGCCAAAAGGATTCTGCCAGGGTTTTAACTATCCTGGTAACTTCAGACAAAGGCTTGGCCGGGTCATTTAATTCCAATGTAATCAACAAAGCCGTAACACTTATTAAAGATGGAGAGTTTTCCGCCGGAGGCGGATCCGCCTTTGGCGGAGATTTCGTGACAGTGGGCCGCAAAGGTATGGAGGCCATCAAGCGCCTTGGCGGCAACATCATTGCCACTTTCCCAGGCAAGGACAAAGCTATCTCATCGGCTGACTCCCGCCCGATTGCGGAGATTGCCATGACTGAATTCATTGCCGGCAGGTATGAAAAAATTTTCATTGTCTATCCGCAGTTTATTTCAACCCTGGTACAGAAGCCGAATATCCTCCAGCTCCTGCCATTTTCAACAGATGCTGATGCAAAGCCTCAAGAGGAGTTCCTGTTTGAGCCAACGCCTGCGGATGTGTTGGAAAACTTGATTACCCGGGCTGTGGAGTTTTCCATCTACCAAACTCTTGCCGAGGCCGCGGCATCCGAGCATTCCGCCCGGATGGTTGCCATGAGGAATGCCAATGAGGCGGCCGGGGAGTTAATCGACGACTTATCATTAAGCTATAACCAGGCGCGGCAGGCAGGGATTACTCGGGAATTGTCGGAAATTTCGGCCGCGAAACTGGCCATGGAAGGTTAAATTAAAAAGGAACATTATGAATAAAGGAAAAGTTACGCAAATTATCGGCGCGGTGGTGGATGTGGAGTTTGAAAAAGAACTCCCGGCTCTTCGCAATGCCTTGGAAGTACAATTCAACGGCAAGACGCTCGTGCTTGAAACCGCCCAGCATATCGGCGGCAGCCAGGTCCGCGCCATTGCCATGGGCGCGACTGACGGCTTGCAGAGGAACTTGGAAGTTACAGACACAGGTGCGGCTATTTCCGTTTCTGTTGGCAAAGAAACCTTGGGTCGCATGTTTAATGCCCTGGGCGAACCGATTGATGAGAAACCGGCAGTAAAAACGGCCAAGAAATTCCCAATCCACCGCCCGGCCCCGGACTTTGCCAAGCAATCCGGTAAGGCTGAACTGTTTGAAACCGGCATTAAAGTTATCGACCTGATTGCCCCAATTGTTAAGGGCGGCAAAGTCGGGTTGTTCGGCGGCGCAGGAGTCGGTAAAACCGTTATCATCCAAGAACTGATTAACAACATTGCCAAAGCCCACGGCGGCTTGTCAGTGTTCGCCGGGGTCGGCGAACGCTCCCGTGAGGGAAACGACCTGTACCGGGAAATGGAAGAATCCGGCGTTTTGGACAAGACAACCCTAGTCTTTGGGCAGATGAACGAACCTCCGGGAATCCGCGCCCGCGTTGGCCTTACAGGCGTCACTATGGCCGAATATTTCCGGGATGAAGAAAAACAGGATGTCCTGCTTTTCATTGATAACATTTTCCGTTTCACCCAGGCCGGATCTGAGGTTTCAACCTTGCTTGGCCGTATCCCTTCAGCTGTTGGCTACCAGCCGACTCTGGCCACGGATATGGGCGCCTTGCAGGAGCGCATCACTTCGACTACAGATGGTTCCATCACCTCTATTCAGGCTGTGTATGTGCCAGCGGATGACTTAACCGATCCGGCACCAGCTACCACCTTTGCCCATTTAGACTCAACCGTGGTGCTTTCCCGCGGCCTTTCCGAGCTGGGAATTTACCCGGCCGTGGACCCGCTCGATTCAAGCTCCACTGTGCTTGACCCAAATATCGTGGGTAAGGATCATTATGATGTTGCTCGCGGCGTACAGAAAGTTTTACAGAAGTACAAGGATTTGCAGGACATCATCGCCATTTTGGGCGAAGAAGAATTGTCCGCGGATGACAAAACCACGGTCCGCCGCGCCCGCAAGATTCAGCGGTTTTTGTCCCAACCTTTTTCCGTAGCGGAAACCTTTACTGGCCGTCCGGGCAAGTATGTTCCTTTGAAGGATACCGTGAGGAGCTTTAAGGAAATTTTGGACGGCAAGCATGATGATAAGGACGAAAGCGCCTTTTATATGGTTGGGGCAATTGATGAAGTTAAATAATTACCATTCCCGCGAAAGCGGGAGTCCACTTCCATAATTTATTATCAAATGGTTTTAATTATTGAAGTGCCTGCCTGCCGGCAAGGCAGGGACCCCAGCTTACGCTGGGGTGGTAACTAAACCTTATGATTAAATTTAAGATAGCCACACCTGAACGCGTCCTGCTTGACACTACGGTCGAGTCTTTGACCCTGCCCACAGAAATGGGTGAAATTACCGTGCTTGCAAACCATATTCCATTGGTTGCAAACCTGATGCCTGGTGAAATCAAATACAAACACCAGGGCAAAACGGATTTTTTTGCCGTGTCCGGCGGGGTGATTGAAGTCCGCAAGGGTGATGAAGTGGTTGTGCTGGCAGACACCGCGGAATTTGGCCATGAGATTGACCTAAAGCGGGCGGAAGAGGCGAGGGATAGGGCCAAGCGATTAATGGATGAGAAAGCGTCAGACCCCAAAATCTTCCAGGATGCCGCAGCCGCTTTTGGCCGCAACCTCGCCCGCATCCGCGTGGCCCACAAGCACCGGACACACACCAGCAAAAACCTGGAATCCGGAGTGTTACATGAATAAACTTTTCTCCCCGCCTCGTAGGCGGGGATTTATTTTTTTATCGAGGTACCTAATAGCGTATATACGCTATTAGGTATAGGGGTGTTATAATCAAGTCATGAAGATTGAATGGAAACCTAAAACTAAGCTGGATAGAGCAGGAGTCAAGGTTGTAAAGTTATTTAACGATGCGGGGTTTCAGGTTTTTTGGGTGGGCGGGGTTGTGCGTAACATGCTCTTGAAGCTACCGAGCGAGGATTTGGATATTGCCACTGACGCCTTGCCAGAACAAACAGAAAAAATATTGGCCAAGGCAAAAATTAAAACTAAAGCAGTTGGCAAAAAATTTGGTACTATCCTGGCGATTGTGGACAAGTTCCCCATTGAAATTACCACGTTCCGGAGCGAGGGGGATTATCAGGACAAGCGCCATCCAGACCAGGTAAGGTTTATTAAAGACTACCTGCAGGACGCCAAGCGACGGGATTTTACCGTAAATGCCCTGTATTTTAACCCTATAGAGAAATTCCTCTACGATCCTACCGGCGGCAAAGATGATCTTCGCCGGGGGTTGCTCCGACTGGTCGGCAACCCGAAACAGCGAATTGATGAGGATGCTCTGCGAATGCTACGTGGTGTCAGGTTATCGCTGGAACTTGGCATGCGGCTCGAGGACAGCAGTTTTGCGGCCATGAAGACGCGCGTGAAATTCATCCAGGAAATATCCGGCGAGCGAGTCAAAGCCGAGTTAGATAAAATTTTAGCGCATAAAAAAAGAAGTGAAGGGCTGCGCCTCCTGGATAGTATGGGTCTGTTGCAATACATCGTTCCGGAATTTGAAAAGTTGAAACGTACGGAACATAAGGCTGGTAATTTTCACTTGGAAGGCAGCATCTTCAACCACATTATGAAAGCCGTGGAAATTTTACAAACTGATGACTTGGATGTGGTGTATGCCGTGCTATTCCATGATTTAGGGAAAGTCATCAGGCCAATCCAAATTCCGGATGCCAACGCGAAGGGCTGGCGGTGGAGTTTCCGCGGGCACGTGGAATTATCCGGCCAGCTGTTCGCGAAGTTTGCCGATAAGTACCGTTTTTCTAGGCAGTCTAAAAAACGGGTTTTGGACCTGATTGCCCGGCATGAGGACCGGATCCGGTTCCGGAAAATGCCCCAAAACTGGCAAATCCAATACCTGCTGAATCTGACAGAAACGGCAGCTTTGCTCGAAGTTTGGCGGGTGGATTCCGGGGCTAATCTGAGGATGGAAAAAGGCAAAAAAGTTTGGGGCCAGACCGTGAGCGCTACCATGGCAAGAAAACTCCTGGCGAAAATCGAACGCGCGCAAAAATATTTTAAACTGGCGGACGGAAAATTAATCATGATGTATTCCAACCTCAAACCCGGAACGCAAGTCGGCAAAAAAATTATGGAAGTAAAAACAGAAATTGTGCTCGGGAAAATAAAAAGCAAACGCGATTTAAAAAAATTCCTGCAACAATCCGTAAAAAGCACTTGACAAGTGGTATTAATATACTTTATTATGCAGATAAGAGATTTTTCTCTCATCTGGCTGGAATAAATATTTCCGGCAGAAGAAATTAACAGTCAAACAAAAAATAAAATTTCTGTTTGACTTAAGGAGCCATCAAATGGCCAAGAAGCGAAAAGCCGCCAAGCGCAAGACCGTGAAGCGAAGCGCCAAGCGAAAGGGCGGAGCCAAGAAGCGAAGATAGTTTCTTGCTAAATATCCCCGTTCACCTCCCCGTAAGGTGGTAGTGAGCGGGGTATTTATTTTGTAAAAACACAAAGAAAAAACCCCACTATATAGTGGGGTTTTTTCTTCTGGCGGGCCCGACCGGATTTGAACCGGCGGTCTTCTCCGTGACAGGGAGACGTGTTAACCGGGCTACACCACGGGCCCATCTAGGTGGCTTAAGCTTATTGGTGGCTGAGGTGGGGATCGAACCCACGACCCCAGGCTTATGAGTCCTGTGCTCTACCAACTGAGCTACCCAGCCGCGTATTATCAATTAAATTTTATTGGTTGCGGGGGGTGGATTCGAACCACCAATCTCAAGGTTATGAGCCTTGCGAGATGCCATTTCTCTACCCCGCGACGCTACGCTCAGACAAGTTATTTTTTTTCGAACACGTCCCGCGTCAAACGGGACTAAAGTCTCGGACATTGGGAGGTCCTCGACGTTGTCCTCAAAAAAATAATCGTCTTCGCTTCTGATCCAAAAAGCACTTAAAAACAGGACCCTTGGATTCCTTGATGTCACCTCAGAAACCGAAATCCTGTAAGTCACGCTATTATAACAAACCCCATCTAATTAATCAAGTATTTTTGTATATATAAAACTGGAAGCCGGGCAGGATGTTTTTTGTTTCAAAAATTGCTATAATATAGCTATATGAACGAAACGATACTTATTCTAATTGCGGTAGTTGCGGGCTTTGCTGGCCTGGCTTTTTTGCAGTTCCGTAAAAAGGATGAGCCAAAGAAGGATGATGAGACGTTGAAAGTGATGATGGAGTGGATGAAGGATATCAAGCAGGGTACGGAAATTACCCGCGTCGGCATGCAAAAGAGCATTGATGAGACGAACAAGGCCATCAATGAGCGGTTGGACAATGCCGGACGGGTGATTGCTGCTTTAACTAAAGAACTAGGGAGTATTGGGCAGGTGGGTCCTGATATTCGAAGATTGACTGAGACATTAGCATCACCTAAGTTAAGGGGTAATTTTGGCGAAGAAATGCTGCATAACCTTTTGTCCCAGGTGCTGCCTCCTAGCGCGTTTGAAATACAGCATAAATTTAAAACAGGCGAAACCGTCGACGCTGTTGTTTTCGTAGGAGAGAAAAAGCTCTGCATTGACAGCAAGTTCAGCATGGAGAACTATAGGCTTTATCAGCAAGCCAAAGAACCGGAGGTAGCGGAAAATTTAAAAAAGGCTTTCTTTAAGGATATCAAGAACAGAATCACTGAAATATATAAGAAATATATCCTCCCTCAGGAAGGCACTTTTGATTTTGCAATGATGTATATCCCTAGTGAGGGAGTTTACCTTGAGGTCGCCGGAGACCAGGAAGTTATGGATAATGCCAGATCAAAAAAGATTATTTTTGTAGGACCAAATACCCTATACTTAACGTTGCAAACATTCCTTATATCACTTAGGGGTCAAAAAATAAATGAAGCTGCCAATAACATTCTTAATATGATTGCAGGTATAAAGCAGGAAAGTGAGCGCTTCACTGAATCTTTGCGATTAGTCGGTGGCCATATGCAAAAAGCCACATCGGCCTACGATAAATCCTTACAGGATTATAACCGCTTGAAAACTAATATCGACAATGCGTCGAGTTTAGAATTAAAGGTCGAAAAAGAGGTAACTGAAGAGTTGCCAGATAAATTAACATAAATTATATGAAAGCAGAACAACGAGTCGGATTATTTGTGGACGTGCAGAATTTTTACTACACCGCGCGCAATGTGTACAATGCCCGGGTAAATTTCAACAATGTCCTCAAGGACGCAGTCGGGGACCGGCCCATGGTCCGGGCCATTGCCTATGGCATCAAGGCGGATATGCCGGAAGAGAACACTTTTTTCGATGCCTTAAAGAAAGCCGGGTTTGAGGTTAAACTCAAGGAGCTCCAGACATTTTATGGTGGCGCGAAAAAAGGGGATTGGGATGTCGGGATTGTGATGGATATCATCAAACTCATCCCAAAACTTGATGTCGTGGTTCTCGCTTCCGGAGATGGCGATTATATTCCTTTGCTGGAATATCTCCAGGTTTTGGGCGTACGGGTTGAATTGGTGTCTTTCGGCAAATCAACATCCAACAAGATGCGCGAAATCGTAGACCACTACCTGGATTTGGATTTGGACACCCGCCGGTACCTGATGCCGATACGGAAGAAGTAGCTTACTCCACCCTGTTTCCCTCCCCTTCCAGGGGAGGGAATGTACACTCGTTGGCGCTTGTAGCTCAGTGGATAGAGCGTTCCCCTCCGAAGGGAAAGGCCGCCGGTTCGATTCCTGCCAAGCGCACCATTAGATTTTCAATATGAAGTTACTAAATCGATTTTTCAAAGACGTCGACAAGAAAAGGGCGATTTCATGGGCGTTTTATGATTTTGCCAATTCTTCGTACGCCTTATTGATTCTGAGTTTTGTTTTCCCGATATATTTTAAAGAAGTCATTGCCGGCCCTGAAAAGGGCGATTTTTATTGGGGCCTGCTGGTCAGCGTTTCGATTCTGATAGGCGGTTTGCTTTCACCAGTATTAGGTGCGATTGCTGACTATAACGGCCGCAAAAAACAGAAATTCATCCTGTTCGCAGTCGTTTCCATGATTGGCACAGCCCTGCTGTTTTTTTCGGGTTCTGATAAATTGCTTTTGACAGCACTAATTTTTATAGCTGCCAATGTAGCGCTTGAGTTGGCTCAGTTATTTTATGATTCTTTTCTGGCCCAAGTTTCTACACCCGATACCGTAGGGCGAATTTCGGGTATGGCTTGGGGTTTAGGCTACATTGGCGGGATTGTCGCGATGATGGCCCTTAAACCGCTGTATGAAAATGGTTACAGCGGGGATTTAGAATTTGGCTACAAGTTGGTATTTCCGCTGACTGCCGCTTTCTTTTTTCTCTTTTCACTCCCGGCATTTATTTATATTAAGGAAGAATCTAATTCGCGCCAATATCTGTCCTTTAAAGAATTAGTTAAACATGGATTCAGCACGGTTGCTGCGACTGTCAGGAACCTTCGGTACCACAAACAGATTGCTTGGTTCCTACTTGGATTCTATTTTGTAAACGATGCCTTGGTAACCATTTTTGCCTTTGTGCCTATATACGCGAGGACTACTTTTGGCATGGAGTTTAACGAAATTATGATTCTCCTTTTAGGAGTCCAGGTGATTGCTTTCCCTGCTGCTACGATATTCGGATATTTGAGCGATAAAATGGGGTCAAAGAAGATTTTGCTATTTTCAATCGCGGTCTGGATAGTCAACGTCGCGCTCCTTTCCCTGGCCACCAGTAAGACAATGTTTTATATACTCGCTTTCCTCACGGCATTAGTCATCGGGTCCAGCCAGGCCGTAGCCCGATCCTGGCTGAGCAGGCTGGTGCCAGATGAGAAGCGCTTTGAATTTTTTGGCTTCAACGGCTTTGCCAGTAAAATTGCCGCGACCACCGGACCGGTTTTGTTTGGCGCCATTTCAGTAGCCACAGGGAACCAGAGGCTGGCCATGGCAGCCCTTATTCCGTTTTTTGTGATTGCGTTCATTATTTTTGCCCGGATTGAGGAAGAATAGCTAGGAGTATCCGTACTTTACTCCGGGTTGACAAAAGGTGGGCTTGAAAGTAGAATTAGGCCAATTGACACAAAAGCTTGGGGCCTCAAGCGCGCAATCTGGCAGGCGCGTTGCAGGTCCTGGACTTCGCGGAAGGGCCCCTAGAGCCCGACCGCGAAGTCCGAATTCTTCCAGGAGGAGCTATGTACATTGAGTGTGATCGAACGGAAAAGCGGGTTGAGTTTGGGCCGAACGAGGGACGGCGCGCCACCAGGCCGTCCCATGTCTCGGACGAGGTACTCAAGGACCAGTTGGCCGCCTGCACCCGGCCGGAGGACCGCAGCGCCGGAGGTCGGAGGGAGGAGGAATCCTTCTTCGCCAGGCTCGCGGCGCTCCAGCTGCCTCGCTAACGAGGCCACTAGGGCCAGGTTTTTGGAAAGCATTGCAGCAACTCGCTGCAATCAATCCAGGACCTGGCCTTTTTCTTTTGCCTGGATTAGTGTACTATACCGTCACGATGAATGCGGCCGTTTTGGCCAATAGTCGCCGTTTTTTCACAGGAGGATTATGAAGCGAGCAATCATTAGCGTCAGCGACAAGAGGGGGCTTGACGTGCTTGGTCCGGGGCTGGTACAGCTGAGGTTTGAGCTGGTCTCCACCGGCGGCACGGCCAAGGTGCTTCGCGAACTGGGTTTGCCGGTCATTGATGTGGCCCAGGTTACCGGCTTTCCCGAGATGATGGACGGCCGAGTCAAGACCCTGCATCCGAAAATCCACGGCGGCATCCTCGCGCGCCGCAGCAACGCAGTCGACATGTTCATGGCGAACAAATGGGGCATCGGCCTCGTGGGTGTGGTCGTGGTCAACCTCTACCCGTTCGCGGAGGCCGCGGCCAAGCCCGACGTCACGTTCGCTGACCTGGTCGAGAACATCGATATCGGCGGGCCGAGCCTCGCGCGCGCCGCGGCCAAGAATTTCACGGACGTCCTGGTGCTGTCGAGTCCACAGGATTACGCAGAGGCCCTGGAACAGCTTGCGACCGGCGGCTCGACCCTTGAGTTCCGTTTCAAGATGGCGCGCAAGGCGTTTGGGCACACCGCGGTCTACGATACCCAGATTGCCCAGACTCTCCACGGTTGGGAGGTGGATGGATCGTCTGGAAGCGTGATTGAACTTCCCCCCGTTCGCTGATTCGTCCGCCACTTGGCTTGGAATTCCACTGGAGTTCCAAGCCGTATTTTTTTGCCAAAAATGGTATAATGAACCCATTATGGCCGATAAACTCACACAAAAAAGCGAAGTTTTTAGGGGCCTGAACACGCAGCAGGAAA
>Ga0209542_10016111_pt1 | contig 12445 bp, 10 predicted proteins | sample RifCSPhighO2_01_FD_184028 | JGI IMG/M metagenome (GOLD analysis project Ga0209542, IMG submission 184028) | Soil microbial communities from Rifle, Colorado - Rifle CSP2_plank highO2_0.1 (SPAdes) (version 2) | ecosystem: Environmental > Terrestrial > Deep subsurface > Rock core/Sediment ...
ACTTGTGAATTATTACAAGAAGCATCTTGGTAAGGTCTGTTCTGATTGTGTGGAGCGTTTCAAAACTAACCCCTTACGTTTACTTGACTGCAAGGAACCAGAATGTCAAGAGATTAAAGCGAATGCACCAGATTCTGTCTCGTATCTCTGTGAAAGTTGTAAAAATCACTTCAAAGAAGTACTTGAATATCTGGAAGGAATGGGCATTGAATATACTATCGACCACACTCTAGTACGCGGTTTGGATTATTACACTCGTACAGTCTTCGAAGTAGCCCAGGTATCGGATGCCCTAGCTCTAGGTGGTGGTGGAAGATATGATTATTTGGGCAAGATGCTCGGTTCGAACAAACCAATACCAGCAGTAGGTGTGGGCCTAGGAGCAGATCGGATTGTGAGTTTGGTTAGCAAGGGAGCGCTTGCTCCCCGTATAGTCAAAAAACCAAAGGTCTATTTCATCCAGTTAGGCATGGAAGCCAAACTCAAGAGCGTGACTGTTATCGAGATCTTACGTGAAGCTCATATACCCATTGCCCACTCTATAAGCAAGGACAGTCTTTCGTCTCAACTTGCGGCAGCGGAAAAATTGGAGATTCCATATACCATAATATTGGGACAACGGGAGGTGCTAGATAATACTGTTATAGTACGCGACATGACTAATAGGTCGCAGAAATCAGTGTCACTTATAGACCTGCCACACTATATCAAAGACATTAGGGGGGTTGCTAAGAAGTGATATCTGTGCGAGGATGATGGGCACCAAGATAAATATATAGAAAGAATCATGCGTAAAGCAGTAATAAAAGTTGATAACGAAAAAAGCCAAAGCACTTCCGTAGTGCTCCGTCAATTCAGCAAAAAAGTGACTGGATCTGGGATCTTGCGAGCGGCCAGAAGTGGACGCTATCACGGACGCAAGCAATCAAGTCTGTCCAAAAAACGAAGTGCCTTGAAGCGCATCTTGAAACGAAAAGAGATTATGCGACTTGTTAAAATGGGCAAAGTGCTACCGTCACGCAACATTCGCGGTGGCAGGAAGGGTTAAAGAATGTTAGAAATCAGAAATCTAGCACGAAGCCGGTTGTCCTCTCGTCAGGTCACAATGTTTAAGGAGATCGCTGTCACAATTTTGGGACAAAAATATGATTTGAGCCTGGTGATCTGTACGGATAAAATAAGTAGGCATAACACTCTGGCCTACCCTCTTTCGAAAAGTGAGGGCGAAATTTTATTGAACCCTGCTCATAAGGGTCAATATTCTGTTGCCAATCTTTTCATCCATTCATGTGCACACCTTGCTGGCTATAGGCATGGCAAAGCTATGGATAAGTATGAAAATAAAATTGCGAAGGATGTTACAATGGGTTAATGCGAGGACAACTCATCACCGGAATAGATATCGGAAGTGAACATATACGGATAGCTGTATGTGAACATTCCCCACAAGACGGAACTTTCAGCGTACGAAATTTGACGAAAGGCCCTTCAGGTGGAGTCAAAAATGGTTATGTGATAAATGCGGAAACAACTACTAATTCACTTGGAAATGCGCTTCGAGAAGCTGAACGTTCTTCTGGTAGCAGAATAAAGCGAGCTCTGCTCGCCGCTGGGGGAATCGGGCTTGGTATTGCAAGTGAAATGGCCACTGTGGCAATATCTCGCGCAGATTCTATCGTAAGTGAATTCGACATCAGCCGTTTGATACAAGAAAGTGAATCAAGGGCAAGTGAGCGACCCAACATCAGGATTCTTCATACTATTCCTTCTGAGTATAAAGTTGATGGCCGCAAAATCATGGGCAAACCTCATGGATATAGTGGTAACAAACTGGAGTTACGTACAACTTTTATCACCTGCGCCGCTCCGCACCTGGAAGCCTTGGTAGGGGCTGTCGAAACGAACGGAGTTGAAGTGCTTGACGTATATGCTGCGCCTATTTCCGAGAGTTTCGCCATACTGAATGCTACGGCTAGAAGTGCCGGTTGTCTAGTGGCTAATATAGGAGCGGAAACCGTCTCGATTATCACATGTGAGGACGGCTTGCCAACTTCACTTAAGGTACTGCCCATAGGTTCGGCTAATATTACTCATGATATTGCCCTTGGACTGCGTGTACCCATTGAGGTCGCAGAAGAAATCAAAACAAGTGGTGAATATGATAAGAAATTACAGAAACGAGTGGGGGAAATCACGGGAGCACGTCTATCTGATATATTCGAACTTATCGACACGCATTTAAAGAAAATCGGCCGAAGCGGTCTTCTGCCTGCGGGAATTATCTTCACTGGAGAGGGTGCTCACATGCGCGGACTGGAAGAACTTGCTCGCAAAGAACTCTCCCTACCGGCACGCGTTGGCCGCAATATTATTCCAGAAGAATTAACTGTAATGGGCTTAGGCAACGATGGAGGGAGCAAGAGCTCGGTGCGAGCTCGCGAGAGGCTCGAACGAGCCCGAGATCCAGAATGGTCAACAGTCATGGGTTTATGCTTACTTGGCATGTCCCGAGCCCCAGAAGAATCGCTCGGCATACGCGTGGCTAAGCGCACGAAAAGCAGTCTCATCAGCTTCTTGCGTCAGTTTATGCCATAGCGTATGATAGGCAGTAATTATGGCAAAGGTAGCACCAGAAATTGAGGCCTTCGCAAGGATCAAAGTTATAGGAGTGGGTGGCTCGGGCACTAACGCCGTTAATCACATGGTGCGCTCCAAGGTGAAGGGCGTGGAATTCATCGCTGTTAATACTGACGCTCAAGACTTGCATCATTCACTTGCGCCCAAGAAGATTCACATTGGTAAGAATTTAACACGCGGTTTAGGCACGGGTATGAATCCTGAATTGGGACGCAAGGCCGCCGAGGAAACGCTTGAGGATGTGCAGGGCATTATCAAGGGCGCAGATATGGTCTTCGTAGCTTGTGGCATGGGTGGTGGCACCGGCACAGGAGCATCGGCCGTGGTGGCAAAAGCTGCCCGTGAGCAAGGAATCTTAACCATCGGTGTAGTGACTAAACCTTTTGCTTTTGAGGGCGCCCAAAGAGGTCGCATCGCCGAAGCAGGTCTTGATGAACTTTCTAAAGAAGTTGATGCACTCATAGTCATTCCCAACGACAGATTGCTTCAAATTATTGACAAAAATACATCTGTTTCGGCGGCCTTCGCTCTATGTGACGAAATTTTATTACAGGCAGTTGAAGGCATCTCCGAACTCATTACTACGCCGGGTATCATTAACGTAGATTTCGCTGACATCAGGGCTGTACTCGAAGATGCTGGATCGGCGCTTATGGGCATCGGCACAGGCTCTGGAGAAAACAGAGCCGTTGATGCCGCCAAGGCCGCCATCAATTCGCCATTACTTGATCTCTCTATTGATGGGGCACGGGGCGTGCTGTTTGCCATTGCCGGTGGCGAGGATCTCTCTATGATGGAAATCCAGGAAGCTGCCACTGTGATCACCGAATCAATTGACCCAGAGGCTAAAGTTATCTTCGGAGCTATTCGAGATGAGCGACTTAAGAAAGGCACGGTCAAGATTACGGTTATTGCCTCCGGCTTTACTGGCACCTCCGCTGCTCCCAAGAAGAAAGGCTTGTTCGCAACAACCCCAGCTGATTCCAAACCCGAACCCAAACCAACATCTAGCCATCCAATCTCCAGTCTCCAACCCTCTAACTCTGATATGGGCATGGTTCAGAGTCGCACAGGAAAAAATGTAGACAAAAAAGAAGAAAAAAAGGAGGAAGAAGAAGACGATTCATGGGCCATGCCTGCATTCCTCCGACGAAAAAAATAATTTAGTAAACAAGTCGAGGCCGGTCGTCCCCTTGGGTGTAACCAAGGTTTCTGGCCGAGAGAGCACTGGCTATTGTCAACACTCTGCCCCCATATTTTCCATACAGATTATCGGCCACTATGTGTATGCCCAACATTTTTTCTGCTTGTTCGTGCTGGCCAAACAGATCTTGAGTAACTCCCGAAAATTTAACTTCCGAGAGTTTTGTGAGGTTAATGAGCGTAACGCCCGTGGCTCGGTATTTCTCCCGAGGTTGAATGAGTGACAGCAAGCGAGCACGCACTTGAGCAAGCAATAATTCCGGCGTTTGGGTAGACACCGGGAATTTAAATTTGGTTACCCGGTAACAGAATTTTTCTGACTTGATGAAAATGCTTGCTTCTTGTACAGAGAGATGAGTGAGCGAGCATAACCGAAAGCGTTCTCGCAATTCTTGGCAAGCTGGCCCATAAGTACTGTTGAATCGGAACTTGAGGGATGAAATGTACGGGTTTTCTGAATAGACTTATGCTTGGCTAGATCACCCTCCCCTACTTTATACACCTGCTCACCTCGGAGTTCACGCCACAAATCTAGAAAATTTACATTCCAATTTCTGCGCACCCACGCCTCGCTCTGTGTGGAAAAATTGCCCACTGTGCATATACCTAGCGCACGCATAAGTGACACACTTTGTCGGCCAATGCCCCAAACTTTCTCTATATCTAAATTATATAATTCACTCTCGAAGTTAACAGGCGTGACACATACACAGCCATCCGGCTTGTCGCGCTTGCTCGCAAGTTTGGCCAGGACCTTAGTCGGTGCCAACCCCACCGAGAAAGTCATTCCCAGCTCGCGTTGCAAAGTAAGTTTAATTTCTCGGGCAATATCTTCCAGAGGTCGGGGCTCCGGACTTACCCGAGGCCCGACCTCTAATACCGCGAAACATTCATCAATACTGTACTCTTCTACTTTGTCACTAAATCTACGCACGATTGCGTACATGCGTTTTGACATTTGCTCATATAATTCATAATCACCAGGCAAAACTATCACTTCCGGGAACAATTTGCGCAGTTTAAAAATAGGCATGCCTCGAGTAATGCCTAAACTTTTTGCCTCATAACTCATAGCCGAAGCAATCCCCCGTTCAGCCCCAGTTACAACAGGTAAGCCGAGTAGATCCGGGCGACGAGTGAGCTCACAACCCACGAAGAAAGCATCACCATCCACATGGAGGATCATAAACAGCTCAAACTTAACAAACTTCTCAAACGCTCAAACATATTTTCGAACAACAGCTCGGACAACGGCTGTAACCTTAAGATCATTTTGGGGAAAAATAGTTTTGTACTTTTTGTTCGCTGGTTCTAACGAAATTTCTTTACCTCGCTTTCTGAAATATTTCATAGTAAAAGCACTATCTACTTCAGCAATCACGATATCGCCACTTTTAGCTTCCGCGCCCCGTTCAACGATGACCAGATCGCCCGCGTGAATACCGGCGTCTGTCATCGAGTCGCCCTTAACCGTAAGTACATAAGTAGCCTCTCTGTTTTTAATTAAATACGAATCAAGCGTGAGAATATCAAGTGTCTCTTCTTCGGCTCCCGTGGGGAAACCCGCCTCGATCACGCCAAGTAATTTTAATCCCATCAAGGAATCACCCAGAGCAAGTTTGCCCGTCCGATCCTGGCGCACTATCCCCGCTTCTTCAAGTTTGCCGACCCATTTCAAGACAGCGTTCTTGGAGCACACAGAAATTTCTTTAGCAAACTCCGAATAACTAGGCAGACGAGCGTGTCGCTCATAGAAATTAAGCAATTTCCCCCGCACCTCTCCAAGTGTCCGTTTTCCCTCGCGCATTGGCATATGTATAGTCTAGTGTACAATCGTACACCATAGCAAGTAATGGCTGGGGACAAATCAACTACCGCACCGCAAGCAGTGCGGTAGTTGATAATTTATGGGCGGTGAGGGGATCGAACCCGCGACCTCGTCGACGTCAACGACGCGCTCTACCAACTGAGCTAACCGCCCGTGGCCACACTATACCAGATTACAAGAATCTATGGATAGGTCTGGTGAGTAAACCCAAAATGCGCTCTCGCAGAGTTGCTTGAGGTGACAGATGTATGCTCATTCTAGATAAATTTTCGAAATTATTTAGAAGGGGCTTTAGAAAGTCAGACTTTTCTCCAGCGAGCATGTGCTCATAATCACTAAGCAGGCTCAAATTGTCTAGATTAGCACTACCCATCATGGCCCATTTATCATCAATTACGTAAAACTTATCGTGCATAAGCGTTTTTATAATCATGACTTCTGCTCCGCGATGTTGAAGGGCTCTGGCGTATTCACAGTTGGCTAAATTAATAATTTTAGATAACTCCGGACTTTGGGTCATGATAATCTTAAGCTTAATACCGCGACTTAAGGCACGCCGGAGAGCAATATTGATACGTTTTGTGGGAATGAAATAAGGACTTACTATATATATACTTTTGATGGCTCTTCTTATTCTGCGTAAGAGTTCTCTGTGTATCTGTCGTTTACCGATATGTGGCGTGCTCGATATGTACTCAAGATCATCCTCAAGACTCACTCTTTGAACTTTGCGTGAAAGTGTGCCCATTCGAGCACTGTGCCAAAGGATATCAAAGGAAGGATACAGCGCAACAACGCTATCCCCTTCTATACGCACATTTGTTTCGTGCCATAGACGCATACGCTCATCAACATTGGTACTGCCGATGTGAGCAACCCGACTGTCGACAAGTAGAAACTTACGATGATCACGGCGTGAGAGCCATTGCGAAATGTTGGAGAGACGCCACGTGGAAATGGTATTAAAGAAATTAACTTGCACCCCATGATTTCTTAACTCAGCAATCCTGGCCGTATTAAAGTAGAGATTTCTGGAACCGTACATATCAAGGAGTAAACGCACACGCACACCAGCGCGAGCCCTCTGCATAAGAATAGAAAGAAATTCCGCTCCTATCCCAGAATCCGCGAAAATATAATTCTCTAAGTCGATACTTCTAGTAGCCGCGCGACAATCGGCTATTTGTGACAACCAAACATCTCGAGCAGTAAATTTAAATTGCATATTCATATGAAAACGGAAGCGGGAGGATTCGAACCTCCGATACGGTTTCCCGTATACCAGTTTTCGAAACTGGGGCCTTCAACCACTCAGCCACGCCTCCTCCTTCATACTTTCGACCCTACAGGGAGTCGAACCCTGCTTCTGAGCTTGAAAAGCTCATGTCCTAACCGATAGACGATAGGGCCACGTGGCTATTTATAGCATTTTTTGCTAGAATCGCCAACGCATGATAATACTTGCTGTTGAAACTTCTTGTGATGAAACTGCTATTTCACTAATAGAAACTGATTCCAAGGTTAAACCTTGGAATTCCGAAGGTTTAACCTTTAAGATACTTGCTCATGAAGTGTCCAGTCAGATTGACGTGCATCGCGAGTGGGGCGGGGTTGTGCCCATGCTTGCCAAGCGAGAACACCGCAAGAATCTCCCGGAGATTCTTGCGAGAATTATGAATAATGCCCGCCTGCCAGACGGGCAGGAACTAGGAATTAAGGTTGACCTGATAGCAGTTACTTATGGACCTGGATTAGAGCCTGCGCTGTGGGAAGGTATTAATTTCGCCAAAGAACTCTCGGTAAAATGGCAAGTGCCTATCGTGGCCACGGATCACATGCATGGACATATGGTTTCAGCTTTGCTGAAATTAAATGTAAATGGTAAATCGCAAATCGTAAATCCAGAATACGAAATACAGAATATAGAATTCCCAGTCATTGCATTGCTGATTTCTGGTGCCCACACAGAATTAGTTTTGCTTACAAGTTTGAACGACTTCGAGATTTTGGGACGAACGCGGGATGACGCCGTGGGCGAAGCTTTCGACAAAGTCGCACGTATGATGGGCCTCCCCTACCCCGGCGGACCAGAGATCAGCAAACTGGCGAGTAAATTCCACAGCGGTTTCACCGCTGTGGAATTGCCCCGACCGATGATATATAGCAAAGATCTCGATTTCTCTTTCTCGGGACTGAAGACTGCGGTTTTGTATTTGATTAAAAAGCTGGGAGACTTGAGTGAGGAACAAAAGATCGAGATTGCGTACGAATTCGAGCAAGCAGTGTCAGACGTGTTAGTCAAAAAAACTTCTGATGCTATAAATGAGCACGGAGCCAAGAGCTTGCTCGTGGGTGGCGGAGTAATAGCCAACAAAACTATCAGACAAGCACTTAGCGGCCTTGCCACTAAGTTGGGAGTTAATTTGTATTTGCCGGATCAGAAATTCACGGGTGATAATGCCACCATGATTGGCATGGCAGGATTCCTAAGAGCTAAAGATACATCTAATCTCTTATTACCTGACACCTCCACCTTCGAAGAGCTAAAAGCAAAAGGAAATTTGGCTCTGTATAAATAGGCCGTATTTTGCTAGGATTAGTAACAATATGCACGACAAGCTACTAAAACCCTACAACCCAAGCGAAACTGAAGGGCGGATATATGAACTATGGGAGAAAAGCGGCCACTTCGCGCCCGAAGGTACGGGTGAACCCTTCACAATCCTCATGCCACCCACTAATGCCAACGGCTCACTCCATGCTGGGCATGGTTTGGTTATGACTATTGAAGATATCATGACGCGCTATAAGCGCATGCGCGGGTTTAAGACACTTTGGTTGCCTGGGCTGGATCATGCTGGATTTGAAACTCAAGTGGTTTATGAGAAGAAGTTGGAGAAGGAAGGACGATCCAGATTTGATATCCCTCGCGAAGATCTATACAAGGAAATTTTCGACTTCACCCTCGAAAACTCCAAGAATATCAAGTCCCAGATCAGGAGCATGGGCGCCTCATGCGACTGGTCGCGAGAGAAGTTCACCCTCGATCCAGACATTATCCAAACTGTCTACAAAACTTTCAAGAAATTATACGACGATGGCTTGGTGTATAGAGGCAAACGAATAGTAAGCTGGTGCCCCAAACATCAGACATCTTTTTCTGATTTGGAAATTAAAGACGAAGAGCGAACTGAAAAATATTACTATCTCAAGTACGGGCCATTTGTAATCAGCACGTCAAGACCCGAGACAAAGTTTGGGGATAAGTACGTGGTTATGCACCCCGATGATAATCGTTACAAACAGTACAAGCACGGGCAAAAACTTAAACTAGAGTGGATAAACGGTGAGATAGAAGCGATGGTGATCAAAGACGTGGCAGTTGATCAAGAGTTTGGCACAGGCGTCATGACTATTACGCCTTGGCACGACAGCGCAGACTTTGAAATTGCCAGACGGCATAACCTAGATATGGAGCGAGTGATAGATCTGCGAGGCAAATTACTGCCTATTGCAGGCGAGTTTGCGGGTCAGCACATAACTAAGGCTCGCGAGGCAATAGTGGAGAAACTCACGAGCAAAGGCTTGGTTGAGAAGATTGATGAGGGATACAAGCATACAGTGCATACGTGTTACAAATGCGGCACACTCATCGAGCCGCAGGTAATGCCGCAATGGTTTGTGAAGATGCAGCCACTTGCAAAATTGGCACTTGAGAAAATTAAATCAGATGAGATTAAATATATCCCCGATCACTACGAGAAAGTAACTACACATTGGCTTGAAAATATCCTTGATTGGAATATTTCACGGCAGATTGTGTGGGGCATACCCATCCCGGCCAAAATTTGCGACTCTTGCGGTGAGGGCTATGTAGATTTAGAAAACACACTCGAGAAGTGTAAGTGTGGAGAAAAGTTGCACAAGGATACTGATACATTTGACACATGGTTCTCGTCTAGCCAGTGGCCATTTGCCGCTCTCGGTTACCCCAATGGCGACGCCAAAACTTTTTATCCAACAGATGTGATGGAGACGGCGGGAGAAATTATCTTCTTTTGGGTGACACGGATGATCCTACTTAGCCTCTACGCCACGGGCAAAGTTCCCTTCCAAACGGTCTATCTGCACGGCCTGGTGCTCGACGCTAAGGGCCAAAAAATGAGTAAGTCAAAAGGCAACGTAATCAATCCGCTCGACTACACTGCTAAATACGGCACTGATGCATTTCGCATGGGGCTCGTGATTGGCAATACGCCCGGCACTTCACTTGCCTTATCCGATGGTAAAATAAAGGTGTACAAGAACTTCGCCAACAAACTCTGGAATATCACGCGATACGTGCAAGGTAGAATTACGAATCATGAATTACGAATTACGAATGAGGGTGAATACAAAAATGAATTTACAGATAAGTTAAGCGAGCTTACAAAAGAGGTGACTCTTGATATGGATAATTACAGATTCTATTTGGCAGCCGAGAAGCTCTATCACTTCACTTGGCACGAGTTTGCCGATAAGTACATCGAGGAGAGTAAGAGCAAAGACGATCCAGAAACCCTAAATACTATGTTCCATGTTCTATGTTCTATCCTCAAACTTCTCCACCCCTTCATGCCTTTCGTGACAGAGGAAATCTGGGGTATAATACACCCACATGCGCAGAAAGAAGGTAAACTGCTCATGATCGAACCTTGGCCAATACAATCACAGCTCTAGAACTTTTCATCGCACTCTGCGCCGGTATTTTGCCGCCTTTAGTGTGGTTGTGGTTTTGGCTGAAGGAGGATTCCAAACGACCCGAGCCACGGAAATTACTCATGCTCTCATTTTTTGCCGGCGCACTATCTGTCATATTTGTAATACCCATCCAAGCTCTAGCAAGCAAATTGTTCGTACCAGGCTTTCTGATGTTACTTTTATGGGCATTTGTCGAAGAACTGGCTAAATATGGTGTCGCCTTCTTTGTAGATTTCAGGAAACGTACTTATGATGAGCCGATTGATGCCATGATTTACTTAATCACTGTCGCTCTCGGTTTCTCGGCCTTTGAGAATGTATTATTTCTCGTGAGAAGCCTCTCGGAGGGAGGGCTTCAGATTAGCCTGTTGACAGCTTCTATGCGCTTCATTGGCGCTTCTCTTTTGCATGTTTTCTCCTCGGCTGTATTGGGAGGCTTCATAGCTATGGCCTATTGCAAATCAAGGAGAGCCAAAATAGTTTATTTAATATACGGAGTTGTCCTAGCTTCAGTATTGCACACTTTATTTAACTTCTTTATAATAAACAACAGCATCATGGACGGGTCTGGAAATGTACTCACTGTTTTTGCTATACTGTGGGTTGGGGTTATATTCATACTTTGGTTTTTCGAAAAAATTAAAACAGTCACTTGCAAAATAGTTTAATTTGCTAAAAAGAAAATATGCAAAAAAAGCCATCATTTTTCGAGCGATTAACCGGCAGTCATTATTATGATGATGATGAAGAGGTAAGGATCACCCCCGCCAGTCTCCCTGGAAGCAAAACAGTAAGGAGCAAAACAAACATCGAGGAGATGGCAGAGCAAGAAGAGAGTGAAGCTTCGCTCACCGTAGATGTCTACCAAACTCCCGATGAAATTATTATCGAGGCTATGATCCCAGCCGTTAAGGGTGATGATCTTGATATCTCTATAACTCGTGAGATGGTCACCCTGAAGGGCACGCGAGAGAGACATCGTAGTGTTGAGGATGATCAATACTTCTTCCGAGAACTTTTCTGGGGTACTTTCTCACGCACTATCTTGCTCCCACAAGAAGTAGAACCTGACAAGGCGGATGCAAGAGAAAAAAACGGCCTTCTGACAATTATTCTCCCCAAATCAGACCGCAACAAATCTCACAAACTAAAAGTCAAATCCTCCTCGCAAGGCTAGTTTAATTCTTACTTCGTTTATCCCAGCCTTGTTTCTTGATGAAGGCCACGATAGGCTTCGCGCACTTAGCACACATATGATGAGTCGCTGGCAGGAAAAATTCTTTACCAAAGTAGCCTAGCGTGACCTTCTCCTGATTATCCCCAATAACTTTACTGCAAACATCACATTTGGTTACGTGCATTGGACTATGTATTAGTTTGTAATCCCAAAATTATATTTCCAGCAGAAAAACCAGTCAAACCTTCCAAAACAGTGGACAATATACCATCCAGCTATTAGTGTGCCGGGGGGCGGGATCGAACCGCCGACCCCTGCTTCTTCAGAGCAGTGCTCTACCAACTGAGCTACCCCGGCAAGAATCCAATACTACCATGAATGTTTTAAGCCCTCAATCCAGCCAAGAATCGAGTAGTCAGGATTACGTTGCCATATTCTGTATCAATCAGATCATTAGGTAAGACCGCGCAAAGTATTACGAAAACTACGACTGCTATTATGAAAACTTTTCTAGTTAACATACGGATTATCTGCCGGTGATGTTGCTTATGCCATCTTGGATGGTTGTGTATGTTTGGAGAATGGATTCGAGGTAGGGCTGAATAAGATAATACGAACCGAAAGATAGGCCGATAATGGCAAGCCAATAAAGTGCGTGGATAACACTGGCCCATCGCTGATGTCGGCGCATACTCTTAAGGATTTTATTATTCTCGCGAGTAAGCTCAAGCAGTTCTTGATTGGGGTCAACTATCATGATGTTAATTATATAGGAAAACAAACTTTTATGCCACCGGGAGGAATTGAACCTCCATTTAGAGTTTAGGAAACTCTCGTTCTATCCGTTGAACTACGGCAGC
>Ga0209542_10016114_pt1 | contig 12444 bp, 15 predicted proteins | sample RifCSPhighO2_01_FD_184028 | JGI IMG/M metagenome (GOLD analysis project Ga0209542, IMG submission 184028) | Soil microbial communities from Rifle, Colorado - Rifle CSP2_plank highO2_0.1 (SPAdes) (version 2) | ecosystem: Environmental > Terrestrial > Deep subsurface > Rock core/Sediment ...
TATCGCTCGCAATGGCCAATACGAGTTCGGCAAAGAAGGCAATGCGCGCCGCAGAGAAGCGCCGCGTCTTTAATGCGCGCCGCAAGAAGGAGATGAAAGATGCGGTCAAAGATATGAGCAAGCTCGTCCTCGCCAAGAGTGCAAAAGAGGCGACCGCCATGCTCCCCAAGGTCTACAAGGCGATAGACAAGGCGGCCAAGGAAGGCACCATCAAAAAGAACACGGCGGCACGCATGAAATCCCGCGCAGCCAAGGCACTCCGGTCGCTCACGGCCTAACGTCTGTGTTAGGCACCTGTAGACGGCCTAATCTTTTCCTTCCCACGTCCACGGCCGCCGCGATGCGTGACGGATGTGCAGCACCCGGACGCTGTCTTTTAGGATTCTATAGAATATTTTGTACGGATAGCGAATGAGCGGGATGACATGCATCCCCGGTCGCTCCATAACCCTCACCGCAGCTTTTGGATGCTCGGCTATGTGCGCAATGATTCCTCGGATGCATACGTCGACCGCTCTCGCTACCGTTTCTCCGAACACTCGGCTTTCTTCGGACACCTTGCGAAGATCGCTCGTTGCCTGTTTGGTGTATTCAACCCTCATGCCTTGCGGAACGTTCTGAATGCCGCCTCTACTTCTGCCTCACTGGCAACACCGCTTCGCTCCGCCTCGTCGAGCGCCTTCAGCTCCTCCGCTGTCGCGTGGTACACGCCGGTGCGCTGCGCTTCTATTTCGCGTGCAACCTCGTCCAACTTCTTGACATCCTCTTGCGGCCATGAAGCCAGGCGTTCTAGTAGATTTTTGGTCGCTGCCATCATATGCGGGCATTATATCATAAACCTCTCCACTTTTGATTGTTGCGGATATGCCTTAATCACGCCACAATTGCGGCATGGTCTTCCACGAGTCGCTCAATCCCGAGCGGAATTTTTCGCTTGCAATCCCTCTCGTTTTCATAGCAATATTGGGCGGTACGACCGGAGTCGTCGGACTGGCCACAGTACTTTCACCCGATTCCTCGTACGCGGTGAGCCCGCAAGCGCAGCTCGCGAGTCCGGTGCAGACGATGACGACGCCGGTTGCTACCAAATCCGCGCCAATAGGGTCCGATGAAGATATGTGCAAGGCGGGCCACATGTACGAAGTCACAATCGGTTCGGATGCCAGTGCCAAGACGGAAGACGTCGGTACCAAGGTTGACTGCGAAGCGAAGGATGCGCAAGGAAAGAAGATAAATCAAAGCAATGAAATGTGCAGTAAGGGCAAGGAAGGGAAAGGTTATGGAAATCTCAAGTACAAACTGTCGAGCGGGACGAGCAGAGACACTCTGTGTTACCCCGGTGAGGACCCGAAGACGGTCGGATTAGCTGCTGCTGCCCGGGACCTGGGGCCCTCTGATGCACGGAGAAATCTTATCGGGGCGATGGCCAACGATCCAAAACAAATGGCCGACGTCGCCAATACCCTCGGTACGATGCGTGATGATACGTCGCGGCAACTCGAAAGTTGCTATAGCGGAAGTGGGGATTGTGTCGGGCCACTCAATTATGTTCAGGGAGAGAGGATGAAGCTTAGTAACACAAAAGATGCACTGGAGGAGATTAGGGAGTATGGCATCGAGCCGACCATACCGCCTCCCAAAACGCCAACGCCCGGCGATTACCAAGGCGAAAATCCGGGGGCGATAGATGCTGCGCTCAAGAATAGTGCCTCCTATCTCGGTCCCACTTCTCCGGGGCTGTCCCAGTCCGACCTCCTTGGTACGCCACTCAGCGAACTAAATGGGCGATATAAGTATGGTGACCTCGCCGTGTCTACTGACGGGAAAACATACACCGTATGGGAAGAAGGACAACGTGCAGCGAGTATAAGCAAGGTTGGTGAGGGACAAACTATCGGTGATGTAATTGCTGCAAAACAATATATGAGCGGTCCAGAGAGTCCCTATGAGTATGGACGGGACACGTTTGCTGCAAGAGTTGAAGCGCAAGGCGAAGTAGCCTACAGCAGTGCGCAAGTGAATTCTGAACAAACAGATACGTCAGCGTTTGATAAATGGTCTTCGGAGTTGCCCGGAGCTGCGATGAAAGACCCTGCTTATGATTTTCGCTCCGAAGCGCTTGATCCGAGTGTGGCCGAAGCTGCCGGAAACGCAAACGGTGATTGGGCTAAAAATCTTAAAGACTTTAACTACGAAACCGCAGGGGCGAATCCGGAACCCGGGTCAGGTGAGCTAAAGAAGGGCGAGGAGGTGCCGCTTCCGCGGCCGGTGCGGGATTTGTCCGGATCACTTGATGTAGATGTATCAAAACTTCCGCAAGGAGTTGGCAGAATTGGCGACGGTCTTCTTGTCACCAATGACGGCAAAGAAATCAGAATAACAGATGTTGCGAGTGGAAAGACAGAGTCTTATTATGTCAGCGAGACCAAAGGAGCGAAACTCGCCGACCTGGTCCAAGACACGCAGGTAATCAATGGTCCGTACGCACAGGAGGCGGACAATCTTCGCAAGGAAGCGAATTCAGTCGCCAAAACAGAGCCCGAAAGAGCCGCGGCTTTGCGCAGGGAAGCAGACCAAATTGATCCGCGCGTCCCCGCGTCCGGGCCTGGGGCAAGAGCTCCCGTCGATCCGAATGGGAATAGGGTCGGTGGTGCCGGGACGCCTGACGGCAGCAGGACCAACAACCAAAACGGTGGGGGTTCCGGCTTCGGGTCGGCGCTTAGCTCGATGCTCCAAGGACTCATGAAAGCACTCGGTGCGCCGCAGCCTACTCCCGCCGCCCCGTCGCAGCCCTGCTCCGCCGACCCCAACATATACGCTCAGCAACAGCAGCAGTACCAACAGCAGCTGCAGCAGTACAACTACCAAATACAACAGCAGCAGTACCAGCAGCAGATGAACCAGTACTACGCCGACCGCACCGGCGCTCCTACTCCGCCCGTTCAACCGCTCCCGCCTCAGCCAAGCGCGTGTACACCTTCAACGGGCAGCCAGTGTAGAGAGCAACCCCAGCAACCAGCGGCCGCTTCCTGTACGGGCGGATGGAGGCCGGTCTACAACGGTTCGTGCGTCACCAGTTGGAACTGTCCGACTACGGGGGACGCTCCGACCGCGACCCTGTCGTGTGAACCCGACCTAGCCGACGTCGGCCAGACACTCGCCATCACCTACAACTGCTCCTCGGGCGTAGCCTCCAGCAGCGCCTTCAAGGTCACCACCCAGCCCGGCGGCTCCGCCACCACGACCGTCAAAGCACCGCCCCGGGGCACCAACACCGCCACCTACACCCTCGCCTGCACCGATAACGGCAAAACGACGGGCGCCCAGTGCTCGGTCAAGGTAAACCGCCCCAACATCTTCCTGGTCACCAATCCCCAGACCGTCGCTCCGGGAGAAATCTCGCTCATCTCCTGGCTCACGACCGGCATGGACTCCTGCATCATCTCGAGCCCCGACCAAGCGGACTTCACCCTGCGCAACTCCTCCAACACCAGTGTGACGGGCGCGGCCACGACGTCGCCCATTGCGAGTTCGACGGCGATGTTCCAATTGGATTGCATAACAAAGGGTGGCATGGATAAACAGGCGACCACTTCGGTGAGTGTGGCGCCGTAAGGTTACGGAAAAAATCGAAACGTGTTACATTTCTCTCGTCGGCTCTTGTCGTTCAATGGATAGGACACATCCCTGCGAAGGATGAAATGCAGGTTCGATTCCTGCCAAGGGCATGAATGTTTTCCGCATTTTTAGGTTGCGTCCCGACATGATACGATGCACGCATGAATACGACGACACAGAAAGCCGCCGAGGCTCTCGAGTTGCTGCCCGAGGATATGCGGGAGTCCGCGGTTGCTTATATTATCGAACAGGCAGAAAAACTCCGCACGCTCAAAACGCTCGTGCGGGAGGGGCTCAAAGATGTTGAGGCGGGAAGAGTAACGAAATGGAACCTCAAAGAATTCTTGCGTGAAGCACGCTCGGCTCATTTTCTACGCTATTTTTGACGAAGTAATCAGCGTTGTGCGAGTCATTGACGGGCGTATGGACGTTGACGCCGAGTTCCAGCGATAAGCGTGCTATTTTTCCACATTTTGCCGATTCTATGCATTGCGCCTTCTGCATATGGGGCGCATGATTGCGACATGACAGCACCTCACGGGAGGCTTTTGAATCGCGGGGCCTCTATCCTCTCCGCGCTCGTTTTCGTCGCGCTCCTCGCGGGTGCGGCGACGACGGTGCAGTATCTCTCTCCCGCCACCGCGGCCAACAGGGCGGCGCAGGTGGCCGCATCGGTGGAAACCGCAAAAAAGACCGAGAAGAAATGTGAGGCCGGCGAGGTAAACGCAATCCTCATTCAGAGCGGTAAGGTGCAGCCGGAAGCCAAGGTGACGAAATGCTGGGAGACGAAAGACGGAAAACGGGTGAAGACAAACAACACGAGCATTTGTCAGGATCTTGATGAGGATGATTGTCGCGTGATGGCGTGTGCGACAAAGAGCGGAGCAACGAAGTGCGAGTTTGTCGGTGAATATGATTCGACGGATCCGAATGCGACAAAAAGATTCAATACTGTAATGGCTACGACAGACCCGAAGGATATTTTCAGCGCGGCCGCGGAGCAGGGAAACGCGCAGGGACTTATCGAACTAAATCGTGCAAGCGAAAATGCCATGGGTCTTGATAAGCAGACGCAGCAAACAATTCTCGGTGCGTTTGTAAAGGAACAGGAGGCGCAGATTGAGCAGACAAAAAAGGAGGTCAATGATGCCCGCGCGCAGATTCAAGCTCTCGGTGCGTGCGCGGGTGCCGGGGAAGCCGATATCCAACCCGGAGGATCCTGTTCGCCGGGTGCTATCGAGCAGGCAGAGAAAAATCTCAAGCAAAAGCAACAAAATCTGGCGGAACTCGAGAAGCAGATGAAAGACTTAAAAGAGTTTCAGACCACACTCAAAGCACCGCAACAGTGTCCTCCCAATCAGACAGGCACGTACCCTGACTGTAAGCCGGTTAGTTCAAACTGCGGGAGCAATTGCAATCCCGGCAATCCCGACCGCACCGGTTTCGGCGGCTCGAATCCGATGGGCGCACTCGGCTCACTCTTGAGTGGTCTCGCGAAGGCCGTGCCCCCTCCCGCGCCCGCAGCCGCTCCCGCCCAGGCCTGCGCAACCGACAAGGATGCATACAACCAACAACAGCAGCAATACCAGCAACAATTGCAGCAGTACAACTACCAACTCCAGCAGTACCAGTACCAGCAACAGATGGCTCAGTACTATGCGCAGCAAAACGGCGGCATCACCCCGCCCCAGCAACCGCCTCCCGCGCAGCCCACTCCTTGCACGCCATCGACCGGAAGCCAGTGCCAGGCGCAACCCCAGCAACCGCCGCCTTCGGCATGTTCTGCAGGGTACTGGCGCGCCACCTACGGCGGGGCCTGCATCACAAGCTGGCAATGTATCTCGACCGAAGGCCCGAAAGCCGAGCTTGTCTGTGAACCCGACCTCGCCGACGTCGGTCAGACCCTCGCCCTCACCTACAACTGCTCCTCGGGAATAGCCTCCAGCAGCGCCTTCAAGATAACGACCCAGCCCGGCGGCTCCGCGACCACCACCGTGAAGGCCCCGCCGCGCGGCACCAACACCGCCACCTACACCCTCGCCTGTACAGACAATGGCAAGACCACAGGTGCCCAGTGCTCGGTCAAGGTAAACCGCCCCAACATCTTCCTGGTCACCAACCCCCAGACCGTCGCTCCGGGAGAAATCTCACTCATCTCCTGGCTCACGACCGGCATGGACTCCTGCATCATCTCGAGCCCCGACCAAGCGGACTTCACCCTGCGCAACTCCTCCAACACCAGTGTGACGGGTGCGGCCACGACGTCGCCCATTACGGACTCGGCGAGGTTCCTGCTCCACTGCGAGACACTCGCGGGAGGTATTAAAGACGCAACAACCACAGTAGAGGTTAGCGATTAGTCGCTACAGACCAAAAAATTCGAGGATTTTGTGTGAGACGGGCTCTTTCATGGGGACTTCTTCCGCGTGTTCGCGCAGGTAGGTGCGCACCACATGCGGGTCGATATTCTCGAGGGGGATAATGAGGTTTGGTGTCATGAGCTTGGTGGTGTCCACGAGAAGCAGCGGGCGCTCGACCCCCTCTTCTTCTACCCAGAATGAAATAATTTCTTCATAGCGGTGCATGGTGTCGCCGACGCGGACACCGCGGTCTGATATCTCAAATCGCACAAGGTCCGGCGGGACGTTCGCGAGCATGCCAAGGATGCCCGCGGCGATAAGAATGAGTATCGCAAAAAGAATGTTGTGGAAGAGGATGCTCGTGAGCGCGGCGGAGACGGCGACGACGCCGAGCGCCCAGTACCAATCGCTGCTACGCGGTATGTGCTCGTGCTCGTACGCGTTCCATCGTAAAACGGTTCGTTGTGGGGGCATCGTGGTTATTGTATCGCGTTTTCTGCACCTATTTCCTCAAATAAAAAGAGGTTTGTTAATTGGTGGTATACTGGGTGGATGTCTGAGCGGTATAAAAGAAACCCGAACGTAAACTGCGTCGTCTGTAGTAAGCCGGTGTATCGACGGCCGATACTACTTAAAGCCAGTAAGGGGAGAGCGTTTTGTGGGCTACTCTGCTACGGCATTTCACAAAGAATAGAAACACCGTGTATAGTTTGTGGTGTCCCTATCGTCGCCAGTAAGAATGCAAAAACATGCAGCAGGGCATGTGCCAACAAAAATCGAGCTGGTATAAAATACAAAATTGGTAGGCCGCGAGACAAGGTTGTAAGTGAACGGGCTCTAAAAATTCGGCTAATCAATCAGCGAGGTAAAAAATGCGAACGATGCGGCTACAACAAAGTTGAGATATTGCACGTGCACCACAGAGACAGAAATCGAAGTAATAACGAGTTAGAAAATTTAGAATTGATTTGTCCAAATTGTCACGGGGAGGAACATTATTTAGAAAATAGCTGGCTTAGTGGTACTGTGAGCGACTGAAGAGGGAGGGGTGGCTGAGCGGTCTAAAGCAACGGTCCTGAAAACCGTCACATCGCAAGATGTCGTGGGTTCGAATCCCACCCCCTCCGCAAAGCTGTGTGATAGGTCTGCATACCAAAAACGGCGGTGTATATCCGGTTTTTACATTTCCTGAAAATATTGTAGTGTTGCGCGAATGGACCTCGCACCACTTACGCAGGCCGAATACGACGCACATATTGCCAATAATTCTCTCCGCATTGCCTTTGTCGGCATGTCGGATGTCGGGAAGAGCTATCGCTCCAAGGTGCTTCGTGACCAATCCGGATTCGACTGGTATCAGGTGGATAAGGAAATAATCAAATCCCTTGGCTTTTCCGGAATGGAGGAGATTGCCGAATGGCTCGGGCTTTCGGACAGCTCCACGTATGAGGTGCGCGAGCGAGCGTACCTCGACTCGGAAGCGAAGCACACGAAGGTGGATTTCCTCGATACCGACCGGAATCTCGTGTTTGATACGACGGGGAGCGTCATCTATCTCGAAAAGCCGACGACGCAGTGGCTGCAAGAGAATTGCCTCATCGTAAACCTTGAAGCGGGCGAGAAGTATATTAATACAATGATACAAAAGTTTTTTGAGCAGCCGAAACCGGTAGTGTGGAACGGCATGTACGTGCAAAAGCGGGGAGAGACGCAGAAAGAAACACTCGAACGGTGTTTTCCCGTCCTGCTGCGTGACCGCCTCAAGAAATATCGTGCGATGGCGCACGTGAATGTGCCCGCCACCGATCTATACGACAAGAGCGGCCGCGAGACGATAGCGATCATACGTTCGTACCTGCCCGCATGACGGTATGAAAATGATAAGCACGCCTGATAACTGTGAGTGAATCCATGACTAATGGTTTTGAACGAAAAAAAGAGGCAGGACCTCAAGGGACTGACTTTTCTCAAATCGACCCTCGGTTTCTTGAACAAAGTAAACAATGGGGCATTAATGACTATGATGCAATAGCGGCCATCTATGACGAAGCGATGGGGCAGGACATAGCAGAGTTGATTTTCCCAGTCCACAAGGCAATTCTCGAAAATGAGTTCGATCTACAGCAAAAACATCAATATCTTGATGTTTGTTGCGGCACCGGTTCCTACCTTCGCGAACTATCCCGAGCAGTTTCGGCAGATTCCATACTCATCGGCCTCGACATTTCGGAAGGGCAAGTGGGTATGGCGCGGCAAAAAAGCGAACAGTCAAAAAATATTTCGTATATAGTCGGCGATGCCGTCGCGGCCGATTTTCCTAGTGGGTGCGATGTGATTACGATGAATCTCGACACGATGAATCACTTAAGAACACCGGAAGATTGGCAGACGGTCCAGAGAAAGATATTCGCGGCACTGAAAACTGATGGTCTGTTCCTCTTCGATATCAATACGCAGCAACGCCTCGGGAGGGATTTAAATTTTCCGGAAATCATCGTCAAACCCGATCTAACCCATATTGACTTCGGAGTCAGCGTCGAGACTGTTGGAGACTTTACACGACAGAATCACCTTATGCGCGCGTTCAAGCGACAGCCCGATGGCTCTTGGAAGGAATATCATGCGAATATTCAGCATATTGCGCCGACAGAGGAAAAACTCTACCAGATGCTGGGCGAGGCCGGTTTCGCGACCGCCCAAGAGATTTTAATTCCTGAAGAGACCCGCAAGAAGCATATTTTTCTCAAGAATCGTCTTTTCATAAAAGCTCGAAAATAACAGTCCCGACCCATTTCCACGCCTCAAGAAATACAGGACGACTCGAGGTCGACTAAACGGGAATTTCTTCTAGAATTGCCGTATGGAGTCCCCCACTGTACATCTCACGCTGCATACGGGCGCCCCGATGCCCATGGTCGGCCTCGGCACCTGGAAATCCGCACCGAGCGAGGCGGGGCAGGCGGTCGAGTATGCACTCACGAAATGTGGCTATCGCCATATAGATTGCGCAGCTATCTACGGCAATGAAAGAGAGATAGGCGTGGCCTTCGACAAGGTGTTTCGCGCGGGCACACTCCCGCGCGAGGAGGTTTTCATCACGAGCAAATTATGGGATACCGAGCACTCGCGCGAAGATGTACGCGCTGCATGCGAAGCGACGCTTCGCGACCTTCAGCTTGAGTACCTCGACCTCTATCTCATGCACTGGGGTATCGCCGAGCCCAAGGGTGGTCACACGTACGACGAAAACGGACATCTTGTCGTTGAGAAGATTCCGCTGCGCGAGACATGGGAAGCGATGGAAAAGCTTGTCGATGCGGGATTGGCAAGGGCTGTGGGTGTCGCGAATTTTACCGCGCCGCTTCTCCTCGACCTCTTTTCGTACGCGCGGATTCAGCCTGCCGTGAATCAGATAGAACTGCACCCCTATTTACAACAAACTCGCCTCGTCGAATTCTGCCGGCGGCTCGGCATGGTCGTGACGGCGTATTCTCCGCTCGCGCGGCCGGGCTACGAAGAAATGTCCGCGCGATTGGTGGATGAAAAGATTATCCGCGGTATCGCGAATGCGCACGGCAAAACCCCCGCGCAGGTACTGCTGCGGTGGGGGATACGGAGAAATACGGTCGTTATCCCGAAAAGCACTCACCCCGAAAGAATCAAAGAGAACATCGGCGTATTCGATTTCGAATTATCGGAAGGCGACATGCGCTCGATAGCTAGTCTCGAACGCGGCCTCCGCATCGTTGACCCGTACCAGTGGGGCCAAGTCCCGTATTTCGATTGATATGGATACATACACAGGCATTGTAGAGGCGGGTTCGCAGCGGGCGGCCGTGCTCGGCTATCCGACAATAAATATTCCGCTTGCGGATACGGAGGTTTCGGGTATTTATACGGCACTCGTGAAGGTGGGTGAAGAAGAGTATGAGGCGGTCGCATTCGCCGACCAAAAACGGAAACTTTTGGAAGCGCACCTATTCGATTTCGCTAAGGATTTGTATGGCTGGAATGTGAAAATAACGTTGGTGAGAAAGATACGCGACAACAAGAAATTTACGGACGAAAAGAGCCTGCACGAGGCGATAGTGGCAGACGTCGCGGCAGCACGGGCGCACTTCAGAAAGTAGTGTAGAATGTCCGCTATCATGACGCCCCGCCGCTCCATCGTCCTCTTCGGCCCCGCTCTCGTCTTTCTGGCGGCTGCCCTATGGGCGACGGACGCCCCTTTCCGCACGCATCTCACGCAGGGGCTTAGTTCCAATTTCATCGTCCTCGGCGAGCACGTTATCTCTGCCCTTATTGCGATTCCCATCCTCCTCTTCAATTGGGGAAATCTCAAGAACATCTCCGCCCGCGAATGGCTCGCCATCCTTTTCATCGGAGTATGTGGCTCGGCGCTTGCCGCCGTTGCCTTCACCGAATCATTTCATTACGTGAACCCCTCGGTTTCCATCGTACTTCAGAAAATCCAGCCGCTCATCGCTATTGCTCTTGCATGGTGGATGCTCGGCGAGCGCATGCACAAGAATTTCTGGCTGTGGACGATTGTCGCGCTCGGCGCCGCGTATCTCGTGAGCTTCCCCAATCTCATACCGCAACTCTACGCGGGTGAAGCCTTTAATCCCAATTTCGTCGGCTCTGCACTCGCGCTCACCGCCGCTGCGCTCTGGGGCGCCTCGACTGTCTTCGGTAAATACGTATTGCGCACGGCTGCATTCCAGACGCTCACTTCGCTGCGCTTTGTGGTCGGGCTTATTTTTCTCGTCATCCTCAATGCAGCGCAGGGCACATTTCCCGCTCCCGGCGTTATCACAGGCATCGACGTATTCTTTCTCTTTATCGTCGCGCTCACTTCGGGCGTCTTCTCGCTCTTCCTCTACTACTACGGTCTCCAATTTACCAAAGCTTCGATTGCGACCATCGCCGAGCTCGGCTTTCCGCTCGCCGCGGTATTTGTAAACGCGTATTTCATCCCCGGCAATCAGGCCGCAGGCACCTACTTCGGCCTGTTCCCCGGCCAATGGCTCGGCACCATCCTGCTGCTTATCGCGATGCTTATGCTTTCAAGAGTAAATAGGGAAGTCTTGGCGGAAGAAGTCAGAACGTAGCAAGACTATGACCAGAATAATGGTCTTCGGCACCTTCGACATGGTCCACGAAGGACACGTCGATTTTTTCCGGCAAGCGCGCTCGCTTGCTCGCCCTGAGCCTGGTGGAAGGGCACCCCACCCGTACCTTATCGTTTCAGTCGCGCGCGAGCCGGTAGTGACGCGTATAAAAGGAACGAAGCCGCGGCGCACCGAAAAAGAGCGGCACGCGCTTCTCTCGCGCAACACGCTCGTGGATGAAGTCATTCTCGGGCAGGAAGACGGTTACATTGAGCACATTGCGGAGGCGAGGCCGGATATCATCGCGCTCGGATACGACCAAACGGGAGAGTTCGTAGACCGGCTTGAGCGCGACTTGACGGATGCCGGTGTGAAAGCCAAGGTAGTGAGGTTGCAGGCATTTCAACCGGAAAAGTATAAAACTTCGAAACTCTCTTTTGATTAAATACAAGATACCAGATACGAAATACTATATACTTCCCAAATGAAGTACCTCGGAATAGATTTTGGTACGAAACGGATTGGCATCGCTATTTCCGACGCGGCGGGCACCATCGCATTTCCTCGGGCAACACTGCCGAACGACGCGCAACTCTTCTCGCAGCTTGAAGAACTCGTCAAAAACGAGAAAATCACCTGCATCGTCGTTGGCGACACGCGCTCCCACGGCGCGAAAGATAATCCCGTCACGACCGAGGCGGAGCAATTCGTCGTGGCGCTTCAAAAGAAGTTAGCCGTACCAATAGAGCGGGTCTGGGAATTGTGGAGTTCGATAGAAGCCTCGCGGTACGCGCCCGAAGGGCAGGGGCACAACGACGCTTCGGCCGCCGCCGTCATTTTGCAGCGATTTTTAGATACGCGCGGAACGAAGTAGAATGAAAATATGGAGGAAATTCAATACGAAGATTTTGCAAAGCTTGATATCCGCATCGGTACCGTCATCGCCGCAGAACTGGTTCCCGAAACGGACAAGCTCATTAAATGCACCGTCGATTTCGGAGAGGAGCTAGGGCAGCGCACGATTGTTTCGGGGATTGCAGAGTGGAAAAAGCCGGAAGAACTGATCGGCCGCCAGTTTCCGTACATCGTAAATCTCGCACCGCGAATGCTTCGAGGAGTAGAGAGCCAGGGCATGCTGCTCGCGGCATCAGATGAGAGCGGTGTCGCACTTCTTACTCCTGAACGCACACTTCACACGGGAACGCGCCTCAAATAGTTTTTTCGCGGTTACCAATAACCCCTGTCAACCGTCGCTCTGTGGATGGCATTTCTGAATTCTGGTACGCTTCCCACAGAAGCTCCTTGCACTTCCAATACTCCGCCGCAGTTGCCACGGCGCTCGAAACCGGATTTCA
>Ga0209542_10016115_pt1 | contig 12444 bp, 20 predicted proteins | sample RifCSPhighO2_01_FD_184028 | JGI IMG/M metagenome (GOLD analysis project Ga0209542, IMG submission 184028) | Soil microbial communities from Rifle, Colorado - Rifle CSP2_plank highO2_0.1 (SPAdes) (version 2) | ecosystem: Environmental > Terrestrial > Deep subsurface > Rock core/Sediment ...
ACAAGAATATCTTACTGGGGGGGACGAATCAGCAATGCCCTTAGATGAAGATTTTATTAATTCATTAAAACATGGTATGCCCCCAACAGCAGGTTATGGTATGGGTATAGACAGATTAACTATGATCTTAACAGGGCAAGAATCTCTTAGAGATGTAATTCTTTTCCCTTTCATGCGACCTTCAAAGGTCGAAGAAAATAAGAAGTAATTTAAATTAAGGATTCTAATAAGAAACATGAGTGATGATTTAGACACCAAAAAAACCTTGAAATCAGACAGTGGTTTTTTGGGTGCTCAAAGTTTTCCAGAGACAAACTTTGATATAATAATTAAAAGCAAAATAAAATCTGCGGTTCCAGAGTTATCGGTCGCTGGAGAAGTTCCAGATGCATTAAACAAAAAAGTCCTTCAAATACTAAAAGATGCATCAGAAAGAGCAAAAGCAAATGGCAGAAGAACTTTGCAAGCGAGAGATTTGTAATTTAAAGTAGATATAGTAAACGCATACGATTATTTAGTGCGTCTGCTATAACTCTGAATAGGTTAAATAATCTCTAATTTGTATGTTTTTAATGAATCAATCTTCATTTAAACCGCCTTATTTAATGATGCACAATTTTTTGATTCCAATAATTTATCTAATTTATCTTCTTCTACAACTATCTAGTTGTTCTTTCGTTAGTCCAATAGCCAATTCAATATGAGCCCCCCTAAGATCAGCCATAAAAAGATGAGCCTCCCTAAGATTAGTCCCGCTAAGATCAGCATCAAAAAGACCAGCCCACTGAAGATCAGCCCCCCTAAGATAAGCCCCCCTAAGATTAGTCCCGCTAAGATCAGCATCACTAAGAACAGTCTCGCTAAGAACAGTCTCGCTAAGAATAGATTGTGGCGGTAAATATAATCTTGGAGCTATCAATCCAGGTGCTCGAAGCCTTTCAAGATTAGGAGTATAACCTACATTCCCCCTCAATCTTTCCATAGTTCCTTTAAATTCAGGAAGTTCAAATAACCTAGTTCCATATTGAAGACAAATTCTTTGAAGATCAGGCTCAAAATGACTAAGTTTATCAAGAAATTCCTTTCCATCCATATTTCTATACTTGGTTGCCATTATTTTTAAGAAATTCCAGCCTATTTAAATCTTTTGATATTGTGACTATTATATAGTTACTAAAGATTATCACAAATATCTACCTAAAGCTACATAAATATATAGGGAGAGATCGATTTTTTTGATGCAATTTATTAATTCTTAAGTGGGAAAAGAGGTTTATATAGTAAAACTCATTCTTCTTACTAATAGGTTACACAAAAAGATATGATGAAGATACCCTATCTTACTCTTGCACTTCTACTAGTGTTTATCATGTTCTTCTATTTTGCCTCTGCATTAAATGATACAATGACTGTTGAAGCAAATATCTTTGCAAATGGCAATGGAGGAGGAAATCAGTCAATTATCAGAGTCGAAGTACCAGATTACTTATTTTTTGGAAATGTAACCAATTTTGGAATGTCTGAAGAATTAAGGGTTTATGTGAATAATACAGGTAATGTAGATATAACCGTTACCCCAGATTTACTCAATAGCACAGAGGTAATATTTAGTAATCTATATCTTAGAAAATTCAGGACAAGTAATGGGACAGCAGTAAACTTTACAAGAATAGGAGATTTTAGTTTTAACATTAATCGACCATCTTCAGGGCAGACTTTTAATGATGAATATTTCTATATAATGCTAGATTTAACCAATAATCCTCAAAATATAACTAATAACCTGATAGGGCACAGAACAAATGTTAAATTCTTCGCAGTTGCTAGATAAGTACAAAATAATTTTTCTATTATTTTTAAGTATCTTTACTTTATTAAGTTCCTATGTTTCAGCATTTGAATTTGGAATTTCTCCATCAGAATTAAGTTTTCAGGGAGTACAAGGGCAAGAGATATGTCAAAAAGTTAATCTTTTTTCATCTTTAGATGAAATAGATATTGCTCTTAAAGATAAATGGTCTATAGAAGCAAATCCAAGTAAAAACCTTAATGATTATTTAATGGAAAGTGATGACCTCAAGATTATCTTAACTTATGAGCAAAATTTTATTTTAAATAATCAAAAAGAAATAAAAATATGTTTAAAATCAAAAGATTTCGGAAAATTTAGAGGAGTTTTATTTTTTCAGGCATTAGATAGTAGCCTTAACATAGGTATTTGGCTTAATGCAGAGATATCAAAAAGTAATCAAGCAAGTAAAATAACTGGATTTAGTATTAATAATTCAAACATTAATAATTCGATGGATATTGTTTTACCAATAACGCTTTTCAATATATTTTTATTTTTTATGTTATTTTTTGTATACAATAAAAGAAAGAAATTAAAATATAACTCCCAATTAGTTAATTAGAAGCAATTGTTCTTCTTCTCTGAATCGGATCCTTCTTATGGGCCATTGGATCTTTAGGAATGTGTTTCTGTGCATTAGCTTTATTTTCAGCCAACTTCTCATTTGCAATCGAATTAGCTTTTTCTTTCTCAGTCTCTGCTTTCTTTTCTTCTTCTGTTTTTGTCTCTTCCTTTTTAACTTCATGAGCAACAACTTTTTTATCTATCTTAAAGTGTCTTCTAGCATGTCTTTCACGCGCAAATTTTACACGATCTGGGTCAGTAACAAAAGTCACATGAACAATATCTCCTTTCTTAGTGGCTTTTACAGTAACTCTCGCAGGAGGACTAGACACTCCCCTGTACCAAATTTCATTATTCAAATAACTGTCTAGTTTAACATTATCTAAATCTCTATTAGGAACTTTCATATGTTTAGCAATAAATTCCTTAATTGCTTTAACGCTCTTAGAAGTACGTTTGTAAGAAGGAACCTTTGTCCATTCTTTTCTAAGGGGAATAGTATATTCCCTTTCTAATATATTTGTATTTATTTTTGTTTCAGCCATTTTTATCCTAAATGTTTCTTAGCTATTCTACGTGGTTTTATCTTTAATTTAGTTCTTCTCCAGTTTCTTCTAATTTTAGTCATAGCTGAAGGATGCACACGTTTACCCTTTCCAAATCTGCGAACTACAGCCCAACTAGGGGCCCACATAGTTCTTCGTGTATGTACTCCTAAAACTATTTTCTTATGATATTCTTGTGCCATTTTATTCCTTTATTCCCTCAAGAAGTTCTTTACCCTTATCAGTTAATATTCTTCCTTTAGCTTTTACATCAGTAGACTTTGTTAAAAGTCCGGCAACTTCACCTTGCTGTAAAATAAGTCTTAAAATTTTTCCACTTGATTTAGCAAAATGAGGTGGCTGTTTTCCGCGATCTTTTCTATTTCCATATCTTGTGCGAAGTCTCTGAACCCCAACACAACCCCTAATATAAATTTGTCTTAAAACACTTGCAGTTCTACTGAACCAGAAATCTTCTTCTCCAATAGGTCTCTGTTTACCATGTCCACTTTTAACAAAAAATATCCATTCAGGAGCCTTAATCTCTTCATATTCTTTTAATGCAGAAGCTAACAAAGAGTTATATTTTCCAGCTTGAATAGTTCGAACAGCATTCATAAAGACTACTAAAAAAGACGCTTTATAAAACTTGCTCATTTCAAAATTAGCACAAATATTTACTAATATAACTTAAATAAAGAGATTATTTCTAATTTTTATTACTTCTCTTCATTAAAATTATAGTAAACCCTATTATTCTATAATTATATTTTCCAGGTAATTCGCTAATGAGCTTTTGAGCAACTTCTTCCATACGTTTTCGGTCAGTAGTCGCACTCTTTAAAAGTTGTACTTTTACAATCCTTCTAGTTTTAAAAGCACTAGCTAAATGGTCAATACTAGTTTTAGTAATTCCATTTTTTCCTATTTGAAATGCAAGTGTTCCAGTTTTTATTCTCATTTTATTCTAACTTAAGACCTCCAGCAGGCAGAGCAGATAAAAGTTGCTCCTTATTTAATTCTTTTATTTTATCAATCTTAGTTAAAATAATCTCTTTAGTTTTATCTATTTTTCCAGGAAATGCAGTAGCAATTAAATCTTTAGAATCAACAGATTCTAAAGGTACGGCTCTAACAATTCCCTTTTGCAAAGTTAGGACAAGTTTTAAATTAACTACAAAATCCTTAACTTTTCCATTAACGCTCCAAGAGCCAGCTTTCATATCAGTAGTTTTGTTAAGTTGTGATAATTTAAACATATGGACAACTGCAGATTTCTTTTCTTCTTTCCATGCTTTACTAAAACAACCAGTAAAAACTGCGCATTCATGAATATCAGACTTTGTAATTAAATTAACAGGAGCTACAATTACACAAAAAGGGCTTCCTGGGGATTTGGTATGCATCACAATCATTTCCTTTCTCATTTTTTTAATTTCATTCAATAGATTATCATTGCTTTCAGCACTCTTGCCACCCACAACTAGTTTTCCCGATTTAGTAAAAAACCATTTGTTCTTTTTGTAATCAATCATAAAATAAGAACAAAAAATCACTATATTAACGTTTGTAATAAATAAATCTTTAAATACTCAAAATTGAGTAAAATTTTATGAATGACTGTGAATCAAGGCTAAGAACTTACGCAAGAGATTTAGAACATAATGTCGAATTTGTAAGATCTGGTTTAGATTTTGTTAGAGGTAGCCCAGAAGAAATGGTAAGGCCTGTAGCAGAAAAATTAGTTGCTTTAGAAGGAGTACTAAGAAACTTCTATGATCTCTTTCCAGAAATAAAACCTGAAACTAAAAAATAACTTATGTCAAAATTAAACAGGTCTTAAATTTCCCCATTTATCTAGTGCTTCTCTAAGTTCGGGATTATACTTTGCATGTTCTTCTAATGTTTCCCCTTCATGCACTGCATCTATTGCTTGTCGTGTTGCCATTGCACCAGCCCTAGTCCCTTTAGGATGCCCATGTATTCCACCAGAAACAAGCATCACACATTCATCTCCAAATTCTTTCATTAAGTAAGGAACAAGTCCTGGATGAAGTCCTCCAGATGTCACAGGAAAAGCCTGTTTCAAACCATGCCAATCTTGCGTAAGCCTTAAGTTTCTTTTTTCAGTAACCTTTTTTTCTCTTAAAGTATCGCTTATACTTTTAACTTCTGCAAATGTACCAACAAGTTTTCCAACAGCAGTTCCAGAATGTATTTGATCTACACCAATCATTCTCATTAATTTTGCAAGCATATACATTGTCATTCCATGTTTAGGATTTCTATCAAACATTGCATGCATGGCTCTATGAGCATGAATTGCCATTCCATAATCTCCAAGAGTTTCACGTAAAGTTTGCACTGCAGAATATCCAGAAACAACAACATCAATCATTGCATGTTTAAATCCATAATCATGTAACAATTTAGCTCGCTTCTTCATTTCATCCGTTTCGGCAGTTATGTTAATGTAAGCATCTTTTGTATCTCCTGTAGCATGTTCTGCTTTATCGCGTAATTTAGCAAGCAACTTGACGCGTTTATCAAAATTGTTAAATTTAGTAGATGTTAAATTCTCATCATCTTTAACAAAATCAAAACCACCCATCCAAGTTTCATATCCAATTTGTGCATGTTCTACATCTGTAAACCCTATCTTTGGTTTTGGAACTGCTCCAAGCATTGGTCTATGATATACATTCATCATTTTTCTTATTCCATGCATTCCATGTCTAGGTCCAGGAAAATGTTTTAAATAGTTTTTAGGAAAATGAATATCTAACAAGCGCAGATTATTTAGTGCTTTCATTCCAAATATATTTCCTGCTATCCCACTAAGTAACTGAGGAGCATTTCCTGGCTCCCACAAATCTAATGGATAAGCTACTTTGACAAAATTCCCGCTACGATAATATGCATGAGCTTTCAATTTGTTCATTCTAGGTGGCATCTTGAAAAGTGTAGTCCATGTACCAGTAGAACTTTCAGATGCAATTCTTCCAATTGCTTCATTTGCGGAAACACCTTTAGCAGGTTCAAAATAAAACAATGCTATCAACTCATCTCTTGCAGGTTTATAAGAAGAGTCCACAAAATCTAAATACCACTCAACCTTTTTTTGCATAACAAAAAAAGACTCTTTCACATTATAAATCTATCTTAAAAATTACAATATTCCTTTCTTTCCAACATTAAGCACAAAGAAGTTTCCTTCAAATGGTTGTGCAGCATCTTTCAACTTAACATCAACATTTACTTTCTGAGAACAAACAGGAGTATTATCAGGGACCCTTATCTGTATCAATGCGGCTCCAGTTGAACCTGTAAATCTATCAAGGTTATTCCAGATATTAATAGGGGTAATAAAAAGATCTTCAGCACCGCTCTTCCCTAGCCTTCTAAAACAATTATCGCTGTTAGATTCATCTAGTTGTATTCTAAATTGAATAGTCTCTCTAGTAATAGATTCTCCATCAGGATGTTGAGCACCCATTGCAACGCCAAACTCATCTCCAGGTTTCACAGTAACGCTATTAGTAGAACCAAGTTTTATAAGAAGGTTTCCAGAGTCATCTCCAAATAGATTAACAATTTCATTCAGAACTTGTTCATTTATTGAGTCAATACTTTGTGTAGAACCCTTAAATATTTTCTGAACCAAAACTAATCCTAAAATAAGCATACTCATTCCAATAACTATCACAACAATAGTTCCTATTGAGAGTTCAAGAGCCCCCTCCTTATTCTTTCGCATCATAGTTACTTCAGCTAAGCAGCTCCCTGCAAAGTCGAGAGGGCATTTCCTACAAAAAAGTACAAGTAAATTGTCAAAGCAATACCTAGAACAAAACCAATAATTGTTAATGCCATTCCCCAAACTGCCCATTTATTTTTAGAATGTCTAAACTGATGTAATGCAAACCAAAAACCAATAAAGCCAAATAAGATTCCCGCAACTCCTGAAACAATTGACATAACTCCAAAGATAACTCCAGCAACTCCAGCACTATTATCGTGATGCTTCTTCTCAACAACCCCTTGTTTCATAACCCAACAAACTAATAGATGTTTATAAATATTGTGTAAACCTCAACATTTATTAGTTAGAATTATTTATAATAAAAATGAGGAAAGGAGTGTCTCCATTAATTGCAACAGTCATTTTAATTGCAATCACTGCAAGCTTAGCAGTTATAATATTTTCTTCAGGTAAACGTTACATAGAACAATTATCTCCCTTGCCAGATTGTAGCAATGTATTATTTGAAGCAGGAATTTATAAAACGCAAGACAATTATGTTTTAGAAGTAAACAATAAAGGAAATCAAAAAATAAGAGGATTTGATTTACTAATCACAGATGAAGAAATAGGAAAAACAGATCTCCAAGCTATTTTCCTAGATGTCCAAGCAGGCAAATCTATTTCACAAAATATTATTTTAGAAAAAAGCACCTCGGGCAAAAAATTAGAGATAGTACCATTAGTAACAGATGCGGCAGACAAAATAGTGTCTTGCGATTTTAGACTTGCTCAAGAGATTATCTTAACAGAAACATCTGTTAATTCATATGCTTTGGCTTGAAGCTCTCTACAAGCGAAAGAATAAATTCCAGATTATCTCCGCATCTAAAACGATGGTCTCCAAGATTAATAACTGGCAATGAGTTTCCAATAGGATATCTAGCATCCTCAATTAAATAAAAAAACAGATCTTGAATTGGAAAAGGGATAATAAAAGAATCTTTTTTAGATTCAATTCTCACATGCCTATACTCTGCAATAGATAAATCTACAAAATTAGAAAGTTGATGAAAATCTCCATATTTTCTTGGTCTTATCACTTTTCTTAAATAAACTCCTCTATCGTTTCGTCCAATGTCCCAATTTGTTCCAGGAGGTAATTCTATATTTACCTCATTAGTTCTTTCAGAAGGAATCGTTCTAAAAAATAAAGATATTCCTTCATCCCATAAACTAGGAGTTAATTTCTTCTTAACCATAAAAAATAAGTAAATATTACTTTCTTAAACATTCTCTTTAATTCCAAATGGCTTCGGGGGGAATCGAACCCCCGTAACTCGAGCTTCAGTCGAGTGCTCTCCCATTGAGCTACGAAACCTTTAGTTATAATAAAATCCAGCAGAAAACAACTTTTAAATGTTTTTAACAAGAAATAAGTGTGAGTCAGGCGTAGGCCAGATTCTGTCGAACGTCGCACCTTAACGTGCGAACCGTGCGTGCTAACATCTTTCTAAGCCCACGGTTAAAGTGGTTGCATCAGCGAAGTCAGCCACACTCATAGCGAACAAGTCGCTCTGGTGCGTGAAATTCTGACGAATTTCCCGTTTCATCATATCCAACATATCTTAACTCCCCCCAAGGGTTCATAGTCCTTGAAAACTTGTAGTTTTCGAGGCGCCAAAATCTCTAAAGATTTTTAGCGTCAATGTTGGCTGTGTCGTTTCTGTTCTGGAGCTCTATCTCGCGACAGCCACCCTTTCAAGTGGTCGCTTGTTATTGATGTCCGGACCTTCCTCAAACGGAGAATTCATTAAAATTCTCATCTATCGAAAGATACCGTTCGGAGTTAGCTGCCCGACTCACAAAAATCTTGAGAAATAGCTATATTTAAATCTATTTGATTAATAAGATAAACAATGGAAAGGGCAAAAAACAATAAACTAAAAAATAGAATAAAAAAAGAAATAGAAAAGACTTACAAACATAAGAGGTTAATTATTGGAACAATTTCTTTAATTGTATTAATTATGATCTATTTGTTTAAGGATTCTTCTTCAATAACTCTTAGATACTCTACATTCATAGCTCTAATTGTCGCATTCTATTTAGCAGATCATCTATTAGACATCCAATTTAAATTAAAACATTATTTATTTATTATAATAATAGGATCTACTTCCATCTTATTTTATCATTTATATTTTATCTACCCTCAATATGACAAGTTACAACATTTCATCCTCCCAATGTTAATTTGCTCAATAATATTTTTTATGATTAATAAATTAAAACTTGCCTTGAAATGGAAACTAACATTCACCGTTCTATCTGTCACTGGAATATTAGGTATGTTTGAAATAGGAGAATTTATTTTAGATTTATTTTTTAATCTAAAACTTCAAGGAGTCTATATAAGAGATTTAACAGGGCTAGAAAAATTCAATCTTTTATTAAATCCACTAGATGATACAATGGCGGATCTTTCATTTGGAATACTGGGTTCTTTATTTTATGCAACATATGCATGGATAAAATATTCAAAATATAAGAAAATGAAATAAATTTGTTAGTATCAAAAGATAGATGCACCACCACACCTTAAAAACTCAAACTCTTGGAGTTGAATGATAGTTAAAGTGTTCTATCAAGATACACTTTGACATAAAACTATTTAAATTAAGATTTTTACACATAATTAGATGATTGCACAAAGAGAAGAATTTGATGAAGATGAAGATGATAATCAAAAATCAGAACTTACATTAGACAAACTAACAATTTCTCTTTCAATAAGTCTAATGTTAATTTCAGTATTGTTTCTATATATTCTCAGTCTGAAAACAGGATCTTCATTTGGGTTTAAAGAAATAGCATTTGGAATAGTTTCAGGAATAGTAATGACTCTATTCTTAATATGGGCAAAGTTCCTAATGTCAGGCAACAAATATCTTGGAGCAATTATCGGCTTTGTAGGAACAATCTCAACAACATACGCATTAACAAGAAAATATCACGGCCCATACACAACAATTTTCATGTCAATTGGAGCATTATTGGCTTTGGCATATATAATAATTCAATATACAAAATATCCTTCAAATAATAAATCTAATTAATTGACTATCTTTTCAATTCCAGAAATCTCTTCATCTGATGGTTTTCTACCTTTAATCTTTAAATGAACATAAATGTGGCCTCTAGATCTATTTGAAAGAGAATTAGGATCTCTACAACGCTCGTCAGTTTCTATAAAAACTGAAGTTCTCCAAACCTTATATTTTCCTGCAGAAATAATACGTAAATCAGAATCACCCCCATAAATTATGGGTTTGTCGATATCCACATAGTTCATATGCACTAGAGGTGCATCTACTAAAGTTATTCTAATTCCTTCTTTATCAACTAATGCGTATACCATAAAATTTAAGATTATAACCATCTTTTAAACATATCTATAAATGATATCAAAACAACGCGCGTACACAGGAAAACAAGTCATTTAATTATTTGCGAGCCTTGATTAATTGATGTATAAATCAAATTCTGATAAAAAAGTTCAAAAGAAAATTAAAAATCTTCTTTAAAAAATTTTATTGAGGCTATTAGTAGTTGTACGCTAAACCCCTCGTTACCTTAGGGCGCACACGCCAACTCTATCAACGTGGTCTTCTTCCACGGCCTTAGTTGTTTCGTCTTGCGGATGGCTTCGTGCTTAGATGCTTTCAGCACTTATCCACACAATGCGTAGCTACGCGGCCTGCTACATAACAACCGCTTACCAGAGGCATCCGAGGATCGTTCCTCTCGTACTAAATCCTCGTTCCACTCAAACAACAACGCGCCTTGCAGATATCATACAAACTGTCTCACGTATATAATCTAATCTTAATTTTTTCGATTAGTATGGACTATACCTTCAACTCAGAACTCTTACGAGTTTGAGTGATCAGCGTCTTAACCATTCTTGATATAATCTTCAGTAGACATCACTCTACAACGAACGATTCTCAACTTTGTCGAACTTGACGGGTTCTATTCATTTCAGAAATACAGAAATTTTTAATTTCTGTCACTCCAACATTACTGTTGAAGTAGTTGAAGTCTCTACGGGGATATTCTTCATGAGAATATCTTCCCTCGGTATTATCATTCTCTATTAGAGAAAGACTTCACCGATATGAGCTGATTTAATTTTTCGTGCAATCACTTGCACGCAACGCCGTATTTTTGATAGTTGCGGTAAAAGAAAATTTTATTTTTCTATTGGTACGGGAATATGTTCAAAATATACTTGTTTTGAACAGACAGAAAATCTTTGATTTTCTGTATCGTTAGTTTATTGTTTACGTTCTTAACCCAGCTAACGATCCCTTTTAATGCGTGAACTCCGACACCCTTGGCCGCCTGTGCACGGCCAGGATAGGAAGAGCCGACAGCGATGTACCAAACCGCGCCGTCAATATGGACTATCGGGCGCGACAAGCCTGTTATCCTTAGAGTACCTTTTCTGTCACACACGAGTCCTATTAAGAAACTACGTGGGGTCGCTAAGCCCGACTTTCATCTCTGCATCCCTTGCTGTTCGGAATACAGTCAGACAAGCTTTTGCCTTCGCACTCAACTCCAGATTTCCAACCCGGATGAGCTTGTCTTTAGGCCCTAGAGATATCTTTTCTCCAGGGTGCCGCCCCAGCCAAACTGCCCGCCAGTTGGTGTCCCGCTTGCGCGGTAAGCACTAGCACAACAAATGAGTAGTATTACATATTTCGCTCCACTAGTTCCAAAAAACTAGCTTCGACGCTCCTACTTATTCTATGCATCTACTATAATAGTACAGCAACAAGTTGCAGTAAAGGTTCATAAGGTCTCCGCTTCCCACAAGGCGTCACCGGCATTTTCACCGGTAAGTGAGTTCAGAAGGTATTGGTTAGGGACAGTGACTATCTCGTTAAACCATTCATGCACGTCTCCATTCAGAAGACAAGGCATTACGCTCATGTTTGTTTTCTAGTTGTTTCTACAACACCTTATATCGCTATAAGGATCGGACTATATCTTCATCTTTCGATGTTTAGCGTGTAGTCTCTGAGGATTCTAGAAAATTAATTTTGTGTTAAAATTTCTCTCGCTATTTCATAAGCATAGGGCTGGCTATTTTCTCCGATTCCTAAAATAATAGGCATCGGTGTTGTATTGAAAAGTCTTTTAAAAAACCCAGCCTTCTGAAGATCTTGCTGATGTTCTTCATATCTCTTTACTCGATTCTCTAATTCATCTCGAGGAATTCCACTTGCTTCTACACGCATGGCATCTAATACCCTTCGTGTATTAATAGCACGCAAAGCCTCTAAAGGATGAATACCATACATACAAAATCATCCAATCATTGCTTTAAATATCTTTCTAGTCTTTCCTGCTGATTGTCCGCACCTAGCACATTTTCACTATTTCTAGTAGTGTAGGATTCTCGGATGTTCCAGCATATAGCTAAATTTTCTCTATTTTCTTTTCTCGCATATTTGACTTTCTCGTCGTGTTTATCTTCTAACTATAACGCCTAGAGCACTTTGTAAAAAGTGTAAGGCAGTTTGGTTTTTCATTCAACCTTAAGAGCCTCATAGTTAGGCCCGCCGTTTAGCGGGTCTTAGGCCCGTTGAACCGAGCTTTGAAACACCGCCACTGGGCAGATCTCACCGATTATACACATCTTTTCAGATTAGCAATCAGCTACGTTTTTG
>Ga0209542_10016116_pt1 | contig 12443 bp, 15 predicted proteins | sample RifCSPhighO2_01_FD_184028 | JGI IMG/M metagenome (GOLD analysis project Ga0209542, IMG submission 184028) | Soil microbial communities from Rifle, Colorado - Rifle CSP2_plank highO2_0.1 (SPAdes) (version 2) | ecosystem: Environmental > Terrestrial > Deep subsurface > Rock core/Sediment ...
TGCGACATCGTCTTTTACGACGGACTGAAACAATTTCGCGGCGATCTTGCGATACGCCGCCCCTTGGCGCTTCAATTGCTTATATTCCTGCTCCGAAATGGTTATCTGGCTCATAATGGGGATGGTAGCATAACGGCTCTATTTCGCCACTTGTGGCCTTCTTTTACTACCGCATCGGGAGAGACCATGGGAATGGACGGAACCCCGGTACCACAACGCTTCGCGTTGGCTACGGGGCAGGCAAAAGAGTGTATAGCAAAAGCGCCCCGAAAGGGGCGCTTTTGTGTTACCGTGTTTCTATGCTGGAAAAATGGCGTCCCGTATATGCAAAGCCGGGTGACGATGGATTAGACATCAGAGATGAAGATCGTGTAGAAAGAAAACTCGAAAAGGGGCTCAAATTCGAGAAAATGAGCGAGGTCGTTTCGTTTTTGCAACAACAGAAATTTAACTACAGGAAAGAATATTACAAATTTTTGTTGGACGTAGCTAAAAACCCAATCAGCGCGAAAGATATTCAAGCTGCAGTGTCCTTGCCGTTCGAGGTTAGTCTAACTGAACAAAAAGGCAGAGTCATTCTAGTCACTGGCGATGAAGATCAAAGCGCGGGCGACCCAGGGAACATAGATCGTAGAAATTCTTCGCGCTTATCGATGCATACTCATCCACTGTCCCGCGACGGAAGCGCAGACGTCGTGACACCGTCGTTCTCCGACGTGTACATAAGTGAGTTTGCCGGACCTACTACACCACTGCTGCTTGCACACGCGGAGGGACTCATCCATTACCGCAAACCTTCCTATGACCCTATTAACAAACAACTCTTCGACGGTGAAGCGCGCGATGCAATGCTTATCTACGGTGAAGCACACGGAATTGATGTGTTCGGATTTGATCGTGGTCGACTCAAGAGTTACTTCTCAATGTCCCATGAGGAAAAGGTAGTATTTCAAAGAAGGTTTGCTGAAGAGACCAAAATGATAATTCAGGAAGCGAATTGGAACGAGGTGGGGAAAATAGCGAATATGATGAATATCGTTAATCTCAAAACCTAACATTGATACGAGTAGGAATGGACGGAACAAAAGAGTGTATAAGCAAAAGCGCCCCGAAAGGGGCGCTTTTGTGTTGACGGTGTTATTGTGGAAGGATGTCTATTGATGAATCTTTTCAAGTCCCTCAAACGCCAAATACTGATTCGCTAGATCAGCTATCGCTTCAACGGCTATCTGAGCCGATCGGTACAATCGCCTATGGAGAGTCCGGAAGCGTCGACCTCGAGAACGGTAACTACCGAATGCATATCGCTTACAAGCGAGCGTCCCCCAGCTACGGCCAACTTCAAATTACCGACACTACTCTTGAATTGGTCTCATTTTCCTTATCTCGAACCGATACAAACGCAAAGTTAGAACTTTCCGACCTAGTTCCATCGAATGCGATCGTTCTTTTTAACCCGGCATCTGAGACGGGCCAAGGCTTTGCTTATACCGGCTGGGACCGACCACTTATCGTGGCAACAGGGAATATAACGCAGCCGAATACTGTGCTGACAGTGCTCCACGAAGCAGGACATCTGTTTAAAGATCCTGGAGTGGATGTTGGCGACATCAATGCCCGTCGCGCGTATATGAAAGACGATGCCAAATTGGAGCGAGAGCGAAATTCGTGGACTGATGTACTTCGCAAGCTAAAACCTCTACTGGACAGACGTCACTCCAATGAGTATTCGATTCTTCTGGAGGATGTGATGAGGGTCATAAAAAAGGATCTGCGAAAATATGACAAAGAGAGTTAATTGCAAAGCCAAGGGTATTTAAAGCATGGAGGGAACAAAAGAGTGTATAACAAAAAGGCGCCAGAAATGGCGCCTTTTTGTATGCTGCTGCGGTGATTATTGGAAAATGACTTGGGCCACAAGTGACAAGACTGCTATTCCTAAAGCGATTTTTGCGAGCTTGTCAGATGCTTTGCTCGACTTCTCAGCAGCATGGGCATTCAATTCGCTGATTTCTTTTAGCTTTGTGATAGCGCTGAAAAGTTTTTTCATGCGAGCAGCATCTTGCTCAAAGTACTTCTCTTGCTGACGTCGTTGCATTTCTAGAACCGCAGAAGAAATCATTTGCATCGGCCAGTTCTGTATGCCGTGCGTTAGTTCATCATCAGTCATCTCTCTTAGTGGCTTATGAAAGTTGACCATAATGCGACAGGGGTCTATTCAATCCAAATCGAGAGACTAGCGTTGAAATTTCCAGTACGTTTCAGATTTGCATATCCAATTGCAATACCAATGGGAGTAAGAGTCATATTTTTTATTTGGGAGTCAGTCCATATCTTTTTTAGCTCACGTATCTCTGGAAAAATTGCCTCTGCCTTCTGAAGGAACTCCTCCTCAGTCCATAATGTTCTCTCAAAAGAATTCCAGAGTTGATTACTAAGCGTCTCATCAAATCCCTCCTCTTTCATTTTACTGATGAAGTCATCCTTAGACTGTGCCGCAAATTGATATCTAGTGTGATCATTACGGCACGGAACAACTAAACGCGCGAGAATTTTTTCCTGATGTTCTGCAGGAATCTTTCCCTTCAGCTCCTCCATTTCAAATCCCTTTGAAAAATGGCCTGCATACGCATGCTTTAGCATGTCAAAGAAACTGACCGATGTTATCTCAATTGTGGCACAATTCTGGGCTACGAGATAAGTCAGGGCGCTATTTCTTGTATCCACTTGAGGCATGAGCGGAGCTAGGACGAGGCGCAAATCGGCAACAATCTGTGTGAAATCCTTTAGACCAATACGCTGGGTGTATCGTAGGTAATATACAAGCGAGAGCGTGGAAAATTCATTCGAAGTCAGCACTGCCGTTTTATCAACCGCCTCGTTTAAAGAAAGTGACAGTCTACTCCTCTGCGGCTGACGCGATCTTAACGCGATAAGATCAACAAGAGTATCTGCGACTACTGGCTCACCCGACCTCGCGTACGCGTGATGCGCCCGCACAAGTAAGTACTGAAAGTCAGGGTCTTTCAGTGCCTCCGGCGCAGCATCGTTTCCCGCCGTAAATCGTGACAGCAGCTTTTCTTCAAGACTTTTCATTCGCTCTATTGCAACGCTTGTCGCCATTTCTTTGAAAAGGGGTGCTACAGATTCCAGAGCACCTTTAATAATGCTCTGTATTTCTGCCGAAGAGATGCCGACGTTGATGTTCGTGTTACCACCGCTTTGTATTGCAACGCCGCTATCTGTCGCCTTTTGTTCCTGGTTCATGCGGATTAATAGAAATTGCGGTGTCGCCGCCGGATTGGATCCCAAGCCCGCCGGAAACCTTCTGTTTTTGGCGGATTTTCAATATGTAGCGCCCACCAAAAAAGAAGAGACCAACAAGGGCTACAATCAGGCTCCCAAGGCCGATGGCTGTGTCCAGAGACATGGCCAGTAGACAGTACGTCCGTGAGAAGTATTTTGCAAGCAGTTTTTTTGACCGAGACCGTTTGGTATACTGGGCACATGAATAAACAACCCAAGAATACGATTTGTTTGTGGTACGAGAAAGATGCAGAGGCGGCGGCGGAGTTTTATGCGGCCACTTTTCCCGACAGCTCTGTGGGCGCCGTTTTTCATGCGCCTTCTGATTTTCCGGACGGCAAGGCAGGCGATGTGCTGACGGTAGAATTTACCGTCTGCAGAATTCCTTGTATGGGTCTCAATGGTGGTCCGACCTTCAAGCAGAGCGAGGCATTTTCTTTTCAGATTGCGACGGATACTCAAGAAGAAACGGATCGCTATTGGAACGCAATCGTCGGCAACGGTGGTCAAGAAAGTGCCTGCGGATGGTGCAAGGATAAGTGGGGAGTGTCGTGGCAGATTACGCCGCGCGTGCTGACCGATGCCTTGGCGACAGGGGGCGCCGCGGCAAAGCGTGCATTCGACGCTATGATGACGATGCAAAAAATCGATATCGCGGCTATCGAGGCCGCACGGCGCGGCTAAGGCTACACGCTTGAAAGTGGCGATGATCACTGACCTTCTATGCGGATGCTCCTCAACTTGGTAGCATCGTTCGCTTCGGTAACCACCTTCACATCTATTTGATCGCCAGTGTTCCATTTTTCGTACTGCTCTTTTGAGATGTAGTGTGTTTGGGTTGCCTGGGTGTCGTTGACGGCGTCGACTTTAAACTTGACCCAGTATTTCTTCTCGCTGTTATATGAACCCTGCACGGCGCTGCCGGCGCCCATCATTACTGCAGCTCCAGGACCCATTATTGAACCGGCGGCTGCTCCCTGGACGAACCCTTCGGCAGCGGAACCACTACCGCCTTCAGAGCCTTTGCCCAAGACCAATGCCTTGCGAATAAAGGTGTTTTCTCCGTCGATTTTCCGCTGCTCTTCGTACTTGCGTTGAGTGTCGACGCCAACGGTAGCCCACATACCTGCATTAGCTGCAGCAAACGCAGCTCCGCCAGCTCCTAGTCCGAGTATTTGGCGACGTGTCAGCTTATCTTTAGAGGAGTCTTTTCCCTCTTTCTTCTCTCCCCGGCTTCGCTCCATGCCATCAGGGCTCATGCCTACATAATAGTACTCACTGTGCATTACGGCGCATCGGTCAGTGTGGACAGCGGGGGAAACGGGGTCGGACTGTGTAGAGCCGCCCCCAAAAAACGCAAACAATAGTCCCTGGTCGGGGAGCGGGGAGCGTGTGGTAGGCTCAAGGTATGCAAAGAAGCATTGCAATATTTCTTCAGGTAGTGATAGTGGCTCTCGTCATCGTTGTGTTTGCCGCATTGCTCTGGGAACCAACTGTCGAAGGCGTAAACGCGAACGCCACCACGCTCTCTCAAATATATTTCGACGACCCATTTCTCGCGTACATATATTTCTCATTCGTTGCGGTTTTCGTGGGACTCTACCAGGCGTTTAAGCTTGTGGGCTACATCGGGCGTGATGAAACGCATTCTCAAAGATCCGTGCAGGCTTTGCGGATGATAAAATACTGCGCGCTTTCTTTTGCCGGTTTTATCTTTGCCGCAGTCGCTTACATATTTATCGCTGTACGCGGCACGGATGACATCGCGGGCGGGGTTGCCATGGGCCTATTTTTAATCCTTGTCTCGCTCGTCATCGCCGCCGCCTCGGCGCTCTTTGAACGGAAGGCATTGAAAACGCTCGCCTAAATCGCGCGGGTGAAGGTACTGTCCGTGGGCCTAGAGCTTTCCGTGCTTCGCGAGCAAAGCATCTATTTTCTCCATTACTTCGCGGAGCGTGAAATTCGACTTGACGAGGAAGTCGTCCGCGCCGAGTTCGCGCGCTTCCGCGACCTCTTGTTCTTGGCCTAGGTTGGAGAAAATGATTACTGGGATTGCTTTGAATTTCTCGTCCGACTTCATTTTCTTGAGGACATCAAAGCCCGTCATGCCGGGCATGATCAGGTCGAGGAGGACGAGGTCGGGCGAGTGTTCCTGAACGGCTTTCCAGCCTTGTTCACCGTCGAAGGCGGAGCTGACCTGGTACCCTTCGGCCGCTAGGCGAGTGGTGGCGAGCGACGACAGGAAGGCGTCGTCTTCGACGACCAGTATGGCGATCTTCTTACGAGCCGATGCGAGCGCAGCGTTCGCTTCCTCCGTGGTGTCGCCGGAGATGTACCGATGCATTTTTGCGAGTACCTCCTCGGGACTGAATTGCGCTTTCACGACATAATCTTTTGCGCCGAGCGCGAGGATACGCTCGATCTCCACCGGTTGTCCCGAATTTGAAATAACGATAACCGGTATCTTCTTGAGTTCCTCGTCCTTGTGTATCTCTTCGAGGACCTCGTACCCGTTCTTTTTCGGCATGACGATGTCCAGCAATATCATGTCGGGCTTGAACGTTCGTACCGATGCAAGACCCGCTTCTCCGTCGAGTTCCCACTTCGCCTCGTATCCCTGATTATTCAGCTTCGTGAGCAGTATCTCGCCCAGTATTTTCTCGTCCTCGATGAGGAGGACTTTCTTTTTCTGTTCCATATGGAGCTTAGGGCTTAAGTGTAATACACATTTCTCACGCGGTCGTGGCATTGGTGGATATCGGAAGCGTAAGGTAGAAAGTCGATCCGTTCCCCTCGATACTCTCAAATGTAAGCTGGCCCCCGTGTTTTTCCGCGATGCTTTTCGCTATAAACAGCCCGAGACCGCTCCCATCCGCTCTGTGTCTTGTGGCATTATCGGCACGGAAAAATTTGTTGAAAATACTCGATTGCTGCTTGGCCGGGATCCCGATACCGGTATCAGCGACCGTCATTTTTATCATGTGTCCTTCGGCGCTGGCGCTGAGCCGTATAGAACCGCCCTCGGGTGTGTAGCGTACGGAATTTTCAATAAGGTTTTGTATGACGTTACGTACCTGTTCTGAGTCGGCGGATATAAACGGAAGACGCTCCTTCGGGCGATCGAACGAGAGAGCGATCTTGCGCACATGTGCTTGGCCGGCGAAATCAAGCACAACACTTTCGATAAGGTCTTCGATGTGGATAGGGGTGAACGTGAGTTTGATCTTCCCGGATTCTATGCGCGTAACCACAAGCATTTCATTGATGAGTTTGATTATGCGCTCGTTACTCTCGAATCCTTTCATGAGCAGGCTTCGCTGTTCAGTCGTGAGATTCTCTGTGTGCTCGTCGATGAGCAATCCAAGCGTCCACTTGAGGGCTGACAACGGTGTGCGAAGTTGGTGTGCGGCCACTGAAATGAACTCCGTCTTTATTTTATCGAGCTCCTTCAGCTGAGTATTCTTTTGGAGCAGATCACGTCCCTGGGCGCTCAGCTGTTCATTAAGTGCCGTCAAGCGCCAGTAACTCCATAGAGCGACTACGATAGCGAGGAGCCCGAGTACGAGGATGGCAATGGCAAGCCGTGTTACCACCACCGCCTCTCTGAACGCTTCTGTCTCCGGCCTCTCGACGAAAAGGCCCCAATTGGCTAGTGGTATCGGTATGCCTACGGCGAAGACTCGCACGCCCTGGTCGTCTATATATGGATCATCAGCGGCGAGGCCGTCCGCCGCCTGCCCGTCCACCGCCACTTTCTGGACGATCGGCCTAGTAAGAAGGTTGCGTCCATGCGCGATATCGGCTGCATCGAGGCCTATGATCTCAAGACCTTTTTTATCCGTTATGTATACTTTCCAAGTTCCAGCTCTCGGCATGCTGACGACTCCCGTGAAGTGCTCCAATGTGAAATCAACGACAAGTATCGAGCGCGTTCCGTCCCTGTATACGATCGGAACGGTAATGAGCGAGGTCGGCCTGCCTTTCTCGTCTTTGGTAACGTCGCCAAAACTCGGCGACCCCGCGAGCGCGAGGTAGACTCCGGACATTTTTTCATACTCGCGCGCGCCGCCCGCTTCATTGAATGGGCCGGAGCGCAACGACTCGGTTCCGTCGCGGTCAACGACAGCAACATTGATGAACGAAGGGTTCCTCCGCAGGAGCCTGTCGATCGTTATCTGCGAGCGTCCCGGTTCCGCTTCAATGTCCAATGCGGCGTTTTGGACTTTCGCAAGCACACTTTCGAGATATGTGCTGACATTGGAACTCGCGTTCTCGGCAACCTGCATCGAAAGCTCAGACGCGGAAGAGTACACGCCCTGTCGAGTGGGGATCAGCCACAGCAGATCAAGTAGTACGAGCCAGGCTAGAAGGAACAGGAGAATGAGGATTCGCCTTCGCGAGAGGAACGCAAGAAAAGCGGATGTATCCATGGTGTCTCTGTGTCCCTCAAAGTGCTTTTACTGCGGCCTCTTCTCGATTATGACGTCCACTTTTTTCAGAAATGCTTCGCTGAACTTGACGCCCATCGCTTGCGCTGTTTCTTCGTTGACGACGAGCACCAGTTTCTCCGGTATTTGCACCGGTATATCTCCGGGGTTTCCTCCGCGGAGGATCTTATTCGCGATATCAGCCGACTGCCGCCCGGAGACCGCATAATCGGGTCCGAGCCCGAAAAGCGCACCCGACTCAACTTGTGATCGGCTGAACACGGAAAACGGTATCTTCTCTTGAATGGCCTGTTTTATGTAGGCGTCGATACTACCCCACACAAGAGAATCGCCGCCGACTATCATCCCGTCGAAATCATTGCCCAGTATCTGTGCCGCAGCCAACGCGTTATCATCTTTTGTTTTGACGGGGAACAAAATCAGCTCAATGCCAAGATTTTTTGCCGTGTCCTTTGCGATCTCCACGGACTTATTCGCCGCGACGTCCCCGGCGTCGAGCGCAGTATGCGGCATCGCGACGCGCTTTATCGACGGGTCGAATTCCTTGAGGAGCTGTAGTCTCTGCGATGTGAGGTCGGTCGAAAGACTTGCGACCCCTGTCGTATTACCGCCTGGATGGCTGATCGACCGCACTCCGGGCAAAAGAAGCGGGTCGCCGACAGAGCCGAATACGATTGGAATAGTACGTTCCGCATCCTTGACCGCGTTGATAGCGGCCTCGGTAGCCGGCGTCGAGTATGTATGGATAAGGTCCACGCCGTCCTGGATGAATTTACGCGAGACGACCGGCAGCTGATTTTTATCGGAAATGAACTGCACGTCGTACGTAACATTCTTACCCTCTTGATATCCGAGCTCTCCCAAGCGCTTCTTGAAACCCGCGACCGCGGCATCGTATCCGGAGCCTCGCACCAAGATTCCGATGCGGTAGGTCTTCGCCGACCCGGCGTTTTTACTCTGGGAAAGATACATGAACCCTGCCGCCGCAGCGACAACGATCATGGCGATCCCGAGAAACCAGCGCCAATTCATACAGTGAGGATCGTGAGATGGATAATGTGTTCATTGTATCGTTCGAAACGCATTCTGCTAGGCTTTCGGGTGGACATCGCCTAATGGAACAATAATTGTGTCAGCAAAAGCGTCCGAGAGGGCGATTTTACTTGTCCACATCGAACCATAGCGATTCGTCTATCAAAGTAATGAGACTGATATAGTTATTGTGTGAAAGCTGCCGAGCGCGACAAGGCACTCAAGTTGAGAATCAAACACCAACTTGGATACAGTACAATCGCGAAACAGCTCTCAGTATCCAAAAGTACACTGACACGGTGGCTCAAAGATCTCCCGCTTTCTGAAAAGCGTATTCTTGATTTGCGCCGCGAAGCATGGAGTCGTGGTGAGGCGAGCCGTGAACTATTCCGACAAACAATGCGCAAGAAGCGTGAAGCAAAAGAGGAGGAAATTTACGCGAAACAATTAAAACAATTAGGTTCCATCTCACGACAGTCACTATTTGTTGCGGGTCTAATGTTGTACTTAGCCGAGGGTGACAAGAAAGATCGATACCACATTGGTCTAGCAAATACAGATCCGCAAATCATCAGTTTTTTTCTATGGTGGCTTGAGAAATTCTTACATGTTCCAAAGTCCCGTATGAGAGTACAACTGCATCTGTACGCATCAATGGATTTGATTCAAGAGAGAAAGTTCTGGGAAAAACTAACAAAACTACCGCGCGTCCAATTCTATCAAGATCAAATCCGCCCATTACGTCCTGGTAGCTTTTCTTACTCCGAATCTTTCAGGCACGGGACATGCAAAATTTACGTCAACGGTATGAAAGAAAAGGTCGAACTTACGTTGTCAATCAAGGCTTTTTTTGATACATATAAGGGCCTGCGCGTTTAGCTCAGTGGTAGAGCACGTCACTGATAATGACGAGGCCGTAGGTTCGATCCCTACAACGCGCACATGAACTACAAAGTTATTGGCGGGAAAAAGCTTTCAGGTTCTGTCGTGACCAACATCTCGAAGAATGCCACGGTTGCAATTCTCGCCGCGTCTCTTTTGAATCGCGGGACGACCACCATAAAACGTGTGCCGAAAATAGAGGAGGTGCGTCGTCTCATCGAGGTCCTAAAAAGCATCGGTGCCGAGGTCGAGTGGACGAACGGTGATGTCGTTGTCTCTCCGCCGAAGAAACTCACGCCTGAAAAAATGGATAAGGAGGCTGCAGGAAAAACACGCAGCACCGTGCTTTTTACCGCGCCTCTCGCACACCTGTTCGAGTCGTTCGAGTTGCCGCTTCCGGGCGGCTGCCAGCTCGGCGGTCGCACGATGATGCCTCATATCCAAGCGCTCGGCGCTTTGGGTATCCAGATATTGAAGGGCTCGGAGGGTATGTACACGGTTTCCTCCAAAGAGAAGACGGCGGGCGAAGTTGCCATGTACGAATCGAGTGACACGGGAACGGAAAGCGTTCTTATGGCTGCCGCAAAAATTCCCGGAAAGACCACCATCAAGTATGCGAGCGCCAACTACATGGTGCAGGACCTCTGCACGTTCTTGGAAGTATGCGGCGTGAAGGTCGAAGGTATAGGGACCTCGACACTCGTCGTCCACGGTGTCGACGACATCGACCGAGACGTTGTGTTTTATCCAAGCGAAGACCCGATAGAATCGATGTTCTTCATTTCCCTTGCGGCAACAACCGGTTCCGAGCTTACGATAAAGCGTTGCCCTATGGATTTTCTTGAATTGGAACTTGTGACGCTCGGGCAAATGGGTCAGAAGTACGAGTATGGTGCCAAGTACACAGCCGAGAATGGGCGGACGGTGCTTGCTGATGTCACGATGTTTCCTTCCAAGCTCACTGCTCCGCCTGAGAAGATCGCGCCGCGACCGTATCCGGGTATCAATATCGACAATTTGCCGTTCTTTGTGCCGGTCGCAACGCAGGCCGAAGGCCGCACGCTCATCCACGACTGGGTCTATGAGAATCGCGCCATCTACTACATGGAAATGGCAAAGCTCGGCGCGAACATGCTTCTTGCCGACCCGCACCGGGTATTCATAGAAGGACCCACCAAACTCCATGCCGCGGATATCGAAGCTCCGCCTGCGCTCCGCCCCGCGACTATTATTTTGATAGGCATGCTTGCGGCAGAAGGCGAGTCAACTCTTCGCGAGGTGTATCCGATAAACCGCGGCTACGAACGCATGCACGAGCGCCTTACCGAACTCGGCGCCTCCGTCGAGGCGGTGGAATAGTTATGGGCGATGAGGACAAAATGCATCAGGAGCCGCAGGTCGAGCTTCGGCAAATGACTCTCGACCAATCCGCTGAATATTACGCGAACTATTTACCGACAAATCGGGACTTGCCGGGAAATCGTGAGCTGTCATCTGGTGCGCTGCCGGATGCAGAAACGATTAAAAAAAATCTTGAACTGCATGTGGGAAAGGAATTTTTTGGTATTTATGATCAATGGAAGGCGTTAGTAGGCGTTATTACCGCCACGCCGGTTCCTCATGAAGTCGCAAAGTCGGCCGTTGAAATTGGATACGTTGTAGATCAACAGTACGGCAAAAGGGGGTTTGCGACTGCCGCAGTAAAACAAATGGTCGCGGAACAATCGAGAAGCCACGATCGCATAGTTGCCGCAGGTGTCGTACCAGACAATGACGCAAGTAAGAAAATACTAGAGCGCTTAGGGTTTACTCTCGCCGGAGTTGATGACGACGGGAAACTCATCTACGAGTATGTCGTTCTATCGGAATCCAAATGATACCTAAACCAAAACTTATCGTTTTCGCGTCCGGCACGAAAGACGGGAGCTCGAGTACGACTCCACTTGGACTTTCTAAGACGGAGTACCGTCAAGAAAATCTCGGCGGCGGGGGGTCGGGGTTCGAAAACCTTGTCGCCGCGACGAAAACAGGCTTACTTGATGCCGATATCGTTGCTGTTGTCTCGAATCACGAGCATGGCGGCGTGCGAAAGCGGGCAGAGAGGCTCGGCGTGCCGTTCATCTATTTTCCCGGCCCATACGACGCCGAGCACTATGCTAGTGTTTTGCAAAAGACTGCAATAGAAAAAAATGAACTCTGGGTCGCGCTTTCCGGATGGCTTCGGCACGTGCATGGGCTGGATCCGGCGAAGACGTTCAATATTCATCCCGCACTTCTTTCACAGCTTGGCGGTAAGTTCGGCGGACACGGGATGTATGGAAATCGCATTCACGAGGCGGTGAAAGCCGCGCTTGATGCGGGTGAAATAACGGAATCGGGTTTCTCGATGCACTTTGTCACCGAAGAAATGGATCGCGGGCCGGTATTTTTCGAACACAGAGTACCGCTCAAGGCGGGAATGAGCGCCGGTGAAATTCAGAAGTCCGTTCAAGCCGCAGAGCACGAATGGCAACCGAAGCTCACGAACATGGTAGTACATGGCCACGTCCGCTGGGACGGCAAAGACCCGAATTCTTTGGTGGCCCCCGACGCGAAGGGGTGATAGAATGGCGCTCTCCTTCGGGGTCAGGTGTAAATCCTAATCGGCGGTAATCCTGCAAAGGCGAGCCCGCGAGTCTTAACAAGACATGATCCGGTGAGATCCCGGAGCCGACCGTAAAGTCGGGACGAAAGAAGGATGGCCGCTCGCTATGTGAGCGGGCTTCAGACCCCGAA
>Ga0209542_10016119_pt1 | contig 12443 bp, 17 predicted proteins | sample RifCSPhighO2_01_FD_184028 | JGI IMG/M metagenome (GOLD analysis project Ga0209542, IMG submission 184028) | Soil microbial communities from Rifle, Colorado - Rifle CSP2_plank highO2_0.1 (SPAdes) (version 2) | ecosystem: Environmental > Terrestrial > Deep subsurface > Rock core/Sediment ...
CGCTTCGCAAGCTATTTTCAGAACTCTTTCATCTCCTTCTCTTATTAATTCGTATTCAAAGTCTTTAACTTCTACCATTAATTTCCTCTTTTAGGTGTTTTTGATCTGATGATAAAAAGTACATAAATCATCTTCAAATACCCCTTTTAAAAATATGTTAATTCCACTCTATATAAATATTTATGTTGAATTCATATTTAAGAGTAAAAAAGAACGAATTTATATCTAAAAAACTCGATTTTCAAATCTATTTCTATCTAAATCTCATCATGTAATTGTTATGGATTTATTTATTCATATTTATGATAGAATGAAATTTAGTGCGAAGCAGTATGTTGGAATAATAAAGATATTAACGATAATTTTGTCAAAACATTAACTTTTATTATTTGCTATAGCAATACTTATTAATACATAAGAATAAACAATATTATGGCATTATTCAAGAACAAAAGTGGGGTTCCAGGTACATTAACAATAGGCAAGAAGAAAGAAGTAGTTGAAACTCAAATTTCAGATGATGATTTAAAGTTAAATAGTTTGAATAGAAGTATAAGAATAATTGAAGACAGATATAATGCATTAAGAAAGCAAGTACAATATATGGATGAACAAATGCTTAAGAATAAACAAAAGTTGAATACAGAAATTAAAGCAGCAGATGATGAAGTTTATGGTGTGAACTCTGAAATTATGAAACTTCGTGAAAAAATAGATGAATTAACAAAAGAAATCCATAATTCTGCAAGAGCAGAAGATTTGCAAGTGCTTTCTAAATATGTAGATTTATTCTCTCCAGTAACATTCGTAACAAGGGAAGAAGCAAAGAAGATGATTAAGGACGCGAAGGGAATTTAATAATAATCTTTGCAATCTATGTCATCTCCAGATTTTTTACTTAAACTATCTTCAGCAGTTTTTATAATTATATCTGCGACAACTTTGGGATTTACGCCTTCAAAATCCATCATTTGTGTTGCTGTTGCCGCTGGATTAATACAATAAGTTTTGATATTTATTGGTAAGTAAGAAGCTAATGCTTGAGTAAAACCTCTGACTCCAAATTTTGTAGCCGTATAAACAGGATATCTTGGATTAGGTTGTTTTCCGGTCTTGCTAGAAACATTCATAATTATTGCTTCTTTCATCTTTTTCATTATAGGCAAACATTCTAAAGTCATTTTAATTAAGCCCGATAAATTAATGTCGATTTCTTTCTGAACATCAGAAAATTTAAAATCATGAAATTCAGGTTCTGTAGCAATTCCGGCATTGTTAATCAAAATATCTAATTTTTCAAATTTCTTAAAGACTTGTTTATACACATTTTTTATAGACTCATCATCTGAAACATCTAGTTTTAATAAAATACAATCTTCATATTTTTTGCAAGCTTCCAAAACCTTTTCACCTTCTTTTTTTGATTTGTTATATGTAATTACAACTTTCGCTCCTTTTTTTGCAAAAGCTACTGCTGTAGCAGCACCTATGCCTGTACTTGATCCAGTAATTAGTACAACTTTGTTTTTTAGATTCATATTTTATGATTATTGAATAAAATATATAAAGATATGTGCAAAATCAATTGTATGAATTGCATAATCATCCATGGTTGTCCGAGTAAACCCGAAACAGGTGCTGTTAAAAGAACGTATGATAAACATTGGATACCTTATATCAAAAAAGAATTGACTAGAGCAGGAATTAAAACAGACACTCCTTTGATGCCTGAACCTTGGAAGCCAGATTATGAAAAATTTAAGAAAGAGTTTGAGAAATACAAAGTTGATGAAAACACAATTCTAGTTGGACATTCTTGTGGTTGTGCTTTTTTGGTCAGATGGTTAGGTGAAACAAAAAAGAAAATTTACAAATTAATTTTAGTTGCACCATGGAAGATTCCCAAAAAGAATGATGAAGCAAGGCAAAAATTTTATGTTTATAATATAGATAAAACAATTCATTCTAGAGTAGAATAAATTATTATGTTCACTTCAAACGATGAAGAACCAGATGGAAAAAAGAGCTTAAAAATGTACCGGAAAGATTTGGATGGAAAGATTATTTCTCTAAAAAGACATGGGCATTATACTTATGGCGACATGAAGACTGTGGAGTTTCCTGAATTGATAAAGGAGATTGTTAACTAATTCTAAAACTAGATTCATTCTTTAAAGCATTTTTTTAGTAAATTATTAGAGTCATTCCAAGATAAGTTACATTAAAAAGTGCATTAAGCGTAAGCCTTGAATGAAGCAAATTAGAAAGAGAGTAAATTTTAAATTTCAGAACATTGCATAATTTAAAATCAAATCACTCTCCCACTCTCCTTCAACCAATTATATAATAAATTTCCTGGAGATGATTTATCTCTTGATATTTTTCTCCATTGTTCATAATCATCCAAACTCATTTCTGCCAAAGTTTTATAACTTCCTTCAGGAATGAATATTTGACTTAATTCAGACCATAAATGAGGTTGCATTTCTCCCCTCTTTTCAACACATAGTTTTCCTTTAACGCGAGAAAGGAAATATTCGGGTTCATACAATTTAATATCAAGATATGCCAAACAGTCTCTAAACTCACATTCTCGATTTTTTCCAGTTACTAGTAATAAAATTCCTTCTAAACCAATTGTTTCTAAAGCAAAATTAACATAAGTTTTTGGAAAACCATTAAGAGAATTTACATAAAATCCTGAATCAATAACAACACAAGGTTTTTGAATTTGCATATATGCTTGATTTATTTTAGATTCTGCAATATCTTTAAGATTACTTGACCGCGGTTCTATCAATTCTATTCTATTATGGACTATTTCAATTCCATGATGAGATAAATCCCTCTGCAATGATTTTACTTTAGATTCATTAGTTGTTGCGAAATGAATTTGCATTTATGTAGTAAAAAAAAAGGGACTATATAATCCTAATCCAAAAACCTTATAAATTAGATAAGTTTATTTTTCAATATAGGAGGGAATTAATAATGACAGAAACTAATAATACATTAACTATACTTGTTGCGATTGTTCTTGTTTTAGCAGGTATTAATCTATTTGCTACAATGAATTTGAGTAGCAAAATTGACGATATAGCTATAGCACCTTCAGGTGCACAACCGACAGCTCCAGTAGCACCTGCAGCAAAAGTTGAAGGTGCAAGCATTGATGATGATCCAATGTTGGGTAATAAAAATGCAAAAGTTACAATCATAGAATTTTCAGATTTTGAATGTCCTTTTTGTGCAAAATTTTACTCTGAAACTATGGGACAAATAAAAACAGAATACATAGACACAGGAAAAGTTAAATTAGTTTACAGAGACTTTCCTTTGAGTTTCCACGCAAACGCACAAAAAGCAGCAGAAGCATCAGAATGTGCAGATGACCAAAAAAAGTTCTGGGAAATGCACGATTTGTTGTTTGAGAAAGGTGTTGTTGGAGGAGTTACTACATTCAAACAATATGCTGTAGATTTAGGATTAGATACTGACAAATTCAATAAATGTTTAGACTCTGGAGAAAAGGCAACAGAAGTTCAAAATGATATGAAAGATGGTCAATCTTACGGCATATCCGGAACTCCAGGATTTTTAGTTAACGGAGTTAGAATTGTAGGTGCTCAACCATTCTCTGCATTTAAAGCAGTTATTGATGCTGAATTAGCTAAATAATTTTTTATTTTTTCTTATTCTTCATAATTCTCATTTTATTAATTTAGCAAGTTTCTTGGAGCTCTCAAAACTTTTTTTACTATATTCAAGAATCTTGTCAATATCCTCAACATCCTTTTTTCCAAAAATATTTATCATTTCCTCTCTACTTATATTTTCTTTAGAATATTCTCTAATAATCGCCTGTCTTTTTTCATCAATTTGTTTTTTAACTTCCTCAGCAATTACATGTCTAGCCCACTCATTTTTAGGTATGTGAAGAGCCTTAGATATTACTTCAATCTCATCAAAAAGCTCTTTTTGTAGCTTTAAATTAAGTTGTTCTGTTTGCATAGTACTAATAAGTACTAATTAGTATTTAAAGTTTTCTGTTTTTAGGGAAAGATTTATAATCGAAAAACAATCTATAATAATGATGACAATTACTATAGGTTCAAGAAATCTAAATCTTAATGACTTTGAATCAATAATTTTCAAAAAAGAAAAAATCACTCTAGACAAGCAAAAATTAATAGAATGTAATAAAAGTCACGATTTTTTATTAAAATTCTCTAAAGATAAAGTCATTTATGGAATCAATACTGGATTTGGTCCAATGGCTCCATATATTATTGAGGCAGATAAACAAATTGAATTACAATATAATTTAATTAGAAGTCATTCATCAGGAGCTGGAAGATGGTTGGATCATCACAAAGTCAGGGCGGTAATGCTGTCAAGATTAAATTCTTTAATGACAGGGTATTCCGGCGTCCATATTTCAGTATTAAATTTAATTAAAGATTTATTAAACAAAGAAATATATCCATTAATACCTGAACATGGGGGCGTTGGTGCAAGTGGAGATTTAGTTCAATTATCACACTTAGGTCTTGTACTTATTGGAGAAGGAGAAGTTAATTTCAGAGGAAAAGCAATGTCAACAAAAAAAGTATTTCGCTTGACTAAGCTAGAACCAATAAAGATAATTCTGAGAGAAGGCTTGGCCATAATTAACGGTACTTCTGCGATGACTGGAATAGGAACTGTTAATCTTATTTATGCAAAAAGATTAGTAAATTGGTCGATTGTAGCCTCATCTATGTTACAAGATATTTTTCAAGTATATGATGATTCTTTCTCAGCTGAATTGAATGGCGTGAAATCTCATCCCGGGCAAATAGCTGTTGCTAAAAAAATGAGAACTATACTAAATGGAAGTAAGAGAATCCGTAAAAGACACGATTATTTGTATGATAAAAAAATAAATGAAAAGGTACTGAATGAAAAAGTGCAAGAATTTTATTCTGTCAGATGTGTGCCTCAGATAATAGGTCCTATATTACAAACAGTGGAGAATTGTGAAAAAGTGGTTCTTGACGAGGCAAATTCATCTAGTGACAATCCAGTTATTGATTGGAAAAAAAGAAATGTATTTCATGGAGGAAACTTTCATGGTGATTATGTCTCTTTAGAAATGGACAAATTGAAAATTGCCGTTACTAAACTTTCCATGCTATCAGAGCGACAACTCGCGTTTATACTTAATGATAATTTAACAAAAATATTGCCTCCTTTTGTAAATCTTGGTACGCTTGGTTTGAATTTAGGGATGCAAGGAGTTCAGTTTACAGCAACTTCCACTGTTGCAGAAAACCAAACGTTCTCTTTTCCAATGTATGTTCATAGTATTCCAACAAATAAAGATAATCAAGACATTGTTAGTATGGGGACGAATGCAGCAAATATCGCGAATCAAGTGATTGATAATTCTTATTATGTTTTAGCAATTGAATTTATGGGATTATTGCAAGCAATTGATTATTTGAAAATCGACAGAGAAATGTCAAAATCCTTATTTAATAATTATGCTGAAATGAGGAAGATAGTTCCGAAATTTAAAAAAGATGCCGTAAGATATAAAGAGATTAAAAATTTAAAAATGTTTCTTGCTAAGAATGATAGTAAAAATTAGACGACTTTTCTTAATTCTTTTTCTAAATCGCCCAAAATTTGGTTTTCTTCTTTGGACGAAGATAATTTTAAACATAATTCCCATTGACGAATAAATGGATTTACTCTACCAACATCAACATCTAAAAAATATTCCGACTTGACAGGTTCATGAACTGGAGACCAACAATCAAGTCGATAAGTTAAAATGCTAACATCAGATTCATATCTTTTTCTTAAAACCATTTTTTTCATCCCACGCTCTTCACAAAGTTCTCTAAGTCTTGAAATTTGTCTATGCCCATGAAAATATCCCTTAGGATAAAGAACTACTGAACTTGTATCTGTATTTCTAGTTTGTGTACCCATTCGCTAAGATATTGAATAGAATTATTTAAAGGTTTAGATTTGACCTCAGAACTCACCAATAAACTTATAAAGCAAAAATAAATAGTAAATTCTAGGTGATAGATTGGAACTAAGTTTGGGTAAAAAAGATGAACCGCAGATTCCTACTGAGAAAGTTATTCAATTCAGAAGCCAGGGTTTGAGCAATGATCAGATAGTTTCTTACCTTCAAAGAGAAGGTTTTAAATCAAATCAAATATTTGATGCGTTTACACAAGCAGATTTAAAGAAACAATTATCTTCAGGAAATTTAGATCAACAACAATCTATAGAAAATCCTATGCCTTTATCAAACCCAGGCATATTACATTCAAATATGAGAAGGGCTAATGTCGATTCTTCGCAAATTCAAGAAATAGCTGAACAAATAATTGATGAAAAATGGGATGAATTAGTTGAAAATATTAATAAAATTGTTGAGTGGAAAGATCATATTGAAACTGAGCTTAAAGTAATGAAATCAAGGCAGGAATCTTTGAATGATATGATTCTTAATGTACAAAAAAGTATGAATGCGAGAGTTGAAGATTATGATAAAACAATGACTGATGTTGGAACAGATGTTAAGGCACTAACTATGGTATTTCAGAAAATACTTCCCGGATTTATGGAAAACGTTTCTGAGCTTTCTAAAATTGCAGATACTATGAAGTCTGGCAAAGTTGAGAAGAAAGAAGAAATAAGAAAAGAAACAAAAAAATCGAAATCAAATGATATCTTTGAAGACGATAAAAGTATTGAAGATATAGAGTGAAATTAATTTAGTGCTTTAATTTTTAAAATCTTATTTCATTCTTAACGTTCCTCTTTGATGCTATCTTAACTTTTGTTATCTAATAATGCTTCTTTGCAGAGCCCTGTAGAAATTCATTAAAAAATGAAAGTAATTTTAACTCTAACAAATCAGCAAAAAGAATTTACTCCCCAATCTTCATAATTGTAAATGTAGCAATCAACAACAATAATGCAGCTCCTAAAACTTTTGGATGGAATAAAACATCCTTAGCTCCAGATTCAAAAGATCCCGTACTTGTTGACGGTTGTACAGACCCAGGCTCTCCAGGAATGCCGGGCGTTAAAGACTGTCCTTCTGCTAATTTCGGTCCAAACACTGCAGACAAGCCATATAATAATATTAATATTACTGCAATAAAAATTACCCAGTGGAATGTGTCCCATTTTACTCCTAAACCAACTTTAATGCCTTCTCCAGATGCAAACTGTAATGCAAATATTACAAAAAATATTATCAACATAAGTAATAAAAAATAAGGAGTAATTATTAGAATAACATTAACCGCATCCTTAGATAATAAAGTTAGAGCAGCAACACACAACGCAATTATGGAGTTAATTCCCTTATCTTTTGATAAAACTGCAACTTTGGTAAGAATCGCATAAACTCCGACAAATACTAAAAGAAATGGAAATATGACAGCAACCGATTTCAGCAAACCTATATCTAAAAACGTGGCCATTTAAAACCTCATTTTTTAGTCATCTCTCTTTTTGATTCTGTCCATTCGCCTTCACTATCTCCACCAACAATAAATGCAATAATTAATCCGAAGACAATTATTATTAACAAAGTTGCCTGATTAACAGGATCATTCAAAAATCTCAATGGTGCAGGCAAACTTTGAAATAATCCTGCAGATGATCCAAAAATGTATCCCACTACAATAACACCAACTCCAAAAAATGTCCATTTCAACCAATCTGGTGTACTTAATTTAGCTTCTTCCTTCCAACCAACTCCTATAAATAATAATAACATCAAAATCGCAACAACCCAAACAGCAATCGAAGGTAACGAATTATTTACAATCTCAACTACATCCGGCATACCTCTTAATTGTCCTCCTAATTTTCCATTTGTAACATCTCTATCATCATAAACAACGTGAGGAATCACAATAAGAAGTGCAATTACCAACGCAATAATGATATTAAACTTTTTCGCTTTCTCACCTAATAATTTAGTCTTTTGAAGCACAGCAAACAAAATTGTAAAGAACAATAAAAATGGCAATATAATATCTAAACCACCAACACTCCACAAATTTTGAATAGCTTCATAAATTCCTGCCATATAATCGCCTCTTTAGTTTTTACTTTCATACAACAAAGTATACTATTTAAATCTTTCTGTAAAACGAGAATGAAACTAAAATCTTAATTTAGCAAATACTGGTCTGTGGTCCGAAGCACCTTCTGCAGGATCTTCAACTGAAGTGCTTCTTAACACCTCTGCGTGAAGGACTGGAATTGTTTGGTGAGCAATTATGTGATCTAATTTAGCTTCTGTTTCAGGATTGGGATTAGCAGATAATGTTGGAATTGTTGGATATCTCTTAAATCTTTCAAATACATCACAATATCCTCTTGATTTCAGATGACGCATAAATTCTGCAGCTAAAAATATGTCTGTTATCTCTTCTCCAGTTCTTCCCGAATCCATTACTAATGGTCTTCCTGAAAAATATTTAATGTGTTTGTCCCTTAATGATTTAAATTCTGCGGGATTTAGTTTCTTTAATTCGTCGGAATCCAAATAAGATGTGCAATTTCCATCTCCTACAATCAAATGATTTTCCAATGTAGAGCCATCAATCATTTCATCAATGCCTTGAATCTTTTTCGAAACATCTGTATAGGGATCAGGATGAATCGCATCAATAGTTACTGATGTGTTTCCTACTAATATATTTGTCCTAAGAGCCTTTCGCTTATTTTTATCTTCTCTATTCTGTTGTGCAGGAAAAATTCTTTCTTCAGAATGATCAATCTCTTGTTTTGACAGAGTAACTATGCCCCATTTATTTTTATTTTTATCTCCCAACCAAGAAACTTGAGCTCCATTTCTGTAATTAAACCACTCTTTATATGCCTGAAGAGTAGTTCCATTAGCTTCTACTATAACAAATACATCAGGATTAACCTCACTTACTAAAGATCGTGCTAATCTTAATCTATTTTCTTCAAATTCTTTAGTTCTTTCATTTCGAAATCCAAATCCGACATTCCAAACCAATAAGCGTAAGTCCATAATTAGTATCAAATAATGGCTTATTTATAAAGAATTCCCTAATCGTTACCTTTAGTCACTAAATAAATAAAAACAGCTATTCCTACTAAAAACAACAATGTTGCAACCCAGGCATCCGAAATGTTATTTTTCAAGAAGTTCCATAATATTAAATTCCATCCAAGCGCTTGGAAAAATATAGTAATAATTATTGCAATTACTACAAATATGATCCATCCTTTCAAAACAGGATGTTGGAATAAGTCATATTGACCTTCTGCTTTGAACACAGAAATTGTAACAAGTATGAATGTTATAACAATCAAGAGCATTGCAATATTTGAAACAGCTTCATTCATTACTGCAATTAGTCTTGTAGAACCAATCACTAAAAGAGCGATAACAAAAGCAATTATTGAATTTATTTGTTTTTTTGGTTTTCCATTTTCAGATCCAAGTACTAGCGTCTTATCTAGTATTGCAAACATCATAGCAAACACTAAAAGAAAAGGAAGTATTACGTCATAAAATCCTATATTTCTAAGAAACTCTACAACTCCTCCAAGAAGCGATTCTGCCATATTTATTAGGGAGGAAAAACGATTTATAAGTGTTGTGGTGACTCTGCTTAATTTTATTGAATTTACTCAAAATTAGAGATAATTTCAACTTCATTTATTGAAGCTAACTTTAAATCAATTATAGAACTAATCTCAGAATGAAGTAAAATTTACATTAAATAATGTGTGTTAAACTGAAGCTGATTTCTTACATTCTTCAATGTATTAGCTTTAGATTACTGAATACATACATAAAACCGAGACATTTATAAGAATCCTTAGTTTTTAATATTTAATGATAGACAAAAAATACTTTGAAAAGATACAAAAAATATATGACGAACAAGATAAAGAAAGGGAAGAAATAATTAGAAAAAGTAGAGATATAATCAAGCTAAGCAAACACATAATTTATTCAGTACATAGAAGTGAAATGCGCGAAGCATTAAAGAACTTAAATTTAATTAATAAAGAAGTCTCAGTTCTTAACAAATTATGCAAAAAATGTCCTGATGTTGATACTAGTATGTATAAAATGGCTTTACAAGAATATGTTGAAGCAGTTTGTTTTTATGAATTTGTTGCAAAAGGGAAAATCTCAAATGGCGATGAATTAAATATTGATTGGGAATGCTACTTGTTAGGTGTTTGCGATTTAGTTGGCGAATTAATGAGAAAAGCAGTAAATTCAGGAATTAAACACGAGTATGAAAAAGTTCTTGAAGTTAAGAATTTTGTTGACGATTTGTATGATGAATTGATGAAATTCGATTTTCGAAATTCTGAATTAAGAAAAAAAGTAGATGGAATAAAATGGGAGTTAAAGAAAATTGATGATATGATGTTTACTGTAAAAGGAAGAAAATAAAATGGGAAACAATTTAAGTGATGAAGATAAAGAAAGAGTTCGAATAAAAGCTAAAGGAATTATGGAGAATTTTATGGGTGCATTAAAAGATGTCGATGATATTCCGATTGAATTTGGTTCTGAAAGAGAAAAAGATGCCAGGGATTTTTTTGACAACAAATATGAGGGAGAAGAGTTTAGAGCGCGATTTCTGAAAAATGCTAAAAATGTTGATAACAATCAGATTGTTGCAGAAAGAAAAAAATGGTGACTTAGAAAGGGAAGGACATGGTTGAGGAAAAAATAAAACAAATTCTTAAAGGCGAATTAAGTGCAGAACAAAACATAAAAAATCTGTTAATGAGAATTAGTGAAAAAAATCAAGAATGGAATATATTTTTGTATGTAAATCCTAATGCGTTGGATGAAGCAAAAAAAGTTGATGAAAAAATAAAAAAAGGTAAGGCAGGAAGATTAGCAGGATTAGGGATTGGAATTAAAGCAAACATTAATGTTGTGGGGATGCCTATTTCATGTTCTTCAAAAACACTTGAAGATTATTATGGAACTTTTGATGCGGATGTTATCGAAAAAATAAAAAAAGAAGATGGAATTATTTTAGGAATATTAAACTGTGACGAATTTGCATGTGGAAGTTCTGGTGAGTATAGTGCATTTGGTCCTGTTATGAATCCCTCTGCAATTGGATATGTACCTGGTGGAAGTTCTGCTGGAAGTGCTGCAGCGATTGCTGCAAATATGGCAGATATTACTTTAGGTTCTGACACAGGAGGTTCGATTAGAAATCCAGCATCACATTGTGGTGTTGTTGGAGTCAAACCATCTTATGGGCGTGTTTCACGTTATGGTTTAATTGATTTATCTATGAGTTTAGATCAAATTGGCCCTTTATCAAAAGATGTTTTTGGTTCTGCTCTTATGTTGGAAATAATTTCGGGTTATTCAGATTATGATCCAATTACTTTTGACAATAATGTTCCTAAATATACTGATTTTAAGAAACCTAATAAAATTAGAATAGGTATTTGTCATGAATTTACAAATATGTGTAAAGATTCAAGAATTCTAGATTTAATAGAACATACAATTCAAAATTTAGTGTCCGAATTAAATGGGAGTATTGTTAATGTTAAACTTAAAAATATTAATTTAGCAATACAAACATATTATCCAATATGTTATGTTGAGTTTTTTTCCGGAACTAGAAAATTAGATGGCAGACGTTTTGGTAAAAAGATTGAAGATTCGTGTGGTAAAGAAGTTTTACTTCGTTTAATGGGTGGTCAAGAAATTTCTAAATCAGAACATGAAGGAAAATATTATAGAAAAGCGTTAGCTGTTCGAGAGTTTGTTAAAAAGGAATTTGAGAATGCTTTCAAAGAATGCGATGTTATAATTGGTCCAGTAGTTCCATCTTTGCCACACAAAATTGGAGCTGAAATTGATACATTAACAATGTATGGTTATGATGCACAATCAATACCTGCAAATTTGGCAGGAATATGCGCTTCTTCAGTTCCTTGTGGAAAAATTGATAACATTCCTGTAGGAATCCAAGTAATGTGCAATTCTTTCAAAGAAGATTTAATGTTTAATGTAATGAAAGTTATTGAAGGGATGGGGAAGTGAATAGTTTTTCTAAGTTTTGAAAACGCCATCTTTATATACAACTAAATTAATTATTGAGTTATGGTAAATGTATCTATGTTGGAAAAAGAAAGATATCATACTGCAGATGAATTTGATAGACTTGGTATTAATCCTATTCAAGAACATATCAGAGATTATTTTCAAGGGAATAGAACAATTCCTGTATCAAAAACGACTTTAGATTTACCAGGTGTTGAAAGAGAACTTTTTTTCACTTTTTCAGATACATTGTTGAAATTGTTTATAGATCAACCACCAAGAATTATAAAACCTTACGAAGCAGCATTAAAATATGGTTTTAGAGGAAATAGTAAAGGGG
>Ga0209542_10016120_pt1 | contig 12442 bp, 10 predicted proteins | sample RifCSPhighO2_01_FD_184028 | JGI IMG/M metagenome (GOLD analysis project Ga0209542, IMG submission 184028) | Soil microbial communities from Rifle, Colorado - Rifle CSP2_plank highO2_0.1 (SPAdes) (version 2) | ecosystem: Environmental > Terrestrial > Deep subsurface > Rock core/Sediment ...
GGCCAACTTCGCTTCGCTCGTTGTCCTGCGCGACAGCCCGTAGGGCGCATCCCCGGCCGCGCCCAGCGCTGAGTGAGCTGTGAGCGGGCGAGGCGAGCCTGCTCGCAGATCCCTGGCGTGCGGCGAGGCATTTTCTTTTCCCCAGGGTTCATGGAAATCTAGGGAAAACAGAGATTTCCAGGACACCGGACTCCGTCCGCCGTCGCACCTGCCGCAGACGGCGCTCTTCATTGCTTAACCTGGAGGTACCCATCATCCGGAGATTGCTGACACAAAGGCGTTTCCCTTTCCGCACGCCATTTCCCCGCCACCGTCAGGAGAAAGCGGATTTCCGCAAAACAAAGAGATTGCCGTCGAGGAAACAAAGGCAGCCCCCAGTCACATCAAAATTTTTTGCCGTCGGAGAAAAGCGTTTTCCCGAGCAGAAAAAGCCAAAAAAGGGAAAGTATTATAAATAAGCTACCCTCGGAGAAATCAAAAAATACCAAAGGGTGATTACATGGGAAAAGTAATTGCAAAGACGGGGGTCAAGAGGCAGGCTGGTTACCTCTATTTCCTCAATAAGGCCGGCCACGTCGCGAGAGTTCCTATGGCACGCTCCGGCAAGAAGACCAGCAAGAAGCAGGAAGTGCTTGCAAAGGTCGGCGTCAAGCGCAAGACAGGCCACCTGTACTACGTTGACGGCAAGGGCAATGTCTGCGAGGCAGTGATGCAGCGCGGCGGCCGCAGGAAGAAGAGACGATAAGCCTCTCCACCTCTTTTTTCTTTTTTTTATTTTTTACTTCTCCCATTTTAACAAGCTTTTTATAGGGAATTCTCCCGGATGGGCGCATGGCGAAGGGAAGGAAGAAAGCCGCGTCCGGGGCCAAGCCGAAGAAAAAGGGGAGGAGCATGCTCGTCCGCATCCTTGTGTTCCCGTTCCGGACGATGGCGTGGATATACCGGGCGATACGGCACCTGGCCATCCTCTCAAGGCGCGCATCGCAGCAGATGCGCACCGGGCGCACGAGGAAATCGCTGGGAGAGGCGTCCGGCTACAGGCCCCTGGAGGTTGTGGAGAGCATCGGCGGGGAATGGGGCTCCTTCGAGAAGAGGCTGATGAAGGGCAAGTCCACCATCGGCATCATCCTCGGGGCGAGAGGGACAGGGAAGACTGCGCTGGGCATGCGCCTGCTGGAGAACATCTACGTCCGGACGAAGCGGAAATGCTGCTGCATGGGCTTCCACGCCGAGACCCTGCCCTCGTGGCTCAGCGTCATCACGGACATCAACCAGGCGGCAAAGGGCTCCGCCATCCTCATCGACGAGGGAGGCATCCTCTACAGTTCCCGGGAATCCATGTCCGCGCCCAACAAGATACTCTCCGACGCATTGCTCATTGCGCGCCACAACGACCTGTCCATCATCTTCATCAGCCAGAACTCCGCCAATCTCGAAATCAACGCGCTGCGCCAGGCAGACTACCTCCTGCTCAAGCCCTCCTCGCTGCTGCAGAAGGATTTCGAGCGGCAGAAGATCAAAGACGTCTACGAGAAGGCATCCGCGGGCTTCGCCAGGCATCAGGATGTCGCCGGCATCACTTATGTCTACGCCACGGAATTCCAGGGCTTTGTCTCCAACACCCTGCCGAGTTTCTGGACGGTTGAAGTGTCGAAGTCGTTCAGGAAGTGATCTCTTTTCAGAAAATAAAATGCTCCCGCCGGGATTTGAACCCGGGTCCCGGCCTTTCTTCTGTGCTCGAAAGGGCCGGATGATTGGCCGGACTACACCACAGGAGCGCGGGTTCTGAGATTTTCCCCCTTCTTTTAATCCTTTCTCTTGCGGAAAAAGAAAATGCTGCGGCCTGGTAAAGAAATGGTGGGCCCGGGGAGATTTGAACTCCCGACCGCCGGCTGTCCTAGATGAGCAGAGCACTGTCCTATAAGACCGGCGCTCTGGACCGGACTGAGCTACGGGCCCATGGGCATCAAGGAAAAAAATTTGTTTTTAAATGTGTTGGTGAAAACGGGCATGGGGCCCGCGGCAAGCCAAAAAAGGAAAGCAAGGAAAAGATGAATGCGCCAGCCGAGATTCGAACTCGGGTCACAGCCTCTTCGCAGGTGCGGGCGCATCTTGGCAAGGCCGCATCTTAACCACTGGACGACTGGCGCGTTGATTTTGAGATTTCCCCATTATTTATAAGGATTATCATGGGCGCGGCGGGGTTCCCATGCCGGAACATGAGGTTCCGGCACCTCCCCGTTGCCGCCTTCGGCGACTTCTTTTCTTTTTACCGGGTTTTTCTTCGGCGACCCGCAGGAGCCGAAAGAAAAAACTGGGCCCGACCGGATTCGAACCGGTGACCTACACCTCTCCCAGAGGCTTGTAAGGGTGTCGTCATACCGCTAGACCACGGGCCCGCATCCCGGCGAGACCGGGACGGCGTATAAAAACCTTTGCGGTTTGCCGGGGGCAGCGTTCAAACTCTCCGCTACGCTCCGGGGCACCGGCTTGAAACGCTCCTCAACCGAGATTTGTAGGGCTGCGTTCCCGTAGGGAGCAACCCCTCGCGACGCCCTTGATACCCGAACCACCAGCGTTTCACTGATGCCGGTGCCCTTCATTTTGAACGCTGCCGGTTTGCTGAAACAGAAAGCTTATACTCTTCTTTTCCGCCCGATGAGGACCATGTTGTCGTGGTATGTGTCCCTGCCGAGCCCGTAGTCAAGACGCGTGGCCTGTTCATCGGCGTAGCGCTCCATCAGTACAAGGTGCTCTTTGGGAAACTGGCTGAACAACGCATACTCTTCCGGAGGAGCGCCATAAGCGACGCCAACGACATAGCCTCCCTCTTTTGCCAGTGAAAGGATTTTCCCGAAGAACGTGGCGGGAGGATGGGCCGGAAGCCCGTGCTCCTTCAGCCGATAATCGGGAAACGGGTGGATGAGGAAGATGAGGTCATAAGCATCATGCTCATCAAGGTCAAGCGCATCAACCGGATGATATGCTGCCCCTTCCGGTACCTGTGGAGAGAGCTGGGCTCCAAGGGGATCAACGCCTTTCAGGCGGACATCCCTTTTCCCTTTTCCCACACCATACTTCCCAAGAAAGCCGAGCAGCGCGGGGGCATACTCCCACCTTCCTGCGCCGACGTCCAGCACGGAGATGGGGGAAGGGAGCTTCACCTTTGCCTTCCTGAAGAACTTTTGCAGGAGGTCCGCCAGGATATCATCAGGGGTCATGCTCTGTTCGGAGGAAAGATGCAGCCCCTTTTAAAGTGTTTTTATAGCCATGCTGTCCTAGATGTTGCAGAATAGCCATTGGAGAGAAAAACAAGCAAAAGTTTATATAGTGAAAATCAAAGGGTAGCTCGGGTGATTACCTATGCAAGACATACAAAAACTGTATGCGATGGTGTTAGGAGCGGTATTGGCGCTCGTCGGCCTGCTGGGCTTTTTCATGACAAGCCCCCTGTTCGGCCTGTTCGGGACCAATGCGCTGCATAATGTTGTGCACCTCGTGTCCGGGGCATTGGGATTATGGCTTGGCTACAAGGGAAGCGGAAGGATGTTCAACCAGTATTTTGGCATCTTCTACGCTGCCGTGGCCGTGCTTGGCTTCATCCCGTTCACGGGAGACCTGCTGACATCCTTCCTGGGTGTCGACAGCGCGGACAACATCCTGCACGCGGCCATCGGCCTGGTCAGCCTGGGCGTCGGCTACGGCGTCAAGGAATAAACAGGGCGTTTTGCCCTTTCTTTTTTATTTTTTTATGCCTTCTTTCCACTTTTCCTGCTCGTCATGAGGGGAGCTTGTCCTTATCATCAACGGCAAGATTAGCAAGAAGAAGCGCAGGGATTGCTATTATGCGGCATCATCCGGCTGGATGTCGAACATCTTGGCCAGGTCCTGGGCCACCTTGTCCCGCTTCTCGGCGATGACGCTGCTCCTGTCCGGGCTCATGTAGAGCTTCTTGTTGATTTCCATCGAGCAGATGAACAGGTCCGGGGCCCTTTTCTGCAGCCATTCCAGGATGTGGCCGCCGTAATACGGCGTGTCGAACGCCACGGGGGAATAGCCGAGCTTGGCGAGGTGCGCCTTCATGCTCTTCACGATGGGCATGTAGAACTTGGGGATATAGTTTGTCCCGAAGCTCAAGGCGGGCCTCTCCGGGGCGTCGCTCATGGTATGGCCGTCAAAGATGATGTTGAAGCGGTAGGTGTCCGTGAGCTGGGCAAGGGTGAAGTAGAACTCGTTATGGGACTTCCTGATTTCATCCTGCTCCTTCTCCGTCAGCTGCTGCTTCCAGATCTGCGCCGCCCACTTCTCCTGGCCGTCCCTGTAGATGGACTTGTCATGCGTCCTGTTGACGTCGCACGCGAACCTGCTTTTCTTGTTGTCTATCCAGATGCCCGCCTTGTCCAGCACCAGCCTGGAATAGAGCCGGTGGGAGTCGATGTCCTCCTCCCTGTACCGTTGGGCCTTGTCCATGGCCAGCTTCTTCTCCGCGTATGCCGGGACCCAGGTGCCGGAATGCGAGGTGATGAGCAGCACGTTGAACTGGTTCTTTTTGTAGTTGTCATAGATGAGGAGGCCGCGCTTGGTGATGGTGACGCGGAGATGGCCGTGCTGCGGCGCGAGCCATTCGATGTCCTGCTTCACCAGCCCGTACAGCCCCTTGTCGATGAAGAAATTGCGGAAATACGAATCATCCCTGTCGCGGTGGAACTCCCCGATGGTGCCGGAGAGGAACTTGCCCAGCACCTTGTAGTTCTTGAGCAGGCTGATGAAGTTGAGGTACGGGTCATCCTCAATGGCCTTCACCGCCCTCCGCATGAGCTCAAACACGAAGAAGCGCCTGGAGAGGGAGATGGTGAGGGACATCTTTCTCGGGCTGATGAGCACCGGGCTCGCCCACTCGATGATCTCGTTGAGCTTGACCATAAGGGGCATAGTTTGTACAGAATTTAAATGGTTGTTGGTTTACGGCGGCGGACCAAATCAAAACCTTATTATATGATGGAAGCATAGCTTTCTATTGTCAGGCGTGCCTGCTCCAGTGGCGTGAAGGCTTGTTGTTCTATGACGCCGCTGCGGCTTGGAATCACCTCCTCCGGAGAAGAGCATCAGGGAACACCATGGCAGGACGGCATCCAAAACCCAAGAACTCATTGACCGGCTTCGAGGTAGAGCTCTTCACCCTGGATCGCAACGGAACGGTCGTCAACGGCGCCGATGACCTCCTGAAGCAGGCCGCGAAGGACAAGCGCACCGCGCTCAAGGGGGAATGCGCAGGCAACATGCTCGAGATCGTGGGTGATCCCCACCGGAACGTGCCGAATGCCGTGGGCAGCCTGCTCTCGAACATCGAGTACGCGGTGGACATCGCGGAAAAGAAAAACATGCTGCTCTGCCCGCTGGCCACCTACCCCGGAAAATTCTCCCCGTTCATGCGCACCGCTGCCCGCTACCGGATACAGGAAAGCATCTTCGGCAAGAACAGGTTCAGCATCGCCGGACGGTGCGTCGGCTTCCATTGCCACTACACCCTGCCGAGAGGGATGTTCGACGCCCAGCTCCGCATGCTGAAAATCCTCGTGCATTCCAGGATCAAGGACAGCATGGTGAACAGCTACAATACGCTTATCGCCATTGACCCCATCCTCACGACGTTCATGCAGTCCTCGCCGTATTACCAGGGAACGAGGATGGGCAAGGATGCCCGCATGCTGATGTACCGCGGCGGCAAGGAGCTGGACAGCCCCAACGGCCTCTATGCCAACTTCCAGGAATTCGGCGGCCTTCCCCCTTATAAGCTCACCGCCCTGGATATCCTGGACATCATCGCCTCACGCTTCGAGACGTGGAAGTCCCACATCAGGAGCCTGGGAGTGAACATCAGGGCCATTTCCCTGTACGGCTCCATCCTTGCCACGACATGGAATCCGGTCAAAGTGAACCCCAACGGGACGCTGGAGCAGCGGGGCATGGACATGAACCACCCGTCCATCATCGTCGGCATCGGGACGCTCATGAAATTCGTCATGGACAAGCTCCAGCAGGAATACTATGCGGTCGTCCCCTCCGAGATCGGCATCAGGGAGCCGTTCAAGGTGGAGAAGGATGTCATCTACATCCCCCCCTATGCGCACGTGCGCAAGGTGCTCCAGAGAGAGGCTGCCTACCTAGGGATGGAAAGCAAGGCCGTCCACAACTATTGCCGGCGGTTCCTCAAGTTCGCGCTGGCTGCCGCCCCCCAGAGCAAGAAAAACATGCTCAGGCCCCTCCGGAGGATGGTGGCCGGGAGGAAGACCGTCTCCGATGAAATCCTTGACTTCCTGGCGAGGGAAGGATATCCCGGGGCAAGCGAAATCCCACACAGCGCCGCCGCAGAGATCGCCATACACCATTCCAGGCGCTTCATCCGCGAGATCCACGAGACCAGAAGGATGATCGAGAAGGCGGATGAGTGATAAGGAATCAAGGGGATGCAACAGGCCCCACTATCTTTTCCCACTTAAGTTGACTGTGCCCGGGCGTCAAGGCTTTGTCTCAATAGTGCCTCTTGCCTCAAAAGTCCAGATTCTGCCTTAAGAAATGCACGAATTAGGGATTAATCCAGAATTTAATAAAATCAGTTAACCCCTTCTTCATTAAGAAAATTATCAAATAGGGACTCTTCAACTTTCTTTCCGTTTTGTTGTCTAAGTGAATCACTACTCAAGTTTAATCTAAGTTCTGTATCCTCAATCGATGGAATTTTTGAATAAATTTTAAATTTATCATAAAACAAATGAATTTTAGAAATCTTTTCATCCCCATTCTCATACATATCATCTGAATCAAATGGATAAAGAGGGTAACAAATTAAACTCTTATAAACTTCCATCTTTTCTTTATTGTTTAAGATTGTTTTTAGGTCAAATTTTCTTATTAATCTAAATTCTGCCACTAATCCTCTTGCAGTATCATATAAAACTATCCTATCTCCTTTTTTAACATTAGTAAGAACACTTCTCTCTCCTGTCCTAAAAACGTTATAACCTGCCCAAGTTTCTATAGGTTTATTACCAGCGTCCAAAGGGTTATATGAAATAAAATACACATATTTTTCATCCATAATATGTTTAATGATGAGAAAGTATTTATAATTTTGCCTCAAAATTGGCAGTCTGCTCCAATAGTAAGCTAAATAGTGGACTTATGAGACAAAGCTGAGTATCAATACTCCTCCAGCGCCTTGATCTCCAGGTCATCCTCCTTCAGCGAGACGATGGCCTCGAAGAACTGCTTCGCGAACTGCGCGTTGGTGATGAGGGGGATGTTGAAGTCCACGGCCTTCCTGCGGATGAGGTAGTCGTTCGTCAGCTCCTCGCGCTCCAGCGACTTGGGGATGTTGACGACAAGGTCGAGCCTCTTCCCGGCAAGATAGGTGAGGGCATTAGGCTCCTGCGGCTCATTCGGCCAGTGCAGCACGGTGGACTGTACCCCATTCTCCGCGAGGAAGTCATGCGTGCCCTGCGTGGCGTAAAGGGTGTAGCCTGCTTCCTGCACCTTCCGCACGCTGCCGAGGAGGTATGCCTTGCTCCTGACAGGCCCCGTCGAAAGGAATATGCCTTTCTCCTTCGCCGGAATCTTGTACCCGACGCTGAGCAGGGACTTCAGGAACGCCTCCTTGAGGTCCATGCCCAGGCATCCCACCTCCCCGGTGGAGGCCATCTCCACGCTCAATACCGGATCGGCCCCCTTCAGCCGCGAGAAGGAGAACTGCGGCGCCTTCACGCCGACATGGTCCAGATCAACCGTCGAGTATGTTCCCGAGATGCTCTTCCCCAGCATGGCCCTGGAGGCCAGCTCGATGAAGTTGTATCCGGTGACCTTGCTCACGAACGGGAAGCTCCGGGAAGCGCGCACGTTGCACTCAATGACCTTTATGTCGTTGTCCTTGGCGATGAACTGGATGTTGAACGGCCCGGTGATGGAAAGCCCCTTGGCGATCTTTTTGGCCACTTCCTTCATGCGCCTCACGGTCTCCATGTAGGTGTAATAAGGGGGCAGCACCATGGTCGCATCCCCTGAATGCACGCCCGCGTTCTCGATGTGCTCGGAGACGGCGTAGATCTTCACCTCCCCCTGCTGGGCTACGGCGTCGATCTCGATCTCCTTCGCGTCCATGATGTACTTGGACACCACGACGGGAAATTCCCTGGAGACTTCCGCGGCCTTCTGCAGGTATTCTTCCAGGCGCTGCTCGTCAGCGGCGACGCTCATCGCCGCTCCGGAGAGGACATAGCTCGGCCGGATGAGGACGGGATAGCCGGCAGACGAGGCAAATCTCTTGGCCTCCTGGATGGAGCTGGCCTCGGTCCATGCCGGCTGGTCGATGCCGAGATCATCGCACAGCTTCGAGAACTTGTGCCTGTTCTCCGCCTTGTCGATGTCCACCGGTGAGGTGCCCCAGATGCGCAGCCCCGCCCTGTGGCAGCGCATCGCCAGCCTGTTGGGAATCTGGCCGCCCATGGAGATCACCACCCCTTCAGGCTGCTCCTTGTCATAGATGTCCAGCAGGCGCTCGAACGAGAGCTCGTCGAAGTACAGCCGGTCGCAGATGTCGTAGTCGGTCGAGACCGTTTCCGGGTTGCAGTTCAGCATGATGGTGTGGTAGCCTTCCGCCTTCAGCGTGAACACGGTGTTGACCGCGCACCAGTCGAACTCCACCGAGGAGCCGATGCTGTACGGCCCCCCGCCGAGCACAAGGGCTTTCTTCCCGTCCCCTGGAGCGACGTCGTCCTCGTCGCCGGAATACGTGAGGTAGAGGTAGTTGGTCCTGGCCGGGAACTCGCCCGCAAGGGTGTCGATCTGCTTGACGGAAGGGATGATGCCCTTCGTCTTCCTCAGCGCCCGTATCGCGAGCATGTTGTCGTTCATGTCTCCTTCCCTGCACACGGCCCGCGCGATCTGGAAGTCCGAGAAGCCGGACGTCTTGGCCTCCTTCAGCAGGGGAGCATCCAACGATGCAGGGGAATGCCGCTCCAATGCCTTCTCGACGTCGATGATGTGCCTTATCTTGTGCAGGAACCAGCAGTCAATCCTCGTCAGGGAATGGATCTTCTCGACCGTGTAGCCCTGCCGGAACGCCTCGGCGATGGCCAGCATGCGCTTGTCCGTGGGGTTCTTCAGCTCCTGGTCGATGTTCCCGATGGAGACCTTGTTCGCGGTCAGGCCGTGCAGGCCGATGGAGAGCATGCGCATGGCCTTCTGGAGGACCTCCTCGAACGTCCGGCCGATGGCCATCACCTCTCCAACGGATTTCATCTCCGAGCCGATCTCCGTCGAGACGTTGCGGAACTTCTTGAGGTCCCAGCGCGGGTACTTGAGGACGATGTAGTCGAGCGCGGGCTCGAAGCAGGCCGAGGTGACCTTGGTGATGGAGTTCTTGATATCCGGCAGCGCATGGCCGAGTCCGAGCTTTGCCGCGACGAACGCGAGCGGGTAGCCCGTGGCCTTCGACGCGAGGGCCGAACTCCTTGAGAGGCGCGCGTTGACCTCGATGATCCGATAGTCTTCCGAGTGCGGGTCAAGCGCGTACTGGATGTTGCACTCCCCCACGATGCCAAGGTGCCTGATGAGCCTGATGGCGATCTCCCGCAGCCGGTGGTATTCCCGGTTGGTGAGGGTCTGCGACGGCGCAACCACGATGCTCTCCCCGGTGTGGATGCCCATGGGATCGACGTTCTCCATGTTGCACACGGTGATGCAGTTGTCGCAGGAGTCGCGCACGACCTCGTATTCCACCTCCTTCCAGCCGCCGAGGTATTCCTCGACGAGGATCTGGGGCGAATGGGAGAACGCCTTCGCGGCGAGCGCCTTCATCCCCTCCCCGTCCCGCGCCACGCCGCTCCCCAGGCCCCCAAGCGCGTACGCCGCCCGGATCATGACCGGATAGCCGATTTTCCCGGCCGCCCTGAGTGCCGCCTCTGCGGATGTCACGGCCTCGCTTTGCGGAGTGAGGAGGCCGATGGAACGCAGCGCATTGGCAAAGAGCTCACGGTCCTCCGTCAACTTGATGGCGGAAACCGGCGTGCCGAGGACCCTGACGTTGTGCTTTTCCAGGATGCCAGTCTCCTCCAATCTCACGCCGCAGTTCAATGCGGTCTGCCCGCCGAAGCTCAGGAAGATCGCGTCCGGCTTCTCCTTCCTGATGATCCTCTCGACGAAATGAGGGGTCACGGGCAGCAGGTAGGTCTTGTCGGCCATGCCTTTCGACGTTTGGATGGTCGCGATATTGGGATTCACGAGGACTGTCTTGATCCCCTCTTCCCTCAGGGCCTTGAGGCACTGGCTGCCGGAATAGTCAAACTCGCCCGCTTCCCCTATCTTGAGCGAGCCAGAGCCCAACACGAGGACTTTTTTTGGTTTGTTCATGTTCCCGTCAGTTTCAAAAATCCCTTACGCTCTCTCTGCGGAAGGCGAAAGCATATGTGGGCACATCCGCAGGGAACAATCCAGCAATTTTAGCAGGTGTTAGCTTTCCCCCGGGCCCCGCAAATACTTCTGCACGTCAAGGATGGTGGTGATGGCAGGAAACCTCTCCGCTGCGGCGTCCAGCTCCCCGAAGTACAGCGCCGTCATGCCCGCGGCCTTCGCCCCTTCGAGATGGCTGGGATGGGTGCTGATGAAGACGCAGTCTCTCGCACGCATCCCCAGCTTGCCCAGGATGGCCTGGTAGGACTCCTCGTCCGGCATCCTTGATTTGGCCTTGTCCGAAACAACGATCGCGGCGAACTGCCTGGTGAGGTTATCCTGGTCGAGCAGATGCTCCACCCACCTGCCCACATAGTTGGCGATGACGGCAAACTTCACCTTCTGCGGGAATGCCCTCTTGATCTCAGAGATGTGCATCCCCATCTCCTTGTAGCGGAGCCGCTCCCCCTTCATGTACTCGTTGTCCTCCGCGCCTGTGACCTGCTTCTCGCACACCTGCGCCAGCTTGCTGTAGTACTCTCCGAGCGTCATCTTCCCCTCCGTGAGGTGGAGGAACGCATTTTTCCATATGTCCATGAATTCCCTGCTCCATTGCTCCCTGAACAGGGCGGCGGCCCGCTTGCTCCTCATCTCATAGGCGTGCGTGGAATCCACCACAACGCCGTCGTAATCAATGATCACTGCTTTCATGGTCCCACCATCCTCATAAAGTCATCGAAAAGGATTTCCGCATCGACTGGCCCCGGCCGCGCTTCCGGATGGAACTGCACGCTCCTGAACGGCTTGGTCCTGTGCCTGATCCCCTCATTGGTCCCGTCATTCGCATTGATGAAATACTCTTCCCATTGGCCGTCGAGCGACTTCATATCCACGGCGAACCCGTGGTTCTGGGTCGTGATGAAGCACCTCTTTGTCCCTTGCTGGATGCACGGCTGGTTCTGGCTGCGGTGGCCGTACTTGAGCTTGTAGGTGTCCCCGCCGGCGGCCAGCGCGAGGATCTGGTTGCCGAGGCACACGCCGAAGATCGGCTTGCCGACCTCAAGCGCCTTCTTCGTGTGGGCGATGGCCTTCGTGCACATCTTCGGGTCCCCGGGGCCGTTCGAGATGAACAGGCCGTCGTACTGCTCCTTCGTGAAATCGTAGTCATAGGGGACGCGGAGCACCGTCGCCCCCCGCTGGGTGAGGCACGTCACCATGTTGTTCTTCATGCCGCAGTCCACCAGGATGATTCTCGGGGATTTCCCGCCGCTTTTCCCGATGGCATTGAGCGGATGGCCCTCAACCGGCGCATAGCGGACAGGTTTCCCGATGGACACCTGCGCCACGAGGTCGTCGGCATTGGGATCATAGAACTCCACGTCTTTCCCGATAACGACCTTGCCGAGCATCGCCCCCTTCTCCCGGAGCATCTTCGTCAGCCGGCGCGTGTCGATGCCATACAGCGCGGGGACGCCTTCGCCCTTCAGCCAGTCGGAGAGGCTGCGCCCTGCATTCCAGTGGCTGTAGTGCTGGGAGTATTCAGAGACGATGAGGGCGGAGATGCGTATCCCGCCTGACTCGAAGTTCACGTCGATCCCGTTCTCTTCTTTTGGGGCGGGGACGCCGTAGTTGCCGATGAGCGGATACGTCAATGCCAGAATCTGCCCCTTGTAGCTGGGATCGGTCATGGCCTCGGGATAGCCCACCATGCCGGTGTTGAACACCACTTCACCCGCTATGGAATGCTCCGCGCCGAAAGAAATGCCCCTGAACTCTGTACCGTCTGAAAGAACCAGCTTGCCGTCCACCCACATATTAAAAAAAAGTGAAGGCAGGGACGTGTTAATAAAGGTTGCGGTCAAGCCTTTCAATTCTGTTATCCCGAAACTGGTTAACATCCCGAAACTGATTTACATTCTTCCCACACCTGCTTGGGCGTCTTGTAGCCCAAGCTCATGTGCGGCCTGTCCTGATTGTAGTGCCGCACATAGTCGGCAAT
>Ga0209542_10016121_pt1 | contig 12441 bp, 7 predicted proteins | sample RifCSPhighO2_01_FD_184028 | JGI IMG/M metagenome (GOLD analysis project Ga0209542, IMG submission 184028) | Soil microbial communities from Rifle, Colorado - Rifle CSP2_plank highO2_0.1 (SPAdes) (version 2) | ecosystem: Environmental > Terrestrial > Deep subsurface > Rock core/Sediment ...
CGCTTCGCGGTACCGTGATCAAAAGCTACGATCTGCGCGCCGGCGCGGCGCTCATCATCGCAGCCCTGGCTGCCGAAGGACAGACGATCATCGAGGATATCCATCAGGTGGACCGCGGCTATGAGCGTATCGAAGAGCGTCTGCAGAAGATCGGCGCGCGGATCAGACGAGTCGAGGTGTAGTGAACAGGATAGTATTTTTACAAAGATTTCTTTTTTCTTCCTTTTGCTGACGCCGGTCACATGCCTGCTGAAAGCGTCGCTAGAAACGGAGCGTGACGCGTGGCTGAGTTAGCTGGACAGCGACGTTTCTCGACGCTGAGGCATGGCATGTTCGGCGGAAGCAACGGAATGAAAAAAGGAAACTTTGTAAAAATTATACGGCAAAAATAATCGCAGCAATCTCTCTCACTATGAAACCATTCTTTTTGAAAAAAATCGGCATCGATCTCGGCACGACGAATACGCTGGTCTTCGTGCCGGGCAAGGGCGTCGTCATCAACGAGCCATCCGTCGTGGCTATCTCTCTGATCGAGAACAAGGTGATCGCGGTCGGCAATGAAGCCAAGGAAATGCTCGGCCGGACGCCGGATACGATCGTGGCGAGCCAGCCGCTCAAAGACGGCGCCATCGCCGATTACCGCGTCACGGAGGCGATGCTCAAATACTTCCTGAACCGGGTGAGCGGGCGGCTGCGGTTTTTCCGTCCGGAGGTCGTGCTATCGATTCCGGCAGGCGTCACCTCGACCGAGCGCCGCGCCGTCATCGACGCCGCCCTGAAAGCCGGTGCCAAGGCGGCCTATGTCGTGAAGGAGCCGATTCTGGCGGCGATCGGGGCGGGCATCCCGATCCATGCGGCACAGGGGAATATGATCATCAATATCGGCGGCGGCACCTCGGAAATCGCCATCATCTCTCTCGGCGGCATCGTCGCGGCGCATAGCGCGCGCGTCGGCGGCAACCGCATCGATCAGGCCATCTCGGATTACATCAAGCGCAAATACAGCCTGGCGATCGGCGATCGGACGGCCGAGGAGATCAAGGTGAAGATCGGATCCGCGATCGCGCAGGTGAAGGAGGAGCATATCGAGGTGCGCGGCCGCGATCTGATGGGCGGCTTGCCGAAGACGGTGCTCATCTCTTCCAACGAGGTGACCGAAGCGATCCAGGACGAGCTCCGCGAGATCATCAATGTCATCAAGCAGGTGCTGCAGGAAACACCGCCGGAACTCGCGGCCGATATCATGGACAAGGGAATGGTGCTCTCCGGCGGGACGGCGCAGCTCAAGCACCTCGATCAGCTGATATCGAAGACTATCAATGTGCCCTGCTATGTCGCTGATGACCCGGCATTCTGCGTGGTCAAAGGCACCGGCATCGTGCTGGAGAATCTGGAAGTGTACAAGCGGAGCATTATGTTAGCAAAATAATTTAGCTAACAAATGTAAAAATGAAATATCAAAAATCAAAATGACAATGCAAAATGTAAAACTTTGGAATGCATCTATAATTTTGAATTCTGATCTGCCATTTTCCATTTTGATATTTTCATTTTGATTTATGTACATTGGCATCGATGCGTCGCGGGCATTTCTGAAAAAGCGGACGGGGATCGAGGAGTATGCGTACCAGACGATCAAGCATCTGCGCAGTGTCATTCCCGAAACGGACACTGTCGTTTTGTATGTGCGAAAGAGACTTGCCGTGCGCGATGGCCGGCTGATGATCGCACTGCCGGAAATCGATTTCGCGCTGCCGGAACACTGGAGCGTCCGCGGGATATGGGCGCCGCGTTTCTGGACGCAGATCAGGCTGTCGCTCGAGATGCTCTTCCATCGCCCGGATGTCTTGTTCGTACCTGCCCATACGGTGCCGCTCATCCATCCGGCGAGAACCGTCGTGACGATCCACGGCCTGGAATACGAATTTTGTCCGGAGGCCTATTCATTCTGGGCGCGGCTGTATATGCGCGTTTCCATCCGCTTTTCGTGCCGGGCGGCACAGATGGTCATCTGTGTCTCGGAAAATACCAAGCGCGACGTGATGCGGCTCTATGGTGTGGCGGAAAAAAAGATACGCGTGGTGTATGAGGGGTTTGATAGAATCAGGAATCAGGAATCAGGAATCAGGAATGCAGAGCAGAAGCCGTACTTACTTTTTATTGGACGGCTGGAGGAGCGGAAGAATATCGTGCGGATGATCAAGGCGTTCGAGACATTGAAAGAGAAAGATCGTATTCCGCATCGGCTGACGCTCATCGGCAAGTTCGGGTACGGACGGAAAAGAATCGAAGAAAAAATCGCGGCATCCAAATACCGCGCCGATATCCTTTTGCCAGGATACGTCACGGAAGAAGAGAAGTGGGAGTGGCTTGCTGGTGCGGACGCGTTCCTTTTTACGACGCTGTACGAGGGCTTCGGCATTCCGGTTCTGGAAGCGCAAAGCGTTTCGGTGCCGGTGGTGGCATCAAACACCTCTTCTCTGCCGGAAGTAGCCGGTGAGGGGGCGGCGTATGCGGATCCCGAGAGTGCTACGAGTATCGCTACCGCTCTTCGAACAGTCCTGAGGGATCAGGGCATAAGGGATGATATAATAAGCAAAGGGCTGAAGAACGTGGATCGATTCAGTTGGGAACGATGCGCGTCTGCGATCGGAAAATTAATCGGCTGATATCCTCGTATGGTATTGAAAGGAAAGAAAATAGCCTTGGTGCATGATTTTTTGGTGGCCTATGGCGGGGCGGAACGCGTATTCGAGGCTATTGCGGAGATGTTTCCGGATGCGCCGATCTATACGCTCTTGTACGACCAGGAACGGATGGGCGCGCATTTCCAGGGACGCGATATCCGCGTGTCGTGGCTCGGGAAACTGCCGCGCTTCCTCAAGAAACGCTACCGTTGGCTCTTGCTCCTGTTTCCGGTGGCCGTCGAGTCATTCGATCTGCGCGATTTCGATGTGGTGATCTCTTCCTCGGGCGCCTGGAGCAAGGGCATCGTGACCCGGCTCAATACGAAGCACATCGCGTACCTGCATTCGCCGATGCGCTATGCCTGGGATTATCACGAGCAATACCTAGGCGAGCTTCGGGCGCGCGGCACGTTCAATATCCTGACGCGGATGCTGATGAGCTATCTGCGCGTGTGGGATCGGCAGGCGGCGGAGCGGCCGGATATGCTGCTGGTGAACTCGCGCTTCACTCAGGCGCGCGTGGAGAAGTATTATCGCCGCGAGAGCGCGGTGGCATATCCTGGTGCCCTGGATCTCTCTCTGAAAACGAAACAGCTGGTCGCGGGCGCCGTGCCAGCGGAGCGGAAAAATTTTCTCGTCGTATCGCGGCTGACGCGCTCCAAGAAGGTGGCGCCGGTCATCGAGGCCTTCAATAAGCTCGGATTCCCGCTGGTTATCGTCGGCGATGGGCCGGAACGCGAGGCGCTGGAGCGGATGGCGCTGCCGCATATACGCTTTGCCGGCTTTGTCAGCGATGAAGAGCTGGCGAAACTCTACAGAGGCGCCCGGGCGGTCATTTTCCCTTCGGAAGAGGATTTCGGTATGGTGGCTGCCGAAGCATTGTCGTTCGGTACCCCGGTCATCGCCTATGAGTACGGCGGTATCCGGGAGATCGTGAGCGCAGGGGTAACCGGAGAGTTCTTTCACGCCCAGACGCCGGAACTCATCGCTGAGGGCGTGCGGCGTTTCTTGGGCAATGAGGGGACGTATGACCGGGCGGCGATAGAACGCTCCGTAGCGCACCTGACCAAAGTGAGTTTCCAAAGCGGGATAAGAAATGCCGTGGAAAAGATACGTGAACAAGCTGATTAGTAGTATTAGTTGTAAGTGTTATCGAAAGATTATCATTTTTTCTCCCCTCGCTTTTCCCGAACATATCATGACTCGCTCTGTCGAGCAGGGAGCTGTCCTGTCGAGACCATCCGTCACGCTCGACTGCTGGCGACTCGCTCGTCAGATATGTGACCGGTCAAAACGAAAGGAAGAAAAAATAATAATCTTTTGATAACGTATAACCACAAACAAGCTCTCAGTCATGAAAATCATCGGTCATCACAAAGAAAGGGAGAGGCTGAAACAATTGGCCCTTGAGAACAAGCTTTCTCAGGGCTATGTGTTCGTGGGGCCGCAGAGCGTCGGCAAGAGTTTGTGCGCTTTGGAATTCGCGAGCGTCCTCGCTTCCGCTTCGGATTTCGAGCCGACCGAAGACAAGCCGCATCCTTTCGATGTGCTCGTCGTGCGGCCGGAGGAAGTGACGAAGCGCGGCGTCACCAAACAGAAGAGTATCTCAGCCGAGGCGATGCGCGAGGCGCTTCTGTTTCTCGGGCGCTTTCCGGCAGAGGGGCGCTTCCGCGTCGTGATCATCGAAGAGGCGCACAAGCTGTCTCAGACCGCTCAAAATGTCATCCTGAAGACCCTCGAAGAGCCCAATCCCACCGCTGTGATCATCCTGGTGACCCACGAACCGGGCAGTCTCGTGCCGACGATCCTCTCGCGCGTCGAGCGGGTCCGTTTCGGCTATGTGTCTCCGGAAGAAATAGAACGAGGCATCGAAGCATTATCGCTCCCGAACAAGGGGAATGTTATCGCGTCATTTTTCTTCGCTTTGGGGCGGCCGGGGATGATTGTCCGCGCGGCACGGGATCCGGAGAGCTTCGCAGGAGAGCGTGAGGCGCTGGCACGCCTGTTCCGGCTTTCTACGCTATCGCTCAGCGAGCGATTGAAGCTGGCAGAGATGCTTGCGAAAGATGTGCCGAAAACGGTGCGTTTGCTCGAGTGGTGGCTGCCGGGACTGCACACACAGGCTCTCAAAGGCACGGATGCAGCCTATATGGCGCGCTTTTTTGGCCTGCTGGAAGCAGCGGAGCAGACGCTCGCGCTCCTCAAGACAACGCAGAGCAATGCGAGGCTCTTGCTGGAAAAACTCCTGCTGCGTGCATAGGAAGCGGGATCAGGAGAGCGTCTTTTTTCGTTATAAGCAAAGAGAAGCGTATGTGGTTTTTTTCGAAACAACCCAAGCCCGGACAGCGCGCGAAAGGAGCGATGCAGTTTTTGCGCAAAGGGCTTCCGGAGCGGAGGGAGAAGCGCACGGTACCGAACACGGCGGGACAGCGTTTGTTAGTCGGAACAGCACTGCTCTGGCTGCTGCTTTCCGGGACGCTCGCGTATGTGGGGTTGTTTTCAACGTATCTCGTGATCGGTACACCGCGTATCGCCGGCCTTTATGAGATTTCCGAGGACACATTCCGCGGATCCGTGGAAAGAGAGATAGAGGGGAAATACCTCGGCCTTTTTCCTCGGCGCGATTTTCTGCTCGTGCGTCCAAGGGCGCTGGAAGAGCGTCTGCGCCGAGAATATCCGCTGCTCGCCTCTGTCCGGGTGACGCGCGCTTTTCCGGATGGTCTGCATATCGAGGTCGTAGAACGCAAAAAGATCCTGATCTGGTGTTCCGGCGATGTCACAGGTGCCGCTCCAGGCGCTTTTCCGCCGGATCGGCCTTGCTATCTGATAGATGAAGCGGGAATAGCGGAAGAGAGCGGTCAGGCGCTTTTGTCCGAGTATGCGCCATACGTTTTGTTCATTACTGATACGAGCGGGAAGCCGGTGGTTATCGGAGACAGGGTGTTCGATCCGCACTACGGCGCGTTCGTCATCCGGATGAGCGAGCTTTTTCCACAGCAGCTCGGTATCGCTATCGAGCCGCGCTTTACGACGGTTTCACGTTTTGCCAATGAACTCCGTGTCAGAACGGATGAAGGCTGGGAGGCGTATTTCGGCACGGATATTCCGATCGAATCTTCTCTGGCCGCGCTCACGCTCCTGTTCGAGAAAGAATTGCCGCAAGAGAAGCGAACCAGGATCGCGTATATCGATGTGCGCGCGGAAAACCGGCTGTACTATGCTTTTCGCGAAGGGGAGAATGCAGCGGGTCCGTCCGATGTTTCTTCTCCCGTACCGACGGAAGAAAAGAAGGCCGAGGCTGCATCCAAGAAAAAGAAGAAGTGAGCGGAGGATAATTGATAGAGGATGTATGACAAACAAAAAGATTTGAAAAATTTTCAGATACGCCCTACCGAAGCAGACTTCGCTAAACGCGTCCTAAAAAATTTTTCAAATCTTTTTGTTTGCTGATGTGTATTCGATTGTTGTATCCATTATCTCGCATCACTTATCCATTATCTCGGGAGAAATATAATAGATGAAGATAGAATCGCCGGCCCGTGCGACCGGAGCATAGCTTGAGAGCCAATCATATGTCTGTTCGCCGGGAGCGACGGTTTTGTGGAGGCTTTCTTGGAGAAATCCGGCAGAAATAGCGTACCAGCCGGCTTCCGGGGCGCGCTTATCCCACCATGGAATGAGCTTGTCGCCGAGGTAATGCGCCGGGCTTGCTCCTCCGAAATCGCCGAAATAATCGACGCGGATCGTATCGATTGACGGATACTTTTTGGTGAGCGCGCATTTCCTAATGTCGTGTAAGCTGGCTGTTTCGGTTTTGCAGCGATTATGCGCTTCAATGAACACGCTCAGGTTTTTCAGATCCTGACCCCAATCATAATTGGAATCGGTGACGTAGAGGTAGCCATTTTGGTTTCCGCCAGCGACAGCGTTGAAGTACGAAAGGTAGCGCGGGTATGTCAGGATCGGGACTGCCAGGATCGCGAGCGTCAGTCCGCCTAGGACGGTTGCGAGCACGGTGCGTGTGATCGGCTCATCGCTGTGGCGTTTGAAGAAATCGAAAACTGTTTTGGCGACGAGCATATAGAGGAAGGGGAGGATCGGGAACAGATGGCGGAAGCCGATATTGAGGTTGCCGGTGATGCTTATGTAAGCATAAAAGAGGATGAAGAATACGCTGAGGTACTGGGAAATCTTGTTCTGGAACGAGCGCGCGAAAAAATCCCAGAGAGAGCCGGTTTTTTCAGAAAAAGATCTGCCGATGCGGTAGAAAGCGTAGAGTGCGGCAGCAAGCAAGAGAAACAGGAAGACCAGCGTTTCTTTCAGGAGAAAGACGACCGGGAAATACCACGGCGACGCCTGGTTGGTGACGGCACCGAGGAAATAGTAGACGTTGCCGCCCGCGACACGCGAGAACACCATCGCTACGCCGAGGAAATATTCGCTGAGCGGCTTGAGGAACTCCGTTCCGCTCGTGCTCACTACGAGCGTATGGGCGAACGCGGCTGCGATATTCTGCTGCGAGAGCTGCAGGTCTGCCAGAATGACCAGTTTTTCTCCCGGCATATTGAGCGTGTTGAAGGCATAGAGCGACCAGATGAGCGCGAAGCAGACGATGATGCTGGCGGCGTATTTCAAGCCGTAGGCGAATATTGTCTGGAATCTGAAAGCCAAGGCACCTCGAGTGTCGTTTTGCATGCGCGGCTTTGTCAGGGCGTAGAGAATGACGAACAGGCCGAAGACGGGGAAGAGGAGGACCGCGGAAAATTTCGTGAGTTCGGCGAGTCCCAGGAAGATGCCGGCGACGATGACGTTCTTGAGCGTTGGCTGCTGCAAGAAGCGGACGAAGAAATAGAATGCGAAGAAAATGAATGCGGCGATGCCGAGATCCGTCGTCACATAATGATTATGGGCGATGATGTTGGGATCGAACGCGTAGAGGGTGACGGCGAACAGCCCGGCGAGCGTGCCGCCGAGCTCCTTGGTCCAGACGAACAGAGCGATACCGAGCAGGACGGCGATGATGGCGATCGGGACGCGCGACCACAGGAGGATCGCATCGGTGTCGTTTTCGTTGAGAAAGCGGTTGCCGAGCTTCCATTGCTCGTTGACGCCGGTTGTCCACAAGTCGCTGTCATAGGGGAAGGAGACCGAGAGAAACTGGAGCGGGACGCCCGCCAGGTCTTTGAGGAGCGGCGGATGCTCGGGATTGAGGCGCATATCGCCTCGGTCGACATAGGTGTAGGCAGCCGGAATATGCGCCTGCTCATCGAGGATGGCGGATTCTTGGCGCGATACCGCGAGCGAGAGGATGAAGTGGAACAGCAGGATGCCGGCTACAATGGCATACGCGTGTTTTTTCAGAAAATCCATATTTACTTTTTTATCTCGGGCAGAATGATGACATCGAAAGCGCCGCCTGAACGATCCGGCCCGTTCATATCGATGTGCTTGATCGTGGCATCCGGATAGCGGCCTCTGATCTGCTCTGCCAGACGGTCGCTATAATTGAGCATCAGGAATATGCCGGGACGACGCAATATGGTATCGCTCTGCACTATCTCCAGATGGGCGACCCGGCGGTAGGTGAGGTAATAGACCGGGTGGGCGAAGACCGGCAGATGGAAGCGGTCGCTGTTGCCCGCTTCATCGGCGAGGACATATTTGTGGATGTCCGCAGGCAGGGAGAGGAGATAGCGCGCCATATTGGTGTAGCTGTCATTGAAGGAAGCTCCAGCCACCGGGCTTTGTGCGAAGAAAACGAAGTATTTGGTCAGGTTGAAGAGAGCGCTTCCGCCGAGGGCGATGACGAGTATCGAGAGGAGTGCGACGCGGGCGCCGGTCTGCGAACGAAGCGCTTTTTTCAGGATCCAGAAGGCGGCGAGGGCGGCCATCAGGAAAACCGGCATTTGTGTGCCGATGGATCGGAGGGCATGCGGCAGGCCTTCGTCGGTGAGGAATTCCGGTACCAACATCGCAAAGAATGAACCGAGGAGGAAGAAGTCGGTGACCAGACGCGTATCCCGATCACCCTCGCGTATCCGCCGTCCGAGCAGTATGACCGTCTGCCAGATGATGAAGAGGAAACCAGCGAGGAAAAACGTCCCGACGAACGGATCGAGGATCGGGTAGGGCGGGTAATTGTGCCGCCAGTTCTGATCGCCGAAGAAATTGTATTTGATGAGCGAGATGGAAAATGTTTTCGCGAGCGTGCCCAGGAGATCGCCGTGGTTCACGTCGGGAGAGAAAACGGAAATATGGGATGAGCGGGAGGCGAAATCCTCAGGATGCGCGATGAAGAAATGATAAAGCATCGGCGCGGAAGCGATGAAGGCGCCTAAGATGAACAGCGCCGCGTGCTTCCAGAAGCGCCTGAGGAAATTCTCGTAGGAGAGGAGGAGCGCCGGCAGGAGGATGATCAGGATGAGCGGCGCGACGCGGAAGGCGATATAGGTATGGAGACCGAGACCGAAGATCAGTCCGGCAATCAGGAAATCACGGAAGGAGCGGGTGCGCAGTCCGCGGAAGAAGAAATAGAAGGAAAACGTCAGGAGGAAAGTCGTCATTATGGCGCGGAATCCGATGCGCGAGAAATTGATCGCCCAGTACGAGGTCGCCAGCATAAACGCCGCGAGGATGCCGGCTGCTCGCCTGTGGAAGAGTTCTTTGCCGAGGAGATAGATGCCGAGGACGGACAGCGTGCCGAAGAGAATCGACCAGAGCTTGAGTCCGGTGATGGTATTGCCGAAGAGGGCGATAGAAAGAGCCTGGAGATTGATGAAGAGCCCTTCGCGGCCGAAATTGGCTGGATAGAAAAGCTCGAATTGTCCGGTCTCGAGCGCGTGTAGGGCATCGACGCCATTGGCGGCTTCGTCGGGATAGAGCCCGGCGGGGACAGATTCGATGTGATAGATTCTGACAGCGAACGCGAAAATCAGGATGACGATGAGCGCGATCCACGTGGCGATATGATGAGGACGATAGGAGAATCGTTCCAGCATAAATCTGTTTTTGTTTTTTGCTTGCGTATGCTAACATTGTATCAAAGATAAGCCAAAAAGAAAACTGAATGGGCGCTGTGGATGGAATTGTGTCACGAAGAAACACTGAGCCGGGGACGCACCCCCCCGACGCTTTTTCGTCGCGGTCCGAGAAGGGACAAATCTTTTTTTTCCCTTCTCCTGAAGACAACAAAACGATAGACATATCGAAAGACGAAAGACCGCTTTCAAAGTCGAAAGAAGCATCGGAGAACCTTCTCTTGCGGCGGCTCTATACCCTTTTGGATTCTGCGGATGCTCGTGCAAAAGAAAAGGCCGATGAAGAAAAACTTCCTTTTTTGGGAGGGATACGCCAACAGCTCGATTCTTTGCAAGGCGAGAAGCGTCTCAATATGATCGAGCTGAATGGGATACGGAAAGATGTGGAGGATTATCTCGGGGCGCCTCAGCCAGAAGAAAAGCCTATAGCGACAGAAATAGTAGACGAGTTCCGGGCGCAATTTTTCAAACGGCTGAAAGACTCGTTCAGACGGGCGAAAGAAGAATATATCGCACAGGTGAATGAGAGCAGGGAGCCGGAAGAAGTTTCGCTCAGGGAGCTGACATTCGATCCTCAGGACCTCAATCTATTGCCTAACAGACAAATAGCGGTATTGCTGCGGTTGGGGCAAAGGACCGAACGGGAATTGCGCGACGTGGTTTTGGCGAGAGTGGCTGCCTTGGAACAAGAGAGGTCTGAAAAGACCGGACCGGCATCCGAGACGATAACAGCAGCAACCGTGCTTGCTATCAAAGAAAAACACAGGGAGGATATATTGTCTCAGAAAGACAGAGGGGAAAAAATACGATTCAGTCCGATCAGGCAGGCGGATTTTGATAACGAGGCAAGGAAGGGGTTGAATGAAAATCAGAAAGAAGCGTTGAGAACGTGGATACATTCTGCCAATGATGAGTTAAGGGTCTTTATCAAGTCGTTTGATGGTCCAGATCGCACAAAAAAAGGGAAGCGCCCCAAGCGTGCCCCGCAGCTTCCGATTGATAAGGATGATGCTGCCCGGAGAGATTTGAATAGTAGGGATACCCCAGATGATGAGCAGGAAAAATATCTGGCAAGAGCGGAAGCAGGGGTAAATCCTGAGCCTTTAGCTGCGTCACTGGTAGTGAGTGCCGAATCTGCTTCGGGTGATTCGAGTTCGGTACCAGAGAAAACCCGCCGCCGCAAAGGGAAGGATAAAGGCATAGGGGATAAAAAATCAGCTGTTGCTCAGTCTGTGGCCGGCGCGGAGCAATCCGTGCCTGAAAAGATTCCGGATGTGGATGAGAGCGGTGCGGAAGTCTTGCGCAGAAGAAACAAGGGTGTCTTGGATGCGATGCAGAAAGATATGGATGCGCTGGCTGAACCCGAGGGCGGCCAGGCGGCCTCTATGGTGCCACAGGAGCAGCAGGAAATCGAAGCTGTTCCGCTCGTTCCGGAAGAGAAAGCTGAGGCTCTCCCAGAACCTGCCCATGCCGAAAAAGAACCGGAGAAGTCGCCGGCAGCAGAAGCGCTGTATCGGCAATTGGATCGTTTGACGGCTGAAGCGAACGAACTCCGCGCCTTGTATGTGAAAGAAGATATCGATACCAAGCAAACTTGGAAAAGGCTTCGGAGCGTGCTCCGCCTCCAATCGCCTGAAAGCACGGGAGAATGGCGTCAGCTGTATGAGGACAAGCTGCTCGAACTCCAGAGAGTCGAGGTGGCGGTTCTGCAGGGGGAAATGGCTGGAGCCGGCACCGCTTTGTCCGCGACGGATACGCGTGAGAGCGCGGCCAGACTGCTGGATTACTATAAATTGGATGAGCGGGTCAATCTGATCAAGGAGCGTGACAAGTATCGGGTGGAGCGGCAGAGGGGTCCTTTGGAAAAAATCGAATACGCAATGGGAATATTGGGGAGAAAGTATAATGCGCTTTCCTGGGAAAAGAAACTTGTCATAACAGGTGCGCTGGCCGGGATTACCATAGCGACGACGCTCTCTGGCGGAGCGGCTGCGGTAGGAGCGGCATCTGTTTTGGTGTGGGCTCGGAGAGCTGCGAGCGGCGCAGGATTGGCGGTCGGTGTGGAAACGCTTCTCGATAGCGTGGGTGAGCGTAAGCGTACGGCGCACGGCAAGGAAGAGACGGAAAAGCAGCTCGCGGATCTAGGGCTAACGAAGATAGAACCTGCTTTGGGGGATGAGGCGCATACGCCGTTCGCACTTGACACGGAGTCACTGAATAGGATGTTGGCAAAGGATATTCTGGCATCTGATGCGAAGTGGCAGCAAGCGAAACGGGCGGGAACATACAGAAAATTAGGCGCGCTCGCGCTTGGCGCTGCCGTCGGATCCGGCTGGCTGACGCATATCGTGATGGAACAGTTCGGAGACACCGCGGTGGCAGAGACGCTCCAGACGCATTCGGATGCTGACGCACATGCCGCCGCCGTACCTCCTGCCGAGATCGCCCCAGTCGAGCCGGTCGTGGTACCCGGTATCGCGTCCGAACTGAAGCCATTCCAGGATATCTTGAACGCGCCTTATCCAGTAGAGAAAGGGGATTCGGTGTGGAAAATCCTGGAGGAACGGGCAAGTGCGACCGGACTCGGGGATTCCCAAAAAACATATTTCATCGATGCTTTGAAGGATAAGGTGGGGGATGTCTCGCTGCAAGCCGGCGATACGTTTGATTTCAGCGCGCATGGATTGACGGCAGAGGATATCAGCCGGGCACTGGCG
>Ga0209542_10016122_pt1 | contig 12440 bp, 12 predicted proteins | sample RifCSPhighO2_01_FD_184028 | JGI IMG/M metagenome (GOLD analysis project Ga0209542, IMG submission 184028) | Soil microbial communities from Rifle, Colorado - Rifle CSP2_plank highO2_0.1 (SPAdes) (version 2) | ecosystem: Environmental > Terrestrial > Deep subsurface > Rock core/Sediment ...
GTATGCCGGTAAGAATCGGCCTGCCTACAGGCGTCACCGGACTTATTGATGAAATCTCCTCGCCCGCATACGCTGCCAGTCTGGGACTGGTTATTTACGGAGCAGGCTACCAGCAGGAAGAAGTCAGGCTTCCCCTAGTCGGCAGAATAGCTATAAAAGGTGTTGTTAACAAAGGCTTAAGCCTCATCAAATCCATTCTCCCCTGAGACGTTAACAACGAGGTCGGACTTCGTAGTAACTGAAATCATGTGGCTTTATCCTCACAAAACCGGTATGCTTACTTCTGAAAAGTCATGTGGTTTTTCTTCGCCTTTGCGGCTGCTGTTATTGCGGCAATCTCAGTAATTATCAGTAAAGAACTTCTTAAAGGAGTCAGCGCTTCTGTCCTTACCTGGGGTCAAATTGTTTTGTCGACCCCAATTATCGCACTTTTCCTATTCAAAGAAGGCTTTCCTCAACTCGGGATAGGATTTTTTATTGCAACTTTTGGTTCGGTTATCGTCTACACTCTTTCCAAAATTTTAAGTTATAAATCTATTCGCATGTCCGATCTGTCGCTTGTTTACCCGCTAATTTCACTTGGCCCGGTTTTTACTTTTTTAGTTGCACTTTTCCCTCCGCTTTCAGAAAAACCGACTATCTTATCCTCAGTCGGAGTTTTTGTGACACTAACAGGAACATATCTTTTAAATGTTTCAGCTGCAAAAGAAGGAATTTTCTCGCCAGTGAAAGTGCTTTTAAAGAACAAGGCCCCTTTACTTATGCTGGCATCTGTAATAGTTGGAAGTGTGGCCATTATTTTCGATAAAGTGGCCATAAATAATACCAGCCCAAGAAGCCCAATTTTTGCCTTATTTTTCGAAAATTTAGGAATCTCTGCTCTTGCACCCGCTCTTTATCTGAGGAATAAATCTTTTATCTTGCAGATCACTTCTAATTTTAAATCTTTTCTGATTTTGGGGATTTTAGTTGCATTCTCTTCGGTTTTTGCCTTTTGGGCAATTAGTGAAGGGCCCGTTGGCTTAACAGCAACAATATTTAGAACTCAAAGCCTTTATGTTCTGCTTTTTGGCTTTCTGTTTTTGAAAGATCGGCCGAAAAGGGAAACCCTCATAGGCAGTTTAATTATGATTTTGGGAATTTATTTAATCAAAGCCGGAAGCTAACAACGAGGTCCGATCTCGTTGTCACACGCTGATTAGAAATTTCAAATCAGCTGTTGCAAATAGATCTCTCCTGTGTTAAATTGTGACGCAGCTTCAGACTACCTCTAAACTGATAGGGAAAAATGCTAATAAAACCGGACGTTAATAGATTTGCCAAAATAAAAGTCCTCGGAATTGGCGGAGGCGGGACTAACGCCCTCAATTCAATGATTGCCCAAGCACAAATTCAAGGCGTTGATTTTGTGGCGGTTAATACCGACCAGCAACACCTTTTAGCTTCAGTTGCCCAGACAAAGGTCCAGATCGGTGACGGCATAACTAAAGGCTTAGGTGCCGGGGCAGACCCGGAAATAGGCAGAAGAGCCGCCGAGGAATCTCTGGAGCGTATAAAAGAGGTAATAACCGGTGCAGATATGGCCTTCCTGACATACGGAGCCGGGGGAGGCACAGGAACTGGAGGGGGTCCGATTATTGCGGATATGGCACGCAAAATGGGAATTTTAACGGTTGCGGTCATTACCAAACCGTTCGCGTTTGAAGGAACCAGGAGAATGATTATTGCTGACGAAGGCATCGAAACTCTTCGTGACAAAGTAGATACTCTTATTGTTATCCCAAACCAGAAACTTTTAGAGGTTGTTGAGAAGGACGTCCCGCTTTTGGAGGCCTTTAAACTGGCTGATTCGATTCTCGGACAGGGAGTTCAGGGGATTTCAGACATTATCGTCATGCCCGGGCTAATTAACGTTGACTTTGCGGACGTTAAGACAATTATGACCAATGCCGGCACCACCCTGATGGGGGTTGGTACATCTTCCGGTGAAAACAGGGCCACAATTGCCGCCCGCCAAGCTATTGCTTCTCCTCTTCTTGATTCCTCAATCGACGGGGCCAGGGGAGTGCTTTTCAATATTACCGGCGGTCAGGATATGACTATGAATGAGGTTGATGAGGCTGCCAAAGTGATTACCTCGCAAGCTGATCCAGATGCCCAGATAATTTTTGGTGCTGCTATCGATGAAAAAGTTATTGATCAGATCAAGGTTACAGTGGTTGCCACCGGATTTGATGAAACAAGAAGAAAATTCGCTCCGCTTACTCTCGAAGATGCTGAAACAAAGGTACTCGCAGAAGGCGAAGAACCACAAGACAAAGATGACCAAATCGACGAAAGCCAATTCGACATCCCCACATTTTTACGGCAAATTCGTTAAATTACCCCTTCTCGGTGTTTAAAAAATCAGCTATTTTAGAATAAATTGAGAATTGTAGAATTGAGAAATCATTACTATCAAGCAGGGATAGAGCTTTTTTACCTGTATATTTGAAATAAGTATCAGATATTTTTCTTGACTTCTTTCTAATATCATGGCTTTTACTATGCTCGATATCGTGCCTTAAATCAAGTCTAAATGATTTAATGTCATCAAGTACTTCATTATTTGAATTTAACAAACGAACACCATTGCCAGAACCTTCATATAAAAGTTTGTACAAAGAATCTATCATGTTACCGAAATCAGCTTCGTCTGTAATTAACTTCTTCAGTATTTTGTCCGCTGCAATTATTTCGTTTGTATATTTTATTTTTTGCGTACCATGTTTAGCTAAGTAATTTTTATTTATTAAAAGAATAGATTCTTTAAAGCTGTCCACAAATTCATCTATAATGATCGCTCGTTCCGATACGGGAATTTCCAGCAATCTGAAAATGTCCGGCATTTGTTGCGCCAAATATTTTAGGAGAATTCTTTGACGAGTGTTGATTGCTTCTCTACTGTCAGTATTTCGCGAAATGGCATCCTGATATGCTATAAGATCTCTATCCTTTGCGCGAGAACCTTTTTCAACCTCTGCTTGCAAAGCGGTAAAGAAATCAAAGAAAAAGACCCTAAATACGTCAACTTTAGAGTTCAAAGATTTTATGTCTTTAAAAAGTGAGATAAGGTAGTAACAAGAAACAATATTTGCTCGATTAGTCAAAAGCTTACTATTTTCTTTAAATACCTCATAAAGAAAGCCTAGAATCAATTTGACCTTTTTTGCCGCACTAGAATTTCTACTAAATTTTTTATTGTCGCTCAACATCTTCTCAAGCTCTTCTTGACGCAACTTATTTGGAACCTTAAATATTTCAAGGTAAAAGAATCTGCAACAAATTACGAAGTGAGCAAAGCGTGTATTTTTTACACCTATTGCATCTTTGAAGAAGGAATGGTCTGCAAGTTCTTTGATATACCCTCTAAGCTCTCCTCCAATTGCATTTAACTTTTCAGCCGTGTTTAATGGCGTACCTAATTGTAGTCTGAGAAATAATTCCTCAAGCTCTTGATCTGAAGCGTCTTCTATTTCTTCAATTTGGAAACAGTAGTCATCAAAAGTGTCCGAGTATGATGTTTTTAATGTATCGTATGTCAAACCACCATATAGCTTTTCAGAACCTACTGGTAAAGAAATTTTACCTTCATAAAATTCAAAAACTGCATTCAGCCTTTGTTGACCATCAACGCACTCGAAAGATTGGTCTTCAGGATCCATAGATCGAAAATAAAGTTTCGGAACATGCCAACCTTTTAGGATCGTATCAATAAACTTCCTTTTCTTTTCTAAACTCCAGACCTTCTCTCTTTGATATTCAGGGATATCAATCTTTGACCTTCTCTTGTAAAGCTTATCCAGGGATTTATCCCTACATTCCATCCTCATAATTACCTCTTTTAAAACACATGCAAATTCTAAATCTTAAGCAATCAAAAGTAAAACTTCCAGACACTAGTTTTCATGAACCTAGTAAAACCGTCTTAGTATTTCGTATTCTTTTTTTGCCTTTTGATGACCCAAGAATGGAAAATCATTCTTAGGGAGTACTTGTTTCCGCCAGCTGGCGGATGAACCTAAAAGAGGCAGACGACTTAGGAATTCCCACATTTGGGGCAAAATTCACTGAGATAGTTAATTCAAAACTTTTACTATCCCATTATTTGCATCAACCTCGACAAACATCCCCGTTTTTAACAGTTTTGTCGCGTTTTGTGTACCGACAATGCAAGGTTTTTTCATCTCCCTTGCCACAATCGCGGCGTGGCTCAGCATTCCCCCGTGATCCGTCACAAATGCGGCGGCTTTTTCCATACCAAGTATCATATCCGGACGAGTCATAGGCGTTACTAAGATTTCTCCTCTTTTAACGTACTGAATATCTTCAGTGACAAGCACTATTCGTACGTTTCCTTTTACTTTTCCACGACATGCAATGTCCCCTTTTATAAGCTTCGATGATACACGTATAGCGCGGAAAGCTTTCTCGGAAGCTAGCCTGGGATAAACTTTCTCATTGGTCAGTAATGTGATTGAGCCGTTTTTTAAATAAAGCGCGTAGTTTTTAATTCTCTTTGCAAGCTCTTGCTTTTTTGGGAGTTTTCCAGTTTTAAACCATTTAAGAATTTCTCCGTAGCGTAAGTAAACAAGTTCGTGAAAGCCTAATTGCATTTTTGCAGCAATGTTTTCCAGTAGGGGATGAATAAGAAAATCTGACTTAAACATGACATCCAGCCTTTGATTTTTCCAATACATAAGTTCGCACGCAAGTTGTAGTCTTTTTTCAATCTCAGGATAAGATTTTCTCTGTTTCAGAAGTTTTCTTTTGTAAAACGTGGCATTTTTCTCAAGTTTACTTTGTTCACTCTTTTTCACTAAAGAGTAATCTTCTAAGCTGGATTTTAATCGCTCAACAACATCGTCTTTAGACATCGCGTTACCTAAATACAATGAGGTTGTCGTAAAACCAAAGTCCTTTATATGTTGAGAAATGAGGTTTTCAAGTGTTGAGTAATCTTGCAGGCTGCGAATTATCGAAGCTATTTTGTGTTTTAGTATAAAAGATTTTAACTTCTTGTTCTTATATACATAATCTACTATTTTTTGCATACTATTCTTTTCTCTCGCAAAATATGTCTCATGAGCAGGAATAAGCATTTGTTGGAGATTGCCTTCAGAATCCTCACCAAAAATTGCGTGGAAATCTTCCTTTAATTGTCCTATCAGGAGGCTCTCGACATTCCAATAATGAAACAGAAAAGGCATGTTGAGAGAGTATGCACCATAGTAATTCTTGAATAGTAAAAAAAGTTCGTTCTTATTTGAAGACTGCATTTTTTTGGAGCTAACAATTTTCTTGGTAATATTTTCGAGATTCTGTGTTACTTTACCTAGCGAAGTATTAAAGTGAGTGACTGCCTGATCAAGTGTCTTGTTTTTTAGAAGAGTATCATTAAATTCGGTATCATTATCAAAGTTCCAAAATATATCGTTTGCCCTGATCAAACATTCGGGAAAAGTATAGTCAATACCCAATACCTTTTTAAAATGTGACCTTGTGCATCCCAATAGACTAAGGTCAGTGAATAGAAGCGCTTGTTTTACAGTTAAAGCATATTTCATACTTGGAAGGCAGATTCGCGCTTATATTACCATACTTCTTGTAGATTAATGATCCCTTTTTAGCTTTTTGACGACTTGGGAATAGATTATTCGTTATTTAGGATTACAAACTATTTAGAACCTAAAAGAGGTTAATGACTTAGGAATTCCCACGTAAAATCTAGCAATATACTTAAACCATGGAGACAGCCACTAAAGAAAGCGAGCGATTTAAAGGGAACATACGGCTTTTAAGGAAAGATGATATCCCATATTTGAGACCAATTTCCGAATTTTGGTTACGGGATGGCAATGTCGTAGCTGATGAAGAAGTTGATGGCGACATGGCAACTTGTAGAAGAAGTTTAATACCTGGAAGTGGTAAGACTATGTTTGTAGCAGAAAGCCCAGATGGCACGGTGATCGGGATGATGGGTCTATCAGATGAGCCCAAAGATGCTTTGAAGCCATTTGCCCAGTTGAATAACCCCTGCGAGATAATTGTCGCTTATGTACACCCTGATCATATGATGGGAAAAGGTGCAGGTACTGCCCTAATGAATAAGGTGCTAGAGTCAGCACGAACAAAAGGTAAAACCGAGATACTTGTAGAAAGTGGTCCAAGACACATCGAAACTGGTTATCCTTTTTACGACAAACAACCCGGGTTCGAAAAAGTTGGGAAAATCCCAAATTTTTACGGCGATGGCCAAAATACACAAGTCTGGCGAAAAACATTGTAATAAACGAATCTTTAGGTAAGTTAATCGTAAAAAATAGGGAGTTCTGATGATATAATTTTAACCTGAGAAGGTGTACAAGACTTTACTAAAACCACAAATTTCATAATATGGGGACAGTTATCAAAGAACGAGAATCACCAACACTTCAAGATGAAAGCGAATCATTTTGCGCAGGGACTTTTACGTTCCGAGGAGTTCCGAACGGGGGAATTCTCGGAGAAGATAGATGGAGAAATAGAGTTGGATTTCAATCGGGTAAAGCAGCAATCATTTTAGACGCAATTCAGCAAGCGGAGCGGAAATATAGGCATACCGGGGCATTTTTTGCAAATAGTTTTGTAGTAAATAATGGAGAGGCGAGTGTACATTTTATTCTGACAAGAGACTCAGCAGAACTCACAGGAGGGGATGGAGGCGGCTTGGGGTGGATCCGCATAAAAGCTAAAAACATATCAAGTGCTATAAAGGCTATCAAAGAGATGAAATGAATTTCCCCAATCTCGACCTCATAATAAACTAAGACTTGACGAACTCCCCTCATTTATGGTTTAAATTAATCTTTTTGAAAAGCCCTCCTACGCTAAAGCTTCGGAGGGGAAATCCTCCTACACTAAAGTTTCGGAGGACGAGGGGAGGTGAGAAATATGATTAGAGGAGTGGAAGCGATTTTACTGTCTTCAGAAGATGGTCAAAAACTTGCCGATTTTTACAGGGAAAAAGTCGGGCTGAAACTTGGTCAGGAAATGGAGATTGGTGAGAATGACGAAAAAGGCTTTGAATTTGAACTGTCTGGCGTCAATCTTTACATAATGGATCACTCGGAGGTCAAAGGTAAAAGCCACGATCCGTCAAGAGTCATGTTTAATCTTGAGGTTGATGATATCGAAAAAGAAGTAAAAAGACTCGACAAAGAAGGCGTCAAAAAAATCCAGGATATATATCATATCGAGGGTTACGGCCTGATTGCCACATATGAGGACATCGACGGCAATTATTTCCAGTTTGTGCAAATCAAGGCAAGCTAAAAACGCTCTGGTCGGTTAAAATAGGGGACATGTCCGAGAAAGATATTTTAGCCGAGGAAGATCTGGAAATTACAGCAGTTACTGCCGGCGCAGTGCCGGTGCAATTGCCCGGTAAGGTAGTTTCGATTTTTCCGGCACTCGCCCACCGCAATTACCAGATTTATTTCATAGGCCAAACAATCTCCCTAGTCGGGTTTTGGCTGCAGGCAGTTGGTATAGGTTGGTTAGTTTACGAGTTAACCAGATCGGCTTTTTGGGTGGGTACAGTTGCCGCTATTTCCGGCTTGCCTTTTCTTTTTTTGGCAACGCCCGCCGGGGTTTTAGTCGATAGAGTAAGCAGACAAAAACTTTTGGTAATCACTCAAATTTTTGAAGGTTTCATTGCGGCAGTTTTAGGGTTTCTGGTTATTTCAGGAAAGATAAATCTTCCCTTAGTCATAGTACTAGCTCTTATTAACGGTATCATCGGCTCCTTTGATCTGCCGGCGCGTTTTGCCTTTATTGTCGAAATGATTGGTAAGCGCGATTTGGCATCTGCAGTTTCACTAAACGCCGGCCTTTTTAATGCCGCCAGATTTATCGGTCCGACTGTAGCCGGTCTGATAATCGCTACGCTTGGAGTCGGTTGGGCATTTGTTTTTAACGGAATAAGTTTTTTGCCGGGCATTTGGGCTGTCGCCGTAATAAGACCGGTTATAAAACAAAGATCCGAAGATGTTCATCCCTTTCAATCTCTCAAAGATGGACTCGCATTTATTCTTAAAGATAGGAAAATCTTTTATTTATCTGTTTTTGGGGCGGTATCTTCTATATTCCTTTGGCCTTACCAAACCCTGATGCCGCCAATCGCCCAACAAGTTTTTGGTGCCGGTGCTCAAGGTCTCGGTTCACTGCTTTCGGCAGCAGGAGCAGGTAGTCTTGTCGGTGCGATCTTTACTTCAGCGATGTCAAAAAAAGAAAACAGACTGCCCTTTATTTACTGGGGAATTGCAATTTCGGCACTAAGTCTTGTCGCTTTTTCACAAAACCACAATTTTATACTGGCCCATGTCCTTTTATTTCTGACCGGTTTAGGCAGTCTTATGTTTGTTTCTACTCTCAATACGTGGGTACAAATACTGAGTCCGGACAGGATGAGGGGCAGAATTATGGCTGTTTACTTAACAATGTTTGTGGGCATGATGCCAATTGGCAATGCTTTAGCAGGCGCAATAGCCGAAAAAACTTCCTCGCTTTTCGCAATTGGCCTGGGTGCAGTAGTGGTCTTACTAGCCGGAATCTATTTCTATTTCAGGGGTGTTTTATCAAACTTCTCTTGACGCCGCTATTTTTTCTTTTTCTGTTCCTTTTACACTCATAAGATTATGCTTTAAAAAAGTGCTTATCATATATTGCACAACTTTAATTTCAGTAAGTTTATGATCAAGGGCAAACTCTGTAATATCAAAACCTTCACCATCGAATGCTTGTGTCATAAGGTCTCTCTCAAAAGGCGTTAGGTATGGTGCTGTTCTCCACCATCTTCCATCCCAAGTACCTGCTATTATTATTTCATGTGCTTTTTGGAGCGCCCTTCTTAAATCAGCTACTTGATCAGAAGTATTCTCTGGTGTGACACGTGCCGCACTTATACGTCGGTGGTGAGTTGGTCTTGTTTCTCTTACGGGTAGAGGGATTTCATCGGGATCCACAAATACATCAGGTTCCCCGTCTGTTCCAGCAACTATAAGTTCTTCCGGTTCCGGCCCCCTTTCATCAGCTTCAATAGGTACGGTAGTATTTACTTCAATAAGGTCCTCAATCAAAAGAGCGTAATTTATTTCTCCCTCACCCGAGTCACCCGATTCAATGGCACGTGCAACTTCTCTTGCCAAGTCTTCCGTTTCTGCGGCTGACAGCTTGTTATCAACTGCACACTCTAGAACTGCATTTTGGGCATCAAAATTCCCAGGCATTGTAAGTGCAACAGCGGCCAATCTTGCCGGAGTTATTCTGCCTGCATGATCTTTCAATGAGCCGGATGGTCTAACCTTTTTAACCAGATCAGGATCGGCATTAGCAACGACTCTTAATATGGCATGGGTTCCAGTAATGCTTCTCTCCCACTTGCCACACTTTAACCTAACCCATTCTTTTAGACCTTGCAGCTCTTCAGGCGACAAACCTTTATATGAAGTTTCTCGATCATTAATGGCCAAACCGAAAGCTTGAACAACTGTCAACCCCTTTTTCCTCCAAGGTGTCAACTCAAAAGCTCTTGTCATCCATTCCGCAATTCGCGCATATTGAACGCTCTTCACAGAGCTTGCTGCCAAAATCCGAAGATCATACATCTCTGCATCATCACAACCGTATGTAACACGGGCTTCGATATTTTCCATGCCCCTTCTCCTCGCTCCTTCAGCTCTATGGAAACCATCAATAATGTCGTAATAAACTTCCCCATCTTCTTCCCTCGCTCTAACAACGATGCTACTCAATTGCCCCCATCCACCTATTAGAGTCATTGAATTGCCAAGCTCTTCCGCATGCGAATCATCAACAATTGAAAGTTCAGTGGAAACTCTAGCGAGCGGGATAGTTTCGTCTCTTTTGCCTCTTTCTCCTGAACGAATTAATTCAAGTGAAGAAAGCTGTTGGTTAAGTTCTGCTCTTGATGGGAGTTCTGCAATGACTACCATGAGTGGAAATAATAGCCTTAAGCTACTACACTGTGAATTTAGTGTCAATATGAATTTTTCTTTACTTTGTTCTATAATCTCTCTTCTCAATTTGCCCGCCCCTTTTTACAAGTGTTAAAATTTCCAACGATACGATGAAAATTTCTTTGCCGATTTCGGCCTAATAATTTATGCTTTTTTACAACATCAACAAAAAATCACCAAAGGTAAATCTTGAGGAAGGATTGATGCGAGGACTTGCACCTGACGGCGGTCTATATTTTCCAGATAAATTCCCTCAGTTTTCAAATAAGGAGCTAAAAGGATTAATTGGAAAAACAATCCAAGAGATTGGTTACGAAGTATTTAAAAAGTGGTTTGCCAGTGAAATCGGCGACGAAGATTTGAAAGAAATTGCCGAGAAAGCCTTAAATTTCCCAATTCCCCTAAAAGAAGTCGGCCCATTCAAAATTCTTGAAGTCTTTCACGGACCAACTTTTGCTTTTAAAGATATCGCTGCCCGCTGCCTTGCACAGATGATGAGTTATTTTTTGCAAAAAAGAAGCAGAGTGGCGACAGTTTTAGTAGCGACTTCTGGCGACACCGGTGGAGCTTGCGCCCAAGGATTTGCTGGAGTAAAAAACGTAAGACTGGTTGTGCTTTTTCCAAAGAGGAGAGTGAGCAAACTGCAGACCGAACAAATGTCACGGGTGGCCGAAAATGTTGTTCCAGTTGAAGTGGACGGAGTGTTTGATGATTGTCAGGCGTTGGTGAAGAAAGCTTTTGTTGATCCGGAGTTAAGGCCTTTAAACCTCACTTCGTCAAACTCAATTAACATTGGCCGTCTTATACCGCAAACAATTTACTATATTTATGCTTATTCTCAATTACCAAAAGACAATTTGGAATTTATCGTTCCATCAGGAAATATGGGCAATGTTACGGCCGGCCTTTTTGCTTACAAAATGGGTTTGCCATTCAACTCGTTTATTATCGCGACTAATGAAAATGATGCGGCTGTCCACTATTACAAAACAGGGGAGTTTAAACCACAAGAAACTGTTAGGACGATTTCTACGGCAATGGATGTCGGCAATCCCAGTAATTTCATTCGAGTCTTAGAGCTGTTTGGTCATGACTGGACAAAGTTTAAGGAAATCATTAAGGCTGTGCGAATTGATACTGCGACAACAATTGCCACAATTAAAGAAGTCCGCACAAAGTACAATTATTTACTTGATCCTCATACGGCTGTTGGCTTTGCTGCAGCCAAGAGAATTGCGAGCTCAAACCGCATACCAGTTATAATTGCTACCGCCTCACCTTTAAAATTCGCCAGTGAAATTAAAAAAACAACTGGTATTGATGTTGATGACAGAAGAGTAATGGATAGGCTCTTGAAAAGAAAACAAAGAAAGTACGAATTAGAAAACAATTACGAAAAGTTCAAGAAGTTTTTGCTAAATCTACCTTAATTTGTCCCACTCTTTTTCCAAGTGCTAAAATTTTCTCGTCTATGATTTACATAGCGGGTGATAAACACGGATTTGCGGCAATTAAAGCAGTTGAAGATTATTTAAAATCCCGAGGAGTGGATTATCTGAATCTTGGTGTAAAAACTAAGGATGAAGACCTGCCATTGGAAGCAATGATTCCCAGAGTAATAAAAAAGGTTTTGGAAAATGATGATAACTTGGGGATACTTTCCTGTGGTACAGGTGTTGGAGTAGAAGTCGGAGCAAATAAATTTTCCGGAATCAGAGCTTGCCTCGCAACAGATGAGAAAATCGCAAAGTGGTCAAGAATTTACGATAACTGTAATATCTTGTGTCTAGTAGGTTGGGATTGTAAAAAAGAAAATATTTTCAAAATATTGGATAGCTGGTTTAGTGCCGAATACGATGGTGATAAAAAGAGACTAAAGATGTTTAAAAAATTCAACAACTGGCACTAATTTATTCTGCTCTTTTCACAAGTGCTATACTTTGTTTTAAATTATGGTTGAGAACGAGTATCAAGGTAGACGATTCCGAGTAATCGTGGCTGAGAGAATTAAGAGAACAAAAAGGTGGCGAAGAGGTGATCCTGTCATCGGGAAACATGGTCTAAGTACTTTTGCATGCAGGGTTGAGGGTACTAAAACTTTTACAGAACATGCTAAAAGTCCTGTGGAAATACTTGCTAGACATCATTCTCGTACGCTGTTAGTTGAACCGGTTGAAGAAGATGGTGCTACTTTTAAACCCCAAGTAGAAACCTTACCCAAAGAGGAACATACATATTTTGCTTATCGTCCTCACGATGGAAGAACCTTCTTACTCTTAGTAACAGATGGCCAGGACCCATTACATGTGGCACAGAGTTTTTTTAAAACTAGAGAAAATGTGGAACTTTTTTCTGCTGAGCCTGAAGATTTTTGCCAAAGGG
>Ga0209542_10016124_pt1 | contig 12438 bp, 14 predicted proteins | sample RifCSPhighO2_01_FD_184028 | JGI IMG/M metagenome (GOLD analysis project Ga0209542, IMG submission 184028) | Soil microbial communities from Rifle, Colorado - Rifle CSP2_plank highO2_0.1 (SPAdes) (version 2) | ecosystem: Environmental > Terrestrial > Deep subsurface > Rock core/Sediment ...
TGTCGGCGATGCCCTTTTCCCGGGCGGCAACGACGAAATCGTTAAAGAATCGGGTATCGCGACGCAACAAGTTTCCGGCCCAGCTGAAACTGCCGAGGTTATCGAAAAAATTCTCACAAATACTTAGTATGATATCCACAGCTCGATTTACAAAAGCATTGACAAAAGTAAGATAGCCAACTACATTGGCGTATGTAGCTCCTTGGGCTTAGCCCACAACCACCACCGCCCGGCGCAAGTGTCTTTTGCGACCGGGCTTTCTTTCTGTACTAACGTATAAGCCGCACGAGGTGGATGGTTTCGAACGAGTAGCGGCCTTATTCACAACGCATATACACACTCTATATATATTTACCTTGTCGGAAATCTCACCCTATAGGATATAATTTCCGACATGAAGAAGATGCGGACGGAGGCGAGAGGAAGGTATCTTCCGATGCGTAATCTTATCCTCCGAACACTGGCGGCTGGAGGCGTTATGAGTGTTGCACTGGTGGCTCCGAAGACAATAAAGCTCTTGAAGAAGCTTGACCGTGCCACAGCGAATCGTGTCGGCCTTTATCGCCGCATTACTCAAGCGATAACAGATCTTGAATACGCTGGATTAGTACAGACCTCTGGGGAGCGCGGGCGCCGCCGCGTAGTATTGACCGAAAAGGGCTTGGCAAAAATCGAAACGGTCTTTGCAAGCGAATATCGTATTCCTGTGCCAGCATTCTGGGACGGCAAATGGCGCGTGGTCATATTCGATATTCGCGAAAAGCGTCGCAAAACTCGCTCACAACTCCGTATTCTTCTCTCAAACGTCGGCTTCGTGCGGCTACAGGACAGCGTGTGGGTGTACCCATATAACTGCGATGAATTCATAGAACTCGTGCGCGCCCACCTACGTAGCGGAACCGGCGAAATGCTCTCGTTTATCGCCGAAGCCCTAGAATCAGATCGACACTTGCGTGAACATTTTAATCTCGCGTGATATCAGCATATTTTCTGTAACCAATCTTGTAACTTTTAACGATGTCGGAATTATTTGCCTATAGGATATAAATTCCGACTACGATATATTTCGTACATATTTTTTTAATTCTCCTTCATGAGACGAACAAGGCGGATGGTTTCGAAGGAGTGGCGACCATTTAACGCGTGGAAAACGGGGGACAATTTGTTGTCGTTGTTAGCGCCGAGCGCCTCGTGCACTTCGTCGAGGATGTCGAGCGGGATGAGATGTGCGAAGTCGGCGCGAACGAGACGACCTAGTTCCGCAAGTTCTTCGAGATGATACACGATGGTCGATGCGACAAGTCCGCGTGCTTTGACCGCATCCTTTAGGCTCTTTGAATCCCGTACTGTTTGTAAAGTCTCTGCTAACCGTCCCGGTAGCCCTATGTTTTCTTCATTTTTCTTCCTGCCCCCTGCTTTCTGCTTGCTGCCTTCTGTATCAAACCACGCTCCGCCCATCGCTTTGACGAATTTTTTCTGCATATCCGTTACCTCGGTGAGAGGCATCACTGCGAACGTTTCGCGCGCCGCCTCTGAGGCGGCGCCAAAATCCCTATCCTTCTCCAAAATCTCCGGATGAACCTCAAGGGCTCGCTGATTCAAGCCAGTGAGATACAAACCGCTAAGCCTTCGTACGCGCGAGAGCGCTACATACCCCTGTCCGTACTCAAACGCTTTTGAGAGGTCAATGATCGCGCTATCCATGCTCATCCCTTGGCTCTTGTGCACGGTTATCGCATACGCGAGCCGCAAGGGTATTTGGGAGATGCTCGCGCGCACCTTCCCCTGTTCCTCAAGCTGCCATTCCATCGGCTCTGTGGTTATGTGCAGACCGCTTTTTGACTTCACGATGGGCATGCCGTCGGCAGCCCAGCCGACGACGATACCGAGGGTGCCGTTGACGAACCTGCCTTGCGGCGAATTTTTGGTGAACATCACCGCCGCGCTTTCCTTCAGTTCCAAGACTTCGGGCGAGAGACATCCGCGTTTGAGCCCCTCGACGAGCGATTCCTTCCCTTTGGAGCTCATGCGAAATACTTTTACCTTGCCGGGAAGTTTCTTGAGCTCCGCGGCATTGATGCGATCCACGTCAGCGTTATGCGAGAAGAGTTTCGGTACCCCGCTCACGCTCGGTATCTGCGACGCAGACACGTGTCGCGAGGCGAGTTGTTCGTGATGTGTTTCTTCGACGCGTCCCAAGCGTATCGCCGAGAGCACATCAAGGAAGTCTGTATCATCCTGTCGATATTGCTCGGTGAGATAGCACGTGAGGAGATGCAAATTGCGCCAGAGCGGCGAAGCGTATGCGAATTCGACCTCGCGGTCGCGCGAAACGGGCGGCAACTGAAAGAAATCGCCGACGAGAACGATGGTGAGTCCGCCAAACGGCGTATCGACGCGCCGCACTTCGCGACAAATCTTATCGGCCATCTCAAACGTTGTTGCCGAAAGCATCGAAATCTCCTCAATAACGAGCACCTTCGCTTTTTGTATCCGCTTATTGATATGCTCCTTGCTCGCGATGCGGTCCACGTCAGCCTTGGAGAGCGATCCGTTGATGCCGATACCGCTCCACGAGTGGAGCGTCATGCCCCCTACATGCGTTGCGGCAATACCGGTCGCGGCCGTTATTGATGGTTCAATGCCTGATGCTCGCAGCCACGCAATGAACTCGTTAATGGTGTGCGTCTTCCCGCTCCCGGGGCTCCCCGTGAGAAACACGTTCGCACCGGTTTTGAGTATCGTGAGCGCCTCGCCTTGGGTCATTCAACGATGATACCAGACACGTCAACCGCGATATAGCCAATTCCAGATCTTCGCGAAGACGTAACCGATCACACATCCGATAAGCGCGGCGACGATAACAACCGTGACAGCGGCAGAGAGATCAAAGTCCTTCACGACAACGGGGGTGCTGATCATATGCGCCCATTGGCTGAAATTGACGAGCGGTTGTGCCCATCCGAGCGCCACGAGAATTGACCAAACGACGTGCAGACCGCCCACAAGTTTGCCAACGGCAAGTCCGGTCTTGACCGGGTCAAGGTGATGATTCATGACAATAATGTTATTCGGTTAACGCTATTATACTAACGCATTGTAGGGGCTGCCATCTACCGAATGCCGGTGTCGCAGGAAATGTTTGTCGTCACGTATCCGCTCGTAGGGACGACGACAGACACTTCATTGCAACGCGGGAGTGTTGCACCTCCCTTCGCTTGTAACGTGTAGGAGCCGGGCGGCAGGGCGAGTGTAAACGCGCCATTCGCGTTTGAATTTCCGAGCAGAAACGGCGAGGTCGAGTTGGCGCGATACACCACAATTGCGGTCGCATACGGTTTATCCGCACACTGCGGATCAGGCGGGTCTCGCAGTACCGGACACGTTGGCCCAAGTAAGACGGTTCCTCGTACGCCAGAGGTATACGGCAAGATACTGTCGTTTTCACCACCTCCTGCGGTACTCGTAGCATTTGCCGTCGGACATTTTGCGAATTCACAGTTCGGCCCGGTGCGCCCGACGGCGGAGCCGTCGGGGCAGAGTTTCGCCTCTTGCGTACACGCCACTCCGTCGATCGGCGCTTTCGCGATGCGTGTCGTCCCTACCCAGAACGCGATGAGTGCCGTGAGCATAGCCACAACAATGAGAATTACATAATGTTTCATATCCTAAGCATATCGTATTTCATCTTTAAAATAAGGAGCGGGATCGATGTATCCCATATGTCCATTGTCCTTATCGTAGTTACTGGGGCGATATCCGAAATGGAGATGCGGGGCTTCGCTTGCTCCGGTATTGCCCGACACGCCGATCTGGGTGCTCATGGCGACTTTCTGGTTTCTGGTGACGCCGATCGACGAAAGATGAAGATAGACACTTTCGTAGCCGTTGGCATGTGTGATGCGGACAAATTTTCCATTCAAGTCGGTCTCGGTCGCTTCAGAGATCGTCCCGTCAAGAACGCTGTAGACCGGTTTCTTCCACTCGTTCAGATCGGTTGCCTTACGCGTCCTGAAATCCATACCGTTATGCCCTTTCGAACTTCCGGTCAGCGCATAGAACGCGGGGCGCTCTCCAAACCTTTGAGTGCAAACCAGTTCGTCGAGCGGACGCGCAAGTATCTTCCCAGAAACGGGAACGTTATGAGTATCCACACCCCCCGACCAGAAGAAATCACCTTCGGCGGTGAGAAACCACTTTGTATTTCTCGCCACGCTCTCGCCATCGATCACATACCCGATGTAGCCCTGCATTGTCCCCGCGTGAAGCATCGTCACGATGTCAGAGGTGGTTGCAGGAAGCCCTTTTCTGGTATTGAGGTCACTCGTCAAGCGGACGAGTCCTTTCTCGGGCACGAATGTGTACTGTCCAGCGGCCATACCCACCAGTATACCTAAGAATCATTGCTTCAACAGCGGCGCGAGTACAGGGTAGACGCGCTTCGCAATGAGGGCGTATCCAGCATCGTTCGGGTGCACGGCATCCGACATGTACTGTGGACGTTCAAAAAGCCCATCCAGTACGTCAGACACAAAGGCCGTGTGATAGGTGTTCTTTAAGTTCTTGAACTCGCCAGAAAAATTATCAATGAAAAGGCCGCCCCGTATGCCGAGCAAGAGGACGATGGCACCGCGCGCGTGAATGTTTTGAATAAGCGCGGCGAGATTGTTGCGAGTATCGGAAACGGGTATTTTTTTCAGGTGGTCGTTGCCGCCAAGCAGGAGCAGGACGACCTTGGGATGATACGCATCGAGTTCGCTCACGCGAGTAAGCCCATCTTCGGTCGTGTCTCCGGGAACTCCCAGATTAATAATCGGCTGCCCTATCATCCCCGAGAGGAGCGAAACGAAATCATTGCCATCGGTTGCACCCACTCCCTGCACCAAGCTGTCGCCGAAGGCGATGATGTCCGTCCCCGTTGACGGATAATTCGTAATCAGCGCGGAGCGCGAGAAATAGAAAATCCCAAGTCCAATGAGAGCTAAAACAACAAAAATAATTGCTACCTTCTTCATCGTTAGATCAACTTTGAGCGCACTTTATCTGTTTGAGTAGATCTTCACGAACGGTAGGATCAATTTCCTTCCCTTTGTTTAGGGTGCTGACTAAATCAATCAAGCTCTGGGCGAAATCTTTCCGCTCCTCATCGCTCATGAGCGCGTTATATGCCTTTGCCCGCAAATCGATATAGTCCGACATCACCGCACCTTCTTGTGGAGTGCTCTCCATTTTCTTCTTCTCCACCCTTTTCCCCGATTTAATGTTCTTTCCCATATCTCCGAATTGTATCAGATCATGCTTTACGCCATATTGAATTCAGATCTCAATTATGTTGACGCTAAATTTGACAAAAATATAATGAAATGATTTAATGTGCACAGAGTATTGGTCGTTTCCGTCAACCGTTTTTCACTTGCAAAGGAGCAAACGATGCAGAAAAAACCGAAACAAAAGTGGCCACCGAAACCGGTGCGCCCGCCGGGACGTGAACTGTTTTTCAAACCGCTCGAGGCGGTGTTCGATCAAAATAACCGTGAGTGTGTGAACTACGCGTACCGACTCTCGAAATTGAGTAGTCACGGGAAATTCCGTGAAGACGGGACCCGAGTTTTTGACCACCCAAAGGCGGCTGCGTGGATATACATTAACGAGTTGGGGGGTAGAGATCCTGACATCATTATCATCATCTTATGGCATGATGTTCTCGAAGACACCGAACACGACTTTTTGTTTATTCTTTCGCCGTTTCGGATACGCATCAATACCAGTGAGGAAATCGCACTCGATATCGGCGCTGTATCGAAACTAAAGGAGGGCAAAGAGACCATACGGCAATATCTGCTCCGCGTTATCGGTCGAGGACCCCGCACCATTCTTGCAAAGTTGTGCGATCGGCTACACAACATCCGCAACTTGCACTGGTCGTCATCGGAGAAGCGGAAGTGCCAAATCGCGGAAACTCAGCGATACCATCTCCCTCTCCTCGTACCGGCGCTTCGCGCATACGGTGGACAGTGGGCAATATATGCCGACGCGCTCGAACAGAAAATAAAAGATGCGATTGTGCAGTACAAGTGAGCGGAAGATACCGCTCAGTCATTCCAGCCCCTAAACGCCCGCTACCCACGCGGGCGTTGTTTTTTTATCCCTGTGCGTTCATAATAAGGTTCAACCTTGGTTTTTCCGCGCCATCATTCCCAGCTCACTATTCGCCTATTTCCTCCTTCGCATGAAGTTCTATTTATTTTCTATTTCTCACCTCCCGCAAGGCGACACCTTGCAGATCTACTTTTCTTCCTAGGAAAACAACGATCGTCGTTCGTCTCCCAATCTTTGTAAATATTCGTTCACGTAGAAATAATCCGGTTCACTTTTGACTGCTCGTGTACGAATTTCCCATCTTGGATCTTGAGAATCGTTTTTGTTGAAAAGAATAAGACCAATTCCGAATCGAGTACATAATGATTCGATTCTGCTCGTATCAGCTTCCTTTGGAACCGCTAGATATACTTTGTGACTAAAAATTTTATAAGCACATGCTTGGCCGAATGCAGTGATGAGCTGAGTTGTATCTGTTTTAATTTCTGCACTGATAATTTCAACAGGTGGACGAACTGAATCCGCCTCCGAAAATTTGTACACACCGAGTACATCTGGCGTTCCCCATTTATCGCCAAACTTATTTCCGCCCAAAGATACCGCTTTTGTACATTCTTCCAGGTCTTGTTCCAAATAGTCTGCAAATGATTGATAAAAAGACGTTTCTTTTGGCAAATGAATATTCTCAACAACGTCAGACTTTTGATTAATTGTTTCTGAAGCATATTTTTTTAGAATAAACAGACCTCTTTCTGGTTTTATTATCTGATCATTTTTCTTATCCAAGTCCCAAATCGTACCGTGTATGGTATTTGAAGGTACATCAACAAGAGTTTCAGAAAGTTTTTGATGGAGATCAGAATATCTAATACCGTTCGGATAATTTTCCAGTATACCCAATGTCCCTTTTGTAATTTTTTCTCGTTGAGTTTCAGCCATTGTTAGAGCGTACCATATTCTCTTAGAATTCCAACATCGTAAATTATTTGTTTTCTTTAGACACTGGAAGTCTAAGCTTTTGAAGTGGTAGGTAGCCGAAGTAATACTGACAGCCGACTGAGTTTATGTAGGTAAGAACATCTTTGTATTCTGGGCGGTTGAACCAGTCACTCAAAATATAGATATATTCAACTTCGTAGTTGAGTGGAGCGAAAAGTCGTTGATATTGTTTCTTTTTGAAATCGCAAGTTTGAAGCTTCTCATCCATCGATCCGGCGACCTTTTGAAATTTTATCTCAAGAACGAACATCGTATTATTTACGATGACATACAGTGCCTCGTCGGGAAGTAATTTCTTTGAAAAGATTTCTGAATGGTGCACCCCTTGGCTTTCTAGAAACTTATAAAGGCTATTTTTTCGATAACTTCGAGCTACTTCCTTCCCTTTGTAAGAAATGATATGTCCCTCCACAGAATACCCAGGAGTCTTCGAGAGAAGATCGAGAACGTCTTTTTCCCTCTCAAAATTCAGACCCGTCAACGTATTTCCGCCACTCTTCCCGCCTGTAATCATATTCTGACATCGTTGATCCTTTTGATGGAAAGATCAAGATACTTCTTTTCCATATCAATCCCGATAAATTTTCTATTATTCATTGCGGCAGCGATGCCAGTCGTAGAGCTTCCAGTAAACGGATCAAGTACTACATCGCCTTTATTCGTACTCGAGAGGACAATGCGCTTGAGCAAATCAAGTGGCTTTTGTGTTGGATGCTTTCCATACTTCTTTTCCTCTGGGCGAGGCGTACCCATCGACCACACCGAGCGCATTTGGAGCCCCGGCTTCTTTAATTGATCTTCCGGCCAATTCCCTTCTTTCATCAAATCATAATTGAACGTATGTTTCGCCTTTTTATCTTTACGCGCCCAAATAAGCGTTTCATGACTCGCGGTGAAGAATCGACAACTTAGATTTGGCGAAGCGTTTGGTTTGAACCACGAAATATCATTAAGGATATGGTAGCCGAGTGCCTGAAGTGCGTGACCACATTGATAGATCGAGTGATACGTACCGCTGACCCAGAGGGTCCCGTGCGGCTTTAAAACTCGTTTACACGCTTCTAACCAACGATAGTGAAAGGCATAGTCATCTTCAAAACCTTTACTGATATCCCAGATACCTTTATTGACGCTAACCATACGGCCAGCGTGTACGGTGAATCCACCATTTGAGAGATTGTATGGAGGATCCGCAAAAACCATATCCACCGAATTCTCAGGTAATTGTGAAAGGATCCTCAAAGAGTCTCCATGATATAAAACAAAATTATCCTTAAGGAAATATGGTTTTTCAACAACTATAGAGAGTATCTTTCTTTCGGCAACTGTCATACATCTCATTGTATCACTGTCAGGCTTGTCCGAAACGACGAAAAGAAGGGTACTTGTGGGTGATGAAGAAGGAAATTGGTTCTCAGGATATCGGATAGTCTGGTTTGCGCAGTGATGCAATCGCAATGATGACTAAACTTACCAAAACATAGAGACCGCTTATCCATTGATAGATTTGTTCCGCGTAAGGGGAGAAAAAATCACCAGAGCCGGGGTCGGGGTAGAAAATGAAAAGAAGTGCGGCGAGCGGAACAAACCAGATGGCAAACTTCTTCCACACAGAGAACGCGTGTGAAGCAAAAAGCAGAATAAAAAATACTATAGCGAGCGCTCCCATGCCGTAGAAGAGTGGGTTCCCGATGGCTTCATAAAGAGAATGGCAAGAAACATCGAAAGTGTTAGTCTCGAGGTTTGCATAGCACAATGTAAAGTTATAACTATTTGTTAATATATATCCAATCCCAAATCCAAGAATGGAAATTGCGAGTAGTCCAGAGATGGTTTTTCTTTGGTTCATATCCTTGATTATAGCATCTTTTCAAAATGCTCAAGGATTTTGTGAATAGTAGCGTCGACGTCCAATACGTGAGCCGATCCAGCCAGCAATTGCGAGAAATATAAGAGCGGCAACAAACTCTTGCAACAACACTTCCTTTTCTAATCCTATTTTTTCATAAAGTTCGTACAAACCGAATAAAATGAAATAATATGGCATTAATGTTAAATACCCTGGAAGTTGTAGAAAAGGACAAAAACCACCTTTGTATTCGCAATAATCAACATCAATCCATCCGCAGTTAAAACAGCCAGAAAGGTTAATCAAATAGCCAATAACAAGTATCAAGACACCGCTTCCAAGGCCTATGAGGGTTGAGCGAGAAAAGGGTATTTTAGACATTTACTCGATTGATTATAGCGTGTTTTCTATCTGTTCAAGCAATTGCACAATCTCTGCGACATCGGTATCAGAGAACTTGCCCTTTATCCCTTTCTTAATGATTTGCTTCTCAAGGTTCATTATTGCCTTTGACGCTTTCTCGTTCTTTTGTTTTGCAATCTTTTTCTCTATATTCTTAACTCTCTTGAGAATGTCCGTTTTCAACTTGTCTTTAACAGCAAGGTTTTGGATTGTGGTCTTCAGGTTCGTCAGGAGTTCGTTGAGGGTGAGTGGTTGATTGTCTGGTGCAACGTACGTATCAACCTGCCCGTCGTTGTTCGAGTCTATCTGTATATGGGCGTCTTGAGGAGAGGCGCTATTTACAATAAACATTGCGCTGGTACTGGCGGTAACGAAGATATCTGAATATGTAGCGACCAGAGTGGGAGTATCGTTTGCGAAATCTTCAATATCTACATCTGTGGGACCTGACTCTACTCCATTAAAGGCAACTGTGTACGACCCTTCCTTGGGGAGAAATAGATACTGACTATCTCCAAAAGCGAGGAATGTACTGCCCGGGATATCCTCGGTAATTAACAAGACATCTGTTTTAAGGTCTTGATTTGGGTTGATGCCGCTAAAGTGACCATCTTGGTCGTATGCACCAAGAGTGACAGGTGAGTGAGTGCTCACGACAAGTTGATCCCCAATGTCTGTAACATCTGGTTTTGTTTGAGTAATAAAATCTATACTTCCAACAGGAACATTTTGTGCTACTGCTTTAATCAATTTCTGAATCGAATTTGTACTTAACAGGTCTCTGTGTTGTGCACGTTTATTGTCAGGGTCTCGGTATAAATCGAGATTAAAGAAATATGTCTCGTCGGCGGCAGAAGAGATTGCACTCGGGTACACAACGGTACGGTCACCCTCTTGAGTGAAGAGCACTTCATAATTTTGCCTAAAGTGCCGATTTCTATACTTGATTGCTTTTACGGTGGGTAATCCCCATCCGGCTATCTGTACTGTGCGAATGGAATCGGGGAATGTGTATGTATCGTACACATTATGAAAATCCCTCGCGTGTTCGGTAAGGTCAGTACGGAGTATTTCAGGTATCCATAATTGGGTAAATTCAGGGTCAAGTCGCGTCACGCCATCTCCGATTATGAATGAAAAGAATTCAGTGTAGTTATCAATCGCCGGACCCCAATAGTCACGCCACTCTTGCGTGAATGAAGCGTTGGGGTCGAACACAATAATCGGTTCTGTGACTTCGTCAAAGTAACGGGAAGAAGGTAATAAGTCATAGGTGCTCTGAAAATTTTGGGCGATTTTACGGACCATTGCGGAATCAACAATAAATCCAGCCAAAATGCCCTCATCGTCGCCGTGGAGAAGCGAGGCAGCTGCTTGAAGTGTACCCAGTTGCGGCGTGCCCACCATAATGAATGAATCAATCAAATTTTCTTTCCCTTCATCCTGAAGTTTCTTTATGATGGCTTTCCCTAACAAACCGCCCATTGAATGGGCAATGATGGTTACTTTGCCAGTCTCCGAATGTGCTGCGAGCGTTTCAACTTCTTCAATTGGGTTTACTATGCCGGCAGGTGTTTGGATGCCATCCGCAAGGATTTTCTCGGGAGAAAACCGCCAATCATAGGGAAGAGCTTTCCATTCTGTAGTAGTACCGCTGGCGACTAGTTCGTCCATGAACGTGGTAAACCCACTATAAATCGGAGTCCAATAAAATGTTTCAAGGATGCCGTCCACGACAACTGGATTCACGCTGTCTCCCTCAGTAGTGAGAGCAAGTTCTGGTAGGTCGTCGCTCCAGAAGGACGGCGGCCATACGGTATCATTGTTGACCTTGAGAACACTCCCTTTTAGACCCGGCAGGAAAAGGACATTGGAGGCGCAAGTGCCAGGTGTGGCACAGGGGTCGGGCGGAGGAGCTGTTTGGATGGTCAGATACGGAATCGTCGTATCGGCATTGCTTTTAATTTGCGTTTGGTATTGATATTGCGAAAGACCGAAAAAACTAATGAATACCGGCCGTGTGCCGTCGGCATATGTACTAGTCGTTGTTCCCGTTTCCACCATGAACGTACGGAACGCTTGGTCCGCAAGAAGTGTCCGGTCCGCATCGGTGAAGAAGTATTTCTGTAAGTCCAGGCAACCGAAACAGCTTCCCATAGCAACGCCTGTTGGCTGATGGTATACGTTACTTGCAAAGGGGTCCTTTATCGTGAAGGTGAGATACAAGTTGCCCTGCCCGAGAGGCACATTTCCCAAACTTGCAGAATCTATGTGCGCGCTCTGAAATGTGATCTGCGGATTGGTCATGATTCCGGTTTTATCGCTTTGCGTGTAGACCGTAACGGCTCCCGGAGGCGCCTGCGGAATTTCGGGAAGAGACGGGGGCGACGCGGATTCAATGATGAAATAGGGAATAGTTCCTTCGGCGTTACTTTTCACATGCGTCCCGAGGTAATACTGGGAGAGATTGAAGAACGTTATATAGATTGGCGTCTCGCCGTCGGCTATGCCGAGCGTCGTCGTCCCCGTTTCTACCGTAAAGGTATGGAACGCGCCATCCGAGAGAAGCGTCCGGTCTGCATCGGTAAAGAAATATTTTTGCAGATTCGCACAGCCAGAACAGGTTCCCATGCCAACGCCCGTTGGCGTGCCATAGAAATTGCTTGCGTTCGGATCCTTCATGGTGAAGGTGATGAAAAGATGACCCTTCCCAAGAATCAGGTTACCTAAGCTTGCGGAGCCTATGTGAGCACTCAGAAATGTCGGCTGCTGCGAGAGCATCTCGCCAGAATCATCGAGCTGCGAATAGATCGTAAAATTGTCCGCATAGGCGCGAGGCACGTTCGAAAAAAGAAACCCACCCCCTATAACAACGTAAAGCAGAACTGTCGTGAGGGTGCGGGTGGGCATTGGTATCACTATAGTACCGATAGAGATAAAGCGGTTATACTATGCACATGAACAAAGACGATTTGAAAAGCGCGCTGGAGGGCGCGATGCGGGGAGAGGTGGCGGACGATGAAGCGACGCGCCGCGCCGCAGCGCGTGATACGTCCCTCTTCGAGCGGATGCCGGAGCTGGTGGTGTAC
>Ga0209542_10016126_pt1 | contig 12438 bp, 12 predicted proteins | sample RifCSPhighO2_01_FD_184028 | JGI IMG/M metagenome (GOLD analysis project Ga0209542, IMG submission 184028) | Soil microbial communities from Rifle, Colorado - Rifle CSP2_plank highO2_0.1 (SPAdes) (version 2) | ecosystem: Environmental > Terrestrial > Deep subsurface > Rock core/Sediment ...
AGCTAATTGGCAATCCAGACGAATACAATGTTTCTCACGTACAACTCTCGACTGCGAATACCCTTATGGAATCCAGAAGCAGCAGTGGACAATTTATCCTTATTCCAAAGACAGGAGAAAATAATTGGACAGAAGTCCAAAACTTCATTTGGGGAAGCTTGTAATATAGACAAACTCAAGACCCCATAATACAATACTTCAGTCCGAATAGTTACAAGGAGTTGTATTGTGGACATCTTGTACGTTTATTTTCGCGTACGCCGAATAATCGGCGTAATTTCACTTGTCATCCCTGTTTTAATGCTCATTCCAATTCTGGTCAGCGAAGCCAACAGTGCTTATGGCATTTACACGGTTTTTATGATTGCCTGGAGCTGCCTTTCAACATTTACCAAGCTCAATCAAACATTTACCAAACCCAGCGATGCGACAAAACAAACTGGACTGCTCTCCGGCGTTGCAGTAATCGCATGGATAGTTGCAGTTGTTGTTATTCAATTTTCAGGTGCTGAATATAATCCCCAACTGCTGGAGGTTCGTTGGTTATTCAATCTGTGGTTTTTTGGCTGGTTCTTTGTCGATATCATCGATACCACCATGCTTATCTGGAACAGATATCTGCCAAAGCCAAAACGCAAGCGAATTACAACTGAATGGTAAATTTATATCTCGCCAGAATGGCACTTACGCCTTCTGGCGTTTTTTTTGGAGAAATTATCCCTGGCGGGCTTTTCTTTTGGGGTCGCGTTTGTTAATGCGATACAGTTTCCCTTTGCGGCGGACAATTTTATCCCCTTTCTTAGGATCTGTGTCTTTGAGCGAACTTACAACTTTCATAGTTGCCTATTATAAGGCTCACAAACTACTCTGGCAAGTTTGCTGGGGCAATTGGCTCCTCACTTGGTTCCGGTGACGGTTCAACAACAAGTATATCCTCCACCGGTATTGTTTCTACTTCCACTTCAACATTGTTTTGCTGTTGAGAAGACTCAAGTACCGCAAACGATGCTCCTTCTTCCGTTGAAAGAAGAGCAAGCCACTGAAAAGCAGTGTCGCTTGTCGTTGGATTCACAAGGTCAATTCGAAAACCACTTTCGGAAATTTCGCTGACACGATACTCCAGCTGGGTATCAAGTGTATTTACGTAAACAACAGGCTTGGAGACAAGTGGCTGGTCAAAGGATATTTTAAATGACTTCGTGTTGGCCGGTACATTTATTTCTCCAGAGGTTCGAGCACTTACCGTTATGCTTCCCCGAAATGTGGCATCTGCCAAAAATTCCACAGATTGTGTAAAGAGTGCTTTTGCCCGAAAAGTAACATCACTTAAAAACTCCCAGATTTTGTCTCCAAGTGTAGCGTGAGAATAAAGCTCCGCTTTCGTTACATACTCCTCCAATGCCAGAGCAATTTTTTCATCAGCGATTGCCCCAAATTGAGAATATATATCACTTTGTGTTTGGGAAGGTGTTGTTACCACATCTTCATTCGTTGCCAGGTTTTTGGTATAGACAAGTTTCTCTCCCGTTAAATTTTCAACAAGGCGAAGCGCATGGGTAATGTCAGCATTAATTGCAATATCATCTTTCACCGAATAATGAGACCATGCCATTGACTCACTAGGACCTCCTGGTATCAGAGTGAAATTGTGTGGAGAAAGAGTTGTTATGGCACCCGCTTCATTTCGAACACGCAGTTCACTGCTGCTTGCTACATCCTCCGCCCAAAGCTGGACTCCATCAGCAATCGATGCAGCCGGGGCAGTAGCATTGCCAAAAGTTAAGACATTATCTGCAGTTGCATCAAATGTTGTTGTCCCAATCCCCAGGTTCCCAGTAACACTAAACTCTGTTGCATCAAGGCTCATATGCCCAGAGGCAATACGCTCCATAACGATATCCTGCAATGCTGCCCCACTGCCAAACTTTAATTTTCCATCTGCGGTACCGAGCCATCTTCCATGAACATCACCAACTACTTGCGTACGAAAAGCCTCAGAATCAGTTGCCGAACGCTGCACACGAAAAGCAGCATTTGTACCCACAAAAAACTCATCACCTACAGTATTTCCATACTTAGTAACGGAGGTGTTTGTGCCATTGCTACCAATTTTCACTCCACCCAAGGAATCTACAACAAAGCGATCAATTGTTTCATTTCGCAATCTGAGCAAATTTCCTGTTGTTCCACCACTCGCAGTTGAGTCAATATACAGCCCCTGCGCCCTCGTACCTGTTCCTTTCAAGTCAATTGAAATGCCTGAAGCATTCGCATCACTTCCGGTTCCATTGTGAGAAACTTTAATGGTTCCCTTTCCCGTCTCATAACCGATCACACCAAGTGCGCTGTCTTGAGTGTTATTGTTCGTAATACTCAAAGCGTTTGAGGAGCTATCATTTGTATTGCTTACTATCTCAACAGCATTCGAAATTCCATCATAATTCATATAAAAGGCAGCTTGAGCATAGAGTGGATTATCAACCTTTACATTAATCATATTTCCCAGGGCAGCTTCACCTGCATTGGAGTAAATCCCAATACCTGTACCGATATTGTTGGAATTTTCAATAAAAACCGCTCCACCGCTTGAAGACAAATATCCAGTATCTCCAGAGGGTCTAAGTTCCAATAAATGCCCGGCACTGTTATCAAAAACCATTTTCCCTTCCTGTGTAATACGGGCAATCGTGTTACCTGCGCTATTGAGCCACTGGGTCAAGTCCACTGATTGGTCAGTTATCCCTTGCACTTTAAGAGTAATACGTTGACTATGATTATTTTGAAGATGAACCAAAGCTGAAGGCGTAGTCGTTCCAATCCCAAGCTCTGAGCTATCATCAAAAAGCATGTCTGAGGTATTCCAGCTGTTTTCAGCCGAGTATAAAAACCTTCCATTCGCATGTGTGGGAAGATCATCTGCATACAAAATGTCCCCGGCTGCAAGAGCATCATCAACCAAGACAAGCTTCCCAGTCTGGTCAACGCTCAAGACCTTGCCTTCTGCCTCGCCCAGACCACTATCTAATAGAGCTACTTCACCACTCAAAGCAGTAGAACCAGCCACTGTTAAGTTACCCTTTAAATCAAGATCGGCAGGAAACGAAACAACAGCATTACCACCTTCTAGATTCTCAGTGGTAACAATTTCATACGGAGCCTGTACCCCTCTTCCCTGCCACCAGATAAATCCCCAAGCAACAAGAATAAAAGCGCCAAGTACAGCCGATGCCCGGAGCAAAATCTTACGCAGCAGTTTCATAGATTCATCTTAACCTTGAGTGTAGGTTGAAGCAAGCTGGCTCTTTTTTTTAGGATAGCTATAAAAAAAGCCCTAGCGACTTTATTCAAATCACTAAGGCTTACAGTCATCACTCACGCTTTTTGCGTGTCATCCACCCGGGCTTCAAAATATCGCGTGCTGCGACATACCGCGCAGGTATTTGCACCCAAAACCAGAGTATCGTATACAAAGGCGCAATAAGATACCATGGATCCCGAAACAATAGGAGCCCAGTAGAGGACATAAATATCCATTGCACTGCAATCACAGTTACTATGTATGGCCAAAGAATCTCCCAGGCAAGACCAGGATTACCCAGTACAAAAAATGCATGGAGTGCCAATAACAAAACCGTGATTATGGCTGCAAGCACAATAAACGGATAAAATGTCAAATATGCCACTGAGAACCGGACAGGGAAAGACAGCTTATGCCACGTACCACCAAGGTACATTTTAATATTGTATTTCCAAGCTGACTTGTTCCACCGCGTCTGTTGATTGCGGTAAGTAGCAATATCAGTTGGACAATCAGTCCAGACAATGCTTTCCACATTGACTATTGTTTGGTAACCCTCCTCCATCGTTTTAAGAGTAGCGTCACGATCATCACCATAATCCGAGCGCAGTCCGGCAAACTCATCGTAAAACCAACGCCGAACAAACCGCTTCAGAACTGAAACACGGAAAGCCAAATCCGGACCACTTCCACAGATCATTTCTCCTTTTCGTTTTCTAATCAAACCACGCGAATGCGATCCACGCTCATCCCAAAATGCGCTCAGGTATCGAATTCCTGTGATTCTCGTTAGAAAGTTTACTGAAGTGTTGATTACACGCACGTCACCTGTTATCAGGCCAATCCTCTCATCTGAAAGAAAGATGGGGATATGATTAGCGATAAAATCTTGGTGAGATATCCCGTCTCCATCTGCATGAATCAGAAATTCGCAACCATCTTCAAAGCACAGTTCAAATCCGTGCATTTGAGCGAAACGTTTCCCGGGAGCAGGTTCAATCGTGACGGTAAACCGCATTGGTGCACTTGCATACTTAGTTGCAATCTCCTGGTTAAGGTAGTCAACCGTTTCTGGATCATTAGCATCGTTCACCACAAGATAAACGTTGCCGATATTAGGATATGTTTGTGCAGCCATACCCGCCATCATTTGACCAAGCAAATCCTGCTCAATGTCATATATCGGGACTACCACTGAGACAGATGGCGGATTAACGCCAAAACTTCGACGAACAACTTCTAGCCAAAGATCATCAGTGTATCCGGAAACTTGTTGAGAGAGTTGATATTTGAAAGTATCAAAAGTACTGAACTCTCCCGCGAGTTTGCGAATCAATTGATCTTGACCCGGCAATAAAGCAAATAGATATGGCAGATAATGTCCGCGAACAGTCTTCATTGTCCAGCGGTGATGCAAATATGCTGTGATCTTCTGCCACACCTTGTAAGTAAACATCACAAGCGCATGGACAGTGATGTGCAGATTTATACCGCCGATAACAAAAAGAGAGAAACCGATAAAGATGCCAACCAGTTGAAAGAGAACAAAAAGTACCAAGGCTATCAACTGCCAATGGTCACGGATAAACCGTACTTTGCCTGTGGCCACAACACCTCCTTAGATGTAAAGTTCTTAAAAATTTCCTCCCCATTTTGCGGAAGGACTCAAATTATATCAAAAATTGGCGAATTATTGGTTATGGGGTATAATATGCCATCCTGAATTTTGTATAGGAAGGAAATGCGATGCCTGCTTGGCTGATTCTTTTGATCGTATTTGCAGTGATTTTTATTGTACTGCAAATCTTGACCACAGCGCGGCGCGGCGCACCGAACCCGCCTGAAGTTCAGGCTCGTGCGCGTGCGCGCTCTAGGCGAGTATCGGACTCGTCGATCTGATATCTGAAAATTCCTCCTTCCTCTCGAGCCTACGACGAACACTTCGTCGTTATATTTCTACGTTCGCCGTAGGCTCACCTTTTTTACCGAGGACTATCACTGTACTAAACTTCTTTCAAGTATTTCAACACTTGACATATGCTTACCTTAACTTCTGGTTTACAATTGCAGTATGTTTATCGCATTTATCATCCTTGCTCCATTCATTTTGTATGCATTTGTTTGCGAGAGAGAAAAAAATATACTTGAGCAAGAGGTATCCGAGCTTCGCGCACAAATCCCTCCAGAACCACAAAAGAGAATCACACTCGATTCTATTAATAAACTCCCTCCCCTCGTTCGTGAATATCTCAAATCTGCCGGAGTTATTGATGCCAAACCGATACAGCTGACAGCCCTCACTCAAACAGGCGCTATCCGCCAAAGCACCGCCACTCCCTGGATGTACTTTGATTCCACCCAATATTACGTTACTGCAATTCCTGCATTTATTTGGAGTGCAGTTGTAAGATTTTTATATATCCTTCCAGTACACGGTAAGGATAGCCTTATTCATCGCCGTGGACATATGAACATTCGTATTGCCGGACTTTTTCCTCTCGTAAATGAAAGTGGTACAGAGGTAGACCAAGGGAACATGCTTCGCTACTTAAGTGAAATGCCATGGTTCCCCACTGCATTTTTAAGTGACAATATTACCTGGAAAAGTGTGGGCACTGACAAGGTTGAAGCAACACTAAAGCTTGGGAGTTCACGGGTATCAGGGGTATTTACTTTCAATGGGAAACACAAAATTACACTTTTTGAAACTGAGCGTTACTTCACAAAAGGTAAAGGACTTTACTCACTTGAAAAATGGAAAACCACATTTGAAAATTATAAACAAATACAAAGCTTCACTATTCCTACCAAAGGGAGTGCTATTTGGCAATTTGATCAGGGAGAGCTGGAGTATGTGCGTATGAAAGTAATCGAAGCAAAATATGAATGAGGCACAAAATGGGCTATTTTTCAACTAGGGACATTATCTGAAGACCATATTTTTTTATATCAGCGGGATTCCAAAAAGGCACATCTTTAGTTTTGAGTACATAGCCTATTTTCTTTCTGACTTCACGCCCGGTATATGCTTTTTTTTGTGGATCCCATTCCCGTAAAACGAGAATATCTCCCTGAGCTACTTCAAAGTCTGCAATACGCGCATCAAAAGACTTATCCCCAGCAAGTACTTTTTCAAACATTTCTGGCCAGGTCTTTTTTTCGATGATTGCCATACAAAATGATACAATGCGCCATGAATAAAAACATCATTGTTGTCGCTTCAGTCACTTGTGTTATTATTGTTTCGGCACTAATTTCTCTTAAAGCGTCTAGACTTTCCCAAAACGCTCCAGAGAAGCCTCTCGAAACTTCTGCCGAAACTATTCACTATCATGCTGGTTTTCAAGTCTACATTGATAACAAACTACAAGACTATTCCGGGCTGGAGTATATGAATTTTAAACCTTGTAGTGAAGATGAATATCACACCCAACTAACTCCAGAGGAAGAGCAGCTTGAAAAAGCTCATCTGCATGACAGCATTGGGGATGTTGTTCATGTTCATCGGCCTAATGTTGTTTGGGGAGATTTATTTACAAATATTTCTCTTGAAATTGATCCCAATGCAACTGCATACATAAACGGAGAACTTGTCGAAAATATTCTCGAGTATCCAATCCGCTCATATGATAGTCTTGTTATTTTTGAAAGTGAAAGCACCAACATTGAGGAAAGGCTTGCTTTACGGGTGACCAAAGAACACATCGTGGAAGCAGAAAGCAGAAGTGAATTGTGTGGTTCCTGAACTAAAGTCCAAATTCCTCAGAATAAATCTTCTCTTTTGATACCCCCAAACTCACAAGGGCAATTTGGATTGCAGCCATAAAAGGAGGTGGCCCACACAAGAAAAAGTTTGCATGATCAAGATAATCTTGCGGTACAAATTTTTTGATTACTTCTTGGGTGATTCTCCCTTCAATAATAAGTTTATCCTTTACTTTTTCTTGAGATATTGCATCAATATAGTTTGTTTGAAGCTCCTGTTTAAATTCTTCACGAAAGATGGCGTTTTCCAAGACCTTATTTGCATAAAACATAATTGTCCGCTTCCCCCCAAATCGTTTGATTAATTCCACAAAAGGAGTTATCCCAATGCCACCTGCAAAAACAACCTTTGGAGCATTGCTTTGACCCTCAGTTGTAAAGACACCGTATGGCCCGTCGAGATATACCTTGTCACCAACGGTAAGTTTCTCCAGTTGATTGGTGAAAGGCCCCACTGCCTTTATTCCAAAGGTAAGATTACCCCTTTCTCTGTCGTACTTCATTACAGTGAAAGGGTGTGCTTCAGCAAAAAACCTCGGGCGTATGTAAGCAAATTGACCGATTTTTGACTGTATCCTCCCACGAACAGGCATAAAAGTATAAATCGTAATTCCATCGCTTTTTGTTTCCTTTCTGTTAAGTCTATATATTGCGCGACCAAGATTAAAAAGATTCGCGATCCGATAAATAACCACAACGCAAAAAGTGAGAAGGAGAAAATTCCAATAAAGTTCCATGCCAGGTATTGTATTAAGAAAGGTGCCAATTGCTCGTGAATGAAGAAAAACCATGGCCATTGCAGGGTACACAAGATAATGAATATAAAGCCAAGGTCGAAAGCGGATTTTACTACGGAAAAGTGCACTTAAAATCCAAATAAGTGAAAGCAGTACAAAAGCTCCTTGTCCAAAAAGCACATTACTATAAAACTCTGTCGTGAGCTTCGGAAGCAATAACAACTTCCAATCTGAATAGTTATATACCTGCCAAAACGGGTGAATTAATGCAAGCAAAACTCCATACTTTCCCAAAAACTTATGGAGCTTCAGTATTGCTACATAATCTCTTGTGATAAAGCGGCTAATAAAGCGTATACCCAAAAGAAATTGCCACCACATAAAGACAGCACCGGCTATCCCTAAAATATTTCCAGTAGCATACTGGATCCCTCCCAGTTTTGATGATTGAGTAAAAAGCCAGATAACTGGTAACTGCGATAATCCAATTAAAAAGGCAACTGTCGCAACACGTTTGTTTCTTAACATAACTTTGGAATTATCATATCCCCATGAAGTCCAGAGTCGCATCATTCACCTGCCTAGTAACTTCTTTCATCAAATTATTCGCTACAACCAGCCCAAGAATCAATGCAATGAATGTTAATACAATAGCGACAATACCTATTCGTTTTGAAGTTTCGTCTCCTTGTTTAAGATATTTATATCCCCACCAAAACCCTAGTGGAGGGAGGAATAAACAGCCAGTGTACAAAAGTACTTGGCTCACTATACTCACCGGCTTTGGTTTTTCTCTGAGCGCTTTGCCACAATTGAAACAAAAATAGTCAGTTTCTCGCACAGGAATATGGCATTGTAGACACACTTTTGATGCAGTGAGAATTTCATTCATACCTTATTGTATAACTTTCTCCTATACCACATTCGCGCTTCTGATCAAGACCTTTGGTAATATCAAAATGATCAAGATTTCTTGTCAGTTTATATTTATTCAAATAGTCTTCTACCTGCTGCCTTGACCAATCAACAATTGGATGAAGATGGTAGAGTCCATTTACATTTTTAAGAACAGGAGTATGAGAGCGCGCAACAGATTGATACCGACAAAGCCCTCGAATCCAAACACTGGGAGAAAGCTCATGAAAGGCTCGATTTAAGGGCTCGTGCTTAATAATGCCAAGCACTTCAGAAAATACCTCTGACTCTGGATCCTTATACCAAAGCGGATAGCGTTCTTCTATCTCTTTTTGAGAAACAAGTGAACTAAAAATGCGCACATCATAACCTTGATTTTTCATCTCTTCGATGGCCTTAAGTGTTGGCCGCAAATAATATCCAGTATCGACAAAAATTATAATTGGACTTTGATCAAGTACGCGGTGCAACAGATGGGGCAAAAGCATAGATTTTTCACCACCACTTGTTGTCGTAACAATACCTTCAACCCCATAGGTATCTATTGCCCACTCTATACGCCTCTGCGCAGTAACTTGTTCGAGATACGAATGTGGATTTTCCATACAGTCCCACTATTGTAATACAGAAGAAGCGTATTACTCTTCTAATAGGATTTTCATGCTTTCAAGCATTGATTTCCAATTCTCTTCAGAATGTTTTTTTACTTCCTCCGTTGCACAATTGTCTTGGGTAAGCATAAGCTCTGTCTTGCCTTCTTTTTCTGATAATTCGATTGTCACAGTGTGGTGATTCTCAGGGGTATCCAGCTGTCCCGATAAAGCACTAAAGTGTGTGTACTGAAGAAGTCTCTCATTTTCAATTTTGAGAATTTTACCTTTATCTTCATATTTTTGCCCTTTCCACTCTCCACTCCAAGTGATATGACTCCCCTGGGTCCAGTCAGAAACAGTGTCCGTCCCAAACATATACTTTTTGATCATGTCAGGGCTAATAAGGGCATTCCAAACTTCGGAAATAGGAGCATCTACCGTAATTTGCGCTCTGGCAACAATACCTTTTAGCATAGGTCAAGTATAGTAAACAAACTCGGTCTTGAAAAGAAGTTAGTTGTGTTATCGTGGAATATGGATATTGTTCTTCTTGCTATTCTCACACTTATTGCTTCAGGGGTCGGCACGCTTACGGGTTTTGGCACCTCAACCATTATGGTGCCCGTAGTCGCTTTTTTCTTCCCCTTACCAGTAACGCTTATTTTTGTCGGTATCATCCATTTCTTTAGTGATATCTGGAAAATAATCCTCTTTAAACGAGGGGTTCAGTGGAAAGTCTTGCTTTCTTTCGGGTTGCCCGGAATAGTTGCAAGCCTTATCGGTGCAAAAGTTATTCTTCATGCTCCACAAGAAAATTTGCTCAAAATACTAGGTATAATACTTATCGCCTATACGTCGTTTTTGTTTTACAAGCCAAAGTTTAGGCTTCCGGCAAATGTGCCCGTGGGTATTTTTGGAGGTGCACTATCCGGATTTGTTGCTGGAATTTTTGGAATTGGAGGAGCAGTTCGCGGTATGTTTCTGTCAGCATACAATTTAAAAAAAGATGTTTATATTTTTACCTCCGGCGCAATTGCACTTGTTATTGACACTTCCAGGCTATTTGTATACTGGGGGGAAGGAACCAAGCTTAACGAAAGACTTCTCTGGGGATTTCTAATTTTTGTCCCTGTTTCTCTTCTGGGAGCAGAGTTTGGCAAAAGACTGATTGACAGAATTCCACAAAAGGAATTCAGAAAGATTGTCGGGGTATTCTTGTTTTTAACAGGGGTAAAGTTATTGCTCTATTAACTAAGCTCATATTTACTCAAGAGCTTTTTGTTCCCTTCAACTTGATACTGAAGCAGTTCTGAATAAATTCCTTTTCTTTTGGCAAGCTCCTGTGGAGTTCCAACATCAGAAACTCCACCATTTTCCAGAACAATTATTCTGTCTACATCTTGAATCGTTGAAAAACGGTGAGCAATAATAATAACTAATCTATTCTTAAATAATTTCTCCAAGGCTTCTTGCACGAGCCGCTCAGATTTAGAATCCAAACTACTTGTTGCCTCATCAAGAATCAAAATCGGTTTATTATGAAGAATTGCACGGGCAATCTGAATTCGCTGTTTCTGGCCACCTGAAAGCTTTACTCCGCGCTCTCCAATCATTGCATCAAGCCCATCTTTGAATTTTGATACAAACTCATATGCATTGGCTTTTTTCAGAGCGTCAGTAATCTGCCTGTCAGTAGCGGAAGGTAGTCCGTAAGCAACATTCTCGCGAATGGTAGAGCTAAAAAGCTCATTATCCTGAAAGACGAGAGCGATGTGTGAGCGAATCCAGGAGTGGTCAGTCTTTTTATAACTTTTTCCGGATATCAGGATATCTCCCTTTGTTGGTTCATACAATTTTAATATCAAGTTGACAAGTGTTGTCTTGCCCGCTCCAGAGTGACCAACCAAAGCTACTGTCTCACGTTTATCAAGCTTAAAACTCACATCTGAAAGAACAGGGGAAGCGTCTTCATATGCAAAACTGACATCTTCCAGAACTATTTCTGGCTTTTTAAGAAGTGCTGGCAACTTTTTCGTCCTATATGTTTCAGTTCCCGAAAGATCCAAAACTTCAAAAAATGCTTTAGAATCAGCTTCTGCTCGCTGTACTTGCTCAAGAATAAAGCTCATCCCGTAAAGCGGCCAGCGAAGCTGACTTAAAAGCTGAATAATTAGAACCATTTCCCCCAGTGTCAAAAGTCCTAAGAAAGTATTTCTAAAAATAATAAAAAGGATTCCTACAAAGGCGATCTCCAATCCAAACCCACGTATGAAGTTTAATATGTGGTATTCGGTCGATTGTTTATCATAGAACTTATTTATTGTCTTATATTCGTCCGAAACGTAATTCCATTCACGAACTTGCGTATTGTAAGTTTTGACAAGCTTGATATTACTAAATACTTCTTGAATACGGCCACGGCTGGCATCCTCATGCACATTCTTTTGTTCCTGAATTTTGCCCCACCTTCTGGTTGAGTAACTGGAAATGGCTATATAGACAGGGAATACGGCCAAAGCCAAAAGGCCTATTCCAAAATCAAAATACATTAATATCCCAATTCCAAAGATGGCTTGAAGCAGTGCGGGGGCGATAAAGTTGGTAGCTGCTCCAATAAAATCGCGTATTGAAATAATCCCGCGATTCAGTTGATTCACCATTTTCCCGGATACTTCAGAATCAAAGTACTTCTGTGGAAGCGTAAAAATCTTTCTGTAATACATTTCGGTCAGATACCGACCAAGACGTGAGGCAATGTGATCCCCTAATCTCTGGTTTACTGTACTTAAAATCACGCCACCAATGTTGATTGCCAGGATCAACGAAAACAACCCCACAAGCTTTTGATAGTTTCCTGTTCCTTGACTAATCTGTGCAGATAGTTCATCAACGACAAATTTGAGTGTTATCGGGGTGGCTTGCTGCAAAACAGCTTGAACCGTGATGATAATACAAGCCACAAGAATGAAGCGGTGCTGAGGCTTACTCAACTTTATTATTTTGAAAACATTGTTCATTTCCCTAGTAGTCTAGCACGAGAAGCAGTCAATTCCTTTACTCTAAATTTTACAATTTTTATATCTTTTTTCTTCCTTCGCGGTTGAGTATTCCTTCCACTGAAGGGCTAATT
>Ga0209542_10016128_pt1 | contig 12436 bp, 12 predicted proteins | sample RifCSPhighO2_01_FD_184028 | JGI IMG/M metagenome (GOLD analysis project Ga0209542, IMG submission 184028) | Soil microbial communities from Rifle, Colorado - Rifle CSP2_plank highO2_0.1 (SPAdes) (version 2) | ecosystem: Environmental > Terrestrial > Deep subsurface > Rock core/Sediment ...
TGACCAGCTTGCCGATTGGCTGATCTGGTTCAACCGCGACCGGCCCCATTACGCCCATGGGCAACGTTCCCCGTTACAATATCTCATACAACATCATCCTGAGTGCCAAAGGTGGTGGACGCATACAGTAACTTGAATTTTTCGACCCCAGGCTCTAGCATCCACGCTGCAAAACGCGGCGGTAAAACCCCGCGTTGTTTCTCGAAGATTTAGATAAATCAACAAGATAACGCGCGCGGGGAGCCGCCCCTGCGCATTGCCGGTTAACCATAAATCTTGTCGCCTCTAACACTCGCCTATCTGGCTCTCGTCAGCGCCCTGGCCTCCGGGATCGTCGCGTTGGGAGCGGACCGTTACCCCGGCCTGCTGCGTTACGGCTCATCCATCCTGCTCGGAGCCTGCGGCCTGCTGGCCATCGTTGCCGGCGGCTGGGCGCTGCTGGACGAAACGCCTCATCTGGACCAACTGGCGTTGGGATTACCCTGGCTTCAGTGGCACCTGAGACTGGACGTCCTTTCGGGTTTCTTCTTTAGCGTCGTCGGCCTGCTGGTGCTCGCGGTGAGTTTCTACGCACCGGGGTACCTGCAGGACTATACGCACGCAAAAATCCGGGAGCTGGCGGCGCTCGGATTTTTCACGGGCCTTTTCATTCTCGGAATGCTCCTGGTGCTGCTCGCGGACGACGCGTTCGTATTCATGATCGCGTGGGAACTCATGTCGGTCTCGTCGTATTTTCTCGTGGCCTACCAGCATCAGCACGCCGCCAACCGGCGCGCGGCGTTTCTGTACCTGCTCATGGCCCACGTCGGCGGCCTCGCGATATTGCTCGGTTTCGGTGTGATAGCCGGTTTCGGCAACGGTTTCACCTTCGAAGCCATGCGCGCGGCGAATCTGTCCGTCACTTGGGCTTCCATCGCTTTTGCGTTGGTTTTCTTCGGTTTTGGCATGAAGGCCGGCATGGTCCCGGTGCATGCATGGCTGCCGGAAGCGCATCCGGTCGCGCCGTCGCACATCTCCGCGCTCATGAGCGGCGTGATGCTCAAAGTGGCGATCTATGGATTTATTCGCTTCACCTTCGACCTGCTGGGCAATATACAGTGGCAATGGGGATTGACCGTGCTTGTTATCGGCGCGGCTTCCACTTTGCTCGGCGTGTTATACGCGCTCATGCAACACGATCTCAAACGACTCCTCGCCTACCATTCCGTGGAAAATATTGGGATCATCCTGATGGGAATAGGACTGTCGATGATTTTCATCAGCGCGGGCCGGCCCGAGCTGGGTGCTCTGGGGCTGATCGCTGCGCTCTACCACTCGCTGAACCATGCCTTGTTCAAAGGCCTGCTGTTCCTCGGCGCGGGCGCCGTGCTGCACGCCACCCACGAGCATGATCTCAACAACATGGGTGGACTGATCAAGCGCCTGCCGCAAACGGCGATGTTTTTCCTGATCGGTTGTCTCGCGATTTCCGGCTTGCCGCCTCTCAACGGGTTTGTCTCCGAATGGCTCACCTTTCAGGCGGCGTTACAGGCGCCATCGCTCGATAGCGGGGTGTTGCGAAGTCTCATTCCCATCGCCGCGGCCTTGCTCGCCTTGTCCGCCGCGCTCGCCGCCGCGTGCTTTGTCAAGGTCTACGGCGTCGCCTTCCTCGGGACAGCACGCAGCCGCAAGGTGGCGCACGCCCGCGAGGTGGATGTCGGCATGCGTGCCGGCATGGGCCTGCTCGCGGTTTTATGCGTGGTCTTCGGCATTTTTCCTTCCGTGGTGATCGGCGCCATTGACGCGATACCTAATATGTTGCTGGGCATCAAACCCCCGAGCGCCACGGCGCACGGATGGCTGTGGCTTACGCCGATATCCCCTAAGATCGCGTCGTACTCGGCGCCGCTGGTATTCGCCGGCGTGGCGCTGTTCGCGTTCATCAGTTACGTCGTGTTGCGCGCCCGGCCCGTGAAGTTCCGCCGTGGCTATCCATGGGATTGCGGCTTCGGGGCGCTCAATGCACGCATGCAATACACCGCAACCGCCTTTTCCATGCCGATACGGCGTATCTTCTCTCCGGTGTGGGACGCCATCGAGCAGATCGAGGAAACACATAACGTCACGCAGCCGCAGCGCACGGAAACGATCCGGCATCATCTTCAGGTGCAGGATAAATCCTGGTCGCGGCTCTACGAGCCCATTGGCAGACTCGTGCTCGCGGCCGCGCGCCGTGTCGGTCGCATCCAGACCGGCAGCATCCATACCTATCTCGCGTATTCCTTCTTCACGCTGATTCTGCTTTTGTGGGTGGTGACATGACCGCCTGGATTCTCGCCGCATTGCAAACGCTGCTTTTCGTATTCATGGCGCCGCTGCTCGGTGGTTGGGTCGGGCGCGTGAAATGCCATATGCAGAATCGCGCGGCGCCTTCCCTGCTGCAGCCCTACCGGGATTTGGCGAAGCTTTTTCGCAAACACACCGTGCTGGCGGAACAGGCTTCGTGGATATTTCGAGGAACCCCTTACATCGTTTTCGGCGCCACCATCCTTACCGCCGCGGTGGTGCCACTGGTGGCCGTGCAACTTCCCACCGCCGCCATCGCCGACGTGATCGTTCTTGTCGGCTTCCTCGCCCTCGCGCGATTCTTCACGGCGCTGGCCGGCATGGACATCGGCACCGCTTTCGGCGGCATGGGTTCCTCGCGTGAAATGATGATCGGCGCGCTCGCCGAACCCGTCCTGCTGATGGCGGTGTTCACGCTGGCGATGACGGCCTCCACCACCAACCTGTCGGAGGCCACGACGTTCACGCTGAACAGCGGGCTGGTCCTGCGACCCTCGTTCATCTTCGCGATGCTGGGGCTGATGATGGTGGCAGTGGCTGAAACCGGGCGCGTGCCGGTGGACAACCCGGCCACGCATCTCGAGCTGACCATGGTGCACGAGGCGATGATCCTGGAATACAGCGGCCGGCACCTGGCGCTGATCGTATGGGCCGGCCAGATCAAGCTGATGATATATATGGTTCTGGTCGCCAACATATTCTTCCCCTGGGGCATCGCCACCGAACTGGCGGCGAATGACCTCGCCGTGGGCCTGGCCGCGATTGCCGCGAAGCTGATCCTGCTGGGCGTGGTGCTGGTGGTGTGGGAGACGGTCATGGCCAAGATGCGCCTGTTCCGCGTGCCGCAATTCCTGGGATTTGCTTTCCTATTAAGCCTGCTCGGCATGCTGACGCACGTGGTGCTGGAAACCGGAGGGTAATAACTATTTTATTTTTATGAAACCGCAGATAAACGCAGATGGACGCGGATTAGAAGAGATAACGGGTAGGATTATCGGCCGTGCTTATACGGTTTCGAATACGCTGGGTTGCGGGTTTCTGGAAAAGGTTTATGAAAATGCGCTTGTTCATGAACTGAGGAAGGCTGGTTTTGAGGTCGACCAGCAGAAAAGTCTGAAGGTCATGTATGACGGGATTCTCGTGGGTGAGTATATCGTGGATATCCTGGTTCAAGGAATCATTATTCTTGAGGTAAAAGCGGTGAAGATTTTGGATGAAATCCATGTCGCACAGTGCCTTAACTATCTCAAGGCAACCGGCCTCAAACTGTGTTTGCTCGTCAATTTTGGCGTGCCGAAAGTAGCCGTTAAACGGATTGTAAATAATTTATGAATCTGCGTTTATCTGCGTTCATCTGCGGTTACAAAAATATTATGAAATATTGCTTCATCCACGTTCATCGGTGGTTATAGAAAATAATATGGAATTCACGCAACTCAGTCTCTACGATCAGGCGATACTGCTGTTGGCGGCGATTGTGCTGTTCACGTCGTTCATCATGCTGGCGCAGCCGCGTATCGTCCCGTTGATTCACGCGTTTGCCTGGCAAGGAACCCTCCTGGCGGTGACAACGGCGCTCGTGGCCTATGTCACGGACCATCCGCATCTCTACATTTCGGCCGGCATGACCTTCGTGCTCAAGGCCCTGTTGATTCCGTGGATGCTGCACCGGCTCGCGGTGCGGCTCAATATTCATCGCGACATCGAGGCGGTGGCGTACCCGTCCCTGACGCTGATGGCCGGCGCCAGCCTCGTCGTCTTCAGCTACTACGTGGCCATCCCCATCGTGCAGCTTTCCACGCTGGTGACGCGCAACGCCATCGCCATCAGCATCGCCGTCATCCTGCTCGGCATGCTGCTCATGATTTCGCGCAAGAAGGCGATTTCCCAGGTCATCGGCTTCATGTCCATCGAAAACGGATTGTTCTTTGCCGCGGTGGTGTCCACTTTCGGCATGCCGATGGTGGTCGAGTTGGGCATCGCCTTTGACGTGCTGGTGGCGTCGATTCTCTTCGGCGTGTTCTTCTTCCAGATGCGCGCCTCCATCGACTCGCTCGACGTGGACCGGCTCAACCGGCTGCGGGAGGTGGACGAATGACGGCGGTGTGGCTGACCCTGCTTATTCCGCTCGCCGGCATCGTCCTGATGGCGCTCATCGGCCATACCCGCGTGGCCGGCTGGGTCAACGTCGCCCTGGCCGCCGTGACTTTCACGGTTTCGGTGTGGCTCGCGCTGATCGTATACGCGGACGGCCCGCTGCTGTCCCCGAGCCGCATGCTTTATATCGACGCCTTCAACGTTTATCTCGTCACGCTCACCGCCTTCGTCGGTCTGACCACGGCGATTTTCTCCCGTCCCTACATGCTGCACGAGGTCGAGACCCGGCGGATCGGCAAGGGCCGCATGCGGCTGTATCACTCCATGTACCAGGGCTTCATGTTCGCCATGCTGGCGGCGCTCACCACCAATAACGTCGGCATCCTGTGGGTGGCGATGGAAGGCGCGACGCTGGCCACCGTGCTGCTCGTCTCGCTTTACCGCACGCCGGAGGCCGTGGAAGCCGCCTGGAAATATTTCGTGCTCTGCGGCGTCGGCATTGCCCAGGCGCTGTTCGGCACGGTACTGCTGTTTTTCGCGGCGGAGCGCGTGGCGCCCACGCGCGACGATGCCTTGCTGTGGAACGTGCTGTACGATGTCTCCACGCAACTGGAGCCGACGGTGCTGACGTTGTCGTTCGTGTTCCTGCTCGTGGGCTACGGCACCAAGGTCGGTCTCGTGCCGCTGCACAACTGGCTGCCGGACGCGCATTCCGAGGGCCCCACGCCGATGTCGGCGATCCTGTCGGGACTGCTGCTCAATGTCGCGCTGTATGCGCTGGTGCGCGTGAAAATGATCGTTGACGGCTCGCTGCACAGCAATCTCGCCGGACACCTGATGATGGGATTCGGTTTGCTCTCGTTCATGGTTGCGGGCCTGTTCCTGCATCGCCAGCGCGACATCAAGCGCATGTTCAGTTATTCGTCCATCGAGCACATGGGCTTGATGACCTTCGCCTTCGGCATCGGCGGGCCGATCGCGACCTTCGGGGCGCTGCTGCACATGACCGTGCACTCGCTCACCAAGTCCGCGATTTTCGTCACCGTCGGCCATGCGGCCCAGATCGCCGGCACCCAGACCATCGAGAAAATCCGTGGCCTGATCCGCACTCAGCCTACCGTGGGCTGGGGGCTGTTGCTCGGGACCGTGGCCATCGCCGGTTTTCCGCCGTTCGGGGTGTTCACCAGCGAGTTCCTGGTGCTCATCGCCACCATGAAATCCTGGCCGTGGCTGACCGTGCCGCTGCTCGTGGGTCTGGCGATCGCGTTTGCCGGCCTGTTCCGGCACATCCATCCCATGGTGTACGGCGACCCGCCGGAAGGCCAGGCGCCGGTGCGCGCCAACATGCTGCCGGTGATGATCCAGCTCGGGCTGGTGCTCTGGCTCGGCATCGCTATCCCCGTGTTCCTGTCCAAATGGTTCGAGCAGGCCACTGTGCTGATCTCCGGGAGTTCGCCGTTATGACCGCCGCCTGGCTGACCGCCTTTCTCGGGAGGCTCACGCTGCGGGAAATTCAGGCGCAGGAGGAGCCGGCGGCCGGTCTCGCGCCGGCCCACCTGCTGAAAGTCCGTGCCGATGATTGGGGGCATCTCGCGCACGAGGCCAAAAACTGGGAGTGCCGCTGGGTCGGCGCCTGGGGCGAGGACAGCGGCGAAGAACTGATCGTCAACGCCTGCTTCGAGAGAGAAGGCGTGTATCTGGTGGCGCGCACGCAGGTTCAGCGCGCGACGCCCGTGCTGCCTTCGCACACGCCTTATTTCGTCGCGGCCGATCGTCCCGAGCGGCACATGCAGGACATGCTGGGAATCGCTTTTATCGATCATCCCGATGCGCGGCGCTGGACACGGCACCGGGCGTGGAAGGAGTCCGAGTATCCGCTGCGCAAGAATTTTCCGGTGGCGGGCAATCCTCCGGCGCAGACGCCGCCGAACGACAACTATCGCTTCCTGTTCGCGCACGGCAGCGGCGTGTACGAAATTCCCGTGGGCCCGGTGCACGCGGGCATCATCGAGCCGGGGCATTTCCGTTTTCAGGCCGTGGGCGAGACTGTGCTTAATCTGGAAGAGCGCCTGGGTTACGTGCACAAGGGTATCGAGAAAATCGCGGAAGGGCGCGACGCCGCCGGTCTCGCGCGTCTCGCCGGGCGTGTCTCCGGCGACTCCACCGTGGCGCACGCCTGGGCCGCCTGCATGGCCATGGAAAAAGCGGCGGGGGTCGAAGTGCCACCGCGGGCACTGGCGCTGCGCGCCATCATGGCCGAGCGCGAGCGCGTGGCCAATCACCTGGGCGACATCGGCGCGATTTGCAACGACGTCGCCTTTACCTTCGCGTTTTACCAGTTCGGACGCCTGCGCGAGACGTGGCAGCGCATCAGCCGCGAGGCCTTCGGTCATCGCTTCATGATGGACCGCGTCGTCCCGGGCGGCGTGGCTTCCGATCTCGGCGATCAGGCGGCTGATGCGATGAAAAGGCAGATAGCTTCCCTGCGCCAGGAACTGGATGGCCTGTACAACATCATCGACGATCTGCCCTCGCTGGAGGACCGGCTGGATACCACCGGTTATCTCAGCCCGGAAACCGCCAAGGCCTTCGGCGCGCTGGGTTACGTCGGGCGTGCCAGCGGCGCGCCGTTCGACGTGCGCAAGGATGCACCGTATGCGCCCTACGCTCGCTTCAGCATTGAGGTGCCCGTATTCAAATACGGCGATGTCGCCGCGCGCGTCAAGGTGCGGGCGCAGGAAATCCTTGAGTCATTCAAGCTGATCGAAAGGCTGATCGAGGACTTGCCCCCGGGACCGATTCGCGCCGACTGGAAACCCGCACCGGCGGGCGCCGAGGGACTGGGATTCACCGAGGGATTCCGCGGCGAAATTCTCGCCTACGTCCGCTTCGGGGAAAATGGACGGATTGCGCGCTACTTCCCGCGCGATCCCAGCTGGCTCACCTGGCCGACGCTCGAGAAACTGGTGCGCGACAACATCGTCCCGGATTTTCCGGTGTGCAACAAATCCGTGAACGGATCGTATTCCGGGCACGACTTATAATATTCTTGAAACCGCTGATAAACGCAGATGAACGCTGATTTAAAAGCAAGAATCAACGAAATAAGGTTTTCTATATCTGCGTTTATCTGCGTTCATCTGCGGTTCCCAAAATAATATGCTCAGAATTCTTTCCAAAATTCAGCGCATCGGCATCGTCACCGAACCGCTGCCGAAAATCGACGAGCCCGCGCTCGAGGAGGTCGGCGCGCGGCTCAAGGCGAAAATCGGCGAGATGTTCAGCGGCAGCCTGGCGATCCGTGAAGTGGACGCCGGGTCGTGCAACGGCTGCGAGCTCGAAATACACGCGCTGAACAATCCTTATTATGGTATCGAGCGGTTCGGCGTGCATTTCGTCGCCAGCCCGCGCCATGCCGACATGCTGCTCGTCACCGGGCCGGTGTCGCGCCACATGGAAGCGGCGCTACGGCGCACGTACGATGCCACGCCCGAACCCAAGCTCGTGATTGCGGTCGGTGAATGCGGCGCGAACGGCGGTGAATTCGGCGTCAGCTACGCTTCCTGCGGCGCGGTGTCGAACGTTATTCCGGTGGATGCGGTCATCCGCGGCTGTCCGCCGACGCCCCTCGATCTGATGCGTGGTATTCTAGAGGCTATCCGAGGACGCACCGTAGGCAAGCAAGAATAAGGAGACATCCGGATGAGCAGCAATCCTCGCGTGGCGGTGATCATGGGTTCCCAGAGCGACTGGGAGGCGATGCAGTCCGCGGTCAAGATTCTCAAGGACTTCGGCGTCAGTTGCGAAGCCAAGGTGATGTCGGCGCATCGCACGCCCGAGCTGGTGGTTGAATACGTGCGCGCCGCGCCCGCGCGCGGCACGAAATGCATCATCGCCGCCGCCGGCGGCGCCGCGCATCTGGCCGGCGTGGTGGCCGCGCACACAACGCTGCCGGTGCTGGGCGTGCCGATGCCGAGCAAACACTTGCAGGGAATGGATTCGCTGCTCTCGACGGTGCAGATGCCGAAGGGCATTCCGGTCGCGACCTTCGCGATCGGCGAGGCCGGCGCGGGCAACGCGGCGCTGTTTGCCGTGGCCCTGCTCGCGCTCGAAGACGCCGTGCTGGCGCGCAAGCTCATCGAGTTCCGCAACAAGCAGGCCGACGCGGTCAAGGCCGTCAAGCTCCCGGACGTCTCGTGACCCAGTCTGGCAAAATGAAATGGACAGGATTAACAGGATTTACAGGATTAAAACGAAAATTCAGAAATCTTAAATTTTTGGTTTTTAAGCCCTAATCCTGTTAATCGTGTAAATCCTGTCTAATTTTTTCTTTTTGTCTGGATCTCCGATGCAAATTACGCTGACACGCCCGGACGACTGGCACCTGCACCTGCGCGACGGCGCGGCCTTGCGCGCGGTGTTGCCGCACACGGCCCGGCGTTTCGCGCGCGCCATCGTCATGCCCAATCTCAAGGCGCCGGTGACCACGGTGACCCAGGCCCTGGCCTATCGCGAGCGCATCCTGGCCGCGCTGCCGCCCGGCGCGCGTTTCGAGCCGCTCATGACGCTCTACCTTACCGATCGCACCACGCTGGAGGAAATCGCCACCGCGAAAAAAGGCGGTTTCGTGCACGCCGTCAAATATTATCCGGCCGGCGCCACCACGAAGTCGGGAAATGGCGTTACCGATCTGGCCCGTTGTCGTGCGGTGTTCGCCGCGATGGAGAAGCACGATCTGCCGCTGCTGTTGCATGGCGAGGTCACCGACCCGGCGGTGGATGTCTTCGATCGCGAACAGGTTTTTATCGAGCGGCATCTGGCATCGCTGGTGCGCGATTTTCCCGGCCTGCGCATGGTGCTGGAGCATGTCACTACGCGCCAAGCCGTCGAGTTTGTCACGCAGGCAACGGCCAAGGTCGCGGCCACCATCACCGCGCATCACCTGTTGCACAATCGCAGCGCCATGTTCCAGGGTGGGCTACGGCCGCATTATTACTGTTTGCCGGTGTTGAAACGCGAGGAACACCGCGCGGCGCTGGTGAAGGCCGCCACGAGCGGCAACCCGAAATTCTTTCTCGGCACCGACAGCGCACCGCATGCGCGCCGCGCCAAGGAGTCGGGTTGTGGCTGCGCCGGCATCTACACGGCGCATGCCGCGCTCGAATTGTATGCGGAGGTATTCGAAGCCGCCGGCGCGCTGAAACAACTCGAGGCGTTTGCCAGTCACTTTGGCCCCGATTTCTACCACCTGCCGCGCAACCGCGACAGCGTCACGCTGGTGAAAGAGCCGTGGGCGGTGCCGGGAGAGCTGGCATTCGGTGACGATACCCTGGTGCCGCTGCGCGCTGGCGAGACCGTTGCCTGGAAACTCGTCGCGCCCGCGTCATGAGCGCGGTCGCCGGGCGCCAGAAAAGAATTGACGTCGCCGTCGCGATCCTCCAGCGCGAGGACGGCCGCGTGCTGCTGGCGCAACGCCCCTCAGGCAAGCCGTGGCAGGGTTACTGGGAGTTTCCCGGCGGGAAAATCGAGAACGGCGAGGCGGCGGACCACGCGCTCGCGCGCGAGTTGCACGAGGAACTCGGCGTCGATCCCGACCGGGTGTATCCATGGGTGACACAGGAATACGCTTATCCAGAGAAACGGGTTCGGTTGCATTTCTATCGCGTGCTGGCGTGGCATGGCCAGCTGCACGGGCGCGAGGGGCAGAGCATGTCATGGGAGAATCCTGCGGCGATCAATATCGGCCCCTTGCTGCCGGCCAACGACAAGGTGTTGCGGGCGTTGTCTCTGCCGTCGGTTTACGCGATCACGAACGCCAAAAAATACGGCGAGACGGAATTCATGCAACGGCTGAAAGTCGCGCTGGAAAAAGGCGTGCGGCTCATTCAGGTGCGTGAACACGACATGCCGCCAAAGCAGCTCGAATCGTTTGCGCGGCGCGTGGTGGCGCTGGCCCACGATCATGATGCCAGGGTACTTATTAATAGTGACGAAGCCTTGGTCCGGCGCTGCGGCGCCGATGGTGTGCATCTCCCCGGCGAACAACTGATGCGAATGAAGCAACGACCGGCAATGCGAATCTGGGCTGGTTCCTGCCATGACGCCGACGAGCTGGCGCAGGCGGCGGCGCTGGAGGCCGATTTTGTCGTGCTGTCGCCGGTATTGCCGACGCCGACCCATCCCGACGCCGCCGGCATGGGTTGGGAAAAATTTGCCGGACTCGTGAAAGATTATCCGGCGCCGGTGTACGCGCTCGGCGGCATGAAGCGGGAATTGCTCGAGACCGCCATGAAGCACGGAGCCCATGGCGTAAGCCTCTTGAGCGGCATCTGGTAAGGAGAAAAAACGATGGAATCCGCCAACACCCTGGGTCTGATTGCCGGTGCGCTGACCACCGTCGCCTTTATTCCCCAGGTGGTCAAAATCTGGAAATCCAAGCACACCCTGGACATCTCATTGGGCATGTTTGCGATCTTCAGTGTGGGTGTGCTCCTGTGGCTGCTGTACGGTATCCAGCTCCGCGCCTTGCCGATCATTCTGTCCAACGGCGTGACGCTGGTGCTGTCGCTGACCATCCTGGTTTTCAAGCTTCGCTACAAGTAGCGACTCAGCGCGTGCCGGAGGGGCTGGGCAATTCGGCCGCCGTGGAAAAGGGGCGCGACGCGAAAGCCCGCGCCGCGGCGCGGGAAACCGGGGCGAGTGACAAGCCGTAAAACCGCGCAGTATCATGTGGTCGTGGCGCGCTCACAACCCAGCAGCGCCTGTCGACGTTCTACTTGAATCCCAGCGCGGTAAATGGAGGCGCCCCATGAGTACCTACGTTATTCTCAGCCGGATTTCGCCCGATGCGTTCACCGATCCCAAGGACTTCAAGAAACTGGCCAACACCGTGACCGAGACCCTGAAACGCGAATGCCCCGGGGTCAAATGGAAAGACAGTTTCGTGACCCTGGGACGCTTTGACGTGGTCGACATCGTCGAGGCGGACGATCCGAAGCAGGTGGAAAAAGCGGTGATGATCATCCGGGCCTATGGCCATTCGACCACCGAGACGCTGGCGGCCACGCCGTGGAAGGAATTCCTGGCGATGCTCTGAGTGCGCCTGGCGCGCGATGGCGGCACGCGCGGCCCGGCAGCGGCCGCAGGTTTCCCGGCGCCGGGATCGCCGCTACAATGCGGGGCGCTCGCAACACCCGAGAGGGAGGGCCGTCCATGGCCGAGGCGCTGTTCCAATCGCAAATCAAAAGCCTGTCGCTGCGCCACCGCGGCAAGGTGCGCGATATTTATGACATCGACGAAAGCCACATGCTCATCGTCACCACCGACCGGCTCTCGGCCTTCGACGTGGTGTTGCCCGATCCCATCCCCGGCAAGGGCGCGCTGCTCACCACGATGTCGAATTTCTGGTTCAGTCGCACGCGTTCCACGATCCCCAATCAGTTGTCCGACATGCCGCTGGAAAAGGCGTTGAAGGACCCGGCCGAACGCAAACAGGTGGAAGACCGCGCGATCGTAGTGCGCAAACTCAAGGCACTGCCGGTCGAGGCCATCGTGCGCGGCTATCTCGCCGGCAGCGGCTGGAAGGAGTATCAAAAGAGCGGCACGGTCTGCGGCATCAAGCTGCCCGCGGGCCTGAAAGAGGCCGACAAACTGCCCGAACCGCTTTTCACGCCCTCCACCAAGGCGGCCGTGGGGAGCCACGACGAGAACATCAGCTTCGAGAAGGCCGCGGAACTGCTGGGCAGGGACATGGCGGAGAAAGTGAAAAACGCGAGCCTGACCATATATAAGGAATGCGCCGCGTACGCGCTCACGCATGGCATCATTATCGCCGACACCAAGTTCGAGTTCGGTCTGGATGAAAACGGCACGCTCACGCTGATCGACGAGGTGCTGACGCCCGACTCTTCGCGCTTCTGGCCGGCGGATTCCTACCAGCCCGGCTCAAGCCCGCCGAGCTTCGACAAGCAGTACGTGCGCGATTATCTGGAATCCATCGGCTGGAACAAGAAAC
>Ga0209542_10016129_pt1 | contig 12436 bp, 13 predicted proteins | sample RifCSPhighO2_01_FD_184028 | JGI IMG/M metagenome (GOLD analysis project Ga0209542, IMG submission 184028) | Soil microbial communities from Rifle, Colorado - Rifle CSP2_plank highO2_0.1 (SPAdes) (version 2) | ecosystem: Environmental > Terrestrial > Deep subsurface > Rock core/Sediment ...
GCCATGTGCACAAAGCATACAGGGCTTATGCTAAAGCTTCAATGTGCCTATTTTCCTAGATCAATTTTTTTAAGTTTTTCCACAAGTCTACGGGTACCATTTCTGGCAGTATCCTCATGCTCCGAATGAAAAGCTTTTGGTCCTAATCTTTTGATTGCGCGCCCTACGTCTGGTCCCCATCCAGAAGGTATTGATTTATTTTCTTTTGATTCACTCATGTAAAAAATATAACATAAAACTTATATTTCCCCGCTTTTCTGCATGGTTCTTTCTATTGCCATAGTAATAATCCTCGTCCATGCAAACTTCTGCGCTCCAGGAATATGATGAGCAAGTCTTTGCTCTGTAAGTAACTTAATCGCTTCATTTAAAAATTCCAGCTCGGCAACATTAAGGGCACTTAATAGCGCAATCGCTTCGGCTTCATCACTGGTGCCCTCGACTATGTCCCCAACAATTTGAGCCGCAATCTGAAGAGATTCTGCTTCTTGCGCTGTAGTAGGCGACATCGACAATTCATGCCGTAGCTTTTGAGAAGGAGGTGCGAGTTCAGTTGATTTTTGTGCAACGAGTGGCTGTTTTTCCGATTCTGGTTTCTGTAACAATGTGCCCTTCATTTTTTTACGCCGTTCGTCGAGAGATATAGGTTCTCCTGCACCTTCTCCAGTAAATTTATTCCCAAAGTTTGTCATCATTAAAACTGTACTTTTACCGGCTCTTTTGCCGCGGATTCCGATTCTGCGAGCTCAAACAATTCCATTTTTCCGAACTTGAATACTGAAGCAATGATGTTGTTCGGAAACGACTCTACCGCAATATTCAAATCCCGAACATTCGTGTTGTAGAAGCGCCGAGCGGCTTGGATTTTATTCTCGGTATCGGAAAGCTCTCGCTGAAGCTCCAAAAAGTTCTGATTCGCTTTCAGATCAGGATATGCTTCAGAAACCGCAAAGAGAGATTTCAATGCGCCTGTTAACATATTCTCCGCTTGGGCATGCTCCCCCACGGTTCCCGCTGAAATCGCCGCGGCGCGTGCTTTCGTCACATTTTCAAACGCGCTCGATTCGTGCGCGGCGTATCCTTTCACTGTTTCAACCAAGTTCGGAATCAGGTCATACCGGCGTTTCATCTGAACCTCTATATCCGCCCACGCTTCCTTGGTGCGGTTTATCAAGCGGATAAAGCCGTTGTAGAGCGCTATCGTCCACGCAACGATAACCGCGATAATGCCGAGAATGATGTAGATGATGATCATAACGTGTATAGAGTATAGCGTATAAAGTATAAAGGGAAAAGCAAGAAAAAAGTTATGAATCTTGAATGGAACCGAAAACCTTGAGTTCAATACTTTCAATCCGGGCTTTCACCTTGCCATAATCATAATACATAGAAGCTATTTCGTTCCGCAGAGCATTTATTTTTTGCTCAAGTCCGCTCAAACAGCCTTCAATATTTTCAATGCGCGCCTCTAGGGTATCTAACCTCGCAAGTAAGGCGCTTCTCAAGATCCTTGAAATTGCTGCGCATTTCTAAAAATCCCGTCTGCATCATTTCCGCGAGACGGTCAAGCGTTACCGTACCGCCGCTTCTTTTCTTTCGAGAAGCAGTCTTTTTCTTGCTACCCTGTGGAGAAGATTTTTTATTCATGTGTGTTAGGTTTTTTACCAAGATTGCTAATTTCTTCAGAAGTTGCGTTTTTAAAAAAGTGAACCATACGAGCAACCATTGCCTCCTTTTCTGCCTGTGTTAATCCCCCCGAACGTAATCGCTGTTCTTTACCCACATTCCAATTCTAACACAAAGCCACATTTTTCTTCCCCTCCAATTTTATCATACCACCTTAAGGCGACGCCTTAAGGTGGTATGATACGAGCATGGGTTACCGGCATACTGCGTTTGTCCCGGGTGAATGGTATCACTGCTATAACCGCGGGGTGGACAAACGCACTGTTTTTGAAACAAAAAATGATTACAAACGCTTTTTAGAGACGCTCTACCTCAGTAACAGTTCTGAAACCGGAAAAAGAAATAATCTCACAAATCAGAACAAACACGAGATTCTGACGCTACCGCGGAAAGAACCTCATTTAGTGGCAATTGGCGCATACTGCCTTATGCCAAATCACTTTCATATACTTCTGAAAGAACTCGAGGAAGGCGGCATTAGCAAGTTCATGCATAAAGTTGGAACCAGCTACACTATGTACTTTAACTTGAAGAATGATCGGACCGGCAACTTGTTTGTGAAACCATTTCGCTCAAAACATGTCGGCACTGACCGTTATTTCAAGCATGTCGGACACTACATACACCTAAATTCGGGAGATTTGTTCGAATCAGAATGGAAAGCAAAAGCTCCTAGAAATATACAGAAACTGAAAGAGCGGATAGAAAAATATCCGTATTCGAGCCTCCCTGATTATCTGAACATACAGCGTCCAGAAAAAGCTATTCTTGATGAAACATCAATGGAGTTATTTAGATCCGATGTCCCTTTCCCAACACTCCTCGCCGAAGCATTCGCATACTATACGGAAATCAACCTACCTTAAGGCGTCGCCTTAAGGTATTTAGAAATCCTGATTTAGCCAGATAAAACATCGTCCGAATGTGCTCTGCGTTTCTCCCCACGCGCCTTCTTTCGCAATTCCCAGAGTTTGGCGGCACAATACCGACGAGATGCTTGTTCTAGAACGCTTCCATTCTTCTTTGGAAAGCACCACTGTGCCATAACAGCTCCATCCCGTAATGTTGGCTTTTCCCTGTTGAAGGTTCTTCCGACCGTCGGATTTAATAATCCATCCCCCCCATGCCAGCACCTCCGCCTCCTGCTTCTTTCTTCTCTTCCGGTTCGTCGGCAATCGCCGCTTCGGTCGTGAGGAGAATGGCGGCGGCGGAAACCGCATGTTCAACGCAGGCGCGCGTTACTTTGACCGGATCAATAATTCCCGCCTCTACCATATCGGACACAATCTCATCTTTCAGCGCATCATATCCGGCAAAACCGCGCGCTTTTCTGACAGACTCCACAATGACTTCCCCTGATTCCTTGCCCGCGTTTATCGCAATTTGCTTCAAAGGCTGAAGAAGCGCCGAAAGGACGATGCGATAACCGATTTCTTCTTCTTTCGTCATCTTCTTCCAGTCAGCATCCGCCTCCACTTTCGTAGCCGCTTTGACAAGCGCGGTTCCTCCGCCCGGCACGATACCTTCCGCAATCGCCGCCTTGGTGGCATTTACTGCGTCTTCAATTTTGTCTTTGAGATACTTCATCTCGGTTTCTGTTGCGGCGCCGACTTTGATGACCGCCACGCCACCGGAGAGTTTCGCGATGCGCTCTTCCAATTTCTCCTTGTCAAACTTTGAATCCGTCGCTTCAGTTTGTTTTTTCAAGGAAGCCACGCGCGCTTCGATTTCCGCTTTCTTTCCTTTGCCGCCTACGATGATGGTGGAGTCCTTGCTCGCGATAACCTTCTGGGCGCGCCCGAGCATATTTAATTCTGCTTTATCGAGTTTGATACCCATATCTTCGGAAATGACGGTGGCTCCCGTCGTGATGGCGATATCTGCAAGCATCTCTTTCTTCCGGTCTCCGTATCCTGGCGCTTTGACCGCAAGAACCGAGAACGCGCCACGAAGCTTGTTGACCACAAACGTCGCCAGCGCTTCTCCTTCTACATCGTCCGCAATAATCACTAATTCTTTCTTGCCGGTATGCGCCACCATCTCCAACACAGGAAGTATCTCCTGAATGGAAGCGACTTTCTTATCGGTAATCAGAATGAGCGCGTCCTTGAATTCCGCCTCCATGCGCTCTGGATTCGTGACCATGTAGTGAGAAACGTATCCGCGGTCAAATTCAATACCGGAAACCACCTCTTTCTCAATTCCGAATGTCTGCGATTCTTCAACCGTGACGACGCCGTTTTGGCCCACTTCTTGAATGACCTCCGCAATCGTGCTCCCGATTTCCGCCGATTCCGCTGAAATGGTTGCGACCTGTTTGATATTCTTACTCCCCGCAACCGGCTTCGCGATGTGCTTTAACGCTTTGACCGCAGCTTCCGCAGCTTTCTCCATGCCTGCGCGGATGCCCATGGCATTTAGGCCCATGGCGGTTTGCTTCATGCCCTCGTCAACCATGGCTTGGAACAGAACGACCGAGGTGGTCGTGCCATCGCCTGCCAAGTCATTCGTTTTGTTCGCGACTTCCTTCACGATCTCCGCTCCCATGTTCTGAAACTTGTCTTTGAAGGAGATTTCCTTGGCGATAGTGACCCCATCGTTCGTCATGTGCGGGCCGCCGTAGCCTTTATCCAGTACAACATTACGGCCGCGCGGGCCGAGCGTTATCTTGACCGCACGCGCCGCGGCATCCACTCCCGCTTTGATGGCGGTCCGTGCATCTGCATCAAAAAGAATTTTTTTTGCCATGTTAGTTTTTGTTAGTGAGTGAAACGAGCTTACTAAAACTTACACCCAGCACCTTTCGCGAAAGGTGCTGGGTCGAGTAACATCTATTCGCTTCACTCATGATGATTACTCGAGAATCGCTAAAATATTATTTTCAGAAACTACGTAATATTCCACACCGCCGATTTTTACTTCGTCATAGCCGTATTTTGAGAACATCACGCGGTCGCCTACTTTCACGCCCATTGGAATGCGTGCATCTCCATCTTCGTTAAACTTGCCGGGGCCGACCGCTACCACCGTGCCTTGGTCGGGTTTTTCTTTTGCGGTGTCCGGAATAATGATTCCACTCGCCGTTTTCGTTTCGGCAGATAATGGCTTAATGACCACCCTATCCACAAGCGGACGAAGGGCTATCTCGGAGTGAGCGTTTTTTACAAGCGAGCTTTTTTTCGATTTCGCCATAATACGAATATTTTACGAATAACAACGGCTCGAATGATACGAATTAAGAAGTTGGCCCATTTGTAGCATTCGCATGCATTCGTAGATTGGTATCTCACTACTAATGAAGTAGAGGCAGTATAAGAGCCGAGAGCGTGCGAGTCAAGTTTCTCTCCTTTCAGAGACGCCTTCTGAAAGGCAAGACCTGCGCCTCTCTTCTCGGCCGAAGCTTGGCGAAACGCGCTGAAAGCCGAGCGTGATTTTTTTGATGTGTGGCAATAAAACCCTGCAGGATTGAGATGCGCTCGCTCACTTGCCTTTCATGCCTTTCATCGGATGAACGGCCGCGCAAAACAAGATCCCATAATTTTTTTTCCATCGGGATGATGGCACGCTCGTAGCCTCTGATACAATCTTCAGCGTGACGTAGATCCCTTTCTATCCTCTCTCGTTCGGCTTCCGCCTTTTGCTTTTTTACTTCTTCACTAGGAAATAGCCTTCCAGAAAGGATTGTACGGGAAAGGATTGTACGGGCTTCCCTAAGACGGCCAAGGAGAGATTCGAATTTCATGTAAAAGATATTGTAGACCTCCTAACCCGAAAGCGACAGTTGCCACGCAAAATGAGCTGTGCTAGTATTTGCTGAATCGTTATGGCACTCCTTCAAAGCCTCCTTCCGGGGGTTCAGGTGATTCTTTCCGTTCTTCTTATTGGCGCAGTTGTTCTGCAACAGCGAGGCGCGGGTTTGGGCGGAGCGTTCGGCGACAGCTCGCAAGGCTCGTTCTATAAGCGCCGCGGCGCCGAGCTGTTCTTGTTCCACGCAACCATCGTGCTCTCAATTCTCTTCGCGCTCTCGGCGCTTCTCGCCCTGATACTCTAGCCTGCTTCGGTGTTCTCATTGTGCTTGTTTTCCTCTCTGTCATACGTAGCCATATCGAGTTGAATACGTAATACTCAATACTTGATACTAGAACCCATCTCAAAATAAACCGCTATGAATAAAAACACTCTACTGCTTGGCTACTGCGAGCGTTTTTTCTCGGCTACGACTTGTCGCTCAAACTCGCCGTATCTCGATAGGGCTCGTTTTCCGCGACTACGTCTCGCTCGAGAAAAAACGCTCTCGCTACGCCATTTATTTTGAGATGGGTTCTAACCTTCCATGTCTTTTTCTTTTCGCAACTTTCTCAATTCATTGACCACACCACGAAGCATCAAGGTGCTCGGTGGGCTTGATGCGGAATTGAAACGTTTGTCTCCAAGCGACGCGGCTATCGGAGTTGTTCTGACTTTCCTCATGGCCAGTTCGGCTTTCGCCATGCTTGCACATACCTCCCTCTCTCTGGCAATAGAGATTCCCGCCCGCGGAGGAACCTACACAGAAGGCATCGTGGGCGCGCCGCGGTTCGTGAATCCCGTCTTGGCGCTTTCGGAGGCGGATAGAGACTTAACGACGCTCGTATTTTCCGGACTCATGAAACAAAACTCTGATGGCATCCTCTCACCGGACTTAGCGGCGTCCTACACGGTGAGCGATGATGGCCTTACCTACACCTTCACGCTCCGCGATACTGCGATTTTTCATGACAAAACTCCCGTTACTGCGGAGGATGTCGCGTTCACGGTCGGCGCCATACAGAATCCGGCGATGAAAAGCCCGCGACGTGCGAACTGGGAAGGCGTTCTGGTGTCGGTTGTGGGCGAAAAAATCGTGAGCTTCACGCTCAAAGCTCCCTATGGGCCCTTTTTAGAAAACCTGACCTTGGGTATCCTTCCCTCCCGTCTCTGGAGAGAGGTTACCGCGGAGGAATTTCCTTTCAGTTCTTTGAATACCAATCCCGTAGGTTCTGGACCCTATCGCCTCGGCACCATCAGGCAGAACAGCTCCGGTATACCGGTGGAATATGACCTTGTGGCATTCCGGGACGGCGCTCGCTCGCCATACATCGACCGCATTGTATTCAAATTCTATGGAAAATCGGAAGACCTCCAGAATGCGCTTGACACGGAAGCAATACAAGCGGCAAATTCCGTAAACCCCGCAGGCGTAGCCGAATCAACGTCCCACAGAGTGGAGGAAGCGGTTTTTGCGCGAGTGTTCGGGGTATTCTTCAATCAGAATCAAAACGATATCTTTGCAGACCAAGCGGTACGGAAAGCGTTGGACACGGCAATTGACAAGCAGGCAATAGTGAGTACAGTGGTCTCCGGTTATGGCTCCGTCATACACGGGCCCCTCCCTCCAAACGACACGAGAATCTTTTCGGAAGAAAGCATTCCGAAAGAGGCGCGCATCGCGTCCTCCCGCGCACTCTTGGAAAAAGCGGAGTGGAAACAGGGAGTTGACGGCGTCTATGCGAAAACCGTCAAGAAAGAGACGAAGCGGCTCGCGTTCTCCTTGGCAACGGGCAACGCATCAGAGTTGAAGCGCACCGCCGAGTTGGTTGCGGATGACTGGAGGGCGCTCGGAGCCGAGGTTGACCTCAAGTTCTTTGACCAGAACGACCTGAATAACGAAATCTTGCGCCCGCGGAAATATGAAGCGCTTTTGTTCGGACTTGTTGTCGGGCGTGATCTTGACCTCTTCGCGTTCTGGCACTCGAGCCAACGGAACGATCCGGGATTGAATATCGCGCTCTACGCAAACATCGCTGTCGACAAGAAACTTGAAGCGGCGCGAAGCGAACTTGACCCGGCCCTGCGACAAAAGGACGTCACGGAAGCCGCAGAACAAATCGCCGGAGAAGTCGCCGCGGTCTTCCTGTATGCGCCGCATTTCGTATACGTCACCCCATCCGTGGTCATGGGGATCGACGTGCCTTCAATCGTGAATCCTAGCGATCGCTTCGCCCAAGTGGATGAGTGGTATCTCGCGAGAGAGCGCGTGTGGCCGGTTTTTATCACTCACAATACCGAGAAAGCATCTGCTATTCCTTTTGAATAATTCATTAGAACCCATCTTAAAAATTAACTAATTAACAAAAAAATACAATCATGAATCCATATCATGCGGGCCTGCCCGCTGGAGCCTCGGCGCAGGCGGGGCAAAACCCCGCTCACGGCCCTTCGGACGGCGCTCAAGGCCACAAATCAGACAGACACCCCTCCCTCCCGCACTCGGGAGGGAGGGTGCGCCGCCAGCCTTTTTCAGGCGTTCTGCGGCCGCATCAGAAAAGCGAGCCTGCCCGCCTGCTTGAACGGAACTCGCAGACAGGCGCGGGGCGCGCAGGCGGACCAAAACGGTTCGGCGGAAGGCCTCCGCATGCGGGAGGCCGTTCGCAAAATCAGAGAGACCGCGGCAGACGCATGCGCCCCACTCCTCCTCCGCGAGAGATTGTGGAAAGAAACGAGGCGGATCGGATAGTCCTTCCTCCGCTGGATACGGACACGGTGCGCATCATCCCTATAGGCGGCGTGGAAGAAGTCGGACGCAATATGACCTTGGTAGAACTAGCCCAAGGAATCATGATTTTTGATGCCGGTTTCCAATTCGTCTCGGAAGACGTTATGCCGGGCATAGATTACGTGCTCCCGAACACGCGTTATTTGGAAGAAAACAAAGACAGGATTCTGGGCCTCTTCATTACGCACGGACACTTAGACCACATCGGCGGCATCCCGTACGTGATAGACCGCATCGGCAATCCTCCCATCTATACGCAATACCTCACGTCCTTGATGATCAAAAAGCGACAGGAAGAGTTCCCGCATCTGTCGGAACTCAAGATGAATGTCATGGAACCGGGAGGCAGAATCATAGTAGGCGGCCTGCCTGCCGCGCCGGGCCAGGCGGCACAGGCAGGCGTCACGATAAAGACGTTCCCCGTCACCCACTCCATTCCGGATTCCATGGGACTCTCCATCGAGACCAAGCACGGCAACATCGTGATTTCTGGCGACTTGCGCCTTGAGCACCATGACGGCGTGCCGTCGGAAAAGGAATTCAAAAACTGGGGAGCGCTGGGCCGCGACAAAAACCTGCTTTTCATCGCGGATTCCACGAACGCGGAAAAGGACGGCTTTTCCATTCCCGAAGCGCGCGTCTATGAAACGATAGAAGAAATCATACGGACCGTGAAAGGCCGTCTCATTATCGGCACCTTCTCCAGCCAATTTGAACGGATGATAAAAATAATCCAAGTGGCAGAAAAATTTGGCAAAAAAATAGTGCCCGAGGGCCGCTCCATAAAAACGAACTTGGAAATTGCCCAGCGCGGAAATATTTTCACGCCGAAGCCCGGAACCATTATTGCCGCGGAAGCCATTGCCGACTACCCCGCAGACAAGATCATCATCATCGCGACCGGTTCTCAAGGCGAAGAATCGGCGGCCTTGATGCGCATCGCGCAGAAAAAGCACAAAACGATTACTTTTTCCGATCGCGATACCATTATTCTGTCTTCTTCCGTCATCCCCGGTAATGAGATTCGCGTGCAGAGACTCAAAGACAACCTTCTGCGCCATGGGGTCCACTTGATCCATTACCGTTCTTCAGACGTCCACTCAACAGGCCACGGCAACACGGGAGAATTGATATGGATGCGAGAGCAGGTGAAACCAAAGTTCTTCATGCCGGCGTACGGCTACCATTCCATGCTCCGCTATCACGCAACCGCACAGGTAAACGCCGGTTTCCCCAAAGAAAACGTCATCATCGCCGACAACGGCACGGTAATCGAGATAAAAAACGGAACGGAGCTTACCATCCGGAAAGAAAAAGTGCCGGCAGACCCGATGATGGTGGATGGATTCGCTATCGGCGACATGCAGGAGGTCGTTATCCGCGACCGGCAGGCCTTGGCGACGGACGGCATGTTCGTCATCATCGCGACCGTCAACCTGCGCACGGGAACTCTCAAGAAATCTCCCGACATTATCTCCCGCGGATTCATCTACCTCAGAGAATCGCAGAACCTCTTGTCCGAAACGCGACTGCTCATCAAAAAAACTGTGGAAGATTTGTCCGCCGGCATGAATCCGATAGACTTGGAGTACCTGAAGAGCAACCTAACGGATACTGTAGAGCGCTACCTCTTTCAGAAAACATCAAAGCGTCCGATGGTCATCCCAGTTCTCATTGGTGTATAATGCCGATGAGAACTGGAGCGTTTAGGGCTGGCGTTTAGGGGTCAGGAGAAAATCATTCTAACGTTCTCAATGTCAAGGCGACGCCTTGACATTGATTTTTTCACTATTCGCTCTTCCCTCTTCGCTGTAAGGAGACCTTTCAGCCGCTTGTTCGGAAAACGAAACTAGCTCGGGCTTTTCTCTCGCTTCGCTAGGCTGTACCCTATATTCATGTCGCGGATTTTTACGTCACCCCGATTCAGTGCGCTGGTCGCGGCAACCCTCTTCGGGCGCCTGCATTACTACCTGATTGCGCTCGTTATCTCGAACTATCTGGCCCAGTTCATGGGAGATATTGCACTTGGCTGGGTGATTGCGGGCGCATCGGTTGTTGTTGCGGCAAGCTTATCCTTTTTTCCCGCTATTTTCACGAGATTCGGCACAAGCCGCGTCCTTGTCGCTCTTACTGTGGGAGAAGCCGCCGCGGTTGTGGGGCTTTTTGCTTCAGAAAGCGCGGCTGTAGCGGCATTTTTCTTCGCCGTACAAGGTATCTTCGCCTACAACATTTTTCTCGGCATCGATCTCCTTTTGGAATCCCAATCAGCGGACGAAGAAACCGGCAGGCTTCGCGGGATGTTCCTCGTAGTTTCCAACACCGCAGTACTCGCGGCATCTTTGGCGCTCTCGGGCATCCTCTATGACGGGAATTTCGGCAGCGTTTTTCTCGTGGCGCTCGCCCTTCTCGTCCCATTTCTCGCGCTTGTCGCATTCTTTCTTCCCCCGATTTCAAATCCGATTGCAACGTTGCGTGAATCGTTCTCGCAATCGCTTGGCGGCATAGTGCATCGGCCGTCTCTGCTCCCGGTCCTTGCGGGACATTTTTTGGTACTTCTGTTCTTTACGTGGGAAATCTACTACATCCCGCTCTACCTGCGGGAACACATAGGATTCTCATGGCAAATCATAAGCGCTCTCTTTGCCATCTCGGTACTTCCGTATATCTTTTTTGAATACACATTGGGAAAAATCGCCGATACATACCTCGGTGAGAAAGAAATGACGATTGCGGGTTTTGTTATTGTCTCGGTCGGCGTCGCGGCATTCTCATTCGCTGAATTCGTTCCCGTCATGCTCTGGGCGGCGCTTATCTTTATCGCCAACATCGGCGGCGCGGCGGTAGAAGTCATGACGGAGACGCATTTCTTTAAGCGGGTATCCGCGATGGATGCTAATTTGATAGGTATATATCAAATGTTGAGGCCCATTTCGGCGGTCGTGGGTCCCATCGTCGCGTCCTTGGCGCTTCTTCTAGTGCCATTTCCATTCATTTTTGCCGTGTTCGGAGCGATACTTGCCCTTGGCATCCCCATTACCTTTCTGATGAAAGATACGCGCTAAGCGTGGAGCGCGTAACGCGAAGCGTGTAACGCGATAAGCCCTTCTCGAAGAAGTTTTTGAAGTTGTGCTTGAATACGTTTCTTAGAAAAAGGCAGTTCCAATAGATTTTTAAGAGACTGCGATTTTTTGGAGAGCGCGCGGAGAATCGCCCCGCGGATTTCGCGGTTTGACCCTTTGAAAGGTTTCTGGCGAACGTGATGCGCACTTCTTTGAGACGCATTGCCAATTGTTTTTTTGAGATGCGCTCCGTAATCCATCAAAGCGAAGTACCACTCGCGCGGATTCCGTCTATCCAGACATAGTTCCATATATGGAACTAATTGCGAATCAGCGACACTTTTTGCTTGAGAAAAGAAATGATGCAAAAAAATGGTTCTGATATTGGTTTCAATAAGAAGTTCCGGTTCACTCCACGCAAAGGAGCGGATAGCCCTGGCGGTGTATTCCCCCACTCCGGGTAATGCGCGCAGGTCTGCATAGCCGCGCGGCACGGTTCCTGTGTGGAGCACAAGAATTTGTTTTGCGGTTTCATGGAGATACTTGGCCCGCCGGTTATAGCCAAGTCCTTGCCACACGCGCAGGACGCGAGCGAGCGAGCTTTGAGCGAGAGAGCGAACAGTAGGAAACTCCTTGAGAAAACTTTTGTAAAACGGGATGACTCGCTCCACCTGCGTTTGCTGGAGCATGATTTCAGAGACGAGAATACGGTACGGGTCGCGTGTTTTACGCCACGGTAAAGAATGACGGCCATGGTTTTCGTAATACCGCTTAACAGAAGCCCGAAACCGTTCAAGGTTTAACCTTGAAGGCGTACCTGAAGTTGCACTAATTGGCTTTGGGCCAACGGATAGCGGCTTGCGGCCAGAAACGCGTGAGTGGGTGCGCCTTGCAATCATGTTTTTTCGCGGGACAGACATACCGTCCATAGAGTACCAGACCGTTATTTACATATTTCCAATCTGCTTTTGGGATAAGAGTTTCTAGTTCTTTTGAAATCTTGGTGAGTTCTTTAGAATCGACAAGGTCAAAGCGGAGCGCAAACCGCCGCACATGGGTATCCGTGGGTATCCCCTCCCACTGATTAAATAATTCTCCCGCAATCACGTGCGCGGTT
>Ga0209542_10016131_pt1 | contig 12435 bp, 13 predicted proteins | sample RifCSPhighO2_01_FD_184028 | JGI IMG/M metagenome (GOLD analysis project Ga0209542, IMG submission 184028) | Soil microbial communities from Rifle, Colorado - Rifle CSP2_plank highO2_0.1 (SPAdes) (version 2) | ecosystem: Environmental > Terrestrial > Deep subsurface > Rock core/Sediment ...
CAAAACCCGGATCCCAACCCCGACCAGTGTCAGGAGGATAAAAACCCATCTGGTCCAAATATAGCTCCACTGCTTTCTGCAACTGACGCTGGGTCATGGCCGCGGCCGCCACTCGGCTTTTCTCGCGCGCCGAGTTCAAACTCACCAAAATCATGCTGGCCAAAAGCCCGATCACGGAAATAACCACGAGGAGTTCGATTAATGTAAACCCAGCGCCGCTTTTCACTGATCTGATTTTTTTGATTGTTTTCATTTGGAGCGGCAATTTTACAATCTTAAATATTTATATTATGGAAAACTGGTGCTGGATAAATCCCAACCATTTCGGCAAGCTCAAGGTCGTCCTAAAGTCTGTCGAAAGACGAGCGGGGTCGAGGGATGAGGGTGAAGTCTTTGGAACTTTTGACTAACGTCATGGATTTGGTTCCCTCCCCCTTGCCGGGGTCATCCCGAAAACGTACCCGCTTTTGGGGTAGGCTTTTGGGGGGCTGAAAAGGGGATCATTGCTCGAGCAGGCCGGGGATTTTAGCGGGTTCTGGGATGGGCGGGTTGTAATAGACGCGGCTGGCTACAGGGGGGTTGAGGTTGGTAGAGAGGTAGTTGTAGATATAGAAGGTGAGCATGATGATGAGCAGCCCGCCCATGACAATCTCGGACAGAGAATAGGTGATGATGATTTTGCCGGGATGATCGCTTTTTTTGTAATGATGCTTGTGAACGAATTTGAGCATTGGGTTTTGGTTAAGGATTATTGATTATTTAAGAATCTGTGATTTCTAACGGGGTACATAATCAAACTGTATCAGATTTTAACACTAAAATCCAAGCCATGAAGAAATCATTGTTTACAAACGGTGTAAAACCATTTGTGATTCTCCGTTGAGGCAACCGTCATTATCAAGCTGTTTGTCCAGCATGCTCTGTTCTGATACCGCGGGGATCGTATTTGCGTTACTATAGTCGCCTTGCGCCCCGACATATATTCCTGCAGGCACCAGACAACCATACCGATCTGTAACCGCGGCCCAATGGTTATAATCATACTTGCCTCCCCAGGGAGTGCTTGGCCAGGTTCCCATATAAGGACCGCGCCAATTGGCTTGCGCCTGGGTGATCCAATCAGTCGGGCAATGACCACACGCAGGACAGTCTCCTGAATTGACGTTGCAGTCAGCACCAGTGTCAAGATTATACGGAAGCGGCTTGGCAAAACCCGGATCCCAACCCCGACCAGTGTCAGGAGGATAAAAACCCATCTGGTCCAAATATAGCTCCACTGCTTTCTGCAACTGACGCTGGGTCATGGCCGCGGCCGCCACTCGGCTTTTCTCGCGGGCCGAGTTCAAACTCACCAAAATCATGCTGGCCAAAAGCCCGATCACGGAAATAACCACGAGGAGTTCGATTAATGTAAATCCAGCACCGCTTTTCACTGATTTGATTTTTTTGATTGTTTTCATTTGGAGCGGCAATTTTACAATCTTAAATATTTATATTATGGAAAACTGGTGCTGGATAAAGCCCAACCATTTCGGCAAGCTCAAGGTCGTCCTAAAGTCTGTCGAAAGACGAGCGGGGTCGAGGGGTGAGAGTAAAACCTGTTTTTGATTTCACGGCTGTTTTATCAGCATATCAAGATAGTTGTCTTTATGCACCGTCAGCAAGGGGGCTTGCGGATAAGCCTCTTTCCACAAAGAGGGCGTGGCTCCGGCGGAGTTTGCCCATTTGCATTCAATAGCCGTAAGCGCCCCGTTTGTTTCTTTGATAATGTCTATCTCCTGGCCCGTGTGCGTGCGCCAAAAATAATAATTGTCATAGGTTTCCTCTATGCCGGATTTTTTCAGCAATTCCATAAAAATAAAATTCTCCCACAAAGCGCCGATGTCGTTGCGTAAAGACAGCGAATTGAACTGCGATATCACCGCATTGCGCACGCCGTTGTCCAAAAAATAATATTTGGGTTTTTTGGATATTTCGTTCCTCAAGTTGCGGGAGAAGCCCCTGACTCTCCGTATAATAAACATCTTCTCCAAAAGATCCAGATACTTAGCCGCCGTCTTGGCATCGGTTTTAGCTGTCCGGGCAACTTCATTTATGGAAACTTCATTGCCAACCTGGAAAGCAAGGCACTTGGCTATATTCAAAAGAGTATCCGGGGAACGCACGGCCTCCAAGGCAAGCGCGTCCTTAAAAAGATATGAAGCGACTAGTTCAGTAAGGATTTTCTTTTTCCGCTCTATGTCAGGCTCATTCAACACTTCCGGATACGAACCGTATATAAGAAAATCCTCGCGGTGCGTGTTAAGCTCAAAACGACTTCCATCCATTTCCCCTTGCGACAATGGAAAAAGTGTTAGAGTGAAGTGACGACCAGTCAGCGGTTCGCCTATTTTGTTTGACAGGTCAAGCGAAGACGAGCCGGTCAGAATAATATTTTTTTCCGGAAAAGCGTCTATAATCATTTTTGCGCCAAGGCCGATGGAAGGAATAAACTGGGCTTCGTCTATGGCAATAACATCAAAAGGACGCGCAAAATCAAGAATCTCTTTCAGTCTTTCAGATTGAATTATTTTTCGCAAATCTATGTCGTCGCCGGTTGAAAAATAGACTCTCTTGTCTGATTGAGTGTCTATATAGTCCTTTAACATAGTAGTCTTGCCAACCCGTCTTGGTCCATAAATAACCAAAACCCTTTTTGGCACTAATGCCTCTAAAATATGTTGTTTTCGTTTGAATTTCATATAATACATGGTATCATAATACCTCAAATTCTGTCAAATTTGCGGTATTTGAATCAACAATTGCCGCTCCAAATGAAAACAACCAAAAAAATCAAATCAGTGAAAAGTGGTGCTGGATAAAGCCCAACCATTTCGGCAAGCTCAAGGTCGTCCTAAAGTCTGTCGAAAGACGAGCGATGCGGATATTATTTTGTATAACCGCCCGTTACCCATTCAAACTCTGTAGACCAATCCCTGATCGGACATCTCCAGCCCGGACTGGAAGGATGGTTGCCGCCGCTTACGCCCTCCATATCGCGTATCCCAAACACAAAAAAACCACCCTTCGCTGCACTGCAGTCATAGCTGCCGGCACTGTAAAGATAATAATCATAGCCGCCGCAGCCGGTCTGGCCTAATTGTGAATCAAACGGATCTCCGGGCACCTTGCTCATAAACCCTTCAGTCACCAAAGCCGGAATAAAAAAACGACCATCGCCGTCAGCATCCCGTTTAGAAGTATCCCAGCCGCCGCAATAACTGCCAGAGTTGTCATTCTCGCTGTTTAATTGCGGATAAAAACCATTTTTATCGTAATAAAGGCCGAGAGCTGTAGAGATCTGGCGCATGTCTGCAAGTCTTCTCGCATCCCTTGCCTTAACTCGCGCCGAGTTCAAACTCACCAAAATCATGCTGGCCAGCAGGCCGATCACGGAGATGACCACGAGAAGTTCGATAAGGGTAAACCCCCGCTCCGCCCTGGCGGAGCCCACACCAAAATTTGGTGTAAGGGTGAAGCCTTGATTATGCTTATTCATTCGCTAAAAATAACTTAAAGGAATAAATTTTACGGTTGCCTTCCCAATTTTTTCTTCTCCCCAAAAATCCTTAGTCAGTATTACGCCTACTTTGGGCTTAAACTTTTCAATAAAACTATAAAAGCTTTTACCAACTATTCTGGTGGAAGCATACTTCACTTCTATAGGGCAGACCCCTCCCTCCGTTTCAACCACAAAATCAACTTCGGCCCCGCTTTTTGTGCGCCAGTATTTCATTTTGGAAGACGGCAGCAGCCGGGAGAGCAAATTATAGGCGTAATTCTCCATAACCGAACCGGCGTCGTCCCTTTTTTCCAGCCGCCGGAAATCTGAAATCAAAAAATTCCTGACACCCAAATCGACAAAATAGTTCTTTTGGTTTTTTACCAGTTCTGTCCGCCGGTTTGTAAAAAACGGACGGATTAGCTCAATAATAAAAGTTCGCTCCAGGATATTGAGGTGTTGTAAAACCGACTTGTAATTCAGTCCGGAGGCGTTGGAAAGTTCGTTAAAGTTAATGAGGCCGCCAACCTGTGTCGACAAAAATTTGCTTAGTCTGATCAGATCATCGTCAGTCGCCAAATTCAAAAGGCCTTTAATATCTCGCAATAAATATTTTTCAATAATGCTCTCCAAAACTTTTTGTTTTTCACTGCCGGTTTTTGACAGCACTACTGCCGGATAACCGCCATAAACAATATAATCTTCCAATCTGCCGGCAAGCCTCTTATTTATGGCCGGACCAAATCCTTTTTTGGCATGAAAACGCAAAAAGGAGGCGGGATCGATTTGCTTATTCAGCAGGACAAACAGCTCGGTATCCGCGACCGATAAAAACTCCCTGAAGGAAAACGGCAAAAACTTAAAATCAAATAATCTCCCCACCATGTACTTGCCCGTCTGAAATCTCAACTCCAGAGATGAAGAACCGGAAATTATGAATTTTATCCCAGTAGTGTCGTACAGATATTTTAATTTCTGACCCCCGTCTTTGGCGTATTGGAACTCGTCAATAATCACGCAGTCGTAGTCTTCAACTAAAGATTTAAAATCCTCAATGGAATCCTGAAACAATTCCAGATCGCTTCGCTTTTCCAATGTTATAAATTTGACTTTTTTGCCGTTTTTTTCCCATTCTTCGGCAATATGCCGCATTAAGGTGGTCTTTCCGGCCTGCCTGGGACCAAGCAGGGCCACCGCTTCTTTTCGTTCCAAAAACGGCCTAAGTTCAGTTTCAATTTGTCTATGGATATACATTTTAGCAGGGTTATTACTACTTGTAAGGTAATCTTAGCAGGTTTAATTTAATTTGCCCATCTGCCCCCGACCAGGAGTTCGATTAATGTAAACCCTCCCTTGCTGCGCAAGGTCGCGACCGTTTCGGCAAGCTCAAGGTCGTCCTAAAGTCTGTCGAAAGACGAGCGGGGTCGAGGGGTGAGAGTAAAACCTGTTAGCGATGGTTGTTTCATTTTATTTCACTCTTACACCAATGGTTTTAATATTAGTGTCACTCCCGATACCGCCATATTGATAGAATTCTCCATCGCAGGCTGTTAATCCCGGGTCGGGTCCTTTTGCATTTTCTAGCTGATACACAATCATATACCACTGTCCCTGCACACAACCGCTATCGGTTCTTGAATAAAAGGCGTAGCCATGTTCTCCTGCGGACCCCGGCCAAGTTCCAGACGGACTTTGTTTTGGGTCAATGGACAATTTAGATAGGTACGGATTAAGGGCTGTTTGCAAAGTTATCCAACTGCCATCGCCGCTGTTGCTCCAATTGCTGTTAGGCGATGTCGCTCCTCCAGAAATAGGGTATCGATCATTTTTGTCATAATAGAGTTCAAGGGCGGTTTGGAACTGTTTTATATCAGCCAAGCGCCTAGTATCCCTTGCCTTAACTCTTGCCGAGTTCAAACTCACCAAAATCACGCTGGCCAAAAGCCCGATCACGGAGATGACCACGAGGAGTTCGATTAATGTGAAGCCCTTTGACTTTTTCATTTATTCAAATCGTCAATTATTTACACTGACTGTGCGCCAGGCGTAAACTATGTTCCCGGACAACCAGGAGGATTTCCTCCCTTAACGCCAAACGAACCTCCGCTTTCCAGATCAGAATACAAACAGTAGGCAGATGTTCCTCCCGGTACATCAAATTCAGGATCGAAATAGTACCAGTTACTGCTGGCATCGCAAGGGATTTTGGCAATAAAGCCCGCGCTCACTACTGGAGCCATGTTGCTCGGCGAAGTCGTGCAAATCGGCTCCCAACCATTGTATGTATCGCCCGGGTAGACTCCGAACTGGTCAAAATACAGCTCCAACGCTGTACCCATCTGCCGAATATCGGCTCGGCGCTTTGCATCCCGGGCCTTGGATCGCGCAGTATTCAAACTGACCAGCACCACGCTGGCCAGCAGCCCGATCACGGAGATGACCACGAGAAGTTCGATGAGGGTAAAACCAGCTGGAGCCTGAATGATCAATTTCGGCTTTTTGTTTATCATTTCCCGGATCTGAAATCTATTCAGCATCTTTGGTTTTAGAACGGCTGCCGCGGGTCTGCCGCTTGGCCTCTGATAACCGCGAGAGCTCAGTATCTATTTTTTCTTCGGCCTCAGCTATTCCTTCTTTGATGAGATCAGCGGCCTGCAGGTCATCTTCGGAAACCTGGCCTTCGTATTGCTTGATCAGCTTCGTCAGCTTGCGGCCGATTTCTTTCTTGGTCTTCTCCAAACTCTTGTCAATTTGTTTTTGCAAATCATTGATTCGTTCATCCAGGTTATTGCCGCTGTGCCGCCGCCGGACCACGAGCCAAATGATCACAGCAAGCAAAATGATCACTACCAAATTTAAGATAATCAAAATGTACGCGGGCAGGGTAAAGGTTTGGTCAAAAAAATCTAAACCCAAGGCCGGCGTTTTTTGCGTTACTGCGATTGATAGAGACGATTCTGTTTTGTTGCCTGCTTTGTCAACAGCCACGATTTTGATAGTGTGCGGGCCGCGCGAAAGATTTTTAAAAGTGTAAGGGTTATGCGGAATGGTGGCGACGAGCTTGTTGTCTAGATAGATCTCGTAATAATCCAGGTTCGGGTCGTCGTGCTCAAAATATAAAGTAAAGGTCGAGGACAAATCCTGATGGTTGTCGTGTTCAGGAACTTTTAAATCAAGCAGCTTTGGAACGACCGTGTCAATATGGATTGAAAAATGGGCGGTTTCGCCAAAAGCAGAGCCAAGACTTTGGCCGCGAGATTTGATATGGAAATACCAGACCCCGTCAGCGAGGTCCTCGTACGTGCGCGTGGTAGTTATGGTCGTGTCCAGGACATTGTCTGGGACAGTTCCAGGGTCGTGGTCCAGCTCAAAGCTAAACCCATAAGCGCCTTCGGGCCGCGACCAGGACAGGGTCGCGGTTTTGCTTTGATACCATTTGCCTGGATCAGGATGCGTGGCAGATGACACCGCGGGCGTGTCAGCAGGACCGGCAGTGACTGGTTGCGGCGGGGGCGTTGGCGCTGTGGTGATTGCGTATCTTGCGCCAGCAGTCGCGTTCAAACCCTCTGTGCCACTGCCATCATTCAGCAAAACCTTGCCGCTGGAGATTGATACTGTCGCCTCCCCGGCTTTTATCGCCCGAAAAGTCATGGTGCCCGCTGTGCCGTTTGAGCCGTTATAGCCCGGAGTGGGAAGTCCCCCGCCGAAATACGCGGTGCCATTACCGCGCGCCGGACTGCCCGGCGCCTGCAGATTAAAAATTGGGCTGGCCGTAACCCTCGTCAGCTCCAGAGTATCAGTGGAATAGCTGATGTTAGCCTCGGCAGTGTTTACAGCCTGGCCTTGAGTGTCAGTACGGACTGTGACCGTAAAAGTAGAGCCCACCCCAAAACTGCCGCTGGCCGGACTGATGTAAAGTGAGGCCGCGTGCGCAAAGGCAGGAACAAGCAACAAGAGACAAGCGGCAAGGAGGAAATTGAAAAACTTTTTCATTTTGATTTCTTTTTTCTCCAAATATACAGGACTGTGCCTAGGACTAGAACACCTAGCAATAAAGCAAACTGCCACACTTTCAGATAGCCGGGAAGATCAACCTTGGCAGTTCTGACATTGCCAGCGGCATCCACGGCTTTAACCGCCACGTAGTCGCCGACCAATGATTTTTTTAATTTAAAAGGAGTTTGTGTTTCTTGGTAACCGCTCAGCAATCCATTCTTGATTTCATAATGCGATATTCCGGAAGTTTTGTCCACTGTTGAAAAGCTGATGAACTTTTCGCCGCCAAAAATCGCCGAGTCAGAGTCGACGAGCGGGGTAAAAATTTCCGGCGGCGTGCGGTCAATTTGGACGCGGTAAATACCAGCCTCCTGCCAGTTGCCCTGGCCGCTTCTGGAATTGAGTTTAAAATAGTAGATCCCGTCCGGCAGATCGCGATAGGTCAATTCGGTTTCCTCCTCGGCAATCTCGTCCGGGAAAATTTCCAGGTTGGAACTAAAACTATAACTGTACTGCTCTCCGGGGCGAGGCGAAAACCTGACGGACGCGGAGTTGTTTCTATACCACTGGTCCTGATTGGGGTGGGTTGTGGACGTAATTTCCGCCGGTTTGACTCCTCTGGGACTGATCACAAAGTTCAGCACCTGGAACTTCAAATTGGTTTGAGTCCCGCGGCCGTCGTGCAGCAGAACCGCGGACGCGCCGTCCATGGTGACGGTGGCCATGCCCGGCTGTTTGCCCCGCATCACCGTGCGGAAAACCGGAAAAGCGTCATTGTTAAAACCGCCTGGTACTCCCCCGGTCAGCTCTATGATCCCGGTCTCGTTGGAAAATTTTGGAGGCTGGATCCACAAACTCACAAGCGACGCCCCCGGATTTGCCTCCACGACCTCCAGGGTAGCCGCGGAAAATTTCAGCTTCAAAAAAATCGTATTGAGCGGCTCGGCTTCCGTGTCCAAAAACCAATCCACCACGAACGTCTCGCCTTCGGACACGGTTTGATAGGCGGAACCCGCGTACAAAGTTGCGGCCCGAGCGGAGCTCGGAGAAAATAGAGAGTAGAAAGTAGAAAATAGAATTAAGCCAAAAATTTTATACTTCATCTGGATAAAAAATTATTTAGAATCTTCATTATTTCCTGCAATAGATTTTCTGATTTCGAATAATCATTTTGTGGAAACAAAACCTTTGCTACCTCTAATTGACTTTCCAATTCTGAACCAGAACCAAACGCAATGGCAAGAAATTGGTTCTTTTCTTTCGTGTGAAATCTGTGATAACTCTCAGCAATATTTGACGAAATGGAAACAACCGCGCGGCGCATTTGGCTTGTGATTCCATAGAGTTCGGACTTCGGAAAATTTTCCGTTAACTTATAAATTAACACTGCTAAATCACGTGCTTTCTGCCAGACAATCAGATCTTTAAATGAATTTGTTTTTTCCATACTTCTATTTTCTATTTACTACTTTCTATTTTCTTCCCCTACCCTGTCCAATCAAACAGCAGGATCGAAAAATCCACGAGTTCGACTTGTCCTGATTTATTAATGTCAGCCCGCGCGTTACTATAGTCTCGGGGTGTGGACAACTTTGGTGGAAATTCATAGGGACTTTAATTTTCATTGTAAATTGATTCATTGGGTCTTGATTGTAAATTGAAAATTGAAAAATTGAAAATTATTCTCTCCTTATCATTTTGGTTTAATCCCTCACCCTTCATCCCTCACCCTTAAAATCTAAGGGTGAAGGGATAATGAAAATTTAAGTCGGCCTTTCAGTGAAGCGAATCCTTTGGCAAAACGCTTTAATTGTTTTTCACGAATAAGAGCGTCGGTTTTCGATCGGTATGCTTCGTAATAAACCAGCGTTAATGGTTTAATATTTTTTGTTGACCTCACGAGTCATTCATTGTGTTTTCTCATCCTATCTCTAAGGTCAACAGCAAAACCAACATAATGGCTCTCGTCTTTTTTTGATTTTAGTATGTAAACATAAAACATATGCTTGAAGGGTGAGGGATCATGAATAAGTTAAAGATTCACGATTATTCCAAACTTGGTCAAACACTCTCGTACCGGCCCATTGGACAATGGTACTGGGCTTACCCTCGACCGCATTCTGCGCGATAAAGTATGAAAACAGCACATCCTATTTCACCGCGTAATTTCTACCAGGACCAAGGGGAACTCTTTGTCTAAATATAGTCGAGTTTGTCCACATTATATAAACAAAATGTCGCAATTAAATGGCTTAGATTAAATGATACTTTTCACTTCTTCACATAAAATGTCGCAAAAAAGCTTGAAAAATGTCGCAATTAATTATAACATATATCTATGACTAAAAAACAAGCGAGACAAGCTAAAATACTCACTTTTCTTAAAGGTAAGGGAGAGGTATCAATAACCGATATTTTGAACTTTTTGGGCACTGATGTGGATAGAAAAACCGTGCAAAGAGATTTGAACGAGCTCGAGGAAAAACTTTTAGTTTCCAAAAAAGGTGCAGGAAGAATGACCACTTACTCGTCATCGGAAGCTTTTAAAATTTTGGAGGAAATTGATGTTAATACCTATTTTAAAACTCCGTACTTGGAAAGAGACGCGCTAGAAAGATTTAATTTTGAAATATTCAACGCGCTCCGCGGTGATATTTTTACCGCAACAGAAAAAGAGAAGTTAGAAAATCTGCAAGGTGAGTTTATTAAAAATTTCTCAAACTACGAGAGTCAAACACTTATCAACAAAGAGTTTGAAAGAATAATGATTGAATTTTCCTGGAAGTCTTCAGCGATAGAGGGTAATACCTACACACTCTTGGCTACCGAGGCGCTGATTAAAAATAATGTTGCCGCGGAAGGCAAGACCAAAGAGGAAACTCAAATGATTCTTAATCATAAGGACGCCTTTAACGAGGCCATTCAAAATAAAGAAAGATTTAGAAAGCTAGATTTCCCTGATATTGAGTATATCCATTCCGTTTTAACCAAAAAACTTGGCGTCACAAAAAATATCAGAAACGCGGCAGTCGGGATCACGGGTACTAAATATAAGCCGCTGGACAATAGCCATCAAATCAAAGACGCGGCGCTAGAGATGGTAGGATTGATAAATAAGAAAGAATTCTTTTTTGAAAAGGCCTTTTTGACACTGGTTCTTATTGCATACATTCAGATTTTTGAAGATGGCAACAAGAGAACCGCCCGTACCGTCTCCAATGCCATATTATTGGCATATAATTCAATTCCACTTTCGTACCGAATCGTTGATGTTGAGGAATACAAAAAAGCAATGATTTTGTTTTACGAAATAAATAACCTTTCGTATTTCAAAAAGATTTTCATCGCCCAATTGGAGGACGCGGTCACTAATTACTTCAAATAAATCCCGTTAGAAATCTGACTTATTTTATGAATAAGTTAAAGATTCACGATTATTCCATATATGATCAATATCAAAACCGTCCGTACCGTTGGCCCATTCGATAACAATACCAGAAGCACTACTGGTCATCCTTTTTATACGCCATCCCCCCGCATTATTGAGTGTCCCAACTGTCGCTTCCCCCACATAATCAATGTTACTATCGCCACTATCCGTTGCGAGGCGAAGAGCGAATTTAACACCGCCAAAAGAAATTTTCTCCAGAGTGTCTTCTGTAGAAGCTGTTGGTGGTCCCTCCAAGACATCCACCTGCACATGCCGGAGCTCATCTACCAAACCGCTTTTGGCGTCACCTGCCGCATTACTAAAACTGCTGGAGCCTTCGCCGGATGTGGAAGTAACTTTGACTTTCAAAGAGCCAGCATCAAAAGTCAGATCCGAGGGCTTAAGGAGCGTAGAGATCGTTTCCTCGGTGGCGGGGTTGATTCTCGCGTTGTCTGAATCCTTGACACCAACTACACCAGTCGTCGGCGAACTGCCGAGTATTAAAGCCTGGGCTTTTTTAGCCGAGAGGAGTTGGGAGGCGATGAGGGCGGCGCCGGAAACACCCGCCGCTTTCAAAAAGTTGCGTTTACCTCGATCCTTAACCCCGTTAGAAGTAGCCGCACCACGGTCCTCCGGACTCCCGCCAGAGGCGGGAGCGCGACTTCTAACGGGGTTAACTTTAGGTTGTTCCGAGTCCGTTGATGCTACAGATTGAGGGGTGACGGCTACCGCATTTCCCGCTTCAGATGGAAAAGCGGGCTTAACAACCGCTCTCCGTATTAATATAAAAGAATCTGTATTTGGTAAAAATACAGGAAAAGCGGGCTTAACAATGGGCCTTCGTATTAAAATAAAAGAGTCTGTGTTAGGTAAAAACACATCGGGGACTAATGACAAAGTTATAAATAGCAGACGTTTCATACCCGCCCTCCCATCATCTGTTTCACTAATTCTTTGGGGTAACGCCTGTCTCTTCGTTTGCCGATTCGGACAACAGAAATCAACCCTTCTCTTTCCCAGTTACGAAGGGTGTTCTGATGCACGTTCAGAAAATGGGAAGCATCAGAAATAGTAAGGAGCTCTGGCAGTTCCTCAAATGACATTTATTTGGTTGTTGTTTTGATTTTTGTTTCTCAAAATGCAGCCATTGCTGCGCTTTTGCGACGACTGTTTTGATTTTGTTCACACAACTTAACAAAACCTAACAATCAATTTACACCTAAATAATAGCATAATTTTTTACTTTTGTCAACCAAAAAACAGAGCCATCGCGGCTCTGTTTGACAACCTTGCTTCTGCTGGCGTTATTGAATAATCTTGTCGACGATTCCGTATTTCTTGGCTTCGTCCGCAGTCATAAAGAAATCGCGATCCGTATCAGCCTCAATTTTTTTGACTGGTTGTCCGGTATGAAATGACAAAATTTTATCAACCTGATTTTTTATGCGCAGCATTTCTTTCGTCTGAA
>Ga0209542_10016132_pt1 | contig 12435 bp, 20 predicted proteins | sample RifCSPhighO2_01_FD_184028 | JGI IMG/M metagenome (GOLD analysis project Ga0209542, IMG submission 184028) | Soil microbial communities from Rifle, Colorado - Rifle CSP2_plank highO2_0.1 (SPAdes) (version 2) | ecosystem: Environmental > Terrestrial > Deep subsurface > Rock core/Sediment ...
GCAAACAACCACAGATATACAAATAGCCTTAGCAACTCCCTGGATTGGTTATGTAAACTATCTTGAAATAGAATATACAATGAAAAGAAAAGGCCATGGTAGATATTTATACAATTCTATTGAATCTTTCTTTCAACTAAATAACTGCACACATATTCGTCTAGCTGATTCAGGAGAAGGGCGTAAATTCTGGAAAAGATTAGGGTTTTCTCCATATAATGCATTTGAAGTTGAAAAAATATTAAAACAAAGGCAGTCTTAAAAACAATCATTCAGATCACAAAATATAGTTCTTATTATCACGTTTGCCTTATTCATATCATATTACAACTTTTTAGAGTACACTAAGGTTTAAATATAAGCTGGCATAAAAACAAATATGGAAAAAGATATCGGCAAGATTTCAAAAAACAATGATACTGATATTATAATACGTATTGATGATTTTGGTGGAAAAATTGGATTAACTATAAGAGAATTCGTTAAAGGTGAAAGATATACTGGTTTTACAAAGGCAGGCACAAGAATACCTGCAGAGAAATTTGCTGAATTCAAAAAACTAATAAATTCTATTAATGAAAAAGATTTGGTAGCAGCCGAATCTTCTTCTGGGCATTTAGAAGAAAAGCAAGAAACGAAGCACTCTTCTGGGAAAGAAGCAGGTGACAAAAAGAGTAAAACTTCAGATGAAGAAATAGAAGACCAGGAATTTTAAAAATATTATTTATGATGATTTATACCATTCTTCCGGATGACCTCTTGCATGGCCAGATCAACAAAACTGTCATCTTGTCTTCTATCTAACAATTCCTCTATATTTTCCCGCAATCTAACTCTATCAAGTTTAAGAACGGTCTGAGCATTTGGCCTTTCCAAATAAGGCTCATGATCAACAATCATAGAATTTAACCTAGCAAGACCAAGATTCATATATCTCGTTCCCAGAATCTCATCAAAATTAACACAAATATGACTTTTCCCGCTGTGCTTTATTACTGTTGCTTCAACATAACCATTACTTTCGGTCACTTTTTATTAAAGTACCACTTATATAAAAACATTATCATGCTAAAAGTTATTTAATAGAAGAAGGCTCATTTAAATCTGAAAATATCTTATAGAACTTATCCCTTGCAAATTGATAACTATCTGCCCTATCATTTTCTATACTGTCTTGCCATCAATACAATTTCCCTTTGCATGTTCTCTATGCATCTTTTCATACTGATTTAAATAGGAAACATACTCTTTTAATTTGGCTGTTAAATCTTCATTTTCCATAAAACTCAATCTTTGATCGATTTATAAATCTTTTTAAACATCCTTTTTATCTCATTCTTATGAAAACTCAAATACGCCAGCCAATAGTAACCGTAGCAGGTCACGTAGATCATGGAAAAACATCATTACTTGATGCGTTTAGAGGAAGCTCTGTTCAGGAAGGAGAAGCCGGAGGAATAACCCAAAAAATAAGTTTTACAAAATACCCTTTAGAACAAATAAAGAAAGCCTGCCCTTTAATCGAAAAACAAGGTATAAAACTAGAAATTCCGGGTTTCTTATTTATAGATACGCCAGGACATGCAGCATTTACCAATTTAAGAAAAAGGGGGGGAAGTTTAGCAGACCTTGCTATTTTAGTAGTAAACGCTAAAGAAGGAATAAAACCTCAAACTGCAGAAGTTCTGCAAATATTAAAAGCAAATAAAACCCCATTTTTAATTGCATTTAACAAAATAGATATGTTTTCTGGATGGAAAAAACAAGAAAATTCCCTTAAAGAATCTGTAGAATCCCAAGCAATAAATGTAAGTCAAGAATTCCAAGAATCCATTTTGACTTTCCAAGGTAACTTACAGGAACACGGTTTTAATTCTGCATTATACTATGAAATATCAGATTTCACAAAACAAGTTGCCATTGTTCCTTGTTCTGCAAGAACAAAAGAAGGCATTCCAGAGTTGCTTCTTGTGTTATGTGGTCTATCAGAAAAATTTCTTAGAGAAAGATTAAAACTTTCAGACACTCCTAAAGGAGTAATTCTTGAAATTAAAAAAACAAAAGGCCTTGAAAATGTAGAAGCTATAATTTATGATGGAGTAATAAAAGAAAATGATGAAATTATTGTTGCTTCCCTCAACGGAGAACCTATAATAACAAAAGTAAGATCTCTAGAAGAAATAGAACCTCTATCTTTCAAATATAAAAATACAAAAGAGGCAAAAGCTGCAACAGGACTAAGAATGCATCTAACTTCGAAAGAAGGCATTCTTTCAGGAATGCTGTTTCAAAAAGTTGATAATAACCTTGATAAAATAAAAGAAGTATTTAAGAAAGAAGTCTCTGGTGTTTTAAACCTTGATAAAAATGGAATAATAATAAAGGCTGATTCTTTAGGAAGTTTGGAAGCTCTTATTACTTTACTAAAACAGCAAAATATTAACATAGTAAAGGCAGGAATAGGTCCAATAGGAAAAGTTGACTTGGTATCTGCCAAAGCCAATCTTGAAATTAATTCTCTAGATTCTGTAATAATCGGATTTAACGTAGATATTGAACCGGATTTAAAAAAAGGTAAAGTAAAAATAATCACCGATACTGTAATCTACAAATTAATTGAAAATCTACAGAAATGGAGAACAGAAAGACAAGCTGAAATAGAAAAAGAAAGACTAATGGAATTAGCAACAATATGCAAACTTGAAATTCTCCACAAATATATGTTCAGAAATTCAAATCCGGCAATATTTGGTATTCGTGTTCTTTCTGGAAGAGTTAGAACAGGTCTTCCTTTAATAAACGAGAAAGGAGAAGAAGTAGCAAGAGTAAAGGGTCTTGAGCTTGAAAAGGAAAGCGTCAATCAGGCAACAGAAGGACAAGAAGTAGCTATGTCTCTTCCAGGAACTAACTTTGAAAGGCAATTAAAAGAAACAAAATACCTTTATTCTGCTCTTTCAGACAAACAAATAAAAGAATTTAAGAAAAATTCTGATTTATTATCTTCATCAGAATTAAACACTTTAAGTGAAATTGAAGACATAAAGAAAAAAACAGATTCTTAACTTTATAATATTGATAAAATTTAAATAGGCTTCAAATATAAAATTTTATGCCAGAAAAAGATAGTTTTAGTACAATAAGAATTGGAGTAACGGGTTATTCTGCCCAGAAATTTGATGTAGCCGAAGCTCAAAGAATGTTAAGAGACGCTTATAATAAAATAGATAAAAAGCATAGAGATAAATCAAAAACCGTTGTATCTGGACTAACGGATTTAGGAGTTCCTGCTCTTGCATATAGAGAAGCAAAGACAAGAGGTTGGAGAACAGTTGGAATAGCATGTTCTAAAGCCGAAGAATTCGATTGTTTCGCAGTTGATGAAAGAGTAATTGTTGGAAATGAGTGGGGAAAAGAAAGCGAAACTTTTCTTAATAGTATTGATGTTTTGGTTAGGGTTGGCGGTGGAAATCAAGCTAAAAGAGAAACAGAAACTTTCAAAAAATTGAGAAAACAAGTTATTGAATACGATTTGCCTGCTCAAAAATAATCTTATAAACCACCCCCATTAACACCTAAGATAAAGCCACGATTACTTAACAATGCCGATCAAAGATACCTTTAAAAACCTAAATTTCTCTAGTAAAATATGCCATTAAAATTAAACATATCAGACAAAGGAAAAGCATGGCGCTTAGAAATAGATGCTGAAGTTCTAGCTGGAAAATCAGTCGGAGACAAACTAAAAGGGGAAGACGTAAAGCCAGAACTTGCAGGATACGAACTTGAAATTACGGGTGGATGCGATTCTTCAGGATTCCCTCTATCAAAAAATGTCGAAGGTTTAGGTCTAAAAAGAATTCTAACAGGTAGAGGTTTCGGAATGAGAGAATCTAAACCAGATGGACTAAGAAAAAGAAAGACAATAAGAGGAAAAGTAATCTCTGAAAAAACCGCATTATTAAACCTAAACGTTCTTAAAGTAGGAAGCAAAAAATTAGAAGAAATATTCCCAGATCAAAACAAGAAAGAAGAAGTAAAGGTAGAATCTCCTAAAGAAACCAAAGTGGAAGCAATACCTGCCAAGTAAACTCCACTAACATAATTCTTTTATATAAGTGTTTCTCTAAAAAATAATGAACAAGATCAAGTTAGCGACTAGTTTCTTAGCTGTCCTTCCTGTAACTGCTCTCTTATACCTTCCCTATTGGCACCTTCATAATAATGAACACAAATATTTAAGAGGAAAAAAAGAGAAACAAGAACTTCCCAGGCAACACCGAAACAAAGACTTTGAATTACCAAAAGATGAATTATATCCCGAAGATCTAGAAAACTTAATAATAAAATATAAAGAAAATCAAATATTAATGTGTAGCGGATTTTATTTAGAATATCAAAACTGTTCATGGATAAACCCTTCTAAATATGATTTAAAACTAACAAAAAGTGCATAAAACCTTAAACAATACTTTTAAAATACCTCTATTCTAAAACATATTAATGATTAAAGAAAAAAGCTCAGACCTTGATACGATAAACATAGGAATAGTCGGACACATAGATCATGGAAAGACAACTCTTCTTCAAAAATTAACAAATGTATGGGCATCAAGACATTCCGAAGAGCTAAAGAGAGGAATTTCAATAAAATTAGGCTATGCAGACATTACTGTTTACAATGACAATGGTGTTTACAATATAAAAGGAAAAGGCAGTCCTGTAAGACATGTCTCTTTTGTAGATGCACCTGGACACGAAATGCTTATGGCGACAATGCTATCTGGCGCAGCTCTAATTGATGCAGCAATCTTAGTAATTGCTGCAAATGAAGGAATTAAACCTCAAACTAGAGAACATTTAATAGCCTTACAAGCAAAAAATATAAAGAATTTGATAATTGTACAAAATAAAATAGACTTAGTTGACAAAGAAAAAGCGAAAAGGAATTATATTGAAATTAAAGAGTTATTAAAAGGAAAATTTGATAATGCTAAAATAATTCCCGCGAGCGCACAACAGGAAGTAAACATAGATAAAATACTTAAAGAAATTACAGAAATAAAAATCCCAGAAAGAAAAAAAGATGGAATTCCAATTTTTCTCATAGCGAGAAGTTTTGACATAAACAAACCTGGCACAACACCTGAAAATCTTAAGGGTGCAGTTTTAGGAGGGGCGCTCAAACAAGGAACATTAAAAGAAAATGATGAAATAGAAGTAAAACCGGGAAGAATAGTAAAGGAAAATAATGTTACAAAATATGAAACAATAAAGACGAAAGTGAAAAGTCTATTCATAGGAAGTAAAAAAGTAAAAGAAATTACCCCTGGAGGCAGCATGAGTATTGAAACAGAACTTGATATGTCTTTAGGAAAGGCTGACATTTTATCAGGAAATCTTGTTTCAAGTATAGGAAATCTTCCAGAATTGTCAACAAACGTTAAAATACAACATAAATTGTTTCCTGAAGTTTTTGGTGCTGGAACTCATATTAAAGTCCCTCCAATAAAACCTGGAGAAACCCTCATGTTAAGCATAAACACGAGTATTACTGGCGGCTCCGTAAAAAGAGCAACTGCTGATCAAATAGAAATAGAATTAAGAGTTCCTGCAGTAATATTCAAGAAAGACAATGTAGGTATAGCTAGAAATATAGCAAGTCACTGGAGATTAATTGGTTACGGAGAAATTATCTAATTCTGTTTTGCTTTCCATATACTAAAACTCCAATAAGAAATAAAAATAACAAGTAAAATGCCCAGTAAAATGTCCTTATATGGATGAAGCAAATATCCAAAGAAAGTCATTATAAAAACTCCTGGAATCATTCCAAAAAAAGTCGCTATAACAAAACTCAAAAACCTTATTTCTGTCACACCAAAAGCATAACTGGCCAAATCTAAAGGTAAGTAAGGCATTAAACGCATAAAAAATGCGAGTTTCATAAGATTTTTGTCTTCTCTTTTTGCAATTTTTTCGAATATCTTATGTTTGCCAAATTTCTTCTTTATTATTTCCTTAAGAAAAAAGCGTGAAATTAAAAATGCGCCCATCGCTCCTATTATTGTTCCAGTTAAAGTATAAATTAATCCAAGAAAAGGCCCAAACAGTGATCCTGAAATTATTGCTAAAGGTAGAGTAGGTATAGGGGAAATCAAGATACCTATTATTGTAGCCGCAAGATAAATCATTGGACCAAAAATCCCTGCACTTCTTATGAATAATTCCAAATTGTCATATAATTTTATAATATAAGGAAAAGAAACAATTATAACAATACTTACTACGGCTAACACCCCTAGTTTTAGATAATCCTTTTTGTCTAAATTCATATATTAAGTTTTATTCTATTAAGTTCATCTAAGAATAAAGGCGCCTTGCCCTCTCCCAGTATTGAATAATAAAATTCTTTTCCAGAGTGAATTGCCTTTCCCAAACTCCCTGCTTCTTTTATTAACAAGGCTACATCCTGTTCAGAAAGAGAAGTTTTAGATAACACTCTCCATCCCTTAATTGAATCAGATTTAACTGTCTTCTCATAAGCAAGAGCACTTAATATGTTATCTTTCTCAAGAAGCTCTTCATAAGTAAGCATATCAAGAAACATCTTAGATTTCTTCTGATTTAAGTTACTATAATCTTTTAATATCAAATCAGTCTCTTCCTCAACATTACCTACTATTTCCCTAAGTCTAGTCTTAAGAAGCGTTCCTTCCTTTCCAAGTTCAATTATAACTTTTCTTAAATCTGTTGCAATTTTCTGGACAACTTTTCCCTTTTGTATTGCTGAAACTGCCTGATTTAAGCTATTATGGTTTCTAAGTTCCATTCTTGTAAGTTTTTCAACATGCGTATCAAACAAATCCCTTTGTTTTTCTAATATCTGTATGTTTTCATTAGCCTTCCTAAGTAGTTCATCCGTACTAACTAAAGGATATCTCATATTCTTGTAATAAAGTGTAATTTCATGCTTTCTTTCAGATATGGCAATTACGAGTGTTCCAGATTGCTTAGCGGTTCTTTCAGCGGCTTTGTGTCTAGTTCCGGTCTCAACAGATTTAAGTTTGCTATCTGGAGTAAGTAAAACATTGGCATAATTTATTCTTTTAATATCCTTTGACAATATAATCGCCCCATCCATCTTAGAAAGTTCTATTAGTCTTTGAGGTGTAAATATAGCATTAATTCTAAATCCTCCATCAATTATTCTTGGTACATCTTCATTTTCTATAGCAATTAAAGCACCCCTTTCTGTCTTAAGTGCTCCATCAAGTGCCGTCCTTAAAGAAGTTCCTGGAGCAACCATCCTCAAAATACTCTCAAATTCTTCCTGAGTAGCTTTATTATTCTGATTAGCAGGTTTTAAAATATTTACTTGTATTTCTTTTATTTCTTTTTTTATTTCTAGTTCATCTTCCATGTTTTAGAAATGATCCTCGTCTTTTTAATACTTACTTCTTTGATTTTTAGATTTTTTTTTCTAAATCAAAAGCATGATGTGTCACCACGGCTTAAAAGCCGTGGTTTGTGGCAGGCACTCATGCTTTGGATGCTCAAGGAACTACTCAACACTAAAGTGTGGAGTTTTCTGTCAAGAGTTCCTTGACATAACGATATAATTTTTATGTCACGAAATTTTTATGTTGAGAAACTTAGAGAAATTCATAAAAGATTTCTCTAACATCCAAAACATAAGTGCCTAATTGTACTTTTGATTTACCTGATTTCGGTAAAATCATCTGGAAATCAATTTAAATTCGCTCATAATCCATTAAAAAGCTTAAGGGAAAGCTTTTTAAAGCGAAATTTGGTTATTCAAATAATATAAATTAATATACTTTAATCAGAAAAATGTTCTATTTATTAGAAGTCGAGGATCATGTCAGGGTAGAGCCTAGATTGTTTGGGCTTCCTACTAACGAGGCTATTGAAAAACAGCTTAATGACACGTATGTAGACAAGATAAGCAAAGACCTTGGATTTGTCATATCCGTTGTTTCTGTAGATTATGTTGAAGACGGAGTAATAATTCCTGGAGATGGAGCTGCATTTTACAAATCAAAGTTCAAATTAGTAACCTGGAAACCTGAACTACATGAACTTGTTTATGGTACAATAAATGAAATTGCTAATTTTGGAGCATTTATGCAGATTGGACCAGCACAAGGAATGATTCATATAAGTCAGACAATGGAAGATTATGTTTCTTTAAGTAAAACAGGTACATTGAGCGGAAAGGCAAGCGGAAGAAATTTAGGCAAGGGAGACGAGTGTATTGCAAGAGTTGTTGCTATTAGTTTTAAGGGTGGAGAACCTAAAATAGGATTAACTATGAGACAGCCGGGGTTAGGAAAATTACAGTGGCTTGATGAAGATAAAAAGAAGAAAGACGTAGCAGTTAAGAAATCCTCTAAGGGAGAAGGTAAGAAAAAGGCGAAGAAATGATAAAAGAATTAAATCCAGTTATAGTAAGATATGAAGATGTTCATTCCCCAGAGACAAGACTTGGAGAAGCGAATTTGAATAGTCTAAATATGCCGAAGGATAAATCGTATGAACTTAAGTTTCTTATTGAAATTGGAAAAAAGAAAGGAGAAGATGATGAAGAATTTATAGTTTATAACGAGAATTATGTTGGAAAATGTTCTAAAAAGGCAGCATTACATTTTATTAAAACTAGAATTAGAGAAAATAATAGAAAACTAGCAGAAATAGGGCTATCAACTCATGATTCTTATATTACCCCCAGGGATTTTGAAGTTAGTAGTATTGGGAGGGCAGCATAAATGGCAGAAAAAGCATGTAAACAGTGCAAGACAATATTTACAGGAAGCAAATGCCCTAAGTGTGGTTCTGAAGAGTTTAGTGATAGTTATAAGGGCAAAATAGTGATATTGAATCCTGAGCAATCTGAAATAGCAAAGAATTTAAAGTTCAATGAGAAAGGTAGTTATGCGATAAAGACAGGTTAAATATGGAAAAAGCTAATTTATTAAGAGATTTTAGAAACAATTTATTAAAGAGAAGAGAAATAAAACTAGTTTTTACTTCAGAAAAAAATCCAGGATTTGATTTCTCTGCAGAAAAAATTGCAAGCCAATTTAAGACAGATAAAGATTTAATTGTAATCCGAAATGTGAAAAGTAAGTTTGGAAGAGATACTTTCCTTGTGGATGCTTTTGTTTATGATTCAAAGAAAGATAAAGAAAGAGTAGAGCCCAAACCTAAAATTAAGAAAACCACAGATGGAGGGGCTAAATAATGGCGGCACCAAAAGGCGGAAGTGCAGGCGGAGACAAGAAGGGGAAAAAGCCACATAAGAATAAGCCTACTAGTAAGAAGTATAAACATTATACAGTTAGCGGAAACACAATAAAAAAGACAAAGACATGTCCAAGATGTGGTCCTGGAACATTTTTAGCACAACATAAGGACAGACTTGCTTGCGGTAAATGCAAATATACCGAGTTTACTATTAAGCAGAAAGTTATTGGTTGATTAGTTTTTGTTTTTATTTTACAGAGTTTAACTTACTATTAATTAATCTCTTTAATTTTTCTATCAATTCTAAGATTCTTCTTTTATTATTAATTAAATAAGTAGGTTCAACCTTTTTACCATCATAAGCACTATTATTTCTCTTTATTCTTAAGTCGTTCATAAATAAAATATCAGATTCCATAAACTCTTTATAATTTATCAAGTAATCAATCAAATCCTTATGTGCATATTCGCCAGTTGTTTTTAGTCCATCTGAAAGCAACAAAGCATTTGCCAATTCTTTAATTATTTCATAATAATTTTCAGAAGCATTTGTTGAAAATTTATCATGATCAATTGAAGAAACAAATTCTTCTCTTTCTTTTATCAACTGCAAAATTGATTTTACTTTTTCTTTATCAGGGGTTACTTTAATTATCAATTTTAAAACACCTTTATGTATCCTTTAAGAATTATCCCATTTAAAATATTATTCTTTAACTCATTAGGAATTTCTTTTGTTGATTCCTTAAATAAAATATGGAGTCTCTTATTTAATTTTTTTTCAAAATTAATAAGATCGATATTTTTATTCTTTCCTAAAATAAATAAATCTACATCAGAATTCTCTATAGATTCCCCCCTTGAAAAACTTCCATAAAGAATAATCGCTTCTGGAGATAACTTATCCCATAAATAATCTATCAAACCACTATTATTTAACTCGAAAAGGATGCTTATTTTTTTATAGAGTATAAAATTTGAATTATCTCTTATTGAATTATAAAACGGAATTTCTCTTTTAATTTGCCTTCTAATTAATCCATCTTTTTCAAATTCTTTAAGGTAATTTATAACTGATGGGGGGGAGATTTTAGTTAATCTTGCAATTTCCCTTAACCTAAAACTCTCAGTAGGCGAATCTAAAAACAATCTTAATAATTTATATCTGTTATATTTATTTAACATATGTTATAATATTATAACAATTGTTTATAAATCTTTCTTTTTTCGGTCAGATCAGGGGAGCACTTAACTGCCTATTTTTGCAGAGTTTAACCTTACTTAAACACACAAATCATAGATATTCTTCAAGAAAGTCTTTGCATTTTCTAAACTTTCTTTTGCCGGTTCTAAATTAGCTTGCGCTATTCTTTGATAAGTAAACTCTCCTCTTTTCTTCTTCTCAATCTTAAAAATTCCAAGCAGTTCTTCTGCTTTTACAAGAACTTCTTCATATAACCTTAGTAATTCCTTATCAACAATCCCCTGTGAAACTAATCTTCTAAATTCATCATAAGTTTTCTTATGTTCTTCAGGAGCTTTCGTTATTATTCTTTTCACAATCAAATATGCTTTTGCAGTATAGAAAATAGAATAATAGGCATGTGAAATAACAGAGCTAAAATAAGTGTCAGGTTTATCAATTGCAGGTATTTTAGTTTGAAGGTCTTTATTAATACTCATTTGCATAATTATCTCTGCAAGTTTTAGTTCATTACCTGCTCTTTCTAAGTAAAGTTTAGTATCTGAATCCATTTTTTATTCCTCTCTTTAACAATGAATAAAATATATGTGAATTATATATTGATAAATGTTTCCTTGCTATTTGTTTACCCAAATTTTCATTATCTATTTTTAACATTTCTAAGAATTCTTCTTTTGAGATAACATTACTATGAATCTCTAAAGGTGTTTTAAGTTCTGATGATTTTATTGCCGTTTCGATCATTTTTCTTTTATTTTCTTCTTCAATAAAAACAGCAACATCTAAATCAGAGTCTTTTGTTTGTTTCCCTATAGCGTAAGAACCAAAAATAACAATAGAGAAAAACGAAGTATGTTTTTCAACATCTTCTTTAATTCTTTCTATAGCCCTTAAAACTGATTTAGGAAGTTTTTTTGTATTAATTAGTGTAATATAATTAAAGACTAAGTCATTATCAATATTAAGGGTATAAAGTAAAGACCTTCCAACCCTTCTTTCTTTTACAAGATCCTCATCTTTGAATTTTTTTAAGGCAAGAGATAAAGCATTATTCGATTTCTCACCACAATATTCTTTTATCTCTTTAATAGAATACTCTTTAAGCATATTCTTAGTTAAAGGTTCAAATATTCTTAATTGACTTTCTGTTAACATATTATTCTGCCTATTTTTAGGTTTTTATTAACCACTTATCTGGTTTATATAAACCAATATATTGGTATTTATAAATCTTTCTTTTTATTAAATTCAAGACTAGGGGCACTTAACTGCCTATTTTTGCAGAGTTTAACCTTAACCAATTTTACCATTCAACTTTTTTTGATGAAAAAAGTGATTAATTTCTTCCGCATTTTCCTAAATCTAAATTAAAAAAAATAAAATATTTAAACTCTTTTAGCTTGATACCAAACAGACTGATTTGTTACTGGTCTGAATACAATAAAATAAATAGGTTTATCTTGACCAAAATTTTCAATAGCACAGTTAATATGCCCCGCATCTCCTTCGCTCATCTCACCAAATCCTACATGATGAGTATGCCAATCAACAACATATTTTGCTCTTTCAAAATCTTTCCTACCATAAATATCATAAGAAATTAAAATATACTAAATATAATTGGGCAGTCCGGATTTTAGACCGGTCGCTGCCTCTTTTCTTTAAAGAAAATAAATCACCTCAAGAATATTTCGGATAATCTCTATTGCCTAACAAGGACTTTTATTTAGAGATTTGAAGAAATACTCTTACCTCTTCAAGTTGTTTAACCCTTGAAGAGGAGGCCCAATCAGCTAAATTAGAGTGATTGAACGTCCTCTTCTGGGCAAAAAGAGGTGATAATATTTATACTGATTAGAACTATTTAAATCTTTCGGTTTTGTTGCAACTTATCAATGGGAACACCTTGATTTAAGAGACAAATATCTTTAAATCTCTAACAAAATTGAAAAGACATATAAATCCGG
>Ga0209542_10016133_pt1 | contig 12435 bp, 12 predicted proteins | sample RifCSPhighO2_01_FD_184028 | JGI IMG/M metagenome (GOLD analysis project Ga0209542, IMG submission 184028) | Soil microbial communities from Rifle, Colorado - Rifle CSP2_plank highO2_0.1 (SPAdes) (version 2) | ecosystem: Environmental > Terrestrial > Deep subsurface > Rock core/Sediment ...
GTACCTTTCTTTTTGACCGTACATTTATATCAGACTCCTTTTCATGCAGGTTAGATAAAGGAACTCATAGAGCAATAAATAGATTCAGATCATTTGCTTACAAAGCATCTCGTAACCATATCAAGAGTCTCTATATCTTAAAATGCGATATCAGAAAATTCTTTGCTTCTATTGATCAGACAATAATTATCACTATTCTATCTAAATATATTAAAGATAATAATATTCTTATCCTTATTTCAAAAATCATAGGAAGTTTCCATTCTACAGAAAGAGGAACAGGTTTACCTCTAGGAAATCTGACATCTCAATTATTTGTAAATATCTATATGAATAAGTTTGATCAATTTATGAAGCACAAAATAAAAACAAAGTATTATATACGCTACGCTGATGATTTTGTTATCTTATCGCATGACAAAAAATGGCTTGAAAGCATATTGCCCAGAATGACAATCTTTCTTGAAGAAAAACTCAAATTAACCTTACATCCAAATAAAGTCTCTGTGAGTACCATAGCATCTGGTGTTGATTTCCTAGGCTGGGTTCATTTTTCTGATCATAGAGTATTGAGGACTTCTACCAAAAAGAGGATGTTTAGAAATATTAAGATAAAAAATGTAAAACCAGAAACAGTCCAGTCATACCTCGGACTTATTAGTCATGGGAATAGTCGGAAATTAAAGAAGCAGATCGAAGATAATTTTATTGCGGTTTAGGCTTTATTTTGTTATATTTCCAATAGGCAAAATCAAGAAAAAATCACTTGCTGGCGTAAGACCTTTTCATATCTCTTACGAGCTCTGAAAAGGCTTCCGCCACGGATTTTTTCAGATTTTGCTCAATAAGCATGCGCGTATAGCTCAGTTGGTAGAGCACACCACTGATACTGGTGGGGTCCTAAGTTCGAATCTTAGTACGCGCACATTGAGAGGAAATTATCCATGACCACAGAGTTTTATTTTCCCAGATTTATGCTATAATGCGCTCATGAACCCAACAACCACAAGAACCACCCCAAAGGACTTCTTCATGCACCTAGGAGCTACCGTAGTGCTCTATGTGGCAGTAGGAGCTCTTATAAACCTTTCATTTAGCATTGTCAATTACTGTTTCCCAGACGCTCTGGCAAGCTATTTCTATGCAGGATCTATAGCATGGCCTATATCTATGCTTATAGTTCTAGTGCCTATACTTTATATTCTAGAATGGCTTATAAAAAGAGATACGAAACTGACGCCGGAAAAAGAAGGATTGTGGATCAGGCGATGGAGAATATATCTTACACTTTTTCTCACAGGAGCTGTCATAGCTGGAGATCTTATTGCCCTTATAAATACATATCTAAATGGGGAAATATCTATAAGATTCTTCTATAAATTCCTTGCAGTTCTCATTATACTGGGAATTGTATTTTCTTATTATATTTTGGAAAAAATAGGCAAGTCGTCAAAGACTAAAACTATATTGGCATATGCAGATATAGTGCTTGCGCTCGTAGCTATCGTAGGAGGATTCCTAGTAGTCGGCTCTCCCACAAAACAGAGAAATATACGCTTCGATAATCAGAGAGTGAGCGACTTGCAAAATATTCAGTATCAGATAGTGAACTTTTGGCAACAGAAAGGCAAGCTTCCAGTAAATCTTGAGGATTTGAAGGATCCTTTATACGGTTCAGTGATACCTGCAGATCCAAAGACTAGCGAGAATTATGAATACATGACAAAAAGCAATCTATCATTTGATCTCTGCGCGATATTTGCTTTGCCATATGAAATTACCACGAACAAAGGCAGATTTGACGCATCTTACCCCGTCATAGATGGAATAAATGATAACTGGAAACATGAAGCCGGACGAACATGCTTTACCCGCACTATTGATCCAGAAAAGTATCCGCCAATAACCGTATCTCCAAAAAGATAATTACCGACTCTCATGAACAACGGAAAGAAGACAAAGATCGTCTGTACTATTGGCCCTGCCACAGAATCCATAGAAAAACTGACCGAGCTCGTAGAGGCGGGCATGAATGTTATGAGGCTCAACTTTTCTCATGGAGACTTTGCTGAACATCAAAATAGAGTAGACAATCTAAAAAAAGTTTCAGAAAAAACGGGGAAAATAATAGGGACAATGCAGGATCTTGGCGGTCCCAAGATTCGCATAGGGGAATTTGAAAATGACTCTATAGTTCTAAAGGCCGGAGAGATCTTTACTCTTACTACGGAAAAGATCATGGGAAATGAGAAAAAAGTCCATATAAATTACCCTCTTCTGCCAAAGGAAGTAAAAGTCGGCGGTTATATACTCCTCCATGATGGAAAAAAGAAATTGCATATCACAGATATAAAAGGCCATGAAGTGATCACAAAGGTTATAGTCGGCGGTGAAATAAAAAGCAAAAGAGGGGTCAATCTTCCCGGAGCCTATCTCTCCATAAGCTCTGTCACAGATAAGGATAGAAAAGATATAGAGTTTGGACTAAAGAATGAGGTGGATTTTATAGCGCTTTCATTTGTGAGAAAAGCGGAGGATATAGTGGAGCTTAGAAATATTTTAAATAAAGCAAAGTCAAAAGCCGGAATAATAGCAAAAATAGAAACTCCAGAAGCTCTGGATAATATAGATGAAATAATAGGACTTGCCGACGGTATTATGGTGGCTAGAGGAGATCTAGCTATAGAGATTCCCGCCGAAGAAGTGCCCATAGCCCAGAAAATACTTATACAAAAATGCAATGCTCTAGGCAAGCCGGTGATAACTGCTACACAAATGCTGGAGAGTATGATAAAGAGTCCCGTCCCTACCAGAGCAGAGGTGTCAGATATTGCCAATGCCATCATAGACGGCACAGACGCTATTATGCTTTCTGAAGAGACCACTCTAGGTGACTACCCAGTAGAAGCTGTAAAAATGATGACTCGCATTGCGGGGCGTGTGGAAAAGGATGTATACACTACAGACACTATAGCTGAATACGATGATTCGCACGGGATCACAGATGTTACTTCGCAATCAGCGGTTCTGGCTTGTCATGAGATAGAAGCCAAGTTCTTGGTAGCCCTCACAGAGTCTGGACGCACCGCTCGCATGCTCGCTCGATATCGTCCCGCGGAAAAGATCATAGCTCTAACATCAAATCTCCATACTGCCCAAAAGCTTTCTCTTACTTTCGGTTGCTATTCTTTCGTGGTGCCGAAGTTCTCTACTATTGGTCAAATCATGAATATGGTAAGGAAAACCGCCTTAAAGCATAAAATCGCTCAAAAAGGCGATAAAACTGTTATTGTGGCTGGTATGCCTTTCGGTAAAATTACAGAAACTAACACTATTTTGATAGAAACTCTCTAAAAACCGGCCAAAAGGCCTAGTTATCCACAGAGTTATTAAAAAGGGATAAAATTTTTGTTAAAAAAGCTCTTGCGGGGATGTTGACATTATGGGTATACTTGAACTATGAATACAAAAACAAAAACAGAAAGACCATATGTTCTCGCGGATACCAATCTTTTTTTGGATTCCAATCCTCGCGAATATATTTTAAAAATACATGATCTGCCCCATGAGAAACGGCCCAGAGAGAAGCTCATGAAGCTGGGGCCGTCTGTTTTATCATTGCCGGAACTTATGGCGGTTATACTCAACACTGGCACAAAGACCGAAGGTGTTATGGAGATGTCAGAGCGTATCATGCGCGAATATGGAGAAAAGAGCATTATTGCGGAGAAGAGCGCGGAGAAACTTTCCCTAGATTTAGGCATTCCTATTGTAAAAGCTTGCCAGATAGTGGCTTGCGGAGAGCTGGGTCGCAGGCTCTATGAGAAGAACACTTCCGGATTTACGGTTATAAGAAATGCAAAGGATGCTTATGAATACCTGCGCGATATGCATAACTTGCCCAAGGAGCACTTGCGAGGATTGTATCTCAATAGCCATAACCGCATCATACATGATGAAGTCATATCCATAGGAACCATAAACACCAACATTGTTCATCCCCGCGAAGTTTTCCGGCCGGCCATAGAGTATAGTGCGTCGGCAGTTGTTCTAGCTCACAATCATCCTTCTGGCATTGCTACACCGAGCGCTGAAGATATAGAGATTACGCGCGAGCTGGTGCAAGCGGGGAAAATACTGGGAATAAATGTATTGGATCATGTCATTATTACCAAGGAGGCTTACATGAGCATCAATGCGCATTATTAGCATTTAATAAATAAAAGCATGAGAAATTATTCAATCATTTCACCATCTGTAGACGGGATAATATCTGATGACCATCTATATTTCGAAGGGGTTCAGAGGCCGCAAGAAGTTTATCTTCTGCGGGATGGAGGAGCATCGCTCGAGGAAATAGGCGTTTTGGAAAAGTATTTCAATGATGTTTATAACCTCTTTTTGAGGAAACTTTCTTCTTTTGCCATGTTTGGCCATACCGATGACGAAGAAACGACCAAACTGCAAGCGCTTCTTCAAGAGCTTATAAAAGTCAAGAAACTCCTAGGAAAGGGGGAGGAAGAGAATCTGCTATAATACTCTCCGTGAATTATAAAGATTTTCTGAAAAACAAGAAAATAGCTGTTATCGGCATGGGACCGCATGGAGAGATGGTGGCCGATATCAAGTTTCTTCTTATGAACAAGGCTCAAGTTTCGCTTTTTGACATAAGGAGCGAGAAGCGGCTCAAGGGCTTTCTGCCTAAACTAAAAAGCGCCGGTTTGGAAAGATACACTTTCGGCAAAGTAGATCCGCAGGATTTTTCCGACGCTCTACTCGTACTTCTTTCTCCGGAAATTTCCAAGAAATCCATTTTTCTAAAAAAATCTCATCTAGATGGCATACCTATAGAGTATCCCGAAACGCTCTTTTTCAAGCTTGCGCCGTCCGTAACTCTAATAGGGATAATAGGCGCTTATGGGAAAAGCACAGTAGCGCATCTCATATACAGTATGCTCAAGAGATCATTTTCTGAATATGAAGATCAGGGACTTTTCTTTATTGATCCAGAATCTCCAAACGGCGTTCTTACTCATTTGAAAAAAATAAAAAAGAGCGATGTGATACTTTCTCGCATTCCTGACTCGCTTTTGCCATATTATTCACAGATCAATATAAGCCCTTATGTGGCTGTTATCACTTCTATCACCTCTTTTGATATTCTGGAACCTCAAACATACAATAACTTTATTGTCGCTCCGGACAGAATCATAGATGAGATAAAATTATCAAAGAAATTTATTTCGAAGGCCAAAATGCTTCGTACGAGGAATAACGCTATTCCCGCGGATTGGCAGGTCCATAGTCGAGCTCCGCATTTTCTGGAAAATGCGTCTCTAGCTATGCAGACTGCAGAACTTTTCAAGGTTCCAATGGATATTGTGAAAGATGTAATGCAGAAGTTTATGGGTCTCAAGGGGAGGATTGAATTTGTAAAAAGGGTAAATGGTGTAGAATATTACAATGATGCGTATTCGATTACTCCAGAGGCTACCCTCTCGGTCTTGCGTTCAATTTCTTCTAGCAGAAACATTGTCCTGATCATGGGTGGAGCCTATACTCCTCATAAATACGATTCTCTTGTAGAGGCTATATCTGAACATGTTTCTACTCTTATTCTCCTTCCGGGAAGCGGAAGTCTGGGCTTGAGATCACAACTGGAAAAAATAGAAGATATAAAATTTATACAATCATTTTCCTTGGAAGAAGCAATCATCACTGCCAATGGATGCGCGAAAAAAGGCGACAGAGTACTCTTTAGCCCCGCTTTTGACGCTATAGGCGTGGATATTTCTAGAAAGGAAAGAGGGGAAAGATTTGTAAGGGCAGTCAGGAATCTATAGTTTATTTTTGCGGTTATTTTCCCTCGTCTACTATTTCTGTTGATATCGTTCCATTCACTATCTCTTTTATCAGCAATGTGATACCGCAATGGTTGCACTCTATTACCATGCCTTCCTTGACAGTCGCGTAGCGGCCAAGATCTATTTCATTTTTACATTCTGGACATATGGCTGTCATGCTGTTAATACTACCGAAAACGGTGTAATATATCAACATGATCACCAGACACGAAGCCTATCCCGAGCTCTCTAAGGCTCTGCAAGTCAACCCCCTCCTGTTTAAAAGAGAAGATCTGCATCCATATGGCTCGCATAAAGGCCGCTCTATTCCGGTTATGATAGATAAATATTTAGAAGAGGGAATAAAGAGTTTTGCCATAAGCAGTTCTGGAAACGCGGCATTGGCCGCGGCTTTTCATGCAAGTAAATTAAACAGCAAAAGAACAGATAAAATAAATCTGGAAATACTCGTTGGGCAACGGATTTCCAGAAAAAAGCTTGCCAAACTGGAACAGTTTAGAAATCAATATATAAAGGTCACTATGCATGACAGGCCGCTTCAAACTCTTTTTAATATTATAAAGGACCCACAAGTAAGAGGTTTGAGACAGTCTACAGATGATGCTTCACTACTGGGCTACAGGGAATTGGCAAAGGAGTTGGAGGAAATAAAAAATCTAGAAGCGGTATTTATAGGAACATCTTCTGGAACCACAGCTCAAGCGCTTCTGCAGAATTTTACAAAAAAAGTGGAAGTTCATATAGTTCAAACTTCATCTTGTCATACTATGTCGGACGATTTTATAGATTATGAAATTACAGATGAGCAGTCCATAGCTGACGCAATAGTAGATCAGGGATCAATAAGGAAAAATATTCTCATACCGCTCGTGAAGGAAAGTAGGGGGACAGGCTGGATAGCCTCAAATGAGCAGATAAGGGATGCGCAAGCCCTGGTGAAAAATCATACAGGTTTGGATATATCTACCAATAGCGCCTTGTCTGTAGCTGGACTTATGCAGGCCGTATATACCGGCAAAACTTGGAACGGTTCAGTGGTTTGCATGATATGCGGAGACTAGCTCCTCGATCATTCCTCTGAAGCCGTGCGAACCCAAAAAGATGACAACATCATCTTTATTGACACTATCTACTAAATACTTTACCAACTTTTCATCATCTTCTATATAAAATACATCCAATTTTGTGTTTCTTATGACTTTTGCTAGTTCGTTCCCCTCCATTGGTTTTTTTTCAGAGACTTTCAATTTGGTAAGTCTGGGAATTATAACCGTATCTGCGTCTTTGAAAGCACTATCATATTTTTCTGCCGATTCCAGGCTTCTGCCTCCTATATTAGGTTCGAAAATGGCTATAATCTTGCCATTATAAATAGTTTTCAGATTTTCAAGCACAGAAGCGGCTTTTTCTGGCGAATGGGCAATATCGTCGAAAATAGTCACTTCTCCCTCGTATCTTTTTTCCAACCTTCTTTTCAAGCCCTTGAATTCCTCTATAGCTTTTATAATAACTTTTTCATGGATACCCAGCTCACTAGCCATAGCGAAGCACCCCGTAATATTTTCCGCTTGAAATGAGCCGATAAGAGGCGAGTGAATATTTATACTATTTATCTTGAAATCCAAGCCGTTTCCAGACTGCTTCACATCGCTATAAACATATTTTGCGTTTTCTTTTCCATACCAGATGGCATTTTTTATGATTTTTCTTACACCTTCATCATCTCTGTTGGCCACTATGAAACCAGTTTCTGAAACTAGTTTCTTGAACACATCGAAATAATTTTCCTCTGTGGGATAAAGATCGGCATGGTCCCATGATACGGCGGTCAAAAGCAGATGCGTAGGTTTGTAATAGAAAAATTTGGGAGTATTGTCCGTGGGGGAGCTTTTATATTCATCGCCTTCAAATATATTATATTTTCCGTCACCGATCTTAGCCGAAGTTTTGTGGGAAAGGGAAACTCCCCCGAACATATATGTGGGGTCATATCCCGCTTCTTCCAGAATAAATGAAAGCAGAGCCGCTGAAGAAGTTTTTCCCCATGTTCCGGCCACTACGATAGAGTTTTCTTTTATAAAAAACTTGTTTATGATCTCTGGATAGGAATATGCGGGAATCATAAACTCCTTGGCATAGGCTGTTTCCGGATTGTGCGATCCAGAGGCCACTCCGACCATGATAATATCGGGCTTGCCTATTTTACTCGGATGCCAGCCGGCGTGAAAAGATATGTCATGCTTCTCAAGTTCCAGAGAAACCGGAGGAAAAAACCCTTTATCCGACCCTGTCACTTTCCATCCTTTATTTTTGAAAGCTATGGCCAGAGCGCTAGTGGCTACTCCGCAAATACCCACAATGTGTATGTGATTTCTGGGCATGGAGTTATTTTATAATGGGAAGCTGTACGGAGACGATTGCGCCCTTATTTGGACCTTCTGATTCTGCGCTTATCTTGCCCCCATGCCTTCTTATAATATCTCGGGTGAGATACAAACCTATGCCCATGCCTTCAGTGTCAGCGTCCTGGGCGCTCTTGCCTCTGTAGAATTTTCCAAAAATATAAGGCAAATCGTTTTTTGAAATTCCTATGCCACTATCTGCTACCCTTATGCGAATGCTCTTTTCTCTTTTTTCTATTCCTACTTTTATTATTCCGCCATTCGGGGTATAGTTTATGGCATTTTCCATTATGGTCTGCAAGGTGAACTTTATTTTATCTTTATCTATTTTTATTTCTGGCAAAGCTTTGTCATAGACAAATGAAACATCTAGATTTTTTTCTTTTATTTTTGATTGCAGATCATCGCGCACCTCTTCCATTATGAGAGATAGATCGGCTTTTTCCAGGCTGTATTCATAATCTTTATTTTCCAGAAAGGTCAATCCGGCGACGATATTGGTAAGAACTATGAGGCGGTCATTGGCGGTTTTTATGGCGCCTACAGCATTCTTTTCCGTGTCATTGTGCAGAGCTTGCACAGCCGGATCGGTAAGGGTGTCCAAAGACCACTTCACAGCTGTAAGAGGTGTTCGGAACTTGTGCATGATAATGTTTATGAACTCATATTTGAGCACATCAACTTCCTTTATTTTTTTCCATATGAATATTCCGATGCTCACGGCTATGAGGCTAGATAGGAATGGCACGATCCATATCGGCACAAAAGGCAATTGTTCGTTTATTCTATTGTTAATGGAATTGAGAATGATAAAGAAAAACATGATCGCTCCCACGCCCAAGGCATAGATAAGAGCACGTTTGGCCACTACTTTTATGTCTATAATATCGTATCTTATGATAGCGTAGGCCATGGGGATGGCGTATATCGGGCCTGCCAGAAAAGACCAGAATGGATCAATATTTATATCGTAGAGTATAAAAGCGGGAAGGCTTGCGAAAATATATCCCGTGACTATAGCTGCCATAAAATATTTCAAGCGGTTTTTTTCTATAACATTGGCCTTGAAAAACGAGTAAAATATGGAAATAAAAAAGAACAGCAATGTGCCGTAGAAGAATAAATCTCCCAAAAAGTACAAATCTCCCAATACGAAGAAATTTTTATAATAAATTTTCGGCGCTGAAGGGAGGAGAAATCTATCAGGATTTAATATAAAGAAAATACAAAGAAGTGTGGCTGTAGAATACATGGCTAGGAGGATTTTTTTTATTTTTTCTACGGATTTTGTAATACAGAATATGAGATGGGTAGAAAGCGTAGGGGCAAACAGGGTGGCAAGATTCCACATGAAGGCCATGCGGGATAGATGCGAATCGGCGATATTTATGCCTATGATATAGGAGATCTGAAATATCGACCACGAAGTGACAAATAGAAAATATACTAAATTGGTCTGCTCTTTCGGGTTTTTTAAAAAAACGAAAAGTCCTAATCCTAAGGTAAATATAATAGAAACGGCGTATCCAATATTTGTTACGAGCAGAGCTAAAGGCATTTCAGTATTATTTTAACCTTTTCCAAGTCAATTTGCCATTTTTCACCGTCGAACCATTCTATGCCGGAGAATTGCAGTTTATAAATATCATTCGGCCTCTGCAGAGATCCTAGATATAGGTATTGGAGTCCCAGGCTTTGAGCTTCGGAAATGGTTTTATTCATCATGATAAGGCCCATATCTTTGGGCGCGTTGGAAATATCATAAAAAGGATAAGAGTAATGTAAAAGGGAATGATTTTTATAACATATAGTGTAGCCGAGATCTGAATACGAAAATAAAGTATTGAAATTATGATCTGTTGTTAGCAATTCTCTAATTTTGTTGGCGCTAAATGTTCCACCAGCCTTTTTATCATAAAAATCTTTTGCCATTTTTCCTATTTGCCAAGAATAGCCGGCATAAGGTATTGGATGTTCTGTCAAGATGACATCCTGACCCTTCTTTAATATTCTTCTATTTTCGCTATTCAATTCGAAGCGTTCCAGTCTTATTCTGCAACTTCTGGTTTGATTCATTACACCCTTTTCTATGCGGGTAAAAAGGAATCCATTGTCATACATCCTAGAAATAGTTTCTGTAGAATCGTCTTCCAATTTTTCTTCTTTCCATTTTAATGTAGCGCCAGCCATATTCCAAAGATAACAAAAATAAAATGTATAATCCAAAAGCGCATGATGGTTTTTTCTTCACTCCAGCCCTTTATTTCAAAATGATGATGAATAGGCGCCATGCGGAAAATCCTGCGTCCCAAAATGTATTTTCCCGCTATCTGTATGAGCACACTGAAAGCTTCAATATAAAATACGAAACAAAGAAAAAATATAGATCCTATCTCCCCTATGGCGATAGTATTGACAGCAAATAGCGCTCCTAGTCCCAGAGATCCCACATCGCCCATCATAAATCTGGCCGGCTTTATATTGAAATATGTATATGTTACCAGCGCTCCCACTACCGTGGCGTTCAACACCGCTATCTCGCCGAAGCCGTTTATCCAGCTAAGCAGGGTGAGAGCGCTAAAGGAAGCTATGAGCATGCCTCCGGCCAGTCCATCCATGCCATCGGCAATATTGACAGCATTGGCGGTGAACATCACGATGAGTATGACTATAGGTATGATAATCCATCCCACAAATATAGCGTAGTCGAAAGGCAGATAAATATAATGCCAAGCCGCACCGAGTTTGTCATATATCCACCATGCGGTGATAGAGCCAGCGATAAACTGCAGTAGAAGCTTCTCATGCACATATATGCCACGGCTTGTTCTGGAGCCGATCCAAACCGAAGTCCTTTTGAAAATTGACCAGGGCAAGGTGATCACATACCATATTCTCATTCCTATACCCTTGTGCACGCGTATAAGAGTAAAAACTTGCTTGAGTTTTCTAGAGCGTCTCTCTGATCCGAAAACATTGAGAAAGTCGTCTATAGCTCCCAGCGCGGCAGAAAGAATCATAACTCCTATAGGCACCCATGTATAGCTTCTGGACCAATTTAGAAAATAAGTTATGGCTATGACGGTGATAATCACCAGAAGTCCGCCCCTCACCGGGGTGTTTTTCTTGCTCTGTTGGGAATCAATGACTAAAAGTTCAGTTTTCGGGCCTTTAAAAATTTTAAATCGGTATAGGAAATGCACAAGAATAGGCGACCAAGCGAAGGCCAGAATGCAGGAGAGCAAGGCAAAACCGAGTATAAAAGCCAGATCAGCCGTGCCCTCTAATATGCTTATCATAAGCCAAGATTAGCATAAAATGGCTTATATGTTAATCTATTATTATGAAAATAAAAATCCTTTCAGAAGAAGCCCTCCGCACGATCCATGAGTACAGAGATGTGCCCTACTTTAACAATAAAACTCTAGGCACTCGCGGCGCCCTGAAAGCCGAAGTGGGGAAAGGAAGTCCAGAGGATATAAAAGAAGAGGTGAAGAATATAGCAATAAGAAAGAAAATAAAAATAGAAAATATGCCAAAAGAAGAACTAAAAAAGTTTATGGTGAATAATAATATAGGAATAGATTGTTCTGGTTTCGCTTATCATGTTTTAAATAGTGAGAGTAAGGGAATGTTAGGTAAAAGCATAGACTTTGGGAGAGTTGGTTTTATAAGAAAGATAAGGGCAAAGATGATGCCGGCGAAAAATGTGGATGTGAGGATATTGGTTCACAACAGCCAGCCCAAAACTCTCCGAGATATAGAACCGGGAGATCTCATAACCATATTGAGCGATAGAGATCATGTATTGGTAATTTATAAAATAGAATATGAAAATAATCTGCCGAGGAATATCTATTATGTTCACGCTATGGCTTGGCCCGCCGATGGCCAGTATGGTCATGGCATACATTATGGAAAAATAGAAATAGTAGATTTGCAAAAGGGGATAGTTGATCAAAGATGGGATGAAGAATATACTTATGAAAGGGCCAGAGGGTCTGTCACAGAAGCGCGGAGATTAAATCTTTTCCTCTAGAGTTAAATCTATTATGAGTCTCCATAATCCCTCTTTCGGATTGTATGCGCAGGAGGTCGGCATTCATTTTTTTATTTGAATATTTTATTACTTTATAACCCGCTTTTTTTACTTTTTCCGGATCTATTTT
>Ga0209542_10016134_pt1 | contig 12435 bp, 13 predicted proteins | sample RifCSPhighO2_01_FD_184028 | JGI IMG/M metagenome (GOLD analysis project Ga0209542, IMG submission 184028) | Soil microbial communities from Rifle, Colorado - Rifle CSP2_plank highO2_0.1 (SPAdes) (version 2) | ecosystem: Environmental > Terrestrial > Deep subsurface > Rock core/Sediment ...
CTGCTTTGCCCGGGCATACCACACCCGAGCCGGCGCGCCGATCTCAATATCCTCCTCTCTGCCTGCAAGTATCATTTTGACTGTTGATATTGAACAGGTGATGATTCTGGCATCACCTGACAACAATCGAGAAATACTCTCCATCACCTTGGGAATATAGCCAAAATTGGATTCCCAAAGTGCGTTAGTTTCGTGATACCCCAAAACCGCCAACGGATTTTGAGGAAACGGACCAGGGGTCAGAATAACGGCATCAAGCCGCCTCCCGACTTCCCCCAACCCCACAGCCCTTGTTATAGAGGACGCGAAAACCGTGTGCCCAAAAGCGACTCGCATCGTTGTTTCGGTGATACACTCTGGCAAATCACCGATACTGAATCCAACGATGCCACCTGATCTGCCAACGGGGATATGTCTTTTCAAGGTCTCCACATACTCCCGCATACGCACATGCACAATCATATCCCACCCAAGTTCCAAAAACTTGAGCAGAACATGAAATCCGACACTTCCCTTAGGTTTTTTGTCATCTGGCGGACGAACGCCAGTGACGAGCATCAATCGTCGTCTTTCCATGGCGTTCTCCTTGGTTAAGATTGAATGATACTAAAAGAACAGGATAGTACCATACAAAAAATCTCTACAATTAGCAATACAACGATCCAACGATACGAAAGACGCCCCAGGGGGACGTCTCTACAATGTATTACAGCACTTTATCAATACGCGCGAGCAAAAAGAACACGCTTTTTTGATGGTTTACCTGAATACACACACACACCATCTTCATCTTTTGAATCAAATGGCACACACCGAATTGTCGCTTTTGTTTCTTCTTTAATCTTTGCCTCGGTTTCGGCAGTGCCGTCCCAATGCGCCATTAAAAATCCGCCTTGTTCAATTTTTTCTTTAAACTCATCCCACGAATCAACGCGATAGGTGTGTTCTTTTTGATACGCAAGCGCTTTATCAAATAAATCCTGTTGAATGCGTGGGAGTATTTCAGAAATAAAAGATACTACCCCCAATTCTGACACTGTTTGCTTTTCGCCAGTATCGCGCCTGACCGCAATAACGGACTGCGCTAAAATATCTTTTGGTCCAAGTTCAATACGCAACGGCACGCCTTTTTTCTCCCATGCAAAAAACTTTGGCCCTGGCCTACCTTCATCGCTCATATCAATTTCAACGCGCACATTCGCGCTTTTCAACGCGACCGCGTATTCTTGCGCTTTTACAAAAACCGTATCCCGCTCCGCATCTGTACTCCAAATAGGAATAATCACAACCTGAATAGGCGCGATATTGGGTGGCAAAACCAAGCCCTTATCATCGCTGTGCGTCATAATCAACCCACCAATCAACCGCGTGCTTACACCCCAACTGGTCAGCCACACAAATTGCCGACCACCTTCTTTATCTAAATACGAAACATTAAACGCTTTTGCAAAACTTGTGCCTAACATGTGCGATGTGCCTGACTGCAACGCTTTACCATCTTGCATCAATGCCTCTATGGTATAGGTTCGTTCTGCGCCTGCAAACCGTTCAGAATCGGATTTTTGGCCATCAATCACCGGAATAGCTAAAATTTCTTGAACAAATTTTTTATACACTTCAAGCATTTGAATGGTGCGCTTTTGAGCGTCTGCCTCATCCGCGTGCGCAGTATGCCCTTCTTGCCATAAAAACTCGGTTGTACGCAAAAACGGTCGAGTGCGCAGTTCCCAGCGTACCACATTTACCCACTGGTTTAGTACCAATGGCAAATCCCGATACGACTGCACCCACCGAGAATAGGCGTCATAAATAATGGTTTCTGATGTTGGCCGAATCGCAAGCGGTTCTTCCAACTTTTTACCGCCTGCATGGGTAACGATTGCAAGTTCTGGAGAAAACCCCTCAACATGCTCTGCCTCACGCGCAAAAAAACTTTGCGGAATAAATAACGGGAAATACGCATTTTTTACACCTGTTTCTTTGAATCGTGCATCCAAAATCCGCTGGATATTTTCCCAAATCGCATAGCCGTATGGCTTGATAATCATACATCCCCGCACTGGCGCGTTTTCCGCAAGCTCGGCAACATCAATAATATCAAGATACCACTGGGAATAATCCTCTGCGCGAGTCGCGATCGTGTGTTTTTCTGAAGACGACTTATTACTTACTTCTTGAAGCGAAGCGCCATCTGCCGGCAGTGGATCTTGAGCCATATATGAAAAAGAGAAAACCATGGTATTCCCTCTTTCCATGGCAATCTCATATGATTATTGTATAACAGTAACAGAGTCATGAAAAATTACAACTCCCTCTTATACCTCAATAACTCTCCCCAACCCTCTCTTCTGCGGAAGAGAGAGAGCTCCCAGCCGCTACTCTCGGATCTGGCCATTGCCTGAAACAATCCATTTATACGTAGTCAACTCTTTCAACCCCATCGGCCCACGCGCGTGCAATTTTTGCGTGCTGATACCGATTTCTCCACCCATTTCAAAACACGAGCCATCAGTAAACCGAGTGGACGCGTTATGATACACAACCGCGGCATCTACTTCTTGCAAAAAGCGATGAGTTGTTTTTGTATTCTCTGTAATAATCGCTTCAGAATGGCGGGTGCTGTAATTGGCAATATGATTAAGCGCGTCATCTACTGTGTTCACTGTTTTTAATCCACACTGAAACGATAGCCACTCTGTTGACCATGTTGCGCGATGTGCCTTGCGAACAAAAGGATATTCATTTTTTTTCAAAATCGCATATCCATCCGTATCCGCATGAATTATAACTTGTTTTTTCTTAAATTCTTGCGCAATCAATGGAATAATTTTTTGCGCGACTTTTTTGTGAATCACAATCGTATCAAGAGAATTGCACACCGACGGACGCGTAAGTTTTGCGTTCGCGACAATCTTTACTGCCTTTGAAATATCCGCGGATTCATCAATATACACATGGCATACCCCTGCTCCTGTTTCGATAATTGGAACACGCGCCTCTTGCCGAACAAAATCAATAAGCCCTTTGCCCCCACGCGGAATAATAACATCAATGAACCCCGTGGCTTTTAAAAGATGGATTACAGTAGCCCGTGGTGCGTCGCCAAAATTGACAACCGCATCTTGTGGTATCCCTTTCAGTCGTAATGCTCTATGGATACACGCCACAATCGCGCGGTTTGTTTCTGACGCCTCTTCTCCACCTTTCAAAACAGCACCGTTCCCTGATTTTATTGCTAATGCAACCACATCCAGCGTCACATTAGGCCGTGATTCATATATCACGCCAATCACACCCAACGGCACTGACACCTTTTTTAACTTCAACCCGTTGCGTAATGTTTTTTCGGAAAGTATCATACCCAGCGGATCTGGTTGTTTTATAATTTCACGCATGTCGGCAAGCATTGAGTGTATTCTTTTTTCATCAAGCACAAGCCGATCTATTTTGGGATCGCCATGAGCCATTCTTTTTACATCACCACGATTCGCTTTGAGGATAGCATTTTTATTTTTGCGTATTTCCTTTTGAATCGTGTTCAATAAAGCATTACGCTCAACGCAAGAAAGACGAGCAACATCATAATGAGCTCGCCGCGCTTGCGTTAATTGCTGAAAAATATCTTTTTTTGTATATGGCATATTACAGTAATTGTTTCATTTCTTGAGCGCGTTCATACGCACGTTGAACTGCTTGTTGAATAATAGATGATACCGCGTGATTATCAAAAACTTCTATAGCCGCGGAAGTGGTGCCGCCTTTTGACGTCACCCGAGTTCGAAGTTCTTGAGGAGAAACATGTTCTTCTTCCTGAAGAGAAAGCGCGCCACAAAACGTTGCCTGCACAAGACGCTGTGCTTGATCTTTAGTAAAGCCCAAACGCTCTCCAGCCGCAATAAACTGCTCTTCTAAATAATACACATACCCCGGGCCCGAACCGCTTAATGCTGTTGCGCGATCCACCAAATCATCGTTTTCAACTCGCATATCATCACCTAAAGATGAAAAAAATAATGTTATTTCATCAGGCAGGGACGATTGTTGTGATGTCCAAACAGTGATGCCCTTGCCAATACGCGAGGGTAAGTTTGGCATACACCGAACAATGTGTGTTACCCCAAGCACATCGCGAATCTTACCGCTATCAATACCAGCCATAATAGATACAATCCATGTATCATGTGCCACAGTATGCGCCAACTCGCGCGCAAGATTTTGAAAATCCTGTGGCTTTACCGCGAGTATAATAATACCACATTGATGCGCGATTTCACTCAATGATGCGTGTTGCGAATTCGGCAAAATACTAAGATTTTCTGCATGGGTATCTGTGATAAAAAGGTTCTTTTGAGGAAATCCTGTTTCTAAAAGACGATTTACGATAATTGATCCCATGTTCCCGATCCCAATGATTCCTATATTCATACAATATTTTCTGTCGTCATTCCGGCCCTTGAGACGGAATCTACGTTAGGTAAAAATAATTTCTGGATTCCGGCTTACGGCCGGAATGACAAAAAATGGATACTACTTACTTTAATAACGTAATATTATCAGAATGCACAACCTCGCGAGGTAACTTTTTTCTGATTGTTTCTTTATCCTTCTTATACTTAAGCCCCTCAATCAATGTGTCTGAATCATAATCAACAATACCCAACGCAATGGTATCACCCTGCATATCAAGAATATTTACAAAATCCTTTTGAACAAATTTGCCACGAATTTTTTTAATCCCAACGGCAAGTAAACTTTTCCTCTGTTTAAGCGCTTCTTTTGCGCCATCATCAACAATAATCTGCCCATTTGAAGTTGAACCAAGCAGGAGCCATAATTTTTTATCAGAGAGCGAGGTTTCTCCAACGCGAGGGAACCATGTGCCCACCTTTTCCCCTGAAAGCAATTGAGAAAGATTCTCTGTTTTAAGCCCATTGATAATATGCACGTCAATACCTGCGGTTGTTGCCATTTTTGCAGATCGTAATTTTGAAAGCATACCGCCAGTGCCAAACGATGATCGAGATACCGAACACATGGCGGTAATTTCTTTATCAATATTATCAACGCGGTCTAAACATTCTGCATTGGCATCAACGCGCGGGTCAGCGGTATACAACCCATCTAAATTTGTCAAAAAAATCAAACGATCTGATCGCGAAAGAATAGCGGCATACACAGCTAAAGCATCATTATCGCCAAATCCGCCGCCCTGAAGCGCGACAGCGTCGTTTTCATTTACTATTGGAAAAATATCATGATGCAATAATTCCTGAAACATATGTCTTATTTGCGCGTAATTTTCTCGTACTGTGAGGTGTTCGCGGGAAATCAAAATTTGCGATGGCACAATATCACGCTCTGCGCAGAGGCGATAATACATATCAATCAAATGCATCTGCCCAACTGCGGCAAGAGTTGAACGATCAAGGGTATCAGCCATTTTTTGCAATACAATCCTGCCTGCCACAACCGCGCCTGAAGAAACCAAAACAATGTGATATTTTTTGCGCCACTTATTAATATCATCAAGCAAATGCGTAATAATGCCCAAGTCAAAATTTTCTCCATTTTCCCCCAATAACGCATTTGACCCAATTTTTATGGTGATAACTTCTTTACCCATACTTTGTGTGTATAAAAAAACACTTTCGTCTTTCAATTATTAAAAATAATTGATAGGACGAAAGTATTTTTGCTTATCGTGGTACCACCTATCTTTGTGCTTATTGCCTCTTTGTAGAGCGAGGACACTCGCCTTGTTGTTCCGCGCTCTGCGCGCGAATTTTTCCAAGGCCCCAAAAGAAAGCGGGTTCACAAATATCACTTAACTCGTTTTCACCAGCCACGAGCTCTCTGGTAAGGAATATTCATTACTATTCTTTCCTGTTTGCGTCGTTGATATTATTAGACACTGGACTAATGAAAATGTCAAGAAATGTACTGTTGCAGAGATGAAGTTACCTTGTGGGGATAACTTTGGGGTAAGGATTCTAATAAGGTTGTCGCAATCTTCTGATTCGGCGTCATTCTGTTCATCCCATAACCCCCATGCCTTCGTTTCGTGTTGTAATATCCCAAATACTGCCACAACTTGTACTGTAATACAGGTATCGGGTCTTGGTACGAACATATCCTCCAGTACAACTCTCTTTTTACTGTTTTATGAAACCGTTCTATCTTCCCGTTTTCTTCCGGCCTGTACGGGGTATTCTCTATAATCTTTATCCCAACCCCTTTACAATATTCCCTCAACCTAGTTCCATATCGGTTATCCACCCGTATCCGTTCTATCCTGTATGGAACCTCTTGTACTAATCGTTTTACAAAATCAATCGCACTGTCCGCGTCTTCTTTCTCATACAGATATCCATACACATGGCGCGAACAATCGTCTATAGCGTCAAATTGTACTATGTCCCTCGCCCTCCCATATGGATAACAACCATCCATCTGCACCTCTTTCCCTGGCTTTTCCAAACAATACAGCTTCGGATCTGCTTTCCACCGCTTGTACTCCCGAGTATATCGTATCTTTTTCCGTTTCAAGATACGCCACACCGTCACACTATCTAATACAATGCCTTGTTCTTCTCTCATCTTGTCCATAAGCGGTATTGGACCAAGGAACGGATACCGTACCGCATAAGTAACCACCACATCTTCTATCTGATAAGGTGTTCGGTTATGTACCCTCGCCCTACCTACTCTTGGCCCAGGTTTCTTCGGGACAAGCGTTGCTACCCCGTCATTGAGATAGCGACGCTTGAGCCGAGAGAATGCTTTCGGGTGCATTTTGAGGGCTATCGCGCCTTCTTTGCATACCATGGCTCGCTTGATGCACTCATCAAGGATATATTGTTTGAACATAATGAGTTCCTCTTGGGTGTTTCTTCGTCTTCGTGGCATATTGGTGGATGGTTAAATCATTTCCATCAGTATACCCGACTACGAAACCCAGAAGGTAACCCTAATTGCTGCAATTGTAACACAAAAAAGTCAATTCTTCGTCTTACCCCTACCAGCTGTGAATACGAAATTCAATAAAAACAACCTCCTTCTGTCATTCCCGCGAAAGTGGGGATGACAGAGTAGAGAGTTTCGTAATTCAAAGCTACCAGAGGCGGCGGCTTGGACTTCCATGATTGCAATTCTATGAAGAAACCTACTATAGACAAATTATTCGTTGCGACAAAGGCGTTTGTTATGTATAACGGAAAGGTTTTGCTTATCAAGGAGTCAACGCAGTATAGCGATGGATCCAATGCTGGGAAGTTTGATGTTGTTGGAGGGCGGGTGAACCAGGGAGAACGGTTTGATGTAAGTTTATTGCGGGAGGTGAAAGAAGAAACAGGGCTTGCGGTTGAAATTGGTAGGCCGTTTTTTGTTAATGAATGGCGGCCGGTTGTGCGTGGCGAGCACTGGCAAGTTGTGGGTATATTTTTTGAATGTTTTGCATCAACAGATGCTGTTATTTTAAGCGAGGATCATCAAGAATACATTTGGATTGATCCAAAAGAATATATGCAGTATCCTGTGATTGATAATCTTGTCCCTGCGTTTGAAGGTTTTTTAAGACGATAGATATGTATGAAACATATTAGAATATATGGGAAAGCGCCGTTTGGAGTTGCGATACTGCATGGAGGTCCGGGTGCGACTGGAGAAATGAGACCAGTGGCAGAAGAGTTGTCTCAGAATTTCCGCTTTATTCTGCTTAACCACTGCGGACACACCCCTTGGCTTGAAGAAGAAGCACAAGATAGGTTTTATGAGATTTTAAAAGCAGAGATCAGTTTAGTAAACTGAGGGTGTAGAAGAATGCCTAAAAGATGTCATTGCGAGCCCTACAGGGCGAAGCAATCTCCCTATAAACCCATCAATGACGAGGTTGCTTCGTCGTCCGCCAGCTGGCGGACTCCTCGCAATGACAGGACTGTTCTTCTACTGCCTCAAACTATTAAAGTTATGGAAATTTTAAAACTTTTAGTATTACCGCAGAAATTAGCAATATGTCGTTTTGAGACCGGGGCCGGGATCCCAAGTTGGATTGAAGATGCCAGTTGGTTTTCTATAACAAAAACAGATGACGAAATTTCTATTGTTTGTCCTGGGAACTATGTACCAGATGGAGTGAGAGTAGAAAAAGATTGGCGCGCTTTTAAAGTGCAGGGCCCGCTCGATTTTTCATTAGTCGGGGTCCTCGCTCGTCTGCTTGCCGTACTTGCCGAAGCAGGCATCAGCGTATTTACTATTTCCACGTTTGATACGGATTATATTTTGGTAAAGTCGGAAAAGCTTGACCAAGCCGTAGAAGTTTTGAGTAAATTTTATAACATTCAAACACTATGACAGACGTGACTATAGGAAAAGGAAATTTGGATGGCAGGGGCATGTATGCAGCGCGGGATTTTAAAAAAGGAGAGATGATTGCGACTGATGCAGGGAAAGACGATACAGATGAGTGCAATATGAGTGCGCATGACGTGGTTGATTTGTATAATCAATGGGACAAATTAGGGTTAATGGTTTGGATAGACGGCGGATGGGGTGTTGATGCATTGCTTGGCAAACAAATGCGAGAGCATAGTGATTTGGATATTGCGCTTGATCAACAAGATGTTGCAAAACTTGTAGAATTTCTACGCGGCCGTGGATATCAAGAAGTAAAACGCGAGAGTGAGTGGAATTTTGTACTGGGTGACCATGAAGGCCGGCAGGTAGATATTCACGCGTTTATTTGCAATGATAACGGACATATCATAGGCGGTGTGCAGTATCCTGACGAATCGCTTACAGGAACAGGGATAATCAATGGCTACAAAGTGCGGTGCATATCTCCTGAATATATGGTCACATTTCATAGCGGGTATGCCTTGCGTGAAAGTGATTATCAAGACGTTAGCGCATTGTGCAAAAAATTTAATATCCCGATACCTGATGAATACGCGCAGGTTAAGATGGTGCCCGGAGATGAGGCGCTTTAATCGTAATGAATTTTATGACGGAATTTTTAGATATTGTTGATGAGCAGGATCAAGTGGTGGGGCGAGCGGCAAAAGATGACGTATATCGCGATTGTTTACGTCATCGCATTGCGCATGTCCTGGTTTTTAATGATACCAATGAAATGGCTTTGCAACTGCGGAGCACTCATGTATCTTTTTGTCCTTTGCATTGGTCAACTGCTGTTGGCGGGCATGTGCAGTCAGGAGAAACATACGAGCAAGCGGCAGTGCGGGAATATACAGAAGAATTGGGCGCTACAAGCGATCTGGTGTTTTTGGGGAAAGATGTGTATGAGGTTGAAGGGCGTCCTTCTAAATTTCTTGTAACATTTAAAACAACATTCAATGGCCCTTTTTCGCCGGACCCACGTGCTGTAGAAAGGACTGATTTTTTTACCCTCCTAACTATTCAAGATATGATTGAACAAGGAGAAAAATTTCATCCGGAATTGCTGTTTTTGCTGAAAAAGTACTTTTGTCCTCCTCTTTGCAATTTTTAATGCGAGTGGTAGAGTGATGAGGAATAAAACATCACTATGGTGGATATTAAATTTATTCGAGAGCATGCGGATGAGGTTAAAAAAGCCGTCAGCGATAGGGGGCTGGATCTTGATATTGACCGGCTTTTGGATATTGATGAAGCGCGGGTGAAGTGTTTGCGTCAGATAGAAGACATGAAAGCCGAGCAGAACAAACTTTCCAAAACCAAGCCAGACGATGCCACAATTGAGCGATTGAAGGGAGTCAAAAAACAGATTGCAGAATTAGAGCAAGAGCTGGGAAGGATTCAAGAAGAGTACATGGATATGATGGTGAAGGTGCCAACCATACCTTCTAAAGATGTGCCATTTGGGAAAAGCGATAAAGATAATGTTGAAATAGCAAGATGGGGTGAGCCGCCGAAATTTGATTTTGAACCAAAGAGCCATATTGAATTGGCTGAAAATTTGGATTTGATTGATTTTCAACGCGGAGCAAAGGTGTCTGGGTATCGCGGGTATTATCTTAAAAATGAAGCAGTCGGACTTGTAATGGGGTTGATGATGTATGCGTTGGAAAAATTGATAAAAAAAGGATTTACTCCAGTAATTCCGCCGACATTAGTGAAAGAGTTTGCATTGTTTGGGAGCGGATACTTTAATGGTAGAACATATAATCCATCAGTTGATGAAATTTACAAAATCGCAAACAGTGAAGAGAAAACAGCAGACGGCAGTATTTCAAAAGAAGATAAGTTTTTAATTGGTACTGCTGAGCCGAGTATTTTGGCGTATTATGCTGATGAGATTATTGATGAGTCAAAATTACCAATGAAATTTTGCGGGTTTTCCCAATGCTATCGCAGTGAAATCGGCAGTTATGGCAAAAATACTAAAGGTATTTATCGGGTGCACGAGTTTATGAAAATTGAACAGGTTGCGATTACGCATGCCGATGTTGCGGAAGCGGAAAAATTGCATGAAGAATTGAGCTCTATTGCAAAAGAACTGCATGAGGATTTGAATATCCCGTACCGGCAATTGTTGATTTGTACTGGCGATTTAGGGGCTGGTAAATACAAGCAGTATGATATGGAAGCATGGATACCAAGTATGAATGGCTATGGCGAGACAGGATCGGCTTCTAATTTTTTGGATTGGCAAGCGCGGCGGTTGAATGTGCGGTATAAAGATGACTCAGGAACAAAGCATGTCTATATGTTAAATAGTACAGCTGTGCCCAGCCCGCGTATGCTGATTGCGATATTGGAAAATAACCAGCAGGCAGATGGCAGTATTACTGTACCAAAAGTATTGCAAAAATATGTTGGATGCGAGGTAATAGGCGCTAAAGCGCGTAAATAGCCATGGGGTAGTGTCAAGGCATAAGACCATTGACGCGTGGCAAAAAACTGCGTAGTATAGGGGGATATTTTTTAAAACAAGGCAAAAGTATGTTGTCTATTTCAATTGTTGCTGAAGAAGTATGGAATATTGGCGGCTGGCCGATTACTAATTCTTTGTTTACCACATGGATAGGTATGGCGGTATTAGTCATTGTTGTTTTTATCGGGTTGGGGAGGCGCGCATTGGTTCCTGCCGGGTTGCAGATGATTTTTGAGGCGGTGTATGGATTTTTTTTGAATTTGTGCGAAACAGTGCTTGATCAAAAGCGGTGGGCGGAAAAAGCCGCGCCGTTTATTACGACGATTTTTCTTTTTGTGTTTGTTGGAAATGTCATTGGGTTGTTGCCCGGAGTCGGGAGCATTGGGTTTTTTGAGAAAGAAACAGTGAAAGCAGAGGAGGTTGCAGATGGAGAGACGGTAGAGACACCCCCCTCCAGAGGCGGGCAGGCAGGGATCGTCTCTACCGAAACTGATACACATGAGGTGTTTATCCCGCTTTTTCGCGCGCCGACATCTGATTTAAACACAACAGTCGCCCTTGCGCTGATTTCAGTTGCTATTACCCAGATTGTGGGGTTCCGTATGCTGGGATGGGGGTATTTAAAAAAGTTTTTTAATTTTTCCAATCCAATCAATTTTTTCGTCGGGATTTTAGAAACGATTTCAGAGTTTGCAAAAATTATTTCTTTCTCTTTCCGGTTGTTTGGGAATATTTTTGCAGGCGAAGTGCTGTTGGCCGTCATCGGAATGCTTGTACCATATTTTTTGCCGATTCCATTTTATGGGCTTGAATTGTTTGTGGCATTGATACAGGCGTTTGTATTTGCTATGCTCACGCTTGTGTTTATTAAACTTGCCATGACAAGTCATGCAGAGGAGCATCATTAATTCAAATATCAAATTTCAAATATCAAATTTCAATTTGAAAACTGATATTTGACATTTGAAATTCGTGTATACTATGGAAGAATTACGATTAGTTGCTATGGCCATTGCTGTTGGCTTTGGCGCAATTGGGCCTGGTATTGGTATAGGTGTACTTGTGAGTAAGGGGCTGGAAGCCATTGGTCGCAATCCAGAAGCAACGCCAAAGATTCAGCAAAACATGATTTTAGGCATTGCGTTTACCGAAGCCATCATGATTTTTGCGTTGGTTGTGGCTTTGATTATTCGCTTTGTGTAATCACAAATAATTCACGAATGATGACGAATAATTCACAAATTTTATATGGAATTACTCCGTAGCTTTGGCATAGAAGGTAAAGTATTATTGTGGCAAATCATTAATTTTGGTTTGTTGTTTGCCGTGCTGTGGTATTTTCTCTATAAGCCGATTAAAAAAATAATGGCTGAACGGGAAAGTAAAATCAGTGATAGTTTGAATAAAGCAACGCAACTCGAAGAAAAGTCAAAAAAATTAGAAGATGAATTAAAGGTGAAAATGGCCGAACAGCGAAAAGAATTGGAAGAAATGCATACTAAAGCCCTTGCGCAACAGGATAAGGTGCGGAAAGACATGAAAGCGCGGGCAGAAGAAGAGGCGCG